>Ga0307510_10009474_pt1 | contig 11598 bp, 8 predicted proteins | sample 12_EM_MG_FD_207224 | JGI IMG/M metagenome (GOLD analysis project Ga0307510, IMG submission 207224) | Populus trichocarpa ectomycorrhiza microbial communities from riparian zone in the Pacific Northwest, United States - 12_EM | ecosystem: Host-associated > Plants > Roots > Unclassified | place... | reverse complement strand
AAGAACCGCCCAGGAAAACAAGAGAGGTAGACAAGAATTTAGAGATAGAGAAGAATCAAATTTGGTATGATAGAATGAAAGCCGCAAGCCAGAATCTTGGCTTTCTACCAACAATAGAACCCTTCCCCCCCCATGAGCAATACCCTGTGGGACTTTATAAACAGAAACTCATAGATCCTCACAACACCATGAGGGGAATTGCTAAAAAGGGACAGGAGGACAGAAATACGTGTGTTCCTATGCCATGAAATTTCCATCATTTACGAAGAGTAGCAAATTCTGAGAGAGTGTCTCCTAGGCCTTAAATTGTACTGGGGTTACCGGTTTGTGAGACTCTAGCAGCGCTACCACCCCATAATAGCCATGCTTCTCAGCAAAGGAGAGCGGTGTTTGGCCACTATTATCTGGCTTTTCAGCATCGACTTCGCCCCGTCCCAGTAGTATTTTCACCACCCCCTCATGTCCACGCTGAGCAGCGAACGAGAGCGGTGATCGGCCCTTATTATCCAGCTTGTCAGGGTTGACATCTCTCCTTTCGAGAAGTATTTTCAGAACTCCCTCATATCCATACTCAGCGGCAATAGAGAGGGGTGTTTGACCACCACTATCTGGTTTGTCAGGATTGATCTCCTCCCGCTCGAGGAGGATTTTCACCACTCCCTCATGCCCATCCCAAGCGGCATACGAGAGTGGTGTTCGACCACCATTATCGGGCTTGTTAGGGTCCACACCCCCCTGTCCGAGTAGTATTTCCACGACTCGCTCACGTCCAAACCAAGCGGCAAAAGAGAGCGGTGTTTGGCCGTTATTATCTGGTTTTTCGGGATTGACCTCTTCCTGTCTGAGTAGTATTTTCACCACCCCCTCTCGTCCAGCGCAAGCGGCATATGAGAGTGGCGTTAGGTCGTGATCATCGGGCATATCGGGGTCGACATCTTCCCGCGTGAGTAATATTCCCACCGCTTCCTCGTGTCCATGCCAAGCGGCATACCAGAGTGGCGTTCGGCCCTCATTATCCGGCCTCCCAGGGTCGACCTCTTCCTCTCCCAGTAGTATTTTTACCACTGCCTCATGTCCAAACCAAGCTGCGAGTGAGAGCGGTGTTCGGCCATTATTGTCTTGCTTATCGGGGCTAACATTTTCCCGCTCGAGTAGCAGTTCCACAGCTCGCTCACGTCCAAACCATGCGGCGAACGTGAGCGGTGTTCGGCCATAATCATCGGGCTTGTCAGGATTGACCTCCTCCCGCCCTAGTAGCATTCTCACCACTCCCTCATGCCCACCCTCAGCTGCAAATGAGAGCGGTGTTCTTCCGAACCAATCTGGGGTGTCGGGATTGACTTGTTCCTGCCCGAGCAGCATTTTTACCACACCCTCATGTCCATTCAAAGCGGCATGCGAGAGCGGTGTTCGCTTATCACTATCTACCCTGTCGGGATGAACCCCTTCTCGCCCTAGTAGAATTCTCACCACTCCCTCATGCCCACCTTCAGCGGCAAGTGAGAGTGGTGTTCTACCAGAATCACCTAAGGTGTCGGGATTGACCTCTTCCCGCCCGAGCAGCATTGCTACCACTCCCTCATGTCCATAACTAGCGGCATACAAGAGCGGTGTTCGGCGGTAATGGCCTGGCTTGCCGGGGCCAACATCTCCACGTCCTAGTAGCAACTTTATCACTCCCTCATATCCATTCTCAGCGGCGTAGGAGAGCGGTGTTCGGCCGTAATTATCTGGCTTCCCGGGGTTGACCTCTCCCCGTCTGAGTAGTGCTTCCACGACCCCCTCATGTCCTTCACTAGCGGCATATGAGAGCGGTGTTTGGCCCCCGCCATCCGGTTTGTCCGCGTTGACCTCTTCCCGCCCGAGTAGCATTTCCACCACTTCCTCATGTCCTGCACTAGCGGCATATGAGAGTGGTGTTCGGCAATAATTATTTGGCTTGTCCGCGTTGACCTCTTCTCGCCCGAGTAGTATTTTCGCTACTTCCTCATGTCCATTACCAACAGCCCATGCAAGTGGTGTATAGCCGAGAAAATCTCCTTCGTTGATATCAGAACGCCCCATCTCTATCAAGGTAGATACAACTTCAACAATTCCGAAGAAAGATGCGCAGTGAAGTCCACTGAACGAAGAGCAAGTATCCCTATGCCGAAGATACAAATCCGGTACTTGCCCTAAAAGTAACTTGGTCGGTATCTGACCATAATTCTCTTTTAATAGCTCCACCGCAAGTGATTTCGCGCAGTCCGAGAGCTCCCTTTTCGCATGGACTCCCCAGTATACAGAGCAGTATTCTAGAAAGGGTGCGTTCTCTGCCTCAGGAGAAGGAGTAGTCAAAATGGCTCTGACCTTTTGGGAATTCAAATAGGTCAAACAGATCTCAGCCATTGCCGAGTGAGGTCTACTGAATATATCAGGGTGAGCGGAAAGATACTCCTGAAGGGTAAAGTGGATCAATCGCACAGTTGACGCCTCCTTATCCACAGTAATAAGCCCTTGACAGCAGTCAACCAATATCGACATCGAGGGGACGTTGCCAGTGTTGAAATCCGTGGAGCCTAGCTCGACTGCAAGGGCGTGGCAGAGCTCGTCCGTTTGTAACAGCCGTTCCGCATGACTGATCCACATCAACGCTGCCATCCCGAGTCTCGATTTATCACCATCTTGCGCCTTTATCCGTTCAACCGTCGCACCATAAATATCTCCTAACTTCAACCCACCCGTCATTTTTCTTAGCCTTTCTCGCCTCCGGTGAATTGTCGATTCATGTAAGATCGCATTGATAACTAAGGAAACCGGTAGAAACCTAGATTGACATTTGTTAACTGAGAGTGTTGGGAGAGATTCTTAGTATCATTGGTCCACGTACATTTCCGACATATTTTCGGGAATCTTCTCCATGATGTCTCGTACCAGACCCTCATCCATGGCACCCGGGATTTCGTCCTCATCTAGTCTAAGCCGAAGGTATCCTCTGATATCATCTTTCCTCGGGCTTATAAATGCAGTTATCACTCTTCCTGCAAGATGCATTTCGATCTCAGCCCGAATATGGGGCCTTCCGGTGATAACTATTCGTGTGTGCAGGGAACCCTCCAGGATTTGTCTTAGTGAATCAAGGAGCTTAGCTCGATGATTCGTGGGACATCCCTCCAGAGCATCAATACATATATATAGGCGCAGTGAGGACGCGACGGCCTGTAGCATCTTCACCATATCTGGAAGTTGTGGCTCCGGTTCGATAATGCCCATTCTCTCCTGGTGAAGGGTTCGTGATATTTCCTCCGGAATCATTTCCATTCTCCCAATGGCCTGCTTTAACAAGGAACCTAGAATACTAGTGGCAGACTGCTCCTTTCGCGCGGAAACGTCAAGGTAAAAATACGTGACAGCTGTGTTTTCCCCCCTAGCCTAATCGCACAGCGTGTCTACTACCAGGGAACTAAGGTGGTAGCCCGTTAGCATTGACTTCCTTTCCTTTCAGAATAATTCCTGTTACCTGATAAATGTCTTACCGACCCCTGGATCCCCATAGCAAAACAAAACTGCATTATCACCCCCCCCTTTACCACTCCGGTCATTCCAGCCTCTGAATTCTTCAGTTTGAAGGAGCCATTCTCCCACATTTTTTGCGCGGCGCTCTTGGATGTCCCGATGCCGTAGTCCGGGCTCCCGGGGTGGTAACCGGGACATGATCCAGGACCGTTCGATGGCGGTAGTGTATCGGTAGTTCGAGACCTCTTCATACTCGGTTGTATGAACGCATTGGGCGCTATGATCTATGAGATATGGTCTAGACATTCTCCGCTCCCTACTGGGTAGGCTATTGTAGGTTGATTATTGAATATTCTCGGTTGAAGAACTTTTGGAAGCTAAACAAAAGCGTGACCTATTTTTCAGCTCGGCAGAAACTTGTAGGGGGTCAAAGTCACCCAAGATTTGTGAAATCGGCACTGTGGGGGACTGCTTTGTAGGGTGTTGAGGGGAGTGTTCCCCCTTGTTTGCTAAAGTTATGGTATGATACGGAGCGGCCTATAAATACAGGGTTGAGACCTATTCTTGCTACGTCATGCAAGTTTTCGATTTAATTGGTCGTAGCGCACTTGCAAACTATCTCTGGTCTAGTCGGGCACGACTGCGTGTGCGTAACCCCAAGTATACAATTAAATACATGTCCCGATAGCTAAGATGAGCTAGTTTCTGGTGAAGGGAAAAAAATATGCCGAACTCTAAGCACTGCGCAGTACATTAGCATACTTGTAGAGATATCACACCTAGCTAATTCATCATATATTTCTTTCTACCATGCACGAGCACCTTAAGGCCATACCCACTAGATAATATACCTTGCGAGCTACAGCACTCTGCGCACAAGAGCGGCTGCACTCGAGCGCAATCCGTACCCCAGGAAGGGGGCTGGAATTTGGACCCAACAAAAACCTAAACCCGGACACTAGAATTCAGTTTAAACCTACCGTAAAAACCTGAATAATTGGACGGTGTGCTATGTCGTCGGACTTTCCTCTCTTAGTATGATCAAGAAATTTTTGTTTTTTTTCTATCTCGGAGGGGGAAAGGGGCCGTGTTTTTGCTGTGTTTTTGCCCCCTTTCCAGAGAAGGGAATTCTGGACTTCATAGCACACCGTCCAATTATTCAGATTTTTAAACGGTAAACCATTTTATCACGAGAAATCACTCGCATAATTGCCCAACGGGAACCTGAAAGAGTGTGACGCCATCAGTCGTCAAAACACACCGGAACTAGATTTTTCAACCATGCATCATTAACTTACCCAACAATCCTCAGCCAAGGCCTTGCAGAAAAATAAGGAGTGGTCACCAGTGACAGCTACATATCGGAAACGGCCATTCATTGGTTATAAAAGGAGACTTCGTTTGGGAGGGAGAAACTTGGAGTTCGTGTTTCTTTGTATGTACCCGGAGGTGTTCTATATATATACAAACTTGTCTTTGTTAAAATTTCTTCTTTTCCCGATATCGCGCACTTCCCACCACCGGACTCTCCCTAAAACCTCTCCTTAGCAACCATACCGGTGTCTAACCCCTTCCTGTCACTTAATTTCCCTTGTATCTAGTAATCACTAGCAGTTCTAATACCGGTATCGTATTATACCTTTCTTTAGCTAGCTTCCTATCGTAGGCACAGTGTTTACATAGCTGCTAGCAATCGCCTCGAGAACCCTTACGCTATCCCCCAACGCTGGTCTTATATCTAAACAACGCTCTACATACAATTTATCTATCGTTCAGGAGAGGGGGAAGGATAGGAAGACGATGGATCAAAAAAAACTGTATAATAGGAAAAAAGTGCGTAGACGGTTTATAGCTAGAAATAAATTACAATGATAGGGCGAAAACCACAAGCTATACACTGGAACTTCCCACAACAGAACTATTTTCATCTGCGGACCGGAGCTTGCAGAGCTTTGTAAGCTGAAATTATGAATGCTCATCCGACTATGCAAGAGAATCCCTGGGGAGGTTCTGGTGGGCCTGATAACAAATGCGCATTCCCATCTGATAGGATTTCCTTCATCTGCAAAAGGGGACCTTCGAGGGCAGTCGCCGTAATAGACCCCAAAACAGGAGTGGCGGCGGCTGTTTGCGCCAGGTGGTGCCCTTAAATCGTACTCGGGGTTTCCGCTTTGCGAGACTGTAGCAGCGCTGCCACCCGAGTATGGCCTTTCTTAGTAGCGAGCGAGAGCGGTGTTTGGCCATAATTATCTGGCTTGTCGGGATTGAATTCTTCTCGCTCAAGGAGTACTTTCACTGTTCCCTCATGTCCATTCCAGGCAGCGAGTGAGAGCGCTGTTCGGCCGTCATCGTCTAGCCTGCAATGTCAAAAATCTTTTCTAGAAGCCCGTCGTTCAATTCCCAACAGTATAACTTATTTCTGGAATTTTAATCACTGATTTTAACAACAATAAAACTCGTTCCCTCCACGAACCAAAGTCTGCGGAACTTCGCAAATAGAGGCTCGTAAGTCCTCACCCAACAACGAAAACAAAGCGCGAAAGCGGGCAGCAAGATATGACATATTAGTGCATCCCAGTCTCGTGAGATATCCTTCAACTACGAAAACTGATGCCCCAGGACAAGCGATGTGAGTAAGGCACGCTGCAGGAGAGGGGTGGCCTTTTCCACGGGCGACCCCCCAAGGCGAAATGGTGCTAGGGCAGGAGAAATGGAAGAAAAGAAGCACTGGAAAAGAGAGACGGGTAGGCAAGAATTGACAGCCAGTGGAAGATGAAATATGATGGAATGAAAACTGCAGGCTATAGACTAGACCTTCACACAACATAGAACCATTTCCCCCGACGGACGAAGCTCTACTCGTACTTGTGCAGCTCTTTGTAAACTGAAGCCCATAAATCCTCACTCGAGAAGAAAGGAAATTTCCCCGGGAAGATTAAGCGAGTACGATGGCACGTAGGTGCATTCCCATCTCATGGACTTCCTTCATTTGCAGCGGGCAGTGTCAAAGTACAATCGCGGCGAATGACGTGCTGAGCGGGGGGCGGGGTGACGGTTATCTCTACGGGGCGGTCTGCTTAAGTTCCTAATGCGGACTGGGGGCTGACGCTTTGCGAGACTGGAGCAGAGCTACCACCTTCTTATGGTCGTTCCCAGCAGCGAGCGAGAGAGGTGTTCCGCCATAATTATTTGGTATTTCGGGATCAACCTCCTCCCGTGCAAGTAGTATTTTTACCACTCCCTCACGTCCATACCAAGCAGAGATCAAGAGTGGTGTTTGGCCGTCATTATCTGGTTTGTTGGCGTTAACCTCCTCCCGTGCGAGTAGGATTTTCACTACTCCTTCGTGTCCATACCAGGCGGCACACGAGAGCGGTGTTCGGTAGTCATTGTCTGGCCTGTCGGCGTTGACTTCTTCCCGTCTAAGTAGCATTTTCACCACTCCCTCACATCCAAGCAAAGCGGCATGCCAGAGCGGTGTTCGGCCGTCATTATCTGGCCTGTCGGCGTTGACCTCTTCCTGGCCGAGTAGTAGTTTCACTACCCCCTCATGTCCACAGCCGGCGGCTAGCGAGAGAGGTGTTTGACCGCCGTCGCCTGGCCTGTCGGGGTTGACCTCCTCCCGTGCGAGGAGTATTTTCACCACTCCATCATATCCAAACCAAGCGGCAAATGATAGCGGTGTCAGGCCGCCACTATCTGGCCTGTCAGCATTGACCTCTTCTCGTCCGAGGAGTATTTTCACCACTCCCTCATGTCCACAGCTGGCGGCAGACGAGATAGGTGTTTGGCCGTAATTATCTGGCTGGTCGGGGTTGACCTCTGCTCGCCCGAGCAGTATTTTCACTACTCCCTCGTGTCCGCCCCCAGCGGCAGACCAGAGCGGTGTCTGGCCGAGATGGTCTGGATTATCAGGGTTGACTCCTTGCCGTCCGAGCAGCGCCTTCACCACCCCCTCATGCCCATACCAAGCGGCATACGAGAGCGGTGTTCGTCCGCCATTATCTGCCTCTTCCGGGTTAACCTCTTTTTGTCCGAGTAGAATTTTTACCACTTCCTCATGTCCATTACGAGCAGCCCATGCAAGTGGCGTGCAACCTGAAAAGTCTCGTTCGTTGATGCAACATCCCACCTCGATCAAACCAGCTACAACTTCAACAATTCCAAAGAACGATGCGCAGTGAAGTCCACTGAATGGAGAGCAAGTATCAAAACTCCAAAGATCCAAATCTGGTACTTGCTCTAAAAGCGATTTGGTCGGTATCTGGCCATAATTCTGCTTTAATAGCTCCACCGCAAGTGATCTCGCTTCATCCGAGAGCCCCCTTTTCGCATGGATCCCCCAGTATACTGAACAATATTCTAGAAATCGGGTGCCTGGGGCGTCAGGAGCACAAGGGGCCGAAAGGGCTCTGACCAGTTGGGAATTCAGAAATGCCAAACAGATTTCCGCCATTGCCGAGTGTGGATTGCTGAATATATCGGGATGAGTCGAAAGATACTCCTGAAGAGTAAAGTGGATCAATCGCACAGTTGACGCCTCCTTATCCACAGTAATAAGCCCTTGACAGCAGCTAACCAATGTAGATATCAAAGGAACGTTTTCATTATTGAAATCCGTGGAGCCCAGCTTGACTGCTAGCGCATGGCAGAGCTCATCCGCTTGCAATGGCCGTTCCGCATGGCTTATCCACATCAACGCTACCATCCCGAGCCTTGACTTATCCCCAGCTTGTGCCTTTATCCGCTCGATCGTGGCACCATACGCATCTCCCAACTCCGATCCATCCGTCATTCGGATAAGTTTTTCCCGTCTCCCATAGATTGTCGATTCGTGTAAGATTGCATCGATACTCAAGGACACTAGTAGAAACCTAGATGCATCTCTATTAGCGGATAGTGTGGGGCGGGGTTCCCAGAATCATGCCCGACATACATTTCTGACATTTTTCGGGGAATCTTTTTCAGAATTTCCGCCTCTAAAGTCTTGTCCATCGCCTCCGGGGTTTCGTCCTCCTCTAGCTTAACACGGACGTATTCGATAATATCACCTTTGCTGGAACCTACGGATACACTCATCACTCGTCCATATAGGCGCCTTTCAACCTCAGCCCGAATATGAGGCCTTCCAATAATGAATATTCGCATGGACTGGGAATTCTCGAGTATTTGTTTTAGCGAATCAAGGACCTTGACTCGATGCACCGCCGCACATTCGTCCAGGGCGTCTATGCAGACAAATGTGCGCAGTGAGGACGTGATAGCCCGTAGCATCCCCACGATATCCGGAAGCAGCAATCCTCGTCCGCCAACAACCCTCTTCTGCTCTTGAAAGGCCCGCGATATTTCCTCCGGAACCTTTTCCAGTCCACCAACGATCTGTTTTAGCAAGGAACCCAGCATGCTGGCCGCTGACTGCTCTTTTCGGGCCGCGAAGTCAAAGTAAAAGCACGTAACGGCTGTGTTTTGTCCCCTCGCCTCATCGCACAACTTGTCCACCACCAGCGAGCTGACATCGCAGCTTGTTAGCCTTAATTATCTTTCTCCCCTCTCCCAAGAATTAACCTTCCTACCTGATAAATGTCTTGCCGACCCCAGGAGCCCCATAACAAAACAAGACTTCCTTACCACTTTCACCCTCACCACGACGGTCATGCCAACTTCTGAATTCTTCAGTTTCCATGAGCCATCCGCCCACATTGCCGACGCGGCGCTCTCGGATGTCCTGGTGCCGTAGCCTGGGCTCTAGAGGTGATAGCCAGGCTAGGAGTTGAGACCGTTCATCGACAACACCATAGTTATTCTGTACATTAAAAGAGTTGCTATTTTTGGAGAAGTTGGTGTTATTATTGATGGTATATTGAGACATCTTCCACTCTTTGTTGCTTGCACCGTGGTAGAGGAGGAATTTTTGAGTGTGGTCGGTTGATCCTCTTGGAAATTGAAGAAAAGTTGGGTCTTAGTGAAAAAAGAAGCGGGGTCCTCTGGTGTTACGTAAAACAGCAGCGCAGATCTCTCGTTTTCTACGAAGCACCATCAAGTAAGGCCCCAAGCGCCGGCAGTGGAGCAAGCCCAGCTAGACCTATACATAAACTATGGTAGCCTATGTAGTCCACACTGCGAAAACAATCCCTGCGGAAGCCACAAACACCATCGGGGGTGCCCATATTGTGGTTCTTAACAAATACACTGCTCTCTCACTCAATATGAGAGGGGCTCTCCCACTATACCACTCTATAAGTTATATAATAATTACGAATGCGAATAAAAGTCACTATTTCTCTCGTGAAAGTCCGGCGTCACAGGTAAATCACCCATATCTTGCATAACGCGAACTATGATGATTTATTTTGTCAAGAGACTATGATAGTCTTCGCAAAGGGCCCCTAATGGCGCCCCCCCCAATATTATAATGGAAGTGGCAGCACGGTGGTGTAGGCGAAGCTGATAGGAGGAGGGTGTTGGGTAGTGTATTCTCTATGGAGGTTGCAAGCTACGGTTCACCTTAAATAGTGAAAACTCTACACGCGTAACCCCTAGAACATTCACCTGTCCACACTTCGGTGTTCCTCCATCACATGTGAGCTTCCTGTTGCCTCTCTGCTCCTAATACACCGTGCTGCTGCTGGGATTATTATACCGACCAGTGCTATGTCGTTGGAGTTGCCTTATCTAGTACCATACTAACTTAGTAGTAACTGAGAGTACGGCTGCCACCAGCCATGATATCCTGTGAATACCGCGATAATAAAAAATAGAAGCCGTATCTCAGAACCAAAGACAACCCAATTTTTACAAGGCCACCGAGACAATGAAAATTGTTTCCCAACCATCCATTTTTCACTATTTCAATGGGGTGTGCCTCGCTTTCAAAGCAAGTACCGGTACTCCAAGTTTGTCACATCTCTAACTTTGCATCCCATTCCAAACAAGTCGATTGTCCAATCGGAAAATCCTTGCATTTCCACCCCTTTCTGTAGTTCCTGGTTTTGCTTTTTTCAAAGACCCCGCGACCACTTCAATTGCACGGCAGAAGGAAAGTCCTCAGGACTAGCTCGAAGAATTTCAATATTTTTCTGGAATGTTTTCGCCCATACCATTACGCGCTCACTTTGTGCGGTGCCTGAGTGGCTTATTTGCTGGAAGAGGAGAGGAGAGGAGATAAAGACTGTTTCTCGAGGCATGTGTAGGTGTTTGAGACTTGAGGGGTTTCTAGATTAATTCTAATACCGGTGTGAAAATAGAGGATTTATTTCCCCGCCGGGGGAGGCAGCTACCAGCGGATACTTGCAACCTCTGATAGATAGATCGCATATGTGATTCCTTCACACTCTCGACCCCCGTTATCTAATACCATCGTTGATATCAAACTTCTATCTAATGATACAATACCAATATTAATTAGGAGTACGGGCAGATGCGCCAAGTGATCCTGGCCTTGTCCGTCCCCGTGACCATTTCTCTCTCTCTCTCTCTTTCTTCTTTTAAAAAGTATCCGCTCTCATACCTTTTACCTGCCCTTAGCTAACATCTCTACCGACCTAGCTCACGGCTTCCCCTCTTACCTAGGGAAACCAGTGACTACACTCACATTGATAAATACCATAGACGCTCCTTAGTTTCATTAGCTGAGCAGCACCCAACAAGCCGTCCTAGATGCTATCCCTGCCGATCTCGCGAGGAACACTGTCGTGGTGCCAGCAATTTGGCGACGTTAATTCAGCTTCTACAAGGAGACCCTTGCGGTGGGCATGTACCTCATACGAGTATATCTGGCTTATGTGGTCGTATGCTCTATGCTAGGATATGGATCGCAAGACAAGTGAGACAAACGAAGGACACGAAAAACCAGTCTGCTATGCCCTCCGCACCCTCATTACTCTGCTCTAACTTAGACTACAGCTGGTTGGCTAGCAGGGATCAACTAAGGATGATATGGTACCGGTCACTAAGCCATACGATAACTAGTCTTCTATCGTCGGTACGATCTTTGAATAATTATTGACAATTACCTCGAGGATCCTGGTGTTATCATACCCCACTTTTCTCTATCTGGGGGACTCCATAGGCACTTTCTGTATTTTTTAGGGAGTAAGGAAGAAA
>Ga0307510_10009472_pt1 | contig 11599 bp, 14 predicted proteins | sample 12_EM_MG_FD_207224 | JGI IMG/M metagenome (GOLD analysis project Ga0307510, IMG submission 207224) | Populus trichocarpa ectomycorrhiza microbial communities from riparian zone in the Pacific Northwest, United States - 12_EM | ecosystem: Host-associated > Plants > Roots > Unclassified | place... | reverse complement strand
TATCTCCGCCCCAAGGATCCCACGTCATCTCCACTCCTTGGCACAACAAAGGAATGTTACTTTTCCCGGTTGTCAGTCGATGTTCATCCCGACGAACCCAACTTCGAGGAATCACGATGGATCGTATCAGAGGGTGTGAATGTCGAGCACCTACTCGATATCTTCACTTCGGTTGATGCAAACTCGAAAGGCGTCTGGGACGCCTGTGCCAGATTCATGGAACACATCAATTGGCATAAACCGCGACTCGTCACACTGGGACCAAAGATTGAGGCACTCCCGGACGATCATCCCTCGAAAGCCCAATGTTTACACTGGCTGGCATGGCTGTTTGAATCTGTTGGAAATCTGATGGAACGCAAGCGACTCTTCACCCACACCTTAAAACTCTGGAGGGCGTTGGGGGATGACCATCAGGTTGCTCAAACGTTGAGTGAACTATGCGATGTAAATCAACTAATAGGTCTCCTCGGTGAGGGGATACAACAGGCTAAGGAAGCATCGGGGATCTTCGAACGGCTTGGGGACAAGGCGAAACAAGCAGATTGTTTGATCGAGCTTGCTCGGGCATTGCATTCAGACAGTCAGTTTGACGCCGCAGAAGAAGCCGCATCTCGCGCAATTCATCTCTTCCTGGAGAAAGGCAAAAAGCTCGGTGTCTGCCAGAGCCACCGCGTTCTTGGTGCCATATACCGATCCAAGGGCGAGGAAGAGAAAACCGTTTATCATCTCAAGGAAGCCCTCGGCATTGCACCATCTCTCAACTACCCCGCCGAGCTGTTTTGGGTTCATTTCTCCCTGGCGCAGCTGTTTTCCGGGCAAGGCAGGTTCGACGACGCACACGCTCATATCGAACGCGCCAAGCCACACGCGGTCAACGACGAATACCCTCTGGCTCGCGCGTCGAAGCTGCAGGCTGCGTTATGGTATAAACAAGATATGTTTGAAGAGGCCAGATCCGAGGCATTGCACGCTCTTGATGTTTTTGAGAAGTTCGGGGCTGTGGGTCTCGCGGAGGCGACTCGACAGCTCCTCGAGCTGATCGACAATGACGCTCAAGGAGATGAACTTGGATCTGATGATGGATGGGATGACGACGGTGAGCTTCTCGAAATAACGCTAATTCTCGTGTGTATTAACTCCTCGTGTTCAGACAGGATCACCGAATCAGAGTGACAGCAGTGGCCGACTTTCGCCTCGAGTTCTTTGGATGTATCCTTCCGCGAGTTAAAATCACCCCGTTCCCCGTTAGGTTCCCGAATATTGTTAATATCACCATACCTCACTCTTTCCAAGGACGTTCTCCCGCTTATTCACCTCCTTCGTTCATACGTATCGTACTTTTTATTCGAAGCTTAGAGAAGTAGTGGACGAAAGGATCGACGATTGGCTTGATTTATTTGGATACGTCCTTACACGAGTCGCAAAAACCATGTATTTATTCAGGGACACCATACACAACTACATTGTGCGGACGAAGGGAGATGGGAATGGTTCAAGGCATCCCTTTAGACTCCTCGTTATCGTCCTTGAAGGTAACGCGAGAAAGGGCCTCGATTGCTTCCAACCGACATCCCATGCAACCGCCTCTATACGAATCGGTAACTTTGAGCCTGTTAGGTCTGGACCCTCCCCCGCCCTCAACGGAAAACGAGGAGGGGGAGGGAGAACAAGCGACGATTTCAAGCTGGGTTCAAGCTGGAAGGAACGGAAGAATCTGTGCTAGACTGTTTGTTAGGGGTTGGGCAGCGGAGGCGGAGGCGGGCTGGCCCTGTAACCGTCGAGGGTTGGTGGAGCTTCGTTGAAGAACGTGTTGAGAGGTCGACCCCCTCCCCCCTTCCGCTCTCCGCCAGTCCCGTCGGTCCCTCCAAGAATACTTGATTCGAGAGTCTTTCTCCGAAGCGATCGGGATACTCGACCTCTCGACGATGTTGGTAGGATAGTGTCCTGTGCGTCTGTTGTGAAGCTTCGTGGTGGAGACGTAAGTCGTCGTCATCGTGTGTTGCTCCACAAACGAGGACGGTGAAGTCACGGGGGATTCGGCGAGTTCATGGGAGACTCGGGCGGAGGTGTCCATTCCGAGCGTGCAATTTAACGTGTCCGATTCTTCCTCCCGTGGCGCTCTCGCACGAATCGAGGATTTACGCGAAATCGTTAGGCCTCGAAATGCCTTGCGGTCCGGGGTGATACAGGCGGGGATTTGATAATCGGATCATTTGGTCTCGGTATCCCTACAGTCAGGATATCCGTCGCAGACGCGCTGAGGGTAAGCTTTGCGCTTATCCAATCTTCTCCTGTGTTTTGCAAGAGATTTAGATGGAAAGAGACCGATGGGATGGTTTTCCGTCTTTTGAAGTTTCGCATAAGTCGCAGAGAGGGTCCCAACGAGTGGCAAGTGTTTCTGTATGTGACGGTTGAGTTGGGTCTCCTGAAACTATAACTGAGCGTCACCATTCGCGATAGACTAATCTCAGCTTTACGAGGCCATCTTCGTCAGCGATAGAGGTATCCAAAAACGTCCCGCGGGTTATTATTGAGAAAGAGGGGTATTTGTCTGTCACTCCCGAATCCCTGATACGAGCGACGGTTAGCACGCCCGAAGGAAAGGAAAACCCCGACCTGCCCTGGAAAGCCGCTGTTGATGTAGCAGAACCCCGCAGGAATCTAGAACGGGGGTTGCAGTGCCAGCTACGGATTGGATGCCGTGACGGAGAACGCGGCGACCCTGAGTGCAACGAAGAGTCAGCATGAAAACTGATCGCTAGAGAGTTCGATGAATGAGGAGAGGATGTGTGGCGAATGGGTGTTTTAAAAGTGTGCCTCCGAGGTAGCAACTTGTAAAGCTGAGTCGAAAGTGAGGTGGAAAAAAGACACACCACTGCACCAGCGACCATTAGGTGATATCTTCCCTCGGAGCATTTTGAACGAGAGGCGGAGGAGCGAACTCGGTTGAAATCCGGCCCCGAGTTCAGAGGAGTAGCAAACAAAGACTCCGAGGGATCAGCGGATCGAGTACTACCTCAAACACTGCAGTCGTGAATTCGATGATCCACCCTAAGTACAAAATGGGTCCCCCTACACGAGGCGTGCGATTACAAATAACCGCTTATCTCTGCTATAGGATCCAAATTCTTTCTCACAACCACCACACCGCACCACTTCCTCGCACCTATCTGCGCAGCCATGGCAGACAATTCCCAACAGCCGAAGGGGGAGGACGGTGTCCTCTCCTCGCTCAATATGGCCATCGATGGACTGAATCTCGCAAAGGAAGGAACGAGCGTGACACCAGCCAAAACCGTGTTCACCTCTGCCAGCGTTCTTCTCACCATGATTAGGGTGGTTTCCTCCCGGTTCATATTGGTCGATTGGTGGCTAATGTATGCAGGACTCGATGATATCCAAAGTGGAATACGTCGAACTAGGGCTTACCTGCGCTGACGTCTGCGAAGCCCTTAATCGAGGGATGGACACAAGGCGAGCGGATCAGCTCAATCAACCCGTGTTCAAGGCGATTGAGAAATTGACGCTGTGAGTTGAACCGGTGATGCGTACGCCGGGTTCTTTTCTCATCGAGCGTCCAGGACTGTGGACAGGATCCAGAAGAATATAATCAAGCGAGGTGAACGGAATGTGATCTCTCGGCGTTACTACGCGAGGGACGATAAAGAGGCGATTGCCGCCTGGAACTTGGACCTCAACAGGATTCGACGTGTCTTTGACGTGCGTCCCGTCACTCCTGTACAAACACCACTAACCGCCCGCTTCCAGACCGAACTTGGGATATACACACGTGCAACCGGCTCCGACGCCACAACCAAGCTCACCGCTGTTTCCGATGTCCATCACGATGTTACAAACGCCGAAATCGTTGATTTCGGCGTCCGCCATGATGTCCCAAATACCCAACCCATTGTTTCCGGTGTCCAGAGCGACATTACAAACACCCGCACCACTACTTCCGACATTTATCTTAGCAAGTTGAAAAGCCGCGAGGGTGCGGATGGTCAAAATCGGGCGGTAAGTACCACCTGAACTGTGTAACCAAGTAAATATTGACCGCTCCCCAGGCTCACGCCAGGTCAGAGGTCTCAACTGCAACTGAATCCAGTGTTTAATGTTTGCATCCAGCGCACCCGGAGAGTCACGGCCTCCGGTATCGGGAAATACGCATGGAACAATTCGTAGCGACGTTTCCGAGATCAATCGCGGCATTGTGAAGATCTGTGGCATCCTGAACAGTCAGCAAGGGGCTGGTGGCCAATCCCAGTCAGTGAGTGCTACCTGTACCCTGCCCGCCGCTGAATACACACTTACTGTTGCATAGACTCAAAACAGGTCAGAATTTCAAATGCGATGAAATCCAGAGTCTTACATTCACGTCCAGTGTTCCTGGAGAACTACAACCTCCACCACCAAGGATCTTCTTCGGACGCGATGAGTTGATCGAGGAGATCGTTGATTTCGTAGGACGACTCATGCCAATCGCTCTAATCGGCGCTGGCGGAGTCGGCAAGACGTCTGTTATCCTGGCCGCCCTCCATGACTACCGGGTCAAACAGCGGTTTGGTGACAACCGTTGGTTCGTCCACTGTGATAAATTCCCCACATCCCACACCAATTTTCTCCGTCAACTCTCCAATGTCATCGGCGCAGGCATCGAGAACCCCGAGGACCTGGCTCCCTTGCGACGATACTTGGCCTCGAAGGAGATGCTGATAATCCTCGACAACGCCGAATCTATTCTTGATCCCCAGGTGACGAGCGCGCAGGAGATCTACGCAACCGTGAATGAACTGACCCAGCTCAGCAACATTTGTCTTTGTATCACCTCCCGGATCTCCACCATCCCTCCCAATTGCGAAATCCTCGAGATCCCAACATTGTCGATGGAGGCCGCACGCGACACGTTCCATCGCATCTACAAGCGTAACGGGCAGTCCGAACCTATCGACAACATCCTGAAACAACTGGATTTCCACCCTCTCTCCATCACGTTACTTGCTACCGTTGCCCAGCACAATAAATGGGACACAAATCGACTAATCAGGGAATGGGAGAGACAGCGGGTAGGGGCACTTTACGCACAGCACTCCAGGAGCCTCGCGACCACGATCGAGCTTTCCCTCGCCTCCCCACTGTTCCGAGAACTCGGCCCCGATGCCCGAGAGCTTCTCGGGGTCATCGCGTTCTTCCCTCAAGGTGTCAACGAAGGCAACATCGACTGGCTATTCCCAACCATCTCCAACGGGTCAGACATCTTCGACAAATTCTGTGTTCTTTCCCTGACATACCGGAGCGACGGGTTCGTCACGATGTTGGCACCACTCCGAGATTATCTCCGCCCCAAAGATCCGGCATCATCGTTACTTCTCGGCGCCACAAAGGAACATTACTTCTCACGGTTGTCAGTCGATGTTCATCCTGACAAACCCAACTTCGACGAATCGCGATGGATCATATCAGAGGGTGCGAATGTCGAGTACCTACTCGATATCTTCACATCAGTTGATGCAAACTCCAAAAGGGTCTGGGACACTTGTGCCAGATTTATGGAACACATCGTTTGGCATAAGCCACGGCTTGTCACACTGGGACCAAAGATTGAGGCACTCCCGGACGATCATCCGTCGAAAGCCCAATGCTTACACTGGCTGGCAGTGTTGTTTGAATCTGTTGGAAATCAGGTGGAACGCAAGCGGCTCTTCACTCACATGTTGAAGCTCTGGAGAGCACGGGGGGATGACTATCAGGTTGCTCAAACGTTGATTGAGCTATGTGATGCAAATCAGATAATGGGCCTCCCCAAGGAAGGGATACGACAGGGGAAGGAAGCATCAGAGATTTTAGAACGTCTTGGCGACACGGGGAAACAAGTGGAGTGTTTGAGGGGGCTCGCTCGGTCATTGCATTCAGACGGACAACTTGACACCGCAGAAGAGGCCGCACTCCGCGCGATCGAACTCCTCCCGGAGGAAGGTGAACGACTTAATTTCTGCAGAAGTCACCGCACTCTTGGCATGATATATCACTCCAAGGGCAATACGGAGAAGGCCATTCACCATCTCAAGATAGCCCTCGAAGTTGCATCCTCCCTCACATGCCGCAGCGACCTGTTTTGGACTCATTACGGCCTGGCGAGCGTGTTTCTTGCAAAAGGGAGTTTCGACGACGCACACGCTCACATACAACATGCCAGGTCGCATGCGGTCGACAACGTATATAATCTGGCTCAAGCATCGGGGCTGCAGGCTCTTGTCTGGGATAGGCAACATATGTTTGAAGAGGCAAAATCCGAGGCATTGCGTGCTCTCGGTATGTTCGAGGACCTCGGGGCCGCGGGTGATGCAGAGGATTGTAGAGAGCTGCTTAGGTGGATCGACCGCAACGCCCGAGGAAATGATCTGGCCACACCTAGGTCTGATGAATCGGATGATTATGGTGAGCTCCTCGATCCAATGCTACTTGAAATTATCGTGTTAACTCTTCGTGTTTGAACTGGACCAAAGAATCGGGATGATGGCATCGACACTTGCCTCGAGTTCTCCAAATGATTATTTTGCGAGCTACCGACGTCCCACTCACTTGCCCCGTCCCCCATTAACACGTGCCGTCCACCTGCCGACTTCCCTTTCAAAGAAGTAGTCTACGTTTACCTCAATTTTGTTCAGATAGATCCTTACACGAGTCGCAAAATCCTTGTATCTATTCGGTGATGCCGGAAAGATGGATATGAAGTTCTTCCGTGCTCTAACAACCAAACTCCCCCCCCCCCGATCCTGTTCAACCTGCTAAAACCAAACCCATGGCGCAACTGGGCCTCGTTCTATTTCTCTTTTAACTATAATCCGTCCAGTTTCCGCGTTGCGATACCGACGAGGGCTTCTCGCACCGTTGATGCCACTGAGACCCAAGTCGCTCGTGGTTTCAGGAGTGAAAGTCGGCACGGAAGTGCACGAAGACGGAAAGATCAGTCTTGATAAGCTTGAAGGGTTATTGAAACTAGAAGAGGCACTGGGTGTGATTCGGGAGGGGGGAATGTTATCAAGGATGTGCGTCGAATCTGACGTCGAGGAGGTGAACTCTCGGTTCTCCCACTTTGGAGAAAGCCGAAGACGAAAGATCCATAGGTGATTGTTGGTACGAGGGAGGGGGAGAAGGGGCGTGTCTTGAAACCGGTAGGAAGGCTAACGGAGATCTAAACGCGAGTGTTTCCGCTCGTAGAATGCCTTGGTAGGTTCACTATTCAGAACAACCGATGGGCAAAGTAGAGCCATCGATGGAGAGCTCTGAAGTTTGGAGGGAGACGACCGTTGCTGAAAAGCAGGCTTTGGCAGGTGCGATTGACAATGGTAGATCGCGTGAGCACTTCACGTCGGCGGTCGGTGGGTCGGACTAACCTCGGTAGTGGGGGTGAGGTGACAACCAGCCAAGCGGCACCGAATGAGAATATGGAATGGTTGTTCGAGGGACGGTGCAGGTTCCGGAGAGCTCCGACGGGAGCACCACGAATCGGTGAGGCGCACGTGTTTCCGGTTCAGGATGGCACTCTAGAGAAAACGGCTCATATGTAAAAAGGGGTTCGTTAAGTTGCAAGAGAGTTGGCATATAGAGCTTCGGTAAGTCACTTAACAGGAGTCTTGGAAAGAGATCTACCCAGGAACTCATTGCAAAACTCCCCAAGTCGGTGTGGGGCTGACACCGAAGATATATAATACGGAGTACGATGGGCAAACTTCTTACAACAAACGAGGCCCATTGCCTATCACACCATAATGATCATCCATCCAGAACAAGGGCGCGAGACGTAGCAATCGTGGGAAACCCAGTTTGCTCACGGAATCACAGAAATGTGGCTGTCGTGGCCGGTGAATATTCTCCCTCGTAATCACCACCATTACTACCCTCCACTATGTCCCTCATACACTCTATTGGCTGGCATGGTTGTTTCACTCGGTTGGAAATGAAGTGGAACGCAGGCGGCTCTCCACTCACACGTTGAAACTCTGGAGAGCACGGGGGGATGATTATCAGGTTGCTCAAATGTTGGGTGAGCTATGTGATGCAAATCGGTTGATGGGCCTCCCTGAGGAAGGGATACGACAGGACAAGGAGGCATCAGAGATTTTCCAACGGCCTGGCGACACGGCGAAACAAGCGGAGAGTTTGATTGAGCTCTCTCGTTCATTGCATTCAGACAAATAACTCGACGCCGCAGAAGAGGCCGCAATCCACGCAATCGAACTCCTCTCGGAGGAAGGCAAACAACTTGATCTCTGCAGAAGTCACCGCACTCTTGGCCAGATATATTACTCCAAGGGCGATCCGGGGAAGGCCATCCACCGTCTCGAGGTAGCCCTTGGAATTGCATCCTCCCCCAGCTACCGCGACGACCTGTTTTGGGTTCATTACGACCTGACGGACCTGTTTCCTGTACAAGGGAGTTTCGACGACGAACATGCTCACATCCAACGTGCCAAGTCACATGCGGTCGACAACGTATACAATCTGGCTTGCACGTCGGAGCTGCAGGCTTGGTTCTGGGAAGAGCAGCATATGTTTGAAGAGGCAAAATCCGACGCATTGCACGCCCTCGATGTTTTTGAGGAGCTCGAGGCCGCGGGTCGCGCGGAGGCGACTGGACGGCTCCTCGAGCTGATCGACAATGACGCTCAAAGAGATGGACTGGGATCTGATGGTGGATGGGATGACGACGGTGGGCTCCTCGAAACAACGCCAGTTTTCGTGTGCACTAACTCGTGTTCAGACAGGATCACTGAATCAGAGTGACAGTAGTGGTCGACTTTCGCTTCAAGTTCTTTAGATATATCCCTCCACGAGTCGCAATAACATCGCCCCATCTCCCGTTAGGTTCTTGAATATCGCTACTGTCACCGTGGCTCATCCTCCCGTTCATCCACCTCCTCCATTCGCACGTATTTTACACGTACCAACTTTTCATTCGAAGCCCAGAGAAGTAGTGGACGGAAGGATCGACGTTTGCCTTGATTTCTTCGGATACGTCCCCCGCACGAGTCGCAAAAACCATGTATTATCCTGGGACACCATACACAACTACATTGCGCGGATGAAGGGAGACGGATGGTTCGAAATGTTGAAGAAAAGTATAGAAGTATAGGAACCCTAACTACCTCACACCGCAGTAGAGAGTGCAACGTTTGACGGGGAGAAAAGCTTTTGACAAAGATTCATAGACGATTGTTGGTGCAGGGGAGAGGGGAGGGATACGCCTTGAAACCAGTAGAAAGTCAACGAGATCTGAACGCGAGTATCTCTGCCCGTAGAACGCCTTGGTAAGCTTGCGATTCAGCGCAACGCCACGGATAATCCCCAATGCCTGAATAAGTTGGGGTGCGGTAGTTTCAGACTCATCCTCCGGATCCAGGGCGAAGGACAAAGGTTAGAACGCAAATCCCAAGGGCCAACCATGAAAACAGAAACAAGTACCAGTGGCATGGGTCAACTCCGCGCGGGTGTACACGGTCTCAAGCACCCCGTACACGAGGCCGAATGGAAAGCAGGAGCATATTAAAATCTCAGTGGTGCCCTGGAGCGCGCAGAGCCTGTATTACCAGGGGTGTCGGTGGGCGCGAGGTTAGAGAAATCGAGGGTCGCAGGCCAGCGCTAACCTCCAAAACACCTGAATGAGCATCATCACTTCCGTCTTATCTCACACTCGCCGCTTTCCTCTTCATCACACCCTTTTCCTCACCCCCTCATACCGGAGGTGCAAACATGACACTTCCGCCAGCGCAAAACTATTCGAAGATGCGAAACGCGAGGAGCAGGAGGAGAGCAGAGAGATTGAACGCAGGAGGCAAACTACGAGCGCCCTACTCAATAGTCAGGGTGGCCGGAATTGGGACGGAGACGAACCGATTGCGGATGCAGTCTTGAGGATGTTGGTTGATAAATACAAGCCTTTACGGTCGGGGTCGATTACCACTGCAGACGAGAAACTCTCCAAGTCCGCTCCGACCGTCCGGGTGGGAGACATCTCTTTCGACTCCTCGTTATCGTCCTTGGAGGTAACGCAAGAGGGGGTCCCGATTGCTTCCAACCGACCTCTCGCCTGTCCGAATATTGACCCATCGAAACCACTCAAGGACCAGCCCCTTCTCCCCACTGTCGAAGGTCATCGACCTTGGCATACAAACTTCACAGCGCCATCCCATGCGACCGCCTCTGTACGAATAGGTAACATTGCACCCGTTAGGTCTGGACCTTCCCCCGCCCCCGATGAGAAAACGAGGAAGAAGGAGAAGGAGAACAGGCGGCGATTCCAAACTGCGCTCAAGTTGGAAGGAGCGAAAGAATCTGTACTGGACCATCGGTTGGGAATTAAACAGCAGAAGCGGACGCAGGCAAATCCTGTTACCGTGAAGGGTTGGCGGAGCTTGGTTGAAGAGCGTATCGAGGTATGTCTTGCAGTGTGCGTCACGATCCCTCGCAGTTTCTTATTCCACTTGCGGTCTTTTATGAAGAACGCACGCGCCCAGGGTAGTTTCAACTATATCAAAGGCAGAGGGAAGCCTATGGTTATCAGCAGCGATGAGAAGAACCCTTTCATTGAGCGTGAGGAGTTCCTCATGAATCGTATCGTTCAACGTAACGGTGCTGCTCCTCCATGGGTTGAACTGCAAGCCGGTAAACTCGTTCATTTCAATGTCGTTTACCAGGCTCTCTAATACGATGGTAGAAATGGAATCTGCCATCACTTCTTTTAGAAAGATCCTCAGGCAGTCCTGGTCTCGAAGAGTTCTCCTCGTCTTAACGACGGCGACCCCCTCTCCACCACCGGATCGTCTCACTGTGGATTACATCATGAACATGCGTGATCCGGAGTGGGAGGAGCGAGAGCGGTCTTATCACGAAACCGCCCTCGGAGAGGTAAATTCGCTGGTCAGAAAGTATAATGCTATGGCGCCATATATTGCAAGGCGTTCTCTGTATATGCGCCGCGTCGAACTGGAGCGATTGTACAAAGAGAGCGCAGAGGAGATACACGAGGCGCTTGTAGCCAAGCTCAGCGGCAAGGGTAACGAAATGGCGCTCGGTTCTGGACGTAATGATGAAGACGACGATTTCACCAACACACACGGGGCGACTCTTCCCTCCCTTGGTATATGGGCGATGGTCAAAGAGTTGTTTACCTGGGTAGGCTCATTTAATATTCCTGCGGAGGTTTTTTAACTCAAGCGTTCGATAGCGATGTCGGGCAGGATCTTGACGTTGGCGACCGCGCTGATGAACTCGTGCGTCATCGTGATGGCGGGATCAACCAGGATTGGTTGGGAGAAATCCGAATTACGGTAAGCGAAAAGTTTGGTCCATCCGGTCGGACGGATATGATGGGAGACAAAGATGCGTCCGTGCGTGGGTGAAATTTCTGATTTTCGGGAGGGAGGGATAAGGGGGAGGGATGACATTTCCGTAGAATAGCGATATTTTACGTTTCGCCCAAAGGGAATCACTTATGGGGCCAACAATGGCGGAGGAGAGGATGAGGGGACAATAGCCCTGCGCCGTTGCAGCACTATTAACCGGAACAGTTAGGCGGCGTGTTTGCCTCATGGTG
>Ga0307510_10009470_pt1 | contig 11599 bp, 7 predicted proteins | sample 12_EM_MG_FD_207224 | JGI IMG/M metagenome (GOLD analysis project Ga0307510, IMG submission 207224) | Populus trichocarpa ectomycorrhiza microbial communities from riparian zone in the Pacific Northwest, United States - 12_EM | ecosystem: Host-associated > Plants > Roots > Unclassified | place... | reverse complement strand
GCCAATGCCTGGGGTCGACATCTTTCATGTCTGCGTCAGTATTCACCCCCTCCCCCTTATTTGTGCAGAGGATCAACTCCTTTTGTGTCAGTGTCGGCGTTTACAGCTGACCCTCTCCTGTGCCTTTATTTGTTAACATCTGAGGGGTTGACTTCCCTCATGTCCATGTCAGGTGCCCCTCATTTCTGCATGCCAATGCCTGAGGGGTCAATTTTCCTTATGTCTGTGTTAGTATTCACAGCCACTTGTTTCTGCATGCCAAAAGACCGGTCTAGACCGGTCTAGACCGGTTTTTTGCAGTCTTTGTAAAAGAATTGTGATGGTTGGACCTTAACCTGGACTGGTCAAAGACTGGACTGGACTGGACCTGAAGACCAGTCTTTTGCAGTCCAGTCCAGTCCAGTTCAGGTTAAATTTCCAGTCCATGGACTGGACCTGTAAACACTATCTATCAATGCAACCCCCCAACCAAACATGCTGATGGTACAGAGAAACTAGGACCGCAAAGACCGGTAGGATTCCATTCCCAGAAATTCACCACAACCAAACAAAATTACCCTATATACGATCAAGAATTTCTAGGTGTCATGTGCAGTCTACAATGTTGGTCCCACCTACTCAAAGGAATAGCAATTCCAGTCTTGGTATTCACAGACCACAACAACCTCCGTTACTACAGGGACCCCAGAAAAATTGGTCCATGGGTTGCTGGTTACCTACCAGAAAGGGAACAATACAACATAATCCTGGAATATAAACCTGGCGCAACAAATCATGCAGACGCTCTATCTAGACAACCCAACTATGAAGGAATAAACCCTGCCAATGAAGATGTCACTGTCTGGCCCAACAAATATTTCTGTGAAACCACACCTCAATCCATGTATTTGATATGGATAGCATTGGCAATAAACTAGACAGCAAGGTCAAACTAGTGCAATATCCCAATCAACCAAAACTCAAGCAATGGGCACCATTACATAATCTATCCCTACTTGACGGCACTCACTGGTATCACAGGACCACCCTGGTTGTCGTGGCAGACAATAGCCTTAGGAGGGGAGTAATTTCCCTTTTTCATGACTACGTGACTGCCAGTGTTACAATCCACCCTATTTTTCACCTCCCTCATACCCCTCAGCATCCACCCCAAAGCCCTTAGCCAAGCCACTACCAGTCCAACCACCAGTCAAGCCCCTTGTCCCTATTCCCTGGAACATTCACCAAAGGGAGTACTTCTCAATGGAGATGTACCAAGAGCCATCACCAGTAGAGAACCCGCTGGAAGACCTAGATAGTCCCATGGAGGACACGCCACCTTTAGAGCCAGAGCCAGTCATACACTATGAACCTGATGTCCCTGGAGGCCAGACACATACCCTATCCCCAGAAGAGTCCCCTATTGAACCCTGGCAAGCATACCTCACCCAACCCAGCAGTCCTGTATCCCGCAAGCACTCCCTGTCACCTACAAGTCCCTTATCTGCACCTATACACCAATACACCAGTAGAGAAGGCAGTTACCAGTCAATCACACCTGCTGCCTTGTCACCTATAGCCAGCACCTCGCCCCAGAGTCAGGGCAACCAGTCAATCTCTTTAGAAGAGTCCGCAGACAATCCCTCATCCACACACAGCTCCGCAGAAGACGTGGATAGTGACATGGCCCTTAATTGGGTCACCATTAAGTCTGACTACCATAAAGGGTAGCTGCTTACTTCAGATGCCCATTAGATTGTAATGGGCGCGCAGCAACCAGATTGCCTTGGGTCAATCTCAAATCTCATTGTCATGATGTGATCATGATGATGCTTCCCTTCTCAGAATGCCCCATCATTACTAGTACCTGGTTAAGGATAGATTAGGCAATCCCCTGACATATGATTTCGCTCTTGCTTCATCCCCCTTGTAACACTCATACAGACCGCAGCACTTGGCCGCAGATATTATGACGATACAGATAGCTCCATCACTACTAGTAGTACCTCTCCTAGTAGTTTTGGTCCGTGCGCGGACATGCCTGTATATAAGCACTCAGTATTTCGACAGTCAAGCCCTAAGCTTGACTTGGTTTCCAATACAACCATTGCCAAATCCTTCACAGACCATCTCCTTATTGCCCAGTACACTCTGAGTTGTCTCTAGCACTACTAGAGACTCTCTACTTGTTTATTCACTTGCCACCAGTACAAATCTTAGTACAAGTCATACTATCAAGGCTTGTTGCAGCCTTAACAGCTGGGCATCCCAGAATTACCAAAACCCTCCAATTAATCGCACCTTACTACTGGTGGCCCAACATGAAATTCTTCATCACTGAATACATCAAAGGATGTGCTACTTGCCAAATGACCAAAGTTAACACCCATCCTACCCATCCACCTATGTTCCCTATCACTCCTGCAGACAATGCATGACCTTTTGAAACCATCACAATGGATTTCATCACTAAACTCCCACAATCAGGTGGTTTCAACACCATTCTCATGATCATGGACACCAATTGTTCCGAAGTGTCTATCTTCATCCCCTGTCACAAGACCATCAACTTAGAAGGAGTCGCATTACTCTATCTCAATGATGTCATTCCTGACTATGGCATTCCCCATAAGATCATTTTGGACCATGATGTCTGCTTCATCTTGAAATTCTCAACAGAACTTTGTCAAATTCTCAACATCCATCAGAACATCAGCACAGCATATCACCCTCAAACTGATGGAGCAAGTGAAAGAACCAATCAAACCTTAGAACAATATCTCCAAGTATCCTGCGGAACACAACAGGACAATTGGCATGCATGGCTCCCACTTGCACAATATACCAAAAATTCATGGCCATCTGCAACCACCAAGAAAACCCCGTATGACTTACTCATAGGATATACCCCCCAAGTACACCAACCCACCAGAAAAACCACTATTCCCTCCCTAGAAGAACAACTCTCATCTATTGAAGAAACCAGGAAAGCCACCCAAGAGGCCCAACGTAAAGCGCAAGAATCCTGGATCAAAGAATGTCCATGGTTCATACCGTTCCCCACAGGATCAAAGGTCTGGCTAGAAGGAACAAATCTAAAATTACCCAGCAATATCACACCCAAGCTTTCCCCAAGGAGATATGGACCTTTTAAGGTAGTCTCCCAAATATCAAAAGTTGCTTACAAACTTGAACTCCCTTCCACTTGGAAAATCCATAATGTCTTTCATGCTTCCCTTCTCATGCCCTACAAAGAAACTGACCAACATGGACCAAACTTTCTGGAACCTCCACCAGAAATACTAGATGGTGAACCAGAATGGGAAATCCAGAAGATTCTTAAAGAGGGGTCTTTTGGCCATTGGAAGAAGAAGCAATACCTTGTGTGCTGGAAGGACTATTTGCCAGCTCATGATTCATGGGTTAACGCCAAGGATCTCCATGCTCCGGAGTTACTATTGGACTTTCAAAACGCCTTGAGCAGTATAAGAACCCTCCCCCTTGACAAGTCATCCCCAGCATGTCCAACCAGGCATTCTACACCTTCACTGTCAACCCCCCTTTCAATTCATTCTGCCACCTCTTCAGAGACCTTACCATCTGGCCTAGCCACAAGTTCCATGTCTTCATCCCAGCTGCCCAGAAAACTTTGTCGCTGTACAGAATGATCCATCCCACTTACACTTATGCCCTTGAACACTCCCATTTTTGTAAGGAGCACTACTGTCCCTATCACCACTGAATGCCCATCGACTTCACTCAGCCAGCCCACTTCAGCTATGTCTACATTGGACCAGGAGGTACCACAGTCCATACACAGCAGTCCATCTATGGTAATGGAGACATTACCCTTTTCTCCATGATCATCCCAGTTGCCGGATCTACCTACCATTGCTGGACTAGAGGTTGCTGCTACGGTGACAGATATTTACTCCAATCTGAGGACAGCTTTGAGTAGCTTCCCAGGCACATTACAAGGTCAACCACTGTCCTTCCCCACCCCCATACTTGGCTGCACTTCACCATCCCCTATCCCGATCCCACCTCATATCTCCCATCAGAGCAAGGACAATATGGCTTGAGTACCATCCCCCTCCCCCCTGTTGACTCTACCCCCAGCCCTGTTACTCCAATGCCAGTCCCATCGCCCTCTATCACCTCAGCCATCCAGCATCCACTCAAACATAGTAGTCAACACACTCCCTGACAGCGAATTACTCATACTAGCAGGGCAGATCCCCTCTTCAGCAATGGTTCACCATGTGAGAAAGCAATGCAGAGCCTTGTTGAAGTACATGGAGGCTCAGGGACATATAACTGGGGCTCTTTTAGCTTGGACAGATAGTGTTTAAAAGTCCGGTCCAGTCCAGTCATTTGACCATTTTGGGCATGGACCTGGACCTGGACTGGTCTAGACCATTCCTAAAATGGTATAGACCAAGACTGGACCGATTTGGACTGGTCCAGAGTGGTCCAAAGTGGTCCATAGACCAGTCTAGACCAGTTCATGGTCTAGACTGGCCTAGACTGGTCTCAACCAGTCTACGGACCAGTCTAGACTGGTCTTATCCTATCTTGATTAATCTTATTATTAGGTTAAAGAGATTTGTAATAATTGGAGAACAACTTGGAATTGATCAGAAGCAACTTGACCAGAAGCAACTTGGAACTGATCAGAAGCAACTCAGAACTGATCAGAAGCAACTCGGAATGGATCAGAAGCAACTCGGAATGGATCAGAAGCAACTCAGAATGGATCAGAAGCAACTTGGAACTCAAGTGTTTAGGGTTTAGGGTGACTTGGATTGGGTTTTTATGAACTAGCAGATGGTATAGGGTCTTCTTGTGTTACAACAAGTCAGAGTCCAGTTGAACTAAACTTAATAAAGTTCTTATCATTTTAATCATAACTTGTCCAATTCTTGTTTAAGTTAGATGCTCTAGGGCTTATTTTGATGGGTAAATACAGAGGGTTGTGGTCATTTGGTAGCTTATGTAACCATTACCTAAAAGACTGGTCTAGACTGGTCTATGTCGGGAACTCACTACTTTATGGGTAGCGAGACTCAAGGACAGCACAGAGTTGAAGGTGGCTGATCCAAAGGAGCAGCAGTGAGATGTTGAGAAGGAAGAGGCAGAAGGCTAGGAGAGGCGGGATGGTGTAATGGCTTGAAGATGACAGGCAGGCTGCTAACAATGAGGGAGCTTTGAAAGGCTCCAGTGTGGGGATTGACAAGAGAACAGTCTGAGGACTGTTCACCTAAATTCATAGGTCTTATATACTAATACAGGGTGGTCTGTGCACAGTTTAGGGTAGGTACAATTACAGGTAATGGGGGACTGCGCAGTCGATGTGCAGTAACTGCAGATTACATTATACATCTCGATTAGGGTCTAGCCCTAATAAGTCGCATCTTCATTGATCAAGTCGTGTCGTGTGTTTGTTGATTGTTTGCTAGATGCACCTTGTTGATCATTCCCACGATCTGCCATGTGTTGATCAACGGATTGGACGTGCATCCAAAGCGCGTCTTATCATGTGACATTGTTGATGACCAATTCCTTGATAGGTCATGTGTTATCTTCCCAGGGTCACAGGGTCGTAGGTTCCCAGGGTCACATGCTGATAAGTCATATGATGTTCGAATGATGGAGGGGTCATGTGATGAGTCATGTGTAGGGTCATGTGATATGTTCCCATGGTCACATGATGCTGAAGTTATGGATTTGTAGTTGAGACCGGGGGGCGCAAGTACCGCTCACGACAGTATCCCCTCTTTAGGATCTCCTTGCGCCTGCAAGGTTCGAATATGTATCCCCTCTTTAGGGCAATTACGGGCATGGAATTCGGCAACTAAATCTTTGGTGTGTGTTAGTTCTCCAGCTGGGATCCATGAGTTGTCTGCATCGGTGTAGCCTTTCCAGTGGACAAAGTACTGTGTGCTCTTGCGATTTCTCATAGGACGTGCTGCAAGAATCTTGTCTATTTCATAATGCCCTTCCTCTCCTCCAACGATTTCTGGAGGGGGTCATTCAAAATTGGGTCCATGTGCTTGTGTTTCGTGGTAGGGTTTCAACAAGGAGTTGTGGAATACAGGGTGAACCCTCATGGTCTTGGGTAATTGCAATTTGCAATTTGTAGGTGAAGCCCATATGACCTTGAAAGGTCCATATCGTTATGGAGCAAGTTTTGCTTTAGGGTGTGTCATTTGTAAATTTGTGGCTTCCAAAAGTACTAGGTTGTCTTTGTGGAACATGTAGGATAGTTCTTTAGGTCCTCTGCTCCGCATTTCTTTAGCCGCGATTATAAGTGCTGCAGTGACTTCTTTGCATATTTGTTCCAAGTATTGGATGCAGTTGTCCACACTTTGTAGTCTGGTCTGTAGTTGCAAGGGTGGTTTAAAGGTTGGCTGAAAGCCATACCAGACTTCGAAGGGTGATTTATGGGTGCTACAGTGTGGTCGTGCATTATGTGCGAATTCAATGATAGGGAGGAGTGTGGTCCAATTGTCTTGTTGGAAGTTTCCACAGATATGAAGGTATTGTTCAATGACTTGGTTAACTCGTTCTGACTTGCCATCAGTTTGAGGGTGAAACGCGGTGGACAATTTTTGCTTGATTCCTAGTTTTCTCCATAGTTCCTGTGTTACTTGTGCAGCAAATTGTGGTCCTTGATCCGAGATGATCGCCTTGGGAATGCCTGTTCTTTTCCAGATGTTATCTAGTAATAGTTGGCTCGTTTGCTCAGCCGTGATGGTTTTATGACAGGGGGATAGGATGATGGCTTTGCTGTGACGGTCGACAACCATGAGGATACTGTCATATCCTTGTGATACTGGGAGGTCTACAATGAAATCCATGGTGATTGTTTCCCATATCCCTTCAGGGATCTCATTAGGTTTGATTGGTACTCTGGTTGGTGGCCGTATCTTTGTAGTTTGGCATGTGGCACATCCTTGTATGTAAGCTTTGACAAATTCTGTAATGCCTGGCCACCAATATTCACATGAGATGAGTTTGATGGTTTTCCATTGTCCTGGGTGTCCCATTAGGTTGTCATGAAATTGCTGGGTGATTCTTTGTTTGAGTTCTTCATTCTTTGTCTTTGGAATATATATTAATCCTTTGTAAAGGATTAGGCCATCTTTGTAGTTCCATTCTTGTAATCCTTTGTTTACTTGTCTTGGGCTGCTAGTGAGGATATCTTTGAGTTTTTGGCCTGTCAATGTGTCTGTCTTTATTGCTTCTTGTATAGCTTCCTTGAGTTCTTCATTGATTCCTGTAGGAATTGCCATGTTATGTAGTGCCCATATATGGAATTGCTCTGGCTTGAGTAGGAATTTTTCTGGTGTGAGCAAAATTGTTTCCACATTCTTGGATGCTATCCCCTCTTTATAATCTGGATGCCTGGACAGTGCATCTGCTTTGTTAATTTTGCCAGGCTTGGGGATGATAACATAGTCGAATGTGCTGAGGAATAGGGACCACCGCGCTTGGCGATATGTGAGAGTTTGTTTTGTGGTGAAGTACTTGAGATTTGCATGGTCCAAAAAAATCTTTGTCTGGTGGGCACTGCCTTGGAGATAATGGCAGAAATGCTTGAGAGCATGAATGATAGCCAGGAGCTCCTTGTTGTGAATTTCGTAGTTTCGCTTGGCTGGCTGGAGTGACTTGGAGTAAAAAGCGACTGGATGTGACCGTCCTAACATGTCATCTTGTTCCAGGATTGAGCCCGTGGCATAGTTGCTTGCATCGGTAATCAAAGTGAATGGTTTGTTGTAATCTGGTAGGATCAAGACCAGTGCAGAGGTAAGAGCGTGCTGTAACGCTGTAAACACGGTTTCTTGTAAATGGGTCCATGCCCATGGAGTATCCTTCTTTGTAAGGTTGAATAGGGGTTGTGCCTTTGTGGAGTAATCTTGCACAAAATGACAGTAAAAGTTGCAAAATCTGAGAAATTGCTGAATGTCCTTGATTTTCTTTGGTTTTGGCCAGTCTTGTACTGCCTTGAGTTTCATGGGGTCCATGCGTAGTTCACCTTCGGAGATGATTAATCTGAGATATTCAACTGAAGTTTGGTTGAAGGAGCATTTGGCGGGTCAAAGGTATAGGTCCAACTTGAGTAAAAGTTGGAAGACTTTGTACGTCCAATAGACGAGTTCCATGATCATAGTCGCATAAATAAGGATGTCGTTGAGGTAGACGACTATGTGTCCTTCCTTGATTAATGGACCAAATTCTATGTCCATAAATGTTTGAAATGTCGCGGGTGCATTGCATAGTCTGAAGGTCATGACGGTGGATTTGTATAATCCCATGGGTGTCTTGAAGGCTGTTTTCCATTTATCGCCTTCACGTATGCGGATATTGTTGTATCCCCATTGTACGTCTAACTTGGTAAAGAATCGCGCTCCCAATAGTTTGTCGACAAGTTCAGGGATGAGTGGGATTGGAGCCGCATTCTTAACTGTAATCACATTCAAAGGGCGATAATCTTGTACTGGTTGTAGTTTGCCATCCTTTTTGTTGATGAAGAAAAAGGAGCATGCATGAGGTGCTTTGGATCGTCATAGTGTGCCTTGTTTCAGGCCATCTTCAATATATTCTTTAAGGGCGACTTTCTCAATAGGTGTTAAGCGATAAACTGTGGTTTTCTTCATTTCCATGTCTGGGATGAGGTCGATCTTGTGATCCCATGGCTGGTGTTTGGGTAGTCGCTGTGCTTCTTCATCCAAGAAGACTTTGCTGTATTGACGGAATTCGGGGGGTATATCGACATTTGTTGGTTGTTGTACTTTGGCTAGAGTAGTTGATACCATAGTTTGTGCAACTACTGGTTTATATCTTGGAGTGGTGTGCTGTGATGCATTCATGGAAGGCACTGTGGACGTAACCACTGGTCCTGTTCATTGTGTAATCGACACCATGGGCGTGACCACCGGTTTGTGTTTAGCCATATTGCGCTGCGATGCAACTATGCTGTTCTTAGGGGGTAACATTGTGGGCAAAACCACTGATTTACTTGGTTGTATCATGTCATTGTATTCTCTATGAAGGTGGGCTATAATGCATTGTGTAGGGTCTATGCCTTGGTAGTTGGATTTGAGGAGATCATCGTAGTGTGCTTCCAAATCTTCAGTTGGAAGGAGGTGTGCCAGGTCCAATGTTTCATCGGGGTAGTTCAGGTAACAAGAGGTAGGGCAACGGTCGAGATGGAGTTTGTTCTTTGCCCAGTCTATCTGGGGGCTGTGTGCCCTGAACCAGTCGGTTCCTAGAAGTATATCATGTCGTCCAATATTGGTTATGGCCATTTCTGTAGTTTCTTTGTGTTCTTCACCCATCTCCATTTGCAGGATGGCAGTATGGCAGATAGGTCCTTGTTTATTTAAGGTACCATTAATGTTTCTTGGGTAAATGGGTTTTACTAAGGTACTTGTGGGGATCTTGTGAGTATTGATAAACAAGATATTACAGTAGACACCTTCGGCTCCACTGTCAAGTATTGCATAGGCATCGATTTTTCTCCTGTGGCATACGATTCGAACTTTAACCCGAATTGACGGGAAACATATATTTCGAATCATATCTACTGGTACATGGGGAGTCTTGGGAACTTGGAGATTTTGGAGATTACTAGAATTACAACGGGATGGTGGTACAACTCTCACTGACGATGCAACAGGAGAGTGTGCTAAAAAGACAAGTGATTGATGTGGGCCACATTAATCTTCTGGGGGTCCGTATTGAAGATGGATAACGTCTTGAGTGTGACATCCATGTCGATGGGTGCGAAATAATTGGTGGACAGTTCGTTTGCTTCCACACTGTCATGGATACTCATTTTATCCATGTTGTTGTCTGGGGTAGAATCCATTTGTCATAACGAAGTTCTGGGACGTTTGCCTAAGTTGCAATTGGTGGCAATATGTCCTGGTTTGCCACAATACATGCAGAGTTTGTTCTTGAAGCAGTGTTCCCTTTCTTCAGGGGAGAGCTTGCCTCGACGGAATGAGGTTCCATGACCGCGTCCTCGAAATTGTCCACAACCGCGGGTAGCATTTATTTCTGTGGTGGGTTCTTCTTCCTCTATTGCTCGAATTCGAGGGGTAAAACGACTTCTTCCGTGTCCTCCTCCTGTAGAGGGCGTATAGGACCATGGTGCAAACATGCAGAAGGAACAATCCAGGTCTCGAGCTTTGTCGACGAGATCTGGGAGTGTGGCTGGTTGAGGTGATAGGGCAACTAATTTCTGTTGGAGTGCTGGATTAATGCAGCATCTGAATGCATACATCTTGGTATTGTCATCGATGCCTGATCGTCAAGCATGGTGGGTCCAATCTTGGTACCAGTTGTTAAATTCTCGGTTGCCCATGTATGTGTCATGCATCCCTTTAATGGCTTCTTATTGAACTTGGGGGGGAATGAATTGTTTCTCAAAAGCCGTCTGGAATTGGGCCCATGTTCTGTAATTGGTTGGATTGGCTGCTAATGCATCAGCGATACGGTTGCTGGCCCAATCGCCTCCTCAAGTACCAGCTTTGAAATTAGTTAAGGCTGCTGGTACTTTCTTATCGTCGGTGTTGTAGACAGTGTCATTCATTGTATAATAGTTGGCCAATGTGTTCCAAAAGGCCTGGGCCTTTGTTGGGTTCCCATCATAGGGATCAGGGGTACTTCCCAAAAGTTTGGGGGTTGCGATGTTTCCTGCCATAATAACTGGGGGTGGTGGTGGTGCTGGGGGACTAGGTGGTCTCTGTGGTGGGCCTGTTCTTCCAGAATGAGGTCAGTGAGGAGGGATTGGTGGTATTCCCTTGGGGTTTCCCTTCAGTACAAGTGGTGGTTGCGACTGGGTTGTGGTGGGTACTGGAGTGGTTTCCGAGGGTCTTGGAGAGCTGGCAAGGGTCTGGGGTAAAGGTTCTTCCTTGGCTTTGCCTTTGGACATGGATGGAGTAAGAAGTGAACTTTCTTCTGGTATTGAAAGTTTGGAGCTTCCAGGAAGCGTACTTGCTGGACAGGACAGGGTTTGTTGGGGGCTTGGGGTACTGGGGCGACTGGTAAGTTTCTAGATGGTAGCAACAATCCTTGTTTCAGCTTCTTGTAATAAGTTGCTAACGTTGAGCATATCTTCGTCAGTGGAGGATTTACTATGTATGGATTCTTTGTCTGATTCTTCGTGATCGGATACTTCAGATGTATCATGTTCTTCTGTCTCAAATGTTCCGGGAATAGACTTTGTTCCTTCTGCTTCAGAGGTACTAGGACTTTGGAAATGTACCTTTTGATTATTGAGGTACTTCCACTCGGAGTATAGGGTGTCCCACTTGATTTGTTTATTGTTGTAGGTGGCAGTTCGTTGTATAAAGTTGAATTGTTCAACTTCATGTAGGTGTGAAATGAGGAAGCAGAATTTCCTTGGGATAAGTTCTGAGTTGTCAGCAGTGAATTTCCAGGTAGTTCCAATTCCTTCGCACCAGATAGCTGGTTCTTGGAAGAGAGCAAAGAGACACCTAGTCTCTTTATAGTCTGCAGCAAAAGCGTTGGTAGCGTAGATAGGTATATACGCTTGTTCTTCTTCAGTAAGTTCTAGTTGGTCTTCGGGTGGAAAGTTATCAAGGATGGT
>Ga0307510_10009469_pt1 | contig 11600 bp, 10 predicted proteins | sample 12_EM_MG_FD_207224 | JGI IMG/M metagenome (GOLD analysis project Ga0307510, IMG submission 207224) | Populus trichocarpa ectomycorrhiza microbial communities from riparian zone in the Pacific Northwest, United States - 12_EM | ecosystem: Host-associated > Plants > Roots > Unclassified | place... | reverse complement strand
CCTGCTGGGCGCACGCCTGCTCGGGGGCATCTGGGCCATGCTCGGCGGCGCGCTGATCAACACCGGCATCGCCGGCGGGATCGGCGCGATCGGCACCGGTTGGAGCGACGGCATGGAGTACCTCGAGATCCCGTGGCAGTTCGCCATCTTCATGTTCGTGGGCTTCGTGCTCGTGATCTTGCCGGTGCTGTTCACGCTGGTGAACCGCCAGGTGGAGCACCTGTACGTCAGCGCCTGGTACATGGTCGCCGCATTGCTCTGGATCGCGCTGCTCTTCCTCGTCGGCAAACTGCCCGGCGTGCACACCGGCGTGCAACAGGCCACCACCAACTGGTGGTACGGCCACAACGTGCTGGGGTTGTGGTTCACGCCGGTCAGCGTCGGCGCGATCTACTACTTCCTGCCCAAGATCATCGGCCGGCCGGTCAGCTCTTACAACCTGTCCATCCTCGGGTTCTGGACGCTCGCGTTCTTCTACGGGCAGGTCGGCGGCCACCACCTGATCGGCGGGCCGGTGCCCGGGTGGTTCACCACGCTGTCCATCGTGCAGAGCGTGATGATGATCATCCCGGTGATCGCGTTCAGCATCAACATGGGCGGCACGCTGCGCGGGCGCATGCACCTGGCGCGCTACTCGCCCACCTTGCGCTTCATGATGTTCGGCGGCCTGATGTACCTGGCCTCGTCGCTGCAGGGCACGCTGGAATCGCTGCGCAGCGTGAACCAGGTGACGCACTTCACCCACTTCACGGTGGCGCATGCGCACCTGGGCGCCTACGGCTTCGTCACGATGGTGCTGTTCGGGGCGATCTATTTCATGATGCCTCGCGTGCTCAACTGGGAGTGGCCGTACCCGAGGCTGATCACGCTGCAGTTCTGGCTCGCCGCCATCGGCATCCTCGTCTACTTCATCGGGTTGTCGATCGGCGGCTGGCTGCAGGGCGAGGCGATGCTCGATGCGAAACGGCCGTTCATGGAGTCGGTCACCTTGATGGCGCCTTATCTCGTGTCGCGTTCGGTGGGCGGCGGCTTGATGTTGCTCAGCCACCTGGTCTTCGTCATCCACTTCCTCGCGATGGCGCTGCGCTTCGGGCCGACGCGCACCAGCGCTGCGCTGTTCTGGCAGCAGGGTCTGCAGGAGCGCGCGCATGGACAATGAAGTCAAGCTCGCCGCGGGGGCGATGGTGGCGCTGAGCGTCGCCACCGCAGCGCTGGTGGTGATGCCCTACATCCAGGTCCGCGACATCAAGCCGCTGCCCGGCCTCAAGACCTACACCAGCGAGCAGCTGCGGGGGCGCAACGTCTACATCGCCAACGGCTGCGTCTACTGCCACACCCAGCAGCCCCGCGATCGGAATTTCGGGCCGGACTTCGAGCGCGGCTGGGGCCGCGCCTCGGTCCCGGCCGACTACGTGTACGACCGACCTCACCTGCTCGGCAGCATGCGCACCGGCCCTGACCTGTTCAACATCGGCACACGCCAGCCCAGCAAGGACTGGCACCTCGGCCACCTGTACCAGCCCCGCGCCTACGTGCCCGGGTCCATCATGCCGTCCTACCCCTATCTCTTCTACGTCAAGACCGCGGCGGAAGACGGCGAGCAGGTGCTGAACTTGCCGCCGGGCTACAGCCCCGTGGGCAAGGTGGTGGTGCCCACCCCCGAGGCACTCGACCTGGTCAAGTATCTGCAGGGACTCGACCACACTTACCCGGTGCTGCCCCCCGAGCCCAAGCCCTGACGCTGATTCAACGCAAGGCCGCCCCATCATGTCCAACGAATCCGAGCCTGGCCACCGCGCGCAGCAGCGCGAGACGACGGAGCCATCCGAACGCAGCCAGCCGATCCCATTGATCGTCGCGATGATCACTCTCGCGGTGGTGGTGACCGGCGTGCTGTACATCCTGCTGTCGGAGCCCTTCGGTCGAGCCGATCTCGGCGACCGGCGCACCTTGTCCGACCTGCGGCCGGCAGTCGTCCGGCCCGGCCAGGGCGCTGACGGGCAGCAGGTGTTCAACGCCAATTGCGTGGCCTGCCACCAGGCGACCGGCAAGGGCCTGCCTGGCGTGTTCCCGCCGCTCGACGGGTCGGAATGGGTCAACGGGGATGCGCGCGTTCTCGCCAACATCGTGCTGCACGGGGTGACTGGCGAGATCAGCGTCGCGGGGCAAACCTACAAGGGGGCGATGCCGACCTTCGCGCAGCTGGGCGACGCTGAACTGGCGGCCGTCCTCAGCCATGTTCGCAGCGCATGGTCCAACAAGTCCGCACCGATCAAGTCCGATCTGATGGCGGCCGAGCGGAAGGCGAGCGCGCGCACGGCGCCCTTCGCGGGCGGCGACGAGTTGAAGGCGCTGGCCGGAAAGACACCCTGAGCATGCGACTGACCACGATGTCGGACTACGCGCTACGCCTGCTGATGTATGCGGGGCAACAGCCGGATCGCCTCTGCACCATCGCCGAGGTGGCGCAGGCCTATGCGATATCCGAAGCGCATCTGATGAAAATCACGCACCAGCTCGCGTTGGGGGGCTGGCTCGTCACCGTCCGCGGCAAGGGAGGCGGGCTGCGCTTGGCACGACGCCCCGAAGAGATCAACCTGGGTGCAGTGGTGCGCAGCATCGAGCCCGATTTCTTTCTGGTCGAATGCTTCGCGACCAGCAGCACATGCACGTTGACGGGCCATTGCCGACTCACCGGCGTGCTCCAGAACGCGCTGCAAGGGTTCATGGACAGTTTGGACCGGAACACGCTCGCCGACATCCTGCCGCCGGTGCGGCTGCCTGAGAAGCCCGGGACGGGCAAGCGCGCGACGACCGTGCGCATGCGCGTGGCCTGATGTTGCGAACGGCGCTGTCCACCCTTGCTCTGGCGCTGCTGGGATGGTGGAGTGCAGCCTGGATCACAAGGGACTTCCAGGCCTGGACCGCAGAGGGCGCGCGCCGCCTCATCGTGGTCGAGCAACCGGTGGCCGTGCCGAAGGTCGCGCTCGCGGCCCCCGGGCTGGTCGACGCGGACCTCCACACCTGGCTGAACGGCGCCGGCAGGGCAACGATCGTCGATTTCGTCTACACACGGTGTCCGACGGTCTGCACGACGCTGGGCAGCGGGTTCCAGCAACTTCAGCACGCACTCGCGAAGGAAACGACCGATGGCGTGAAGCTGCTGTCGATCAGCTTCGACCCGGCCCATGACGATGCATCGAGCCTGCAGCGGTACGCTGCTCAGTGGCGGGCCGACCCGAACCGATGGGCGATCGCAACGGTTCGCGATGCCGATCAGCTGCAAGGCCTTCTGAAAGCATTCCAGGTGGTGGTGATCGACGATGGGAGGGGTGGCTACGAGCACAACGCGGCGCTCCTCGTCCTCGACGGGCGCGGACGCCTGGTGCGGATCTTCGACGACACCGAATTCGAACTTGCGCTGAACTACGCCCGCTCGATCGCGCAACGAGAGGCCGGCGAATGATTTCGATGCGTCGCGCCGGCTCACGGAGCGCAAGGTGGCGAACGGCCGCGGTATTGCTCCTGCTGTCGCTCATTCTCCTGCCACCCGTGAGGCGGATGACCGAATCCAGCATGACCGCCCACATGCTGATCCAGTATCCGTGCCTGATGCTGTTGGGCGCCCTTCTTGTGCAGGAGCTGCCAGCTCGTTGGGTGTCAGCCGCACAGCGCTGGAACGAACTCGGCATCGCTGGCCTCGTTGGCAGCGCTCTCACGCTGGCTGTGCTGATGGTCCCGCGCGTCCTGGATCTTGCACTCGTCGATGCGCGCGTCGAGGCGCTGAAACTGATCGCCCTGGTCGCCAGCGGTGCAGCGCTGCGACTTTCCTGGCAACGCGCCGGCGTGGTTGTGCAAGCGTTCTTTCTGGGCAACATGCTCCCGATGACGACCGTGGTTGGAACCCTATACCAGGATTCTGTCGCCCGTGTTTGCAACGCCTATCGGCTTGACGACCAGCAGGCCCTCGGACTGGCGCTGGTCTTGATCGCGATCGCAACGGCGGCGCTCTGGCTGCTCCATGTTGCCACCCGTCGCACGGGCAACGATGCCCCTTACCCCTGCGATCAAGATGTGGTGCGGGCGGCATTGCGACAGCCTCAGCGCGGCCCGTGACGGACGAATCTCACTTGCCGCTGACATGCCCCCGCCACTGGCCGCCGCGCTATCGGCAACCCGACGCCGCGCTGCGTCAGTCCGATAGAGTTCGCGCGTCTCGCCTCGCATGGACCAGCTTCCTCGGCGAGCGGCTGTACCCGAACGAGGAAGCGCTCGCGCGAAGGCTTGCGGCTGTCATCGACGACACCGTCCGCAGGCAGTACCGAACCGGGACCGCGCGACGCCATAGCGGTCGAGCGTTCGACAACCATCACCGCGTTCGCCGCGGTTTCCTCCCTAGAGGTTTGTCCAACACCTGCCCTTCAGGCCGGTGTGCTGCGATCACGCGTCCCGCGCGACGGGCAGGTGTCGGACAAACCTAAACTGAAGGAGCCTGTCGAGCACCGAACTTCGGCTCTGCATCGGTTGCTGTCAATGACCCTCTGAAGCCAAGCCGTGTTCTTCCCTTCGGGTATTGCGTCATATGTAGTAGCGAAATGGGAGTGGAGGCAGCTCGTTCTTGCGAGGTGCAGCCGTCAAGATTTCACCGACCGCATCGGCGAAGCGCAGTGTCACCGGGACGCCGTCTCCGAAGATGCACGCGTTGTAATTGAGCTTGGTCAGGGCGAGCACGTCCGCCATGACCTGCTTGATGTCCGCCACCCCTCGGCAAATCTCGATCGACAGCGGGTTGGGCACCTCGCGGCCGGCGTAGGTCTGCAACCTCGGCACGAAGCCCTTGGTCCAGAGATACGCCAACCACTGCGACTTCACCCAGCCCACACCTCGGGCGATGTTTATCGTGCCGTGCCGGTAGAGCTTCATGCCCGCGTCCTGGCGGATACGCACGCACACCACATTGGTCTCGGGCGGCACGGTCTCCTTGAAGCCCTCCCACTCCTCAGCCGAGAAACGCGTCTTACCGTGGATGAAGAGCTCCTTGGGGGCCTGGCCTCCATGGTTCTTGCGATATGCGTCCACGACCAACGCCATCAGGGATTTGGCCTTCTCCTTTGGGAGGTGGAAGTCGTCCTTGGTCGAGGTGAGCCATGGGCCGACCGCGCCGCGAAACACGACGCCATCGCCGGAGTCGAGAAACATCTGAGCGCCGCAGCAGGCGTTGCCCGGCTCGGCCGAAGACGAATCCTTCTTGAAGACGATGCCGACATAGCAGACGCCGGGGCGCGATGCCGCAAGCTGCCAAGGCTTGCCGCCGGCCTTGAAGAAGCAGGTCGTGGCCAGATTCCACGCAAGGGTCGCAGGGTCTTGAAGGCCACGGCCCGGCATGCCGTTGTCGCGGACGAATTCCTCGGGTGCGAGCGTGGTCTCACGGACCACTTGCACCGCCGCCTTGTGCTCCAACAGCCGGGCTTTGAGCTGGTTGTGGAAGTCGAGCTCGTAGAGGTAAATCTCGGCTGACGCGTTGTCTTCCTCGAACAGGCCCGGAGCCTTGAGCAGCCGGGTCGCCGCCGCCTTGTCCATCAACACGCCGGAGCGCTGCTTCTGGCTGGCCTCGACCTTGGACTGCGGGCGGCAATACTTGTGGACATCCTCGGGCACCACGGCCATCCACAGATCGATGGTCGATTCGCTGCCGTCGCGCAAGTGATTGGTGATCGCATCGGAATAGAGCGAGACGGCCTTGTGGATCGCCTGATGGCGGTCGGAGATTCGGATCGCATTGGCGAGCTCGGCAGCGTCGATTTCCAGCCATGTCGCGGGCTGAGCGGGCCACTCCACGCCGAACAGGGTTTGGAAGCCCGGAAACAGGGTGTGGTTGGGGTTGTCGGCCTGCGCCGGGGTGATGGGCTTGGCCAGGCGCGCGACGCACGCCGAATACCGGCGCAGGCCTTCCTTTGTGGAGACCACGCCGATTCGCAGCTTCGACCCCGCCTGCGGGCTCTCCTTGGGGCCATACAGCAGCAGGCCGTCCTTGGGATGCTCCATGGACTGCCCATAGCCGAACAGCAGCTCGGGCTCGGCGATCTCGATCAGATTGAGGTCGAGGCTCATGCCGGAACCTCCTCGTCGTCGAAGTCATCGACCTCGCCCAAGTCGTCGTCGGGCTCATCGACAGGATCGTCGTCGATGGACGGCGCCAAGTCGGAGAGGCCCACGGGCGAGCTGAACATGATCGGCGTGGCAGATATAACGACCTCGCGGCCCGAGCCCACTGGCAGCTTGATCTCTGTGGCACCGTCTGCGATCAAGGCGAGGAACGCCCGCAGGAAGCCGCGCCAGCGGTCGTTCCACCAACTGCGGCAGAAGCTCATTCGCAGGCGGTGCGCCTTTGCCGGCACGTCGAACGGCTTGCCGTCATCATCCGTGAAGACGATGGTGGAGCGCAGCTCGATCCGCCACGGCTCGTCGAACTGGGGCACCATCCCCACGGCGTAGCACCAATTGGCCTTCTTCTTCTCGCTGCGGCCATTGAGCCCTTTGCGGCGCTTCCGGCCATCGACGTCAATGAATGCGACCTTCTCGCCGCGACCCCTGGTGAGTTCGGGCGTGACACAGAAGACCTTGCGCCCGCCAGCCTGCTCGAAGACGCCGAGGCCCTTGGCCCCCATGGCAAGCTCCCACGCCTGCCGCGCGAGGTTGGCGACGCGCTTGCGGGCCTCACGCGCATCGACGTGCTTGTCGCCGATGGTGGCTCCGCTTTGAATGAACATGGTCGAGTCCACGCCAGTGGAGGCTTTGAGCATGACCGACTTGGACATGTTGGAGACTAGGTCGGCCGCCTTGGCGAAGCCAACGATGCGGTCCTCATGCTCGAACCAAGGGATGGCCCGGTTGAGGTCAGTGACCTTGATCTCGCGCTCGCTCCCCAAGATGCGGGCGGTCTCGATCGGTGGCAGCGAGACGACGCTGAGCCATGTCGAGTCCAGCGATTCCTTGGACTCGGTGCGCAGGATCGCCCCCTCCTTCATTTCGGCGAGCCAGTGCCTGGCGGAGCGCGGATCGGGGGCCGCCACCTTGGGCGCATTGGCCTCGGTCAACGTGTCGAGCAGCGCGGCCAAGCCCGCGTGCCATCCGTTGGCGAAGTCGATCACGTTCTTGCGGTGGATGCCGATGGGCAGCAGCGAGAAGTCGTATTTGTCTAAGCGCAGCGGGATCACGAAGCCCGGCATCGACTTCTCGATGGTCTGTGCCAGCGCCCATTCGTCCTTAACGCCTTGCTTGTCCACCGCGACCGTGGAGACCACGGCCAAGAAACGGAAGGACTCGTTCCGGATGGCTCCTTCAATCTTGTCCCAGAAGTAGTCGCCGCCCTTGAGGCGGCCGAGGTCGTGCCAGACGGAGAATCCCGCAAGCTCCAAGCGGGCGCCAAGCCAACTGACGAAGCCATTGTCCTCAGGCGTGGCATGACTGATGAAGATGGATTGGCGGCCCATCCAAGCATTGTCAGCGATGCCGAGCGAATGTCAGCTTCCGGCATGAGCGGGCGTTCGATCGTCCATCGACGACAGACCGCCTTCAGTCTGATGCAGCCAGCTGGGATTCTGGCCTCCTCATGGCTACCCTAACAGCGACTTGAGCCAAAGACGCCAATCATGAATGAGGGCCGAAGGCCCGACCCCTTCAACAATCAGTTGTGCATTTCGATCCTTGAGGGACGCCCAACATTGTTTGCGCCAAGGCGCAGGAATATCGCCCATAACTACGTATTCGAACCCGAGCGGAGTGCGTCGAATGGGGACCGATTCCGGTGCACTCGAGATGTTCATGGTTGGTGCGCCCTTCGGCAGATTCACGGCTAGGCGCTAGGGTAACTGCACGGGGAACCGGTTGGCAATCTGCACCCCTTTCCGACCGATCAAAGGAAGGACTCCTAAGGCGCGTCATGTGCGCCGAAGGAGCGCTGCCACTGGTGCTGACTCGCCCTTGCAATCGTCGCGTTCAGACAGTGACCTCAAAGAACGCATCGTGCGGATGGATAGGCCACGCGACGAACGCCGCCATCTCGGCGGTGCGATCGGCCGCCCACCAGCGCTTGACGGCGGCCTGCTCCGCTTCGGTCTTGCCTAAAGGAAGTGGCTCGTCTGGATACCGGGCGACGACCTCGTCATGCGCGGTGCAAGCGGCAACAACTTCTTCCTCGTCGCCCAGAACGAGCACCAGCATGTCCCGATAGCGTATCTCGACGTCTTCGACCAACTCCGGCGACAGGTCCGCCAGGCCCATCAAGGTCACAGTGAACATGCTTGTCGTCTCAGGCTCGTTTCCGTGGTCGTTACAGGCCCGACAGGAGCCTGCACGGCATCGTCGGGAACCACACGCACCAACTGTATTCGGTAAGTGGCTTACCCAAGTTCGGGGTACCAGACTGTCGTCGACAATGATCCGCTAACAAGCAATCCGTGCCGCCCTTGATTTCGTCAGCCCTCCGATCACAGATCCAGTTCACATCCGTCTTCGTCTTGGCGCTTCTGTTTGGCGGCTGCGCTGCGGTCACCGCACCGGCTGCACCGGGCCAGCCTTCCTGTGCCGTCCAGCGGCTGCCGAACATGAGCCCTCGGCGGCGCCACTGCGCATCCAGCTCACCTTCGGCCTGGACTGGGAACTGCACGTCCACCTGCTCAAACGCAAGGGGCCGACCCACGAGGGCCAGGTGGTACTGCAGTCGGTACCGGGCGGGCTCGAGTCCATGATCACACCGCGGCTGCGCACGCCGAGCCAACTCATCGCTTCCCAGTGGAACCGCTGAGCGATGTGGGGCTGCTCTATCCGCTTATTGAACTTCCGGTTGCGACCGGCGGCCGCGAATCAGACACGTGAACGAGCCATCTGCGGGGCTCCCGGCAGACTGACCCACCTTATCGAACTGCGGGGCGTAGCGGCGAGTGCCCGCCGGTCGGCGTTCGCTTCTCGGCTGGCTGCGCCTGCCACTCGGCCATGCGCTGGTGAATGTATGTCTCCGGCTTGGGCAGCAACTCAGGCAGGATGGATTTGTTCGCCATCAGCGCTTCTCCTTCTTCGAGGTGATGGACTTCACGCTGGCCTTGGTGCGCGATTTTCCCTGCAAGGCTTCCAACAGCCGGTTGGTCGGAACCCACGTGGACCCCATACCGCGCAGCTTGGCAGCGGACACCTGGTGGATGGATTGCCCCGGATAGTTCGCTTCCGTCACCTGATAGTCGACACCCAGTTCGGTGTAGGGCTTGATGTCTTCCACTGTGGCGAACACATTGGCCACGCAGACGAACTCACCTCTGCCCAGCGCATCGCGTGCCTGATCCAGGCACCACGCATGCGCCTGCGGCAACTTCTCTGCATCGAATTGGTACTTCTCATCCACCAGGAAGAACTGATCGGCCTCAAAGTGCATGTAGCCGTCATTGACGTAGCCCATTGCCTTGGTCGTCTTGCCGCTGCCGGGCAAGCCCCGGATCAAAACGAGTCGCGGCAAAGCCGCATCAGGGCGAGGCAGATGGGCGATCTTCTCCAGCTCAACAACATTCTTGCGCAGGCGCGCTGCCTCCGCCGCATCCCGACGCGCATTCACTTCCGCTTTGCGGCGGGCGAGCACGTGGGCGGCCATCGTTGTTTGCAGCAGGCGCTTTTCAGCTTTCAGTGTTGCGATATCGGCACGCAGGTTCACAATGAGTTGCGTGTAGGTCGTGGGCAGCGCCTTCTTGCCGCCTTGAGCGAGACTGACCGCCTCGCGCACCTTGGGAAAGCGGCAGTCCTCCAGCGCAATCAGCGTTCGGCTGCGCCCTGCCTCAAGGGCCACATTGGAGATGTGGATCTTGAGCTTGCCCGCCCTGGCGCTGGCCTTGAGCTTCTTGTTCTCGGGCTTACCCTCCACCAGCCGCTGCAGGGCGCCAAGGAAGTCCTGCTCGATGGGGTCGGGCTTGCGCGAGGCATCAGGCAGCGGCATGTTCGCCCTCCAATGTCCTTTCGACCTGACTGTCGATCGGCACTACGTTCACGCCGATCTTCTTGAGTAGCTTGCCGGCCTGCTTGGCGCGCTGCTTTATGACCGTGTAGCCGCTGACATCGCCGCTGCGCTCGGCCCGCTTGTAGGCCAGCCAGTTGTCCATGTATCGCGACGCCCAGAAGTCAGCATGCCGGGCGTCGACCACAAAGCAGCCGCAGCCGGCGCACAGCGACGGCTGTCGCGTGCGGGCGTTGGGTTGCTTGCGAAGGAGCAGTGGCATGCCCGCCTCGTCCTGGCAACGCATCTCGTGCGTCTGAACTGGCATGCAGATTCCGTAGGGTGAGAAGAAGATTGGCAACTGCGCGTGCTCGCAGAATTCGACCACTGCCGTGTATGCGTCGCTCGTCGGCAGGTCCTTAACCTGCTCGGCCAGTGCCTTGGTCGCCTCTTCCAACTGCTCGCCCATCTTCCCGGCCAGCGGGTTGCGGCCCAGCACCGTTTCCAGAATCATCAGGTTGCGGGCCTGCGTCCCCACCGAATCCATGTCACCGAGTAGCAGCGGGTTATTTCCGACGTAGCCGGTATCCGACATGGCTATCGATAGGTGATGAAACTGCAACTGGATGGCAGGCATGAGACGGGGATCGACCGCGAACATGAACTGAGCCCAGGACTTGCGCAGCATATGGCTCTTGAAGACGCCCCCCTTCGACTCCCGCCACGCCACGAGATCGTTGTCCTTGATCTTGTGCTTGGACTCATTCGGCAAGTTGGATAGATCGACCCATCGCGCGATGAATCGCTTCATTGCGTCCCGCATCTTGTCGGACGACATCGAATCGAGCGCGGTCGCCTTGCGGGGTAGAGTTTCACCCGGTATCCCCGCCAGAATCAATCGGTTGGTCTTGACCTTGGCACGCCACGGCGCGTGCAGGCGGTTCAGGAGGCGCAGCGCACGAACCGGCAAGGGCTCCTCCCTCAAGCCTCCCTTCGGGGTCATTCCCAGTACCCAATCCAGCTCGCGGGGCAAACCCTCCTCCGTCTTGGATAGGACCGTGCGGATGACGTACACGTGATACAGACCGGTGGCCGAGTCCTCGATTCGGACGCCTTTTGGCAGCCCGCTCTTCGGATCGAACCCCGCCTCGATGCCCAAGAGCTCGGAGATGCGCATCCCAGACAGCCCCTGGATGCACAGGGCGCAGGCCTCGCGGACAGCATCAAACAGGATGCGCACCCGTGCGGACGGCGCGTTCTCGTAGTCAATCTCGGAAGCCTCATCCAGTGCCGCATTCCAAGGCTCCGATTCACCGAGGATGGTGCCAAAAGTGAATTCGGCGAGGAATCGAGTGGCACGACGATTCCGCGCCGGCTTTCCCATTCCTGCCTTCTGCTTGCGGGTGCCCTTGTTAGACCGCCGAGCAGGAACTTCAACTTCCGTTCCGGCGAGCGGGTCATCCACGACTTCAAGAAGGCGGACCACGTCCTCTGCCGGCTGCCCGAGCCACCAGGCGATCTGGTTGAAGAGAGGGATCGCGACTTCGTCTGGAAGCGGCGGTATCCATCCCTGAGCCTTGGTGGCAATGGCGTGGGCGTAGTGCTGCGCGCTATGGTCGCGGAA
>Ga0307510_10009468_pt1 | contig 11600 bp, 11 predicted proteins | sample 12_EM_MG_FD_207224 | JGI IMG/M metagenome (GOLD analysis project Ga0307510, IMG submission 207224) | Populus trichocarpa ectomycorrhiza microbial communities from riparian zone in the Pacific Northwest, United States - 12_EM | ecosystem: Host-associated > Plants > Roots > Unclassified | place... | reverse complement strand
TATGGTTAATGTACTATGCCAGTGAAAATATTGTTATGAGAATCATCAATAACGTGATGGCATAAAAAAAAATTACCATCAATTTCAGCTTTGAATTTTTGGGATATTACAGTTGGTATTAGAGCACCTAGTTTGGATCCTAAGGATTGATGATAATAATGTTGTTGTGATCTATTTCAGGATGGTGCGCACTCGATCGGGGACGCGAACTGAGCCACCCTTCATAGAGAGGAGTAGAGGCCAAAATGCCCAAGACTGGCAAGATGAGGATCCATTAGATAATATTGTTTCTCATGCTCCAATAAGATCATTTGAACCCTTGCAGGGAAGAACCGCGGAAGCTCAAGAAGAACGGGTACCAAATCAGACGGAAGAGATACCCCTAGCGGTGGTGGGACAGCAAGAAAGAACATAGGCACATCTCTCGACCGTTCCAACGAGGGTGCCCTTGTCTTATGCAAATCCGGGACTCTTAGTCTAAATAGTTAAGGCGATGATGGAAGGCATGGCTAGCTCTACAATTCAGCCAATTCTAGCCACACAGGTTCCGCAAGCCACCCAGGGATTGTCATGACCACAGACAGCGTGGTGTTACTTATGCGGTTGGTCAAAAGTATGAGGGAAATGAGTTGTGAACCGTATATGGGGGAGCAAGATGCTGAGATAGTAAGGAGGTGGATCAGGAAAGTGGAGAAGACTATTATCCAGATTAACATACTCGAGGGTTTGCGGGTAAATTGTGTCACTCGGTAATTGTCTGATCGGGCTATGACATGGTAGGAAACTGTTCAGCTAAGCCGTGCAACTGAGACAAGGATTGATTGCTTTACGATTTAAAATGGTGAAAGAACCAATTTAACGCAGCATGGCTTCATAAGCTTATATTGGAGAGAGTCACATGGGCATCAAGGAACAGGCAAAAAAAGAGATAGGGATTATTCTGCTAGCAGACCACTACTTTTGAAGAAGGGAAAGAGTGGAATGTTTGAGCAATATAGGAAGAAAGGAGCATTATCAGTGTCATTCCACCAACAGCCAAGTGGAAGAATGATTGGTGGACAGACTCACTCAAGGGCAAACCCTTCAAGAGGGACCAGTGACTGGAAGAATGTGAACTACCCTCATTGTACGAAGTGCGAACAAAGACACCCTAGAGACTACTCTGTTTCACCTAAGTGATGTTTTGTATGCAGAGGGGAGGGTCATAGATGGAGAAACTGTCAATATCTAGGGCAAAGATGTCATTACTGCAGTGAAAGAAGCCATTATAATAAGAAGTACCCCAACAGGAATACTAAACAGACATAGAGCTTTAGACAGCCGAGTTAGAGCCACCAATAGTCAGTCACAGTGAATAGTCTGGTGAGATCTTCTCAATCAGGGGCAAACTCCAACCGAGGAAGGCCAATGGCACAGAATGAATGAACCCTAGAAAGGGTCTTTCATCTGACACAGGAAGAAGTTAGGGTTGCATCCAATGTGGTGGCAAGTACATTACTGATGAATAACTTTAATGTACATGTGTTGTTTGATCCGAGTGTCACCCACTCATTTATTGCTAGGAGAATTGTCACTAAAATAGAAAGGGGTGAAAGTAATAGAAAAAGGGTTCATAATTGGAACTCCGATGGGAAATAGGGTAGAAACAAATAGTATGTATGTGGGAGTGGGGGTTAGTCTAACTAGGTATGAAATAAAAGTAGATTTGATACCCTTAGAATTACATGATTTTGATATAATCTTAGGCAAGGATTGACTAAGTAGGTACAAAGCCTAGATAAATTGATATACAAAAACCATTATGTTCCAAATACCTGGGGTGAGAGGATAGTCTATGAAGGAGAGAGGACTCCCAACCAAATCAACTTGGAATCGGTTGTAACTGCTAGGAAGCTACTGAGAAAAGGATGTATGGGATACCTCGCATACATCTTAAACTCTAATGGAGAAAGTCCGCGGTTGAAGAATATCCATGTAGTAAAGGAATTTGCTGATGTGTTTCTAAAAGAACTGTTGGGACTACCCCTAAAATGAAAGGTAGAAGTGTCCATAAATACTTTTTCAGAGGTACCACCCATAGCCCAACCGCCATATCGAATGGCTCCAGCAAAATTGAATGAGTTAAAGACTCAATCGCAGGAATTACTAGACAAGGGATTTATACGGCCTAGTAATTCACTATAGGGGGGCACCAGTCCTATTTGTGAAAAAGAAGGATGGAACTCATAGACTTTATATTGACTATCATTAGTTAAACAAGATAACAATGAAAAATAAGTACTCATTGTCACGGATAGATGACCTATTTGACCAATTGAAGGGAGTAGAGTATTCTTAAAGATAGATTTGAGGTCAGGATACTATCAAATAAAGATTAAGGAATCGGATGTTCCAAAGACCGTATTTCGAACTCATTACGGGCACTACGAGTTTTTGGTATTACCATTTGGGTTGACTAATGCTCCGTCCCTTTTCATGGACTTAATGAACCGGGTCTTCCAATCGTACCTTGACAAATTTATGGTAGTATTTATTAATGACATACTAGTTTACTTAAACTCATTTGAGGAACATGAAAAACATTTAAGACAAGTCTTGCAAACCCTAAGGAATCAGAAGTTATATGTGAAGCTAAGTAAATATGAGTTCTAGCTGGAAATGATAACATTTCTAGGGCATGTCATTTCTACCAAAGGTGTATTGGTAGACCCCTAGAAGATCAAAGCAGTCTTGAAGTGGGAGAGATCGACTTCAGTGAAAGATACTACAGAAGATTCATTAAAGGGTTTTCCCTGATTGTAACCCCTTTGACACAGTTAACTAAGAAAGATAAAAAGTGGGTGGTAGAAGGAATGTGAGGAAAGCTTCCAAGAGTTAAAGAGGAGGCTCACCACCGCCCCAATGTTAACACTTCCCTCAGAAACCAAAAGTTTTATGGTTTATAATGATGCCTCTAGGAAAGGGTTGGGTGCGTCTTAATGCAACATGGAAAGGTGATCGCCTATGCATCGAGATAATTAAAGACTCATGAAGAGAATTATCTTGTGCACGACCTAGAGTTAGTCGTTGTGGTATTCACCTTGAGAATATGGAGACACTCCTTGTACGGGTCTTAAACCTAAATTTTTACAAATCATAAAAGTTTGAAGTATTTGATGACGCAAAAGAAGTTGAATATGCGGCAAATAAGGTGGATAGAACTAATTAAAAACTATGACTGCACCATAAAATACCATTCTGGAAAGGCAAACGTGGTGGCTAATGCCCTCAGACACAAAAATAAAGCAACTCTAAGTAAGCCAACGTTATGGGAGGAACAATAGCTAGCGGAATAGGTGCAGAATTGGGTATTAACTCAGGAGGAGAACTGTTAGCTCAGCTGATAGTGTGACCAACGTATTGGGAACAAATATTGCGAGCCCAATCCAATGATATTGAAGGGTTTAAGATTAGGAAGAAAATGGAGGTCGGGATAGAAACACCATTTCAAGTAGCAGATGATGGAACATTGATGATGGGACAACGTTTGTATGTGCCTGATGACGAGATGGTTAAACATATGGTTTTGCGAGAAGCACACGAGTCCAAATTCACCATGCATCCCAGCAGCATCAAGATATATCGAGACCTGAAACATCACTACTAATGGCCTAACATGAAGAGAGAAGTAGCTGAATATATGTTAAAGTGTGGTATATGTCAACAAGTTAAGGTAGAACATCCAAGACCAGCATCACTATTACAACCACTACAAATCCCAGAATGGAAGTGGGAGATGATCACCATGGATTTTGTGTCGGGATTTCCCAAAGGAAAGAAAGGGAATGATGCAATATAGGTCATCGTAGACCGTTTGATGAAATCTGTGTTATTCCTGCCAATAAAGATGACCGACTCGGTGAACAAGCTTGCCAAGATTTACATAAATAAGGTAGTGTGGCTTCATAGGATTCGGTATCCATTGTCTCATATTGAGACCCTAAGTTCACCTACCGACTTTAGCTGAGCATACAACACGTCTTGAGGACAAAATTGGATATGAACACTGCGTTTCACCTCCAAACCGATGGTCAATCGGAAAGAGTAAACTAAGTTTTGGAAGACCTATTAAGGGCGTATGTCTTAGAGTCTAGAGGAAACTAGGAAGAGCATATAGCACTAGTGGAGTTCATATATAACAATAGTCACCAAGCCACAATAGGGATGGCCCTATACGAAACCTTGTATGGTAGGAGGTGCAGGACTCCTTTATGTTAGGAAAAAATCGAGGATAAAAAGTTGTACGGCGAGGAATTAGTTCAAGTCACCACAGGGAAAGTGAGAACCATCAAGGATTGAATAAAAGCCACATGGGACAGACAGAAGAAGTATGCTAATGTGAGGAGGAGACCCCTCAAGTTCGGTGTAGGAGACCAAGTATTCCTGAAGGTAGCCCCGTGGAAAAACATGTTGAGGTTCATATTGAAAGGAAAGCTAGCTCCCCACTACATCGAACCCTTTAAAATCTTGCAGTGAATTGGGCCAGTAGCCTATAAAGTAGACTTGGCCCTGCAGTTAGCCAAGGTCCACGATGTGTTCCATGTCTCTTTGTTATGAAAGGCCGACGTGGATCTCACTCGAGCTCTACCCCAAGTTCTGGTAGAAGTCAAAGAAGACTTAATGCTTAAAGTGAGGCCCACAAGGATTCTAGATTGGGGAGTGAAAGAGCTACAGAATAAGAAGATCTTCATCATTAGAGTCTTATGGCGGAGTGCTCAAATAGAAGATGAAACTTGGGAAAGGGAGTATGAAATGAGAAAGAAGTATCTCGAACTATTCAAACAGTCAATTATAAAATACGAGTCCCTTTAATTTTGAGGATGAAATTTATATTAAGAGGAGAGAATGTAAATCCCAATAAAAAGATAGTATTAAGTTGACTTATGCTAGGAAAGAACTAAAGGAAACAAATACGAGAGAGGAAAAAAAAGTGACCTTTTTTTCTCCCCCAAAACCAGCTGCAGCTGACTGGAACAACCTCTCTCTCTTTCCCAAATAAAAACCTAACAACTCAGCTGCATGTGCCTCCCTTGAACGTTTGAGAAGAAGGGGGAGTTAAAGGAAAAGAGAAGTAACCGAAAACATGAAAGAAGAAGGAGCCTAAACCTCTCCCCAAAACCAAAAGCAGCCATTGTTGTAGCACACACTCCTTCCCAAGGAGAAAACTGAACCCAACCAGCTTGCATGCCAACTTTCTTGAGTGTTGAGTGAGAGATGAGATAGAAAAATAAGAGAAAACCAAAAATATAGATGAAGGAAGAGCCTACAGGGCCGGCTGGAACAAACAGAAAGAAGAAATGAAGAAAACTGAAAAGGAGAAGAAGAACAAACCACTAAAACCTTTACTAGGATTGTTAAGAATATGAGGTAAGACTAATATCATTTTCTTGGCTGAGTGTTACCTCATGGTTTGGGAAAATAAGAGGGGGGGAACTCTAAAATAAGAGAGTAATGTTCTTACACCTTAACTCAAGAACTTATAACTAAATGGAAAGATATAAGTAGAATAAAAGATGAAAGAATACATGTGCAGACCCTTTTACAAAGGAAACATGAATGATTTTGAATGTATGATCTAAATAGAAAACCATACCATGCTAAATGAAGAAATGAGCAGATTGTGAAATGAAATGATGAAATGCATGAATGATAATCTTGTTAAACTCCTAGGAATATACTTGAACGAAAACAGAATGCATAATTGCGTTAATGTCTTGATTTTGCATGTATAATAGAAGAACTTGTGTGAAAGTTAAATGGAGTGATGGTATGTGCAGAATTGTGATATTGTTAGGCCTTTATAGGCATGTTAGAGTTGAAACAAAAACCATACTATGCTAATGCTTTGATTTTGTGATGTGATTAATGAATTTGCATGGTTATGAACCAAGTGAATGAAGGTGTAATTGTAGCATGTGGTTGTGAATGTACTCGTGATAAAAATGATGAATTGCATGTGTAAATTTAGGAAGAATGGACAGCAATGTCAGGCTGAAGGAAATAAAGAGAAACTATAAACCTTGCAGGATGAACATCTTTAGAGGGACAAGACAAAGGATGGAAATGGAACCCTTGTGTAATGTGAATTGACTATTAGTTTGTGTTGATGAACTTGGTACGATGGAATTGAAAACATAAAAAGCATGGTTACGGCAACATTGGGTTTCGATCTTGAAGTGATGGTGAAGAGAACCTTTATAAGACAAACATGTTGAAACTTGGTTGTGTATTACTAGATAATCTTCTAATAAATTAAATGTGATTTGGTAACGGTCTATGTCCAACTAGGTTGAAGCATGTTATAAAGAGGAAAAGCTTAGTGTAAACCTTACGTTGAACCGAGGAAAAGAGTGAAATCAAAAATGACTCAATCGTCGCTGCCGATTCAGAAATTGGCAACAACATAGATTCGTTGACAAATTCTGGGTTAGCAGCGACTCAGTTCTCGTTGATGATTTTTAAGTCAACAGTAAATTGTATTCGCTGACGATTCCATGCGTCAGCTGTGGAATTTGGTTGCTTTGATGAATTCTGGGTCAGCAGCGACCCAGACATCGCTGATGAATTCTAAGTCTCATGCATCATCCGTAAACCAATTTCGCTGATGATTCTGTATTACCAACGACCTAGTTGTCGTGACGAATTCTGAGTCCCATGCATCAATCGTAAACCATTTTTGCTAACGATTCTATGTTACCAGTGACTCAGTTATCGCTGATGAATTATGAGTCCCATGCGTCAGTCGTAAACTAGTTTCGCTGACAATTCTGTGTTGCCAACGACCCAGTTGTTGCTGACGAATTTTGAGTCTCATGCGTCAGTCGTAAACTAGTTTTGCTTACGATTCTGCATCACCAGCGACCTAACTTTCGCTGACGATTTATGTGTCATCAGCGACCCAGTTTTTGCTTATGATTTATGTGTCACCAGCGACCTAGTTTTCGCTGACGACTTTCTGCGATAGTAGCAGCTTAGTTTGTTGATGAATTCCATATCAGAAATGATTTAATGCTTGTGATGATTTCATCGTCGGTCTGATTTAATTCACTATGAAACTCAAGAATTAAATGCTAGAACGTCCGTGAGTGGTAGTGTTTAAAATAAAAAGAAGTGTCTTGATATGATAATGTTCATTGTATGTTGTATAATGTGTGGAACACTTGAATGTGAACATGTGTATTCTTGATATATGTATGACAATGGTTATATGGTTGCTTAATACGAGTGTGCTAATTATGATCATTTGATATGTCAGGTGGTACAACCGGGATCGGACCTTTGACCGAACGAGGGCACTCCATAGGAGGAGTAAGTAGGTGGCTTCCACCCCTTTCTAGCATAATGTTAATTCTCCAAAGTGAATTCATTATGAAAGATCTATTATTGTGTTGTGATGAATACTGAACTATTATGAAATGTTGAATGAGTATTATGATTAGCTTCAGCTAATGGCTTCCTAAAAGGATGACAGGGTTGTGTTGATAATTAGCTTCAGCTAATGGCTTCCTAGAAGGATGGTCGAGTTGTGTTCGATGATTAGCTTCAGCTAATGGCATCCTAGAAGGATGGTTGGAAAGAGCATTATGATTAGCTTCAGCTAATGGCATCCTAGAGTGATGATCGGGTTAAGTTTGATTATTAGTTTTGGTTAATAACATCCGAGACGGATGACCGAGTCTGAATATTATAATTAGCTTCGGTAATTGATGAAAGAATAAGGGTTGTATTACGTCTATAAAGAGTAATGAAAGGATTATACTCTTTTAGGCTATGAATGAAAAGTAATATTAATATTTCCTTAGTTATTTATTTCTATGTTATAAATTGTTCATAATGCATGTATTTATCTTTATCTAACAAGGACATCACACCAACAAGGTGCGTGGGAATTCCATTCCACGAGTCCACATGTTTTTATATAATCTGTGTAATCTCATGCTTTAGATGTTATGGATTTTGTGTAACAAATGTACTAGCCATGAAATGATCATTCGACACTTTTGTAAAGACTTGTGTTGATAACTGTAATAGAACACGGATATGGAAGTATGAATGTGTAAATAAAATGTTATGGATATATATACGGGTATTCTTTTTATTGTGATGTTATATTATGAAATCATATGGTTAATGTACCATACCAATGAATGAATCTTATCTTGTTAAACTCCTAAATATTGTTATAAGAATCATCAACAACGTGATGGCATACAAAAAAACAATTACCATCAATTTCAGCTTTAAATTATTAGGATATTACAGGGATAACCCAATGGAAAATAAATCAAAGAAAATGCAAAGCCTATTTTTATAAATTAAAAAAAAATCAATGACGAGCAATGAAATTGAAAAAGAAAATAAGTGGGGAAAAAAAGATGTCAACCCGTGTTAACTTTTAAACATATGATCCAAATCATTAGACTGGAAGCACAACACATAGAAAAACCACAAAACCAAATCCCAAACCAATCAAATATTGAAGGATGAAGTTGAGAAAAGAAATTCAATTATACAAAAGGATCTCATACCAAAAATACCAATTAAAAGAATGGGAATCAAAATTAAAATAAAAAATTAATTAAAGGACAACTATGAATTTTCAATTGAATGGTGAAATTGAAAAGAAAATCACTTTAACAAAAGGACAAAAAAATCAAAATAATGAGGATCAAATTAAAAAAATAATATGTCATAAATTTGGGTTGAAGGATGAAACTGAAAACAAATAAAAAAAATATACAAATGGGTCAAGAAAAGAATTAAAAATCAAAAGAATGACCAAATTGGAAAAAGTAATATATCACAAATTGGGATTGAATGATCAAATTTAAAACAAATATTTTTTTTACAAAAAGTCCTAGAATAAAAATTAGAAATCAAAAAATAATTATCGAAGTTGAAATATCAGTAACTAAGAGGACAGCTCTAAAATTTTGAATGGTCAGTGCAATTTTCAAAGGGAGGAAAGAGAAAAGAGAAAGAAAAAAAAAGTCATGTTGGTGACAATCCATCCCGCCACTGCCACGCGCCGCCTAACAAGAAGATGATGCCTCGAAGATTCCAACGACATAATAGAAGGGTATTTTTGGCCACCTGGAGGCATCACACACACGCCAACCACTTTTTCATTTTAATAATATTTTATGTTTATTAAAAGATCAAATTACTCTCAACCAGCTTGATAATAATAAAAAAAAATGGTTGAAAAAATTAAAAAGCTCTTAGATGCAAATTTTAAAAATCTTTCTTTAAAGAGTAATTAAATCATTTTACTGTGCTGAAAAAGTGCAATGACTAAAAAGCCTTTGGATGCCAATATTAAGAATTTTATTTTTAAAAGTAATTGAGTCATTCCATTATACTTAAAAAATTAAAAAGATAATTTCATCACTGATCAATCTAGTAATGATCAATGTACCTCATGAAAAGATCAAAATACCCCTAGCATCAACGCTATGGATTTTTTTTAATAGGATAAAATGATAATTTTATTATTTTAGTGAATAGTTAGATGTGTGTAGGCGTACATTAAATATCTCTTCAATGTTGGTTTTTATTTAGAAGGGTAAATTGATAATTTTATTTGTATAGAAAGACGAAAGGTGTTACTTAAATAAGTTCATAAATAGTTAAAAGATTTAAAGTTTTTAAAAATTATGCATGAATTAGCTTTCAATTACTTTGAAATCTTTCTCTCAAGGCATACAAGTAATAAGGTTGATATAGTGAAATAATTTGATGAATAAAAATAATTGTCTTCCTCCACGTACCTCTCCATTCTTTAAATGAATTAGATGCTTTAACAATTGATTGCCTTTAATTTGCAATTGTTTGGCTTTGTTGTCCTTATTGAAATTATGGTTAAAGATGGATCTTTAATTCATAGAAATTACCCAAGTTTGAACTGGTTGTTGCAAGCTCTTTTTCTTTTCTTTTCTTTTCTTTTCTTTTTTTTTTTTTTTTTTTGTATCCAACATATTAAGAATTTTACAAATGAGTGTGTATTAAATTACTGCAGGTAGTAGTGCCTGACCATTTTTTTCTTTCAGATGGGATGATAAAGAAAGAGGATGCAATGAACAAGCCTGCCAAGAAAAAGGGGGGAAGGGAAATAATGTTGATGGTGGCGATACTATTCAGACCAGTAGAGTTTTACAATTTTTAGATATAGCAAATTGTTTGGCTATCTAGATCTCTTGTAATCTTGTCTCCTTACGTTTTGTTTTCTCTCCCTTTTCCCTTTTGCTGTCTCTTTTTTCTTGAACTTGAGATAATGAACGTCGGTTTAGTTTTCATACTATTGTTTTCTACCTTACAACTTGATTAAACCAAGAGGAGATAATGAAACTCAAAACGGCAAAGTAAAGATGTTCTTGGAAGTTGGGACAGATGACATAAGCCATAAATGAACAATTCCTTTTTTTGGTTATGCAGAATTTCTCTTATGTACGTTGCGTTCTTCGTGTGTTGTCTCATGGTGTTCTTCTCTTTCTCTTGTGCAAATCCATCCAAGAAATCTACGAAAACGAACAAGGAGCATGACAGATCAAATGAGGAAGACAATATATATATATATACACTGGAAAAGAGGGGAGAGACCTGTCACGATGAGGGTTACTTTATTTCTTCCGGCGATGAGTAGTGCTCCAAAGGAATGAAAAGCGTGTATGAATCATAGCTTGTGCTATGTTTTAGCACTTCTATGTCATAAAATCCTATTAACTGTAAAAATCTCTAATAATGAAATAAAACTAAATGCTCAAATATTCTCCATGAAGTTTTTTTTTTTTTTTTTTTTGTTCTGTTCTGTTCGTCATCAGACACCCACGAGTATAGTTAGCGCATGGTAGTAAACATGTACACCCTCTATATTCTGTCTTGGCTGTGTAGCATATATATAAGCATCCATTTCTGTTTTATGGCTTTCATGGAGCATGACATGAAGGATTTGCTTGTTGTCCTAAATCACTAGATGATTAGATGATTAAATGAATAAGTATATTTATTTAGTTTATAATCATGCAAAAATATAAGAACTTGATAATCTTGAATCAAACGAAGCTAGCATATATAGACTTTGTATATAAGATATAGGAATACAATCCTCCCATGGACGCCAAATATTTATAGAGATTATACTTCAACAAGTAATTAATTTAGAGGAATTACTTGTTGAAGTTCTTAGAATATATTCAACCCTAATTTATTGTTTTCAGTAACTAATCTTTTGTTCTTGAAGTTCTATTATGCAAAATAACTAACTTTAACAAGAATTGCAACAACAACACCCTTGTTTAGATGTATTCATAAACAATGTCCGATAAACTAAGAAAATATTACTCGGAATCTCTCTACAATAAAGAAAATTAAGAGAGGAAGTAGAGCTTTAAAACCAGGAGAGCTAAGCTGGAAAAATAAGCTAATACTAGTGTTAAAATATGCAGAGAATACAGGAAAAATCAAACCAAAACACTTTCATTCAGCCCCTTATTATAATGAAATTCCTTCATTATCAACTTTAATTACTTTCTACAAAATCAGAATTAAACCAGAATATTTTG
>Ga0307510_10009466_pt1 | contig 11603 bp, 16 predicted proteins | sample 12_EM_MG_FD_207224 | JGI IMG/M metagenome (GOLD analysis project Ga0307510, IMG submission 207224) | Populus trichocarpa ectomycorrhiza microbial communities from riparian zone in the Pacific Northwest, United States - 12_EM | ecosystem: Host-associated > Plants > Roots > Unclassified | place... | reverse complement strand
ATGTCCTGCTTTTCCGACATCGCCTCCAGCCCTACCCGTCTATGTATCCATCCACAGAGTCACCAACCCTTACCCCCCACCCCCCCCTTCTGAAATCCAACCACAGCCCGCGCACATGCCCGCAACGCCTATACAACGAAAAGGCCGTAAAGGAAATTACCCATTGCAACAAGTAGCAGACGTAAGCGTGGGAGAAAAAAGGAAAAACATAGTAAAATGCAAAGCCAGATCCGACAAAGATATGGTAGAGCAGCCAGGGTGGAGGAAGAAAATGGAAAAAGGCTGACAGGAAATGTAATAAGAGGCAGAAGAAGAGAAAAGAAGAAGAAAAAGAAGAGACTATATTACTTTTCCCAACGCTTCATTTCACACTTCATATATGAACCTCCCGCTTTACTTTAGCTCTCGGTCCACCAGAATCTTCCTATTTAGCTGGTCAGCGTCATATGTATAGAGGGCATTTATGGGCAGAACATACCTCAGCCTTCCTCTTCCCCCCAGACCCACTGTCCGGCGGGGTTGTCCCACGGCTTGAGTTCCCAGCGGCGGTATCCTTGCTAGCCTCCGAATGGCAGCTAGCATGGTAAATCCTGGTGCCGACCTGCTTCGCGTCCATGAAGACAAACTCCTCGATCTCGGCGTGCCACTCATACTTCAGCTCTTCTTGGCAGATGGGACATACAGCACGGGTCTTGGATGGGTCAGAGATGATGACGTATTGGTCTTTAGGGTCGGGGTTGTTCGAGGACGAGTTTGGGTCGGAGGAGGAGGATGATGAGCCACCGATGGTGTTATTGCCATTGCTGGAGTGGTTGTTTGGGTTGGGTGCTAGGGAAGAGGAGTCCTCGCCGTCGTCGCGAGATTTGATCCATTCCTTTATCACGGGGGTCGTGTGTTAGTGAGGGGAGGTTCTCTAATTTGTGACTTTGGTTTTTCACAGTTGGATTAAAAGAGCATGTATGTGTATGTGTCTTTGATATTGAAATTTGATATTGGAATTGCTGCATGAGGGGCAATTGTGTCAGGTTTCGGGTTTGGGGGGGTCATTTACCTCTTCTCCAAGATACCAACTCCTATTCTGACCACGCTTCACGCTCTCCGCCATCCGCTGGTGCACGCGGAAATGCCAGTCAAGATGTGAGGCCTTCTCTTTTTTCCCTGTTTCCGAATCGGCAAACCTTCGCGCACATGAACTACACTGGTTCGGGAGTGCCTCGTTGAGTAAAGGTAAGAGGTGCGGTCGTGGTCTATAATCACATTGTAACAAGTAAAATTTTCACAATCAATCAGCATTCTTCTTTTCTACGAAGTGTATCTCTTTCTCTCAAAGGGTAATAATAATATATATGTGGCGACCCGCAATCTTTAAAAAGCAAAGAGCAAGAGGGGGAAGGAGGGAAAGGAGAGCGCATAAAGCAATATTGGGGGACTACATTTTAAGGGACATAGTATTCATTTCTACGTCTATTGAGCGCCAGTCGAGTTTACCTTGCCGCATTGGGACCTGCGGGGGAATTGGAGGAGGTGGTGGTGTAAAACTACTTCCCGGTACCGGGAACAGGAATGAAGGCAGCCCTGTGGGGGGTGGGGGGGGTGGTGGTGGAATGTTAGCAGACAATCCTGGTAGCAAACCTGCTTTTTGTAATGAAGCAAACAGAGAGGCTGCATCACCGGGGGGTGCAAATAAGTTAGGCAGAGCCGAGGGTAACAGTGCTGGCGGAGCCGGAGCCGGATGCGGCGGTGGTGGCGGTGGAGGGGCGGGGGGAGGAACAACTAAAGGCTGATTTTGAGTAGCAGTCGCCAACAACGCCGCGAGGTCCTGTTTCGAAAATGGCAATTGCATTGCCGGCGCAGGGGGAGGCGGGGGCGGAGGAGCTATAGCCATAGCGGGGGGAGGGGTTGGGTTAGCTAATCTCGTCACTTGCTCTCTGACCAACGCGAGTTGAGCTGGGGGAAGCTGTTGCGTCTGTAAAATAGTCTTCAAGTCAAGCAACGCCTTCAATCTCTTCTGTATCTCTTGGTTAAGTGGATCCTCTGCAAACCTCTTCTGCGAAACCTCAATAAGACCAGATATGTCGCTAAGAAGGGTATCAACACTTGAACATCCGGCCGAATGAGAAGAAGATTGCTGTGAAAACGGCACCGACATCCCCGCAGGGTTTGCCGGGGCGGATTGGCTCAGCACGGCCTGCAGTATATGAGCATATGGGTGAACCATGGGATATTCTCTCCTGTAACCAACCGTATTTCTGCCATAGACACCTTGGCTATTGTTCCCGTAGTCAAAGTTCTGCCCATTCATATATTGCGAAGGGCCATTGGCTATAGGCGGTGGTGTGCTTTTGTATTGTGGATGTAGTTGCGGTGGTGGTGTAACAATAGATCTATTGTAAGCTTTTGGATCCTGACTCTGTTGCTTCATCTGCTTCTGTTGATGTTGGAGAGCAGCAGTTCTGGCTTTAATAAGAGCATTGTCTATTTTGCGTGTTACCTCTGAAGAAAAGACAGGATTGCTTGATGAAGAATTGGGGACCGGTTGTTTCCATGTGTAAAGCATCTCCTCCAACTTCCGTCGTACAGAAGGCTCAACCTTCGAGTAGGCATTCATAAACGTCGAGTAGAGATCCCGTTGGAAGAAAAGTGTGTAAGGTGTCCCAACATTTTTAGCAACTGAGTCCAACAAATACAGCGCAGGGAGTTTCCTGTTAGGCGAAGTCTATAAGGATTAGCGACTGTTCGGGTAGTCATGATACGGTTATGCGCCTGCAAACTTCTCATAGCGAGGTTTTCCCCTCTCTCTACAATAGATCTCAAAGATACATGTGATTACCAACCAAAAGCCGGGAAATTCGATGCGTAAATGTGAGGGTGAAGGTGATTATACAGGGCACATATAGATATACGAGAAACGAAAAGGAATCGGGGGCGCTTACTTTGGCGATATGTTCTTCGATAGTTCTAGCTATTGCCTGCGCAGCATGTATATTTTCTTTCGCGATAACCGTCAAATTGCTGATCTCATATCTTGAGTTGAAGGCTAGATCCTCCAAGGAAGATCTATAATCCTCGGCTATCTCCTCTGAAGAAAGTTGTGTTGAGGACATGATGGCGATGGAAGGGGGAGCGAGAAGGCTGCGAAAACGAGATGTATGGAGAAGGATAGAGTGGATGGGAGGGGAGAGAGAATATAGAGGGTGTGCGCAGCGGAAGAATGTAAGTAAAATGTAAGCACGGTAACAAAAAACTTTTTCGCTCCCGTCTTCTCTTGGGCTCCTTTTCTAGGCTTTAGGGCAAAGTTTTGTGTGCGTGTGCGTGTGCAAATCTAGCTATTTCTCACGACAAGGAAAAAAGAGATGGCGATGAGAAGGCTCTCGCGAATCACTAAAGGAAAGATGGCCCTCTTTGTCCTGTTTTCTTTTCCCCTTCCACCTCTTTCCGTAGTAGTAGAAGGAGGCGCCCCGTCAACACGATGACGTTCCGCTCTCTTTTGTATACTTTTTTTGCTCCTTTTTCTCTTCCTCTGACCACCTTCTCCTTCCTTTCCTTGATACCCTGTGTTTTTTAGTTTTCGAACGGATGAGTATCGGAGGTGATGATGGTGTCAGTAGGTGTTGTGAGGAGGGTTTGAGGGGAAGTGAAGTGTTGTTGATGGGAGGTAGGGTGGCAGGCAGATGGGTTGAGAGAGGAGGTTGGACGGAGGTGTGTCAGGAGCGTTGGCGTGAGTCGCCAGGCGCGTGAGGGCAGAAGGCGGAGATAGATCAGATAAGATAGCCTATTCTTAACACAAGCTCGTCTACAACTGGGCTGCCTGTAATAGCGCGGCCGATAGATAAAATAGTCACGTGTGATAAGATAAATTGAAGCAAAAGCAGCAAGTTGCGACCATGACAGAAAATAGGAGTCAGAGCCAACGATACGAAGACTTAACCGCAATAGTAAAGAAGTTAAACGAAGAGTATACAAATAGAAAAGAGTTCATCCACGAAAATTGTTATCCTCCTTATTCGGTATAACTAGTTCCAACTTATTTCTGATCTCTTAACAGAGGCAATTAATCAAGGCAATGGGTATTTTCTTGCACTCACGAAAAGAGCTGCCTTAACCTGTTTCTTTGGTTCCAGACTCTGCAATTTGAACTCATATTCCTCCAGTGGATCCTTTATATAGTCTTATGAAGGCTCAATTTTATTAAAATCTGGAGACTTGACAGGCCAGTTAACTACTACTAGTAGCAGTGAGTATTAGGAAGGGAGTGGGTAAGGGTATGATGCAAAGTGGTTAGAAGGTGGATCTAAGCTAGTGCACAATAAAATGTCTCTATTCTTAAGGGCAAAGAGCAAATTTAGGAAACAATTATTGTATTATGCCATTTTGGAAAGCATACTCCCAAAGGAAACTGATTTGAACTCTGATAATGAAAAGTTTCTCGTACAGGGGGTTGTGGGTAAGTCTGGCAAAGTCCTTCTGGCTGGTGTATATACTGAGCAAGCAAAAAATGCTCAGCAGCAATGGCTGGATAACTGGTATCCAGCTGTCGCTACCATCAACCAGTCCCTCATTTCAACAGCAAATAACCCCAGCCGATTTGCATGACTACAACCTTAGAAAAGGTACTGCAGTTGAACCTTATGCTCTGTGTTCCATTTTTCTTTCTCTTTCCGGATGTCATTATTTAGTTATAAATTGCCGCTAACTATGTCATGACTTCGCACTCCAGCAGACCTTAGCTATATAGCACCTCTAAAATATGAGGATTGGAATCAATAGCTCACATCTTGTATTTATCCCAATTCAAGTGCTGTCATGTAAATTTCTTACTAAATCTGCGATTAAATGATGTTTGCCGGACTTTTTTCCCTCACCAAATCTGGATGCTTGGTGGAGAGCCAATCACACTTGCCAGCAGGTTCTGTTGCCATTCAATTTTTAGTGCATCAGTCACAGTTCGCCATACTTTTTTTTTTTTAAAAAAAACTGTTTTCAATTTCATACATTTTACTACAATAAAGCATTTGTAAAATCCTCTTTCAATCTCTTGTACATCATGTTTTCGTCCCTAAACGAAGCTTGCAATGGGCTTCGTCGATCAACTACTCCCATCATGTACACCAAATTCAACTCTCATAATCCCCTTCTTATCTCCTCTCTCCCATGTTACTCAATTCTCCCAATCCCCTCCTTCCCCCTCTCCTATACGCCTTCTTTGTATGATGCAAAGTGTTCAGAGGGTGGACCTGAGCCGGTACACAATGAAATTCCTTTATTTGTAAGGGTACCGGGCAAATTTCGGTTTTCATTATTAAGCAAAGCCTTGGGTTCAATTTATGCAATGCTTCAAGTGGTTTTTCAAAATTTTAATAACATAATATTAACTGTAATAATAGTCATTTTAGAGGTAAATAACTTTTATTTTTATAGAAATACAAAAGCAAATTACAAACAGTATTTAAGGAGTTCCGCTGTCAGAACCTCCCTGGAGGGCGCTTTGATGTCTTCGTCGGCAAGAGAGTCCACTGGAATATCTCTATTAGCAAGATAACCTCGGAAGCTTACGATAGAAACATACCAACTCGTCTAAATCTAATAGTCTGTTCGTGGACGACAGGGTTTTCCTTTCCAAGCTCACGGGCAGCAATTAAGCACTTAAGGGCAAGCAGCCATTTCTTCCTTCTAAGGTAGACGTCAAATCCGGCGCATTGGACCTCAGTTCTTTTTGGGCTCAGCTCCAAAAGCGGTCTCAGAAATTTCATTGCAACTTCCAGGGGCTCCTTCGTTTGTGCCAGAGCATTCCCAAGGGGATCAGTATCTTCCTTTTTCATCTCGCCATCAGCGTTGGAAACCTGAGCATTCCTGGCCTTGTCTTCTTTAGCTTTGGCAGCCAATTCCGCAGCCTTCTCCTGCGCTTTCTGCTGCTCTCTTTTAGCCTTCTTGAGAGCCTTCTTTCTGTCCGCAGGGGACATTCCCTCAAAGTCAGTGCCTTCTCTATTTCCATTTGAAAGTGAACTGTGGGCAAGATGCGGCTTGTCGTGAAGCATGATGTACACTTTAATGGCTCCCAAAGCAGCCCTTGCGAAAAATGGATGCGAACGGAGAGTGTCCTCCCATCGTAGCATTGTGACGTAAGAGCGAATCTGGCCTTTCCGAAGAGAGAAAGAGTGGAAATCGAACTGGTCTTCGGTCCAGTCATCAAAGATTTTCAAGATAGCATGAAACCGCTTGAGCGCAAGTCCAAGATTTCCTTGGCGAAGATAGGATTCGCCGTCCTCAGTGATGAACCAAACACATTGCATCTCCAACAGGTCACCCAACGGACCACCATGTGCGTCATTCTTCACCCCACTCTACGCCGTTAGAAACTGGATCACCATGGTACTTCTGGGGGGTGGGGGTGATAGAAGGAATGACCTACTCGAGTGAAAAGACTCATAGTCTTCAAAGCATCCTCATTGCGGTCATTTCGGAGTTGATACTTAGCACACTTGGTATTAATATATCTGTCCTTAGTATCCAATTCCCTCGCTTGGTTCATCTTCTCCATAGCCTTTTGAAAAACCCCAGAGTGTTTTTGTATCCGAGCTTGGGTCATATGTAGTTCCACTGTGCCAGGTGAAAGCTCTAATGCCTGTTTAAGGTATTCTGAGGCCTTAGCAGTGTCCCTAGTTCGGTAGTGGTCATAATGCTGGGCGAGGAAGTAGAGAGTCCATAGCTTAAACTCCGACGGCTTCGATTTATCGCCATTGGTTTCACCATTTGTTGGTGCTTCCTCCTCGGTTCCCATAGATGCCAGACAACCCTCTACAAGCTCCAAAATCGTTTCCCGCTTGGCGGCGTCCGCATAGAGAGCCTTTATGTTTGCGAAAGTTGATGGAACCCCTTTCTTTAGCAGTTTCTGAAGGTATACACCGGCTGCCTGTTTGAAATCCTCCCCTGAGCTAAGGATCAGTATATTGACGGGAACAGCTTAGGTAGTGGGACCTACCCTCCAGGAAATCCAACGGGATTCTCCGTGGGGCATCGCTTCTGGGATTATTTTCGGTAAACTCGTCGTAGATCGCCTTTAGCGCTTTTCGGTCTTCAGGATCAATTCCCATCGACTGCTCTAGACCCCTATAGTATTGTCTCTTTTCCGAGTTGCGGTTTAGCAAAGCCCGGTACGCCTTTTCTGCCTCCTCTTTCCGGTCCAATCGGAGAAGGTAATCGGCTCGGTATTCCATCACAGAGATCTTGTCCAAAGAAACCTTAGCTATCGATTCCAAGTGCTCCAAGGCCCGGGCAATATCGCCTGATTCGGCGATCACTACATTCCTATACAAACACGCTTCGGAGTGTTCGATGTCTCCTTTGCTCGGGGGGTTTTTCAAGGTCTCTTCATACTTTTTCAGCACATTCTCAGCCTCGGCGTAACTTCCGGCAAGATGATGCGCAACCGCCAACCCCGTCCAGTTCTGTCGGAGCTGCGGACGCCCCTGAAGGATTTTACCTCGAGATTCAACATAGCCGGGATAATCCCTCATTTGAACCTGCAATAGTGCTAGATCCCTTAAGATTTGCTGGGATTCCGGCTCAAACCGAAGTGCCATTTTGTACGCCTTAATAGATTCCTCGAAGTTCTTCTCAGACCGATAGAGTAATCCATAGACATGCCAGCAGACGTGGGACTTCATATCCTGCCGCAGAGCCTCCTTGGCTATTGCGAATGCTTCTTCAGTCCGTCCAAGAGAGTTTGTAATGAGGCCTTTCATCGCGAGAGTTTCTCCATGTTTAGGGTTCTTACGGAGAATTTGCTAATTGCGTAGAGAAAATGTTAATAACTGACACCAAAAGAAAGTTTCCTAGAAAAAGCCTTTTTGTACCGACCTCAGCGGCTTTTAAGCCCTTCTTGTATTGCTTTGTTTCGTAACACCTTAGGACCTGTCGAAACAGTGACCCATCCTTCGATGCTAACGGTGCTTGCGGCATCTCGGAGTGTTGATAGAGGTGTTCAGAGCTTCGAAGCTGGGCGACCCAAACTATCGAGGGAAGTCCCACAGCGGTTTGGGACGTGAGAAACGTAGGGTTCCGTAAGCGACAGCAGCCTTGTCAAGAGAACACGAGCCAAATCGGTCGAATTGAGCTAATAACTTTAAGTAGGCTAAAATCGGCTTCGAAAGGGGTTGATCGAGTATTTCGCTCGAGGAATGGCGCCCCAAATGGATAGAGGAGGATAGTTCGGAGGAGGGGGTTGTTGAAATCGAGCGAACAGCATTCGATAAATGTTGGGTGTGGGGTCAGAAACCTCCGCCAAGACTCGTGTCAGTGTCCATAATCTATCACTCGGACAGGGTCTATCGGTAAATCTCACTTCTAAAAGGAGGGCCATTTCCTACGATTTCTGAATGTATTATGCTGAAGGTATTTTTATGCCCACAACCGTAGCTAACTACTTACTACAAACCAGATGCCTGGACATCATACAATAAATTACTAAGAGCCAGCACTCCTCGCTTTTGGCACATCCTATGTACAGGCAAAAACTCAATATTTTCAGATTCTTCAGGGAAGGAAAAGAAAATCAATGAGGAGAAAAAGGCTTATGCAAAACTTTAAACTCTGATTATTCCAGACTCGTGACAGCACTCCATTCCCCCTTTCCGGATCGCTCAAGGCGCTATCGTAGTCTCGCAAGCGTCCATCATTATATCCCATGTGCATATCATAAACACGTATCCCTACTTGGTCGCACCAGCCGTCTTGCTCTTCAGAACTTGGTTGACAATTTTCTCAACCTCCTACCAATAGTCAATCAGCATCGTGAACTTAGCTCTAGAAATATGGAAGGAGCATACGTCTATGTCGTTGGTTGGAACCTTTGTCATAGAAACACCAAAGTAATTAGATATCTCATTCATCTCGGACCAGCTCTGCTTGTCATGAACAAAGCTAATTGATACACCCACGCGTCCGAACCTTCCGGTTCGTCCAATACGATGAAGATAGGTCTGAGGGTCCGGCCGGCGATTTTGATCGAGAGGGATGTCGTAATTAACCACCATTGAGACAGTTGCTACATCGATACCACGGGCCAAAACGTTGGTTGTAATAAGAACTTTAGCTTTCCCCGAACGGAAATCATCAATAACTCTGTCCCTATCCGCGCCTTCCTGTGCGCCGTGGAGCGCAGCAACTTTGTGTCCATCCGCTTCCATTCGTCTCTGGATCTCGGATGCTGTTTCGCGTTTCTGGGAGGGCGAATTAGTCCCTGCGCCCACCAAATCAAATCATCTAATCGTCATTGGGTCCATTACCTTGACGAATATGATTGAAGACCCAATTGTCAAAATATGATAGAGCTCGATCAATATCCGATATTTGTCCTCTTCACTATCACAGTCCATATAGAGTTGCTTGATTCCGTCGACGGTGAGTTCTTCGTGTTTCAGGGTAATCTGGTTCGCATTTGGGGCGAACCGGTCTGCGTATTGGACAACCTGCTCGGGAAATGTTGCCGAGAATAGGACGATCTGCGTAGCCACGGGCATATTCCTGATGGAAAATATTAGACTTTCACGAGCGAATAACAGTCATAATGTATGGGGGGGGTGGGATCTAACTGCTTCACGCGGATACACTGTTCACCAAGACCTTGCTGATCAAGCATATTATCGGCCTCGTCCAACACAAAAACCTTAAGATATTCTACAGGCAATTGTTTTCGCCGAATCAGGTCAAGAACTGTGCCAGGTGTCCCAACGACAATATGCGCATCAATCTTCTGCCCACGTTGTACCATATTTGGAATAGCGAACTGGGTTTTGATGTCGGTAAATTGACCCATAGTTTGAACAACACTCATAATCTGTCTAGCCAGTTCCCGAGACGGAGCTAGGCAAAGAGCTTGAACGTTGTTGACAGCCATATTGACACGAGTCAACATTGTCAAGACGAAAGCCGCCGTTTTCCCCGTTCCGGATTGCGATTGACCGATCATATTTGTAGGTGGATCTGATAGGAGGAGGGGAAGTGCTCGCTCTTGGATCTTTGACGGCTTCTTAAAGTTCATGAAGTAAATGCCCTCCAGAAGCTCTTTGGAACTGTAATAAAACAAAACAAGGGTTAGCTCCACGGGGAATCGTAAATAGGGCTACACTTACAGTCCTAGGTCTTCAAATTTCTTGACAGAATATAGGGGGCTATTAGGATCCCCCTGCAAGTCTGCAAGCTTTACGGCAACCTCGTATTGAGGCTCATCGAGACCCGAACCCTCCGCTGCAGGAGGTGCTGTGGAGGTAGAAGCTTGAGAAGCTGGCTGTTCGGCCATCGTTGGCAAGAAGTCGAGAACAAAAGCAGTGGGCTAGTGAAGGATGGAGGTCTGGTCTAGCGCAGGGAAAACTGCCGCCGTACAAGCACCACTATGAAGCTGTCGTGAGGCCAGCGCCGTGAGAAGGCCCGGAGCGAAGGGTGTGTGTGATGATAGGAAAGCTGAAGCGTGTTCGTTGTTCGATGTAGGCAAGCTGAAGGGTGTTCGATGTTCGATGTAGAGTTACGATGCACAGAGAAGGGAACGCAATTGTGTGACTAAATACACTTTGTGGTGCCACTCGCACAGTGGGCTCACTATAACAAACACCAGTCACCCTCGAAATTGTTAGATACTGACAAGCGAGGAAGAGGAGAATCGGAGTTGTTCTGTGGATGGGAATCTGTTCGGACGTTTCTTTTTATTTTTATTTCCGGTCTTATTGTGACTTCCAAAACCCTTCCTGCCAAACACCCACCAAAGAAGGCCTGTCCCCGGAGGTGATCCGTCAGTATTCATACAGCCCACCACATCCGCGGACCAGGGCCGGGTAACCAGTACTCGAGTACTCGTACAAGGACCGGCAAGAAGTTATGGAACAGTTATTTAAGGTTAACCAGCCAAACATATCCTTGTCCGTTCCGGTTAACAGGTTCCTACCCTTGTACTCGCAGTTTCAAGGATGCCTAGGCGCCAAGACATCCGAACTTACACCTAAATCCTCCTGTCTTAGCGCCAAGGCATCCAGATACCGTAGATTCTGGGTAAACTCGACCCGCCACCATTCCCGGTATGGCAGTTACTATCCCCGGAGAGCGAATTCGCCACGGGGTTAGTCTTTGAGAGGAATAGTGGCTGCCTTAAGAAGCATGGCGGCGGGTCGAGTTTACCCAGAATTTACGGTACTTCTCTTGCGCCCCCCCTTATCCAAGAGAGGGAATCCCGGATGTCCTAGCGGTGGCGATAATAGAGGTTATACATACCGTGGCGAGTTACTCTCACCAGGAAACAGGGAGTAGGCCACCTTCCACACACACCTCACACCATTTTCTGCATGTCCGCCTGTGCCAGCTTTGCTGGCTGGCCACCGAGCCACCCAACCCATGAATTCACCCAATCCTCTTCGATCCCCACCACTTCCATCCATCCCCCCCCCGGCAGTAAATTCATCGCTCACTGGCCATCCCTCAAAACTCGCTTCCCCCCCCCCCCGACAGCCTGGCCTTCTCTTCCCCTTCTCCCTCTTGCTTTCATCCTACCCATTCTCTTCACCAAACCTCACTCTTCCGAGAATGATCATATTTTCATCATCCTTCCCTCCTTCTCA
>Ga0307510_10009465_pt1 | contig 11603 bp, 12 predicted proteins | sample 12_EM_MG_FD_207224 | JGI IMG/M metagenome (GOLD analysis project Ga0307510, IMG submission 207224) | Populus trichocarpa ectomycorrhiza microbial communities from riparian zone in the Pacific Northwest, United States - 12_EM | ecosystem: Host-associated > Plants > Roots > Unclassified | place... | reverse complement strand
CAGCTCTACCAAAGTGTTGGTTCACTTTCCTCTTTGAGATGTGACAGCTCACATGACACACCGCCCAAATTGCTCAACTGGCCCTGCGTGGGCGTGACTGTGACTGGGGGGACGTAAGACATTGCAGGAGGGACACCTGGGCCCTGTGTAGGCATGAGCGTGACTGGGGGGATATAAGCCAGGACATAAGCAGCCGCAGGAGGGACACCTGGGCCCTGTGACGATATGACTGCCACTGGCAAGATGGGTTGAGATGGAGGGATGGAAGGCCCATCCTCTTGTGTTGTCGTTCCCATAGTGGCCTGACTTAGGGCCTCACTGTTGGTAGTGTGGTGATTAGAATCATCAATGTTATACCAGTTACCTCGGTTGCTGATGATGGGGTGTGCTGTTGGAATGACACATTGTGTGTTGCCTACCAGGCGAAAAGACGTGTTGGAGTGGTTGAATACATTGGCACTGAGAAGAGAATCATTAGCAAGATCAACAAGAACTTTGAGAACCTACAGAGGATCTCTCAGTGGCCTGGCCTTGGGCCTTGAAGGTCCCGCCACAGGTCCCTCATGGGCATCTTTCCAAGAAGGTAAGGCAATGTTGCTAGCCTTGTCTGAGGCCTTGCTGGGCACTATGTCAGTCTCCGGGTCAGAGTCAGTCTGGTAATCACCAGTGTTGTCATCCCCAATCGTAGTCTTGTGCTTCTTCTCAGCTGGAGCCTTCGCTTCCATTTCATTGGTCTTGTGGCAGCCATACCATTGGGAGTAATTTTTCATTGCAATGTGATGTATCTTCCAATGATTACTGCAGTACCACAGGATGGGCCACCGGGTTTCCATTTCACGCTTGTACTTGTCGTGGACTATCCTTGATGCTTTGCCCCATGTTTTCGGTGCCAAGCCTCTTGATAACAGGTCCGTCCAGATTGACCTTGCAAATTTCAAATGTCCTCTGCCTGTGTACTGCATCCATTGGCTTCTTCAATAAACTGCATGGAAACATTGTGACCTTGTGCACACCTCGTTCTTCCTCAAGGTCCAGCCTTGTTCTTGGGATCTGATAAGTCCTTTCACTTCGATTCAAAGGTGGTCCATTCGTCCTTGGTCCAAAAGTGAATGTTGGGGTAGTCCGATTGTGAAAAGGTGGTGGGATCTGGGACAGGCGCATCATCTTTGGTGCATGGTCTCTTTCCAGACCCAGCATGAAGGGCAATGAGGAGGGTATGCGAGTTGAGAAGCTTATCATGTCTGGCCCTGTGAATCATGTAATGGGATATTGTATATGACAATAACTTGTAAGACTTACTTGAGTACTTCATGCACCTGTTTTTCTTTGCGAAATTCGTTCTTTATCATCTTATGTTCTCTCACAAGTTGCATATATGCACCATTTTCATTTGTTGGTCTGATCAAGGGGCCAAGAGTATTAACCATCGGGGACAATATGTCTAGGGGAGAAAGCAGAGAGTAATCAAGTGGAGCAAGTGGGGTGTATGGCCCCAAGGTGAAGCTTGTAGAAGTGGGGGAAGTGTTGTCGGTTGAGAAGTTACTGGTGCAAGAAGGTCCAGTAGTGGTGTATAGTCCACTTGAAGACATCCTAGAGTGCTGGTGTATTGCATGAAATGGAGTCAGAGGAGAAGACATCAAGCATTTTTTTTTCAGAGCGAAGATGTGGGAGAGATGAGAAAAAAAAGAGGAAAAAACTTTGGTATTCATATATGCGCTCCTTTGTTTCATGTGAGAGAAACACAGTCATCTTGTTTTGGGCATGCTTTATACAAATATATATTTCTATGATACTAAAGACATCTGGGTATTCTTATGTTCTTGTCTAAATTTCTCATATCATTGTTCTGAAGTGTTTCTTGTAGAATGCGCGGTATGCATTGCATCTGTTGCATAGAGGGAATTGATTTATTATAGTGATGTGATTAATCACCCAAAACGGGTAAACCGAATCAATACCGCAATGGACCATAGAGATCCGGAAGTGACTTGGTGCTTTGCAGATGCTTTTCCCAGATGCCTGCGGACTATGAACCGGACATGTCACAATTGCAAAGTCAGATTGCCTAATATGGACGAAAACTGCTATAGATAAAGATGGGCCTATTGCATACTACGGAACAAAGATGCTGCACGCTCCATATATACCTCACGCTGCCAGATCTGAATTACTATTATCATCGCCTCTAATAGGGTCTTCTTTTGCACTTGCCATAACTGTGACATCCAGACCTGGTTTCTCAACAAGGAACCATCGATCCTGTGTCTCTTGTCCTTCTATAGCTGGGGCATGAGGAACCATCACAACCACAGCTTGAATGCACTTGATATCAATAAATTCCAAAGCTGAGTTACTATGATATTTACAGGACCATAGCATATCGGCAGAGAGGCGAAGCAGTGTCAGATCTGGCTTAGAAAACAAAGAAACAAGAGTGAGCAGGAATTCACCGCCTTCGATGCAGAGTATTGTGAAGAATCTGACTTCTGCTATGCGCATTTCATTTCCCAGAAGGATCTAAGAGTGTGATATGATGAGTGTAAAACCAAAGATGAGCGAAAAGTCCAACTTTGACAATGCGTGTGGTTTGACGCTTCTCTAGAGCATTCTGAAGTTCTTTCCATGCAGTGTAACATATCTGGCCAGTGGGTATCCTGAGCCTTGCCCATCAGCGCACAGAAACACTGCCCATATTTGAAAGAACAGGAAAGTATCTTTGAAGTGCTTCTACTTCACATTCCCCAAGACGTTGTGGATTGTTATCTTGTGCACAAAGCAGGACATATCCGCCCTGTAAATCTTTGGAGCCCCAAGGTAGATCTCCTCTAGACTTTTGATTCCCCTCTAGGTCTGGGATGATAGCCATGAGAGCATTTACGCAAGCATGCCTGATCCCTCGCTGCAAGAGATTAGCAAACGGATTTGAATGCTGCTTTATTTCCTTGCCTAGATTGCCGATGGTACACTTGAGAGTCCACTGAGATGAGCATATGGGAGGACCGATTTGAAGGACCCCACGTGGCAAGTGCACAAGTGAGTGCATGCAAGGATGTACGAAATGTATGCAAGTCTTCTTGCGTTGGCAATAGATCGTCTTGAATTCATGTGCAAAGGTCAAAAGCGCCAGATGTGCATCACGCAAATTCGCTTCTGTGATCCTGTGTTGGTTCATAAGCTGGATCCCCATGACAAGTTTACAGTAATTCGAAAAGAATCTCTCAGGGAGAATGCTGTAGAGAAGACCCGGCCCCAGTCCATAGAGATAAAGGAGGAACTCCCAAGCCTTGTAACCACTTGTAAGTTTCTCTGTGATGTTGCATGGTGGATGATCAAAGGAGCTAGGAAGATATGGCAAGGCTGCCGCAACAGCCTTGCCATGCTGCTGCCAGATATCACCTTGAAGAACCGCCCAGTCCCAGGTGGACTTGTCATCTGGTGTGGTACAGTCGATCATACTGCACCACAAGCTGATTATGAGGTCTGTTAGATTGAGCACAGCTAGATGTATAATATCCAAGCCTGCTGAATGAGGGAGCCCAAGCATACAGGACGCATCTAGACCAGAGAAGATAGAAGGCTTGGAGATTCCTGTCTCCAGATGTCAAGCACAATACTGAGTGTCATTGGGCGATGAAATGACAATGCGCAGATTCTCGTGATATTGTCTGCACGAGGGTATTGGGAGGTTAGTTACATCGATATCATCATGTGTACAACCCGGGACACAGTAATCCAGAGGCTTCAGAAGTGCCAGAAAGTAATGCTTGCCATGATCCTCGTGATGCCCTTGCATACCACAATACAGACAACAGCCATGTTTTCCATGATAACCTACCATGCCAGTAATATGCATCATACCAGGACCATCAGTGGTTATCAAGGCAAGAAAAACCTTTGATTTGACTTCATGCTGCAGTGCTGCATCCCAGATCTGCAGCCCTTCCTTCTGGAGACTGACCAAGTGCTGAAGACCAGGGAATAAAAATGAATCTATATTCTTTGGATTGTTTGGTCCAGGAATGAAGCTACTGACGAAGACTCTGTTCTTCTTGTAGCACTCAGTGGGAGATAGATTGAGCAAGATCCATATGTATATCCAGCACAATGAGAGCTTCTTGGCATACAGCTGGGCTCCGTTGATTGAGAACATCAGAACAATATCATCTTTATTGATGCACCCATCTTGAAACACCCCTATGAGGTCTGTTCTGTGTAAGACATCCGAGTATTCATCTAGGCCCCCTGTCTGGTCAAGACATGCAATTATGCAAGACATCTCGTCGCATAGGTAGTGTGTGTGGGAGGCGCTCTCTGGCGATTGATATAGAGCCTGTAACTGTGGTCCTATTGGGATGGTGTGGAACTCCTGGCAAGGGACCTTCTCTTGCCCAGAGCTTATTTGATAACAAAACTGGTCATATCATGGCTCAGAGCACAGGGAGGTCCAGAAACAGTCCTGTGTAAGCAATGCAGGACTTAACGCACATATGGTGCACCACAGATTCTACCCCAGTAAGCTCAGCCACAGAACACTTGATCTTATAGTAACTTGGTAGAGAGGCTATGAGCTTGCTTAGGGATCGAACAAGTGAGCGCAGCGGGCGCAAGGGGAATGACAAGGCAGAGACAAGCAGTGGGAAGTGCTCAGAAATGGGAGGACCATACACACACACACAAGAGGGAAGAGTTTCACAGATGACATTGCTAGCCCATTGAGGGCACATTTAAGTAGTCCAGAGGTCAATAAAAAGATGTGGAGCACTATTAAGTGACTCCACTATACTGAGGTGAAGGCAAAGAGTCATATCGACAAAGGGGGGAAAAGATAAGAGGTAACCAGGGCATGAGATGCCCAATGTGTGTGGAGGTCCGTGCTCAGGGGCACTTTGTCAGAATTGGAAATGCATTGTGGCGATGCCTTTAGGCATACATGCAGCACCACCCTATTCAAGAATGAGATCAAATTAGCTTAATCAAGTGCAATATGCTGGAGGCGTTAGAAATGCAAGCAAGACAAGGGAGCGCTCTTGGTGTCATCCCCAGTCATTACCCTCCTCCTCCTGCCTGTGCCCGTCCCTTGTCATACCCTGATTCCACCACTCCCCTGGATGACTGATGTAGGCCTAGTCCCAGACTGTGGCATATTACCTTCCACTGCAGAAGTGCCTTGGTCAGGATGTCTGCAGTCATGTCATTGGTTGGACAGTATACAAGATTGATAACTTTCCACATGATGCACTGGCGAATGAAATGGTATCGTATGTTGATGTGCTTCGTGCACGCGTGATAGTTGTCATCAACCGCAAGCGTGAGCACAGCCTGATTGTCACAGTGAAGGGTTGTCCAAGTGATCAGCGAGGGGAACAGTTCACCTATGAGGCAATGGAGCCAGATGCACTCCTTCACAGCATGCATAGCCGCGACATATTCTGCCTCCGCTGTGGATAGTGTAACCAGCTTCTGCTTGCATGACATCCAGGACACTGCACCCCCATCTATGAGGAATGCGTAGCCCAAGATAGCATAGCAATGCTCCTGTGATGCTCCATCAGCGTCTGTATATCCGGTAAGATCATACTGCTCAGCCCCATATGTCAGCGCATGGTTGTATGTCCCTGCAAGGTAGCGAAACACTCGCTTCACCGCCTGCCAATGAGCCTCCCCTGGGTTCTCCAAGAACCAAGAGAGTGTTGAGACTGCAAAGGCGATATCAGGGCGGGTAGCAACTGCAGCATACATGAGGCTGCCAATGGCCTTGCAGTAAGGGACTTTGCGCATGCGTGCTATGTCAGATGGGGATGATGGGGAATCGCACTTGGAGTAGAACACAGAGGGAACCATAGGAGTAGGGTACAACTTGGCATCGGTGAGGGAGAACCAAGATAGAATGGAGTCAACGTATGTAGATTGAGAGAGAGAGATGGTGCGCACCGCTTAGTTGCAGGTGACCTCAATCCCAAGCAGGGAATGGATTGGTCCGAGGTCCATGAGGGGGAATTTGTCATTGAGCTTGGCCTTGTAGACAGTGATGAGCCTGCCTGAGTTTCCGGTCATCGCGCAGTCATCTACATGTGCCGTGATGATGAGAATGTTGCCCCAGATCCGAGCATAAAACACTCCAGGATCGGCGGCACTGGCACGGAAACCGAGGTCAGCGAGTTTGCGCTTGAAGGTGTCATACCATCTGCGCCCCGCCTGCTTCAACCCATAGAGGGCCTTCCTCAACCATTTGACAAAGTCCTTACCGCCCTCCTCATAACCCGGCGGTTGCTCCATATAAATCTCCTCTGTGTCCTCCAGCTCTCCATTGAGATATGCGGAGTTGAAGTCGAAGCACTCAACCTCCCAGTCGAAGCACGCAGCAAGCGCAAGGATGGTCCGGAAGCTTGCGAGCTTTGCTACGGGGGAGTAAGTGTCAAGGTAGTCCACACCGTATATCTGGCTGAACCCCTGAGTGACCAAGCACGCCTTGTGCTTGTCGACGCTCCCATCTGCCTTCCGCTTGAGTTGATAAACCCACTTGCAGCTGACAATGTTCTTGCCTGGAGGGCGCGGCACTGTCTCCCATGTGCCGGCCTGCTGCAGCGACTGGATCTCACGGTCCATCGCTTCCTTCCAGCTAAGCCAGTCGGGGCAAGACTGCACTTCACATAGTGACTTTGGATCTTCTTGTGCATCAAGAACTGTGGCTGCGACCACGTCCTCAATCTCTGCAATAAAGGTGGCCTCATCTTTGTTGCACTCCTCCTCCTGGAGAGCATCTATGTCAGCGATCAGCTCTGCCAGTGTGCTATAGTGCTCAGCAAACTCCGGGTGCTGTCCCAGAAGTCTCTGTATGCCTCCATCTGTGGCGCCTTCTCCACTTGCTACCTTCTGCAAGGGCTTGTGGATGCGCAACGACCAGTGCACGGGCTGAGCAGGTTGACTTGGCTTTGACTTCCGGCCCCAGGATGCAGGTGGTGGTGCAGTGTCGATGAGCTTGTCTTCGACCTCGACCTTCTCTTCCCCGCTGTCGGTAGCAGCTGGAGGTTGCTGGGGTGTGCTTGCAACTTGAGTGGGGGCACTGGGAGCTGGTGCGGTTGGTGCAACGCTGGATGCTGGGGCAATAGGCGGTGCGTTGAGTGCAGGAGCAGTTGGAGTGGAGGATGAAGACGAGGTGATGGATATAATGTTGGTGCTCGCTGTGAACTTGACATCCCACTCCATAGATACCTTGTTCGTCCCAGCCCAATAAATGTGATGGGCATGTGTGCTGTCATCACTGTAACCGACCCATTGTGCAAGCTCGGCACACGCACCCAGCTTGTTGTTCATGTTGGTGTGCACCCATATGCGCTGCCCCCACTCAGGCACCCCTGCAATGTTAGGCTTTCTCCCGGTGAGCTTCTCAAAGGGCGTAACATTACCGAGTGCCTTGGTCAAGGTCCGATTCTTCACCCATACAACAAAGTGCAGCGCCTCTGCCCACAGCATCGGTGGAAGTCCGGACTGGTGCAGGAGGGCACGCACATGCTCTACGAGGCAGCGGTAGAGCGACTCTGTGACACCATTGTGCTGCAGTGTGTCATGAGTGGTGAGGTGACACTCTGTCCCCTGCTCCTTGAGGAACTGAGTGAATGCACCGCTGGTGTACTCCCCACCGCGGTCTGAGCACAGACGCTTGATGCGCACTCTGTGCTGGGTGTGTGCCCATGCCATATACTTCTTGTACTTGTTGAAGGCCTCGTCCTTGGTGAACAGGATGTCGATGCATGTGTAGCAAGTGGAGTCGTCAGTGAATGTGATGTAGTATTTCTGCTTGCTGACACTTAGCATTGGAGAAGGCCCCCACACATCGGTGTGCACCTCATCGCCGAAGGCCCTTGCTAGTGGGGTCTGATGCTCCTTCTGTATCACCTTGCATGTGGACTTGCTGTGCTCGCATGAGTCGCAGATCAGCGGCATCCAGTTGTTGATGAGCTCGATGCCTTCTACAGCGCCTCTTGAGACAAGCGTGCGGAGTGTGTCCGGGGCAATGTGGACCAGTCACCGGTGCAGCGCTGCAAGGGTGACACGCTCCAGTGCGATGGAGGCTGCGTAGGCGTGCTCCACCTTGTAGAGGCCATTCATGCTCACTGGGATCATGCCTATGACTGTGCCGTTGGGATGTTTGATTTTGCAAGTGCCTGCCTCGAATGTGACTGAATAACCGGCCTTGGTGATCCGGTCAATGGACACTAGAGTGAGTCCCATTTCGGGTGCATGAAGGACATCTTTGAGCAGGATAGGAGTGGAAGACTCACCATCAGGGACCTCAATCCATAGATCTCTGGTCCCAACAGTGTAGAATGCTTGCTTATTTGCCACTGAAATCGCATGCAGCGGCACGATTGGTTTGTAATTGAGGAACTGCTCTCCAAAGGAGGACATGTGCCGAGAGGCTCCTGAGTCATAGATCTCCGTCGTGGTGCAATGCGTTCGCCCAGGCCGTGCTAGGGAACTCCCTGCTGCAGCTGTGGTCTTGACCCAAGCTTCTTCGGTGCTGTCCTCTATCTCCTCTATGGCAGCCCATGCATCCAGCAGCAGTACCTCCTCTGCTATGGCCGAAGTATCTTTGGACTTATCCTTGTCCTTGTTCCTCTTCGGCCCTTGACCTTCCTTACTGCCCCCTTTGGCCCAGCAGTCGGCTTTGAGATGGCCACGCTTGTTGCAGTTGCTACACTGCTTCTTGGACCTGGGAGCGTCAGCACCAAAGGCTTCGTCTTTGGAGTTTGACAATGGCTTTTTGAGCTTGCGCCAAGTGTATTCATCGAGGATGAGGCTCTTGAACACATCAGCAGTGAGGACTTGGCTGCCAAGACAAGTGCTATTACTGATGGAGGAGCATGAAGAATCATATGAAGCGGGGAGAGAAGCAAGGAGTATGTCAGTGTAGTCCTCATTGCTGATCAGCTTGCCCATGCCAGCCAGCTGCTCTCTGAGGTTGCGCAGATTCTCGAAATGAGTGCGTACATTGTCATTATCGCTGCATCTGGTGTTCTGGAACCGCCACATGAGGTCCACTGCCAACGCTCTTGTCTTCTCCTCATAAATCTGTTTCAGTATGTCCCATACTCCCTTTATGTTCTTCTGCCCTTTGATGCAAGAGAAGGCGGCACGGGGGATGCTGGGACCAATGACCTGCTTGATGGCAGTCTCTTCCTTCTTCCAACGATCAGCGTACTCTATCCCTCCGACTTTACCTTGGTTCTGGTATGCAGTGGGTGGGGAGTCATGGTCGATGTGATTGTTGATGGTCTGCAACTCTAGGAGCCACAGAACACGGTCACGATAGTTGACCCAGTTAGAGCCATCGTCAGAGAGTTTTGGGATGGTGATCCTGTCTTCAAAGTGCATGTTGTTGTTAAGGCCAGGGCCCATAACACACAGAGAGGCTATGAGCTTGCTTAGGGATCGAATGAGTGAGCGCAGCGGGCGCAAGGGGAATGACAAGGCAGAGACAAGCGGTGGGAAGTGCTCAGAAATGGGAGGACCATGCACACACACACAAGAGGGAAGAGTTTTGCAGATGACATTGCTAGCCCATTGAGGGCGCGTTTAAGTAGTCCAGAGGTCAATAAAAAGATGTGGAGCACTATTAAGTGACTCTACTATACTGAGGTGAAGGCGAAGAGTCATATCGACGAAGGGGGGAAAAGATAAGAGGTAACCAGGGCATGAGACGCCCAACATGTGTGGAGGTCTGTGCTCAGGGGCACTTTGTCAGGATTGGAAATGCATTGCAGCGACGCCTTTAGGCATACATGCGGCGCCACCCTATTCAAGAATGAGATCAAATTAGCTTAATCAAGTGCAATGTGCCAGAGGCATTAGAAATGCAAGCGAGACAAGGGAGCGCTCTTGGCGTCATCCCCAGTCATTACCCTCCTCCTCCTGCCTGTGCCCATCCCTTGTCATACCCTGATTCCACCACTTGGGAGTTCTACATCCAAGAGAAAGTGCAATATAGCCCTGTGGTTTGTCTCATAGGTCACCTCCGAAGGATTCCCTAGATATAGATCAATCGCTAGTCGTGTGACCTTGTCAACAACTACAGGAGATTGGTCATAAGGTGGATTCCGGAGGCGATGAAGAGCCTTATCAGACATCCCCATACTGGGATCATCCAGGGTAGCACCTTGGAGTGCTTTCACAAATTCTGCGGTCATTTTGAGCTCCCTAAGATGGATTGTATCCTGTAGCCATAGATCTTCAATGTTACCAGGAGGAAGACAAGAAGAACTTGGATTGAGATGGGCAGGGTCTCCAAGTAGACGATCTGTAGCGTCCTGAGGCGATATGCCAGTAGTGCCTGAGTCTTCCGCACCCCCAGGAAATCCCGATTGTCCCCCAAGATCAGTGTCAAGACATGCAAGCTCTCCTGGCAGTGTGCGGGGCTGTACAGATGGGCCTTGAGAAGGGCCAGCAAGTGGGTCGTCCTTAGCAGATCAGTCAGCATGGTGCACTGTCCCGGGGAAGATGTACCAACAGCATCATTGTCATTGTCTCCTGATCTTCACATGCATTTGTTTGGGGGACTGGTTGTGCAGTCTGTGTTCTCATCAAATGGCCCAGATACATGCACACACGAATGCTGCACAACATGGGACGATGACAGTTGCATGGTAATTGGATTGTCATTCAGGAAATTTTGCATGGCCTGGACAACCTATCCTGGTATGGTTGATGGCGGAAATATGTTGCCCTAGAAATGTATCGCCTGCCTTTGCATTTTATTTCACAATCACAGTAATATATTTGCTTTTCCTGGTCTTCCATTGTATTGAATAGTGTAATATGTGAAGTATTTGTAGAGATGGAAAGGTTGTTGGGTGGAGAAGGACGTGAGGAGCAAAGTGATGACTTAGAAAAAATAGCATACAACCGGAGCATACAACCGGAGCCGGGTGTGGTCCCGTATGCAATCTAATCTTCCCGGATCTGCTGCCCGGGCCTCTATAGTAGTTGTGTGGCGCGTGTGGCACTGGATGATATGTGCGATGCACGTTCCGGAATTAGTCCGGGACATGATTCCATAAATTTTAGTTTGATGGCATTAAATTTCCTTCGATAGCTTTCTAATCGGATCAAATAAACGTATATTTATTATATGGCATTCGACCCATTCAATTTTATTCAATCCGATTAGACGCATTTCTGGCTGGGCATTATTGCCAGCGCGCCTCTTAAGTGTCACTTGACGTCCGAAGGAAAGTGGTTTGGAATTTTGGGGGCCTTGTATTGGTCTAAGTTGCTTCAAGATTCGTGCTGATGCCGACAACATATTCATATTCAAAGGGCATAACGAGCCATACGGACCGAACAATCAGAACCCAAACCGAGCAGAGGGGAAAATAAACCCAAAAAAACCCAAGCTATGCGATGGGTTGTAACCGTAACAGTAAGTGTAGAAAAAAATCAAAGGTCTAAATGGGCGGGAAATACGAAGTGCAGGGTGCCCTTGTCCGCACCATCATCTCACCTGCATCCGCCGCCACAGATTCGCGAGCATACCGACGGCATCGAATGGATCGACAGTACCCGCACCCGGCGTCTCACGCCCAGCACCACCGCCCTGATCCCCA
>Ga0307510_10009462_pt1 | contig 11603 bp, 5 predicted proteins | sample 12_EM_MG_FD_207224 | JGI IMG/M metagenome (GOLD analysis project Ga0307510, IMG submission 207224) | Populus trichocarpa ectomycorrhiza microbial communities from riparian zone in the Pacific Northwest, United States - 12_EM | ecosystem: Host-associated > Plants > Roots > Unclassified | place... | reverse complement strand
ATGTCACTGCTGCTGAGGGAGATGTGGAGCACACACCCTCACTTCCCCCTGGGCTGGATGCGACAACCCATACTGACGATGGGCAGACTCCGTTGAGAATCGCACCGCAACCAGGACATGAGGACGTCGCCCGTGTCTCTCCCGACCATGGGACGGAAACGATAGTTCATGATGATCAACGGTGGTGCCGTTGCATCCAATGCATCGTACAATAGGGTCGGAAGTGAGTTTTACTCGCGTTTTTCTCCGGTATGGAGTTGATCACGTGGAGCATCTATCGGAAGACACCGTCGTTCTCTCTGGTTTCTCTCAAATCATGGGGTTTGTAAAAAATATGGAATTATTCTTATACATGATACATGAGACAATGCGATACTGTCCGCAAATGATCCACCAAACATGACTGCGTGACCTGGCGCTCGCAGGTGATGCGGGATGCGGCGTGAAATTCATGTGGGACAGTTTACCATCCATAATAGTTATGCATCATACTCAAAATCGGAGTGGGTCCCGAGCACGCGTGTGCCTGATGGCTGGCACCCACCATCTCGGCAGGGCATCTTGTGAGTGGCGTTACCATAGTACGTGCCCATCGCGGACAATGTGATAGTGAGCAGTGCGGGTATCCCGGGCCACCTACCTATCTCCTTTCTGATCTCGGGACTAAAGATAGGAATAAGAGGGCGGAGCACTTATGGGCCGCCGTGGGCGGTGGCCAGTTTTGTTGTTGGGTTGCTGATCATGACTCATGAGCATGCTGAGATGGTAACGAGAGGGCTAATTTTTAGTTTTGCCCACAAAGTGCGGTCTCGAGGCTGTTGACGGTGTCTTTTCGGATACTAACCTTGCTAGGTGAGTATGCTGACGCTATATGCCAATTCTGCGGCGGGGGAGGAATGTCAGGGGATGTCGCAAAATCGGAAATCCATTAAAGTTTATAATGATTATACCGAAGTCGAAATACATCAGATGCCGAGTGACTTCCCTGCAATTATGAAGCCATGCTTGAACCACTCTGTTACATATAAGCATCAAGCTGAGGTGTGTTGGCTTGGAGGAGAAATTGGAGGAGTCGGGAGGCGCCTCGGTTCTCCTCCTGCGATTTTGCTCAGGTTCTTCGCGAGCTGCAGCTGATCGTATGCTAATAATACAACAGCGTCGAGTATTATCCCTACGCCATACTGTCTTTGAGTTCTGCCGTAGTTAAGGTTTATAACAACCGGAAATGTGTCATGCAATCCTGTTGAATTTACGAAGTATTGTAGTGCGGACTAGGAGCGAGTACGAGGAAAAGCAGGACGGCTTTTGCCAGTATTCGGTGTTGCAACTAGTAAAAGTATATTTGGGTGAAAGCGAGCAAACACGAGCACAATGGAGTGTGAGCGGGAGCTGTGTAATGGACACTGTGTAACAAGCACTTCAGTTGGGCTCTGGGAAGCACACACTGAGGGTGCCGTCACACAACTATAAAAGATATTTAAAGAACTACAAAACGGATGCTAATTAAGCTATGTACTGTATCTGGGCCTGGACCAAGCAGACTGTCTACTAGTAAGGTATGCTAGCACGCTGCGCACCGGCAGTGCGCACTGTGTGGTCTTGATCTGGTGGTCCTGGCCGGCCGCCACTTCCACGACATTCGGGCCCTATTCGGGGCTCATCCTGCATTCGTTATGATCGATGGCAATGCCATACAGGACCTCCGGGACCAAGTTTGACGCCGTGAAAATCATATAAAGCCACTCCTTAAGTGGGCTGGATTATCTGGATACTGTTGTCGGTTGACCACCAGATGATACTGGATGCAGCGCGGAATCCATTCAGGGCCGGTGATCATACATACAGTAGTAGTTACAAATCATTCACGAAATCCTGAGCGCGCGATACCAGCATCCGCCATCAGCCATCTACTGGCATATCTTGTATATCACCTTTTTTTTTTTTTTTTGGAATCCATTATTGTGCATCTCAGGGTACAGAACCCCACGTGGCACTTCAGTGGTGTACATGATAACGATACGTAGTGTCTAGTAAACTATGTTGGTCCTCTGTTATTCCCCCATAACCTGGTTATCGTTGCGTAACGTCAACTGTGGTGCTTGATGGCGAGTGCGGTAATAGCGCGCCAGAGTGCCCCTAATATGGGCGTAAGTGACTCCTGTGTGATCTCGGGTGGAGTTGGCTTTCGCGTGGGCAAACTGTGTGTCGTCTTGGCACTCAAGTTCGTTGGCTGCACTTGCGCATGGGCGGCATGCGCTATGACGTTGCAAGGGGAATGAGTCAATGCATAATTCCTTTGTGCTCTTCTTCAGTTTTTAATTTTGCCTGTGGTGTATTTCTCACGTAGCAGTAATGTTAAGAGTATCCGTGCGCTCACCTGGATTTACTTTGAATTGGCTGGTTCCGTCTATATAGTTTGCTAGGGGTATTGCCATCTCTGGGTCTCCTAATAGCGTTTTGATCGTCATGTTTTTATGTCTTTTCTTCGCTTGCTGCGCCAGGGCCCATCTTTCGAAAGCATAGTGTGTGCAGTGCAACAGGAAGTGCACAATAGTTTCGTTTTTGGTGCTGCAAGCTGGGCAGTTGTCTTTGTCCGTCCTTTTGAACTTGTACAAGTAGCTGTTGAGAGGGACGTGCCGCAACCGCAGTTGCGCTATCCTGCTCGATGCTTCACGTGACAGTTTTTCATTGCTGATTGTTTTGATAAATCTATCAGATGGTGTGGTGCTATCGATTTTCAGCACGTTCATTCCCCTTGCGGACTCATGCCACTCTTTCTTCCAGTCCTTTTTCAGCTTGTCGATGAGTTTACGTTTCACTGCTGAGGGATTAATGAGTAGTGGCTTTCTAAGGTAAGGGGGGAGTAATTCCTTGTCTGACGATAAACTGGCCGCTGCATTTTTTGCCTTGCTGTCCGCTTTCTCATTGCCTGCGATGCTGATGTGTCCTGCTGTCCACCTAAGCGTTAATGAGTACTTGTCATTGCTCCTGCGTTTCTGTATCCTGGTTGCCAGTGATAGAATTTCTTGCGCTAGGTGATGACCAGGTTTTCTTAGCTCCGAGTTGAAGGCTCTGAGTGCAGCTTGGTTGTCTATTGCAATGACGCTGGAAGTTGCTCCTTGCCTTTCCGTTCTGATTAAGTGCATGGCTAGTAGTAGCCCTACCAGCTCCGCTTCGTGAACTGTGTGTTCTGCTTCCGGCCCCAGGTGATAGTGAAGCATGCAGAAAGGTCTGTTGTTCCTGATCAATATAGCGGCGGCCCCAACTTTGCCTCCTTGGGCTGAGCCATCTGTGAAAACCTGAATTTCTTCCATGGCGTTTTCGGCTTCTCGAGCTGAGGCTTCCTTGTTCGCTGGGATGCTGATGCTAAAAGGGAGCTCTCCTAAACTAGAGGGGTTCCAGCCGAACATAGGGATTTTCTCCATCTTTCTCGTATCTGTGTTGGTCAGATTTGACAGTGTGTGGAGGGGCCCGTGGTGCCTTTTAGTCGCTCTCATCCTCTTCCAATTAACTGGTTTGAATAGTGGATGGTCTATGGGCAGGGTGGCCATCCTGACGAAGGCTCTGATGCACCACTTTTTAATCATTAGCAATGCTGGGAGCAGGAAAGCACTGGCGTTTAAAGCGTCCATGGGGGATGTGCAAAGACCTCTGGTTATGGCCAAAGCGCTGGCTCTCTGTGTGCTGATTATCTTTTTGATGGCCCCTGCTGAGCCGACAGTTTTGGGACCCGCGTAATCCACGTTTGTCGGAGTACACTAGACATCCACAGCATACAGCACCCTGGGGAGTGTGACGCTTGTGTATAGGTGCTTCGCAAATTTGGGGGTGATACCCCACGTTGGCTGTGTTAGTCTCTGGATTTGCGCTGCCCATTTTGTGCCTTTCTCTACTGCGTATGCCTGTTGAACCTTCCAATTGAGGTTTCTATCGAAATATACTCCTAGATATTTGGTGCTTTCAGAAGGCTGTACCATTCTTCGCGGAAGGTGCAGTGGAGGGTTTCCTGCATTTTTGCGACTGTGGGCGAAATTGATAAGTGCTAGTTTCGAGTACTCGAGTGGAGAACTGTGTGTCTTAGTCCAGTTCACCACCCCATCCTCTCTGCACATCATGTCTGCAAGTTTGTGGTGTGCGCTTGGGAAGTCTTTGGCTGACGCTAGCATGAAAGCGTCGTCTACGTAGGCTTCCGTGTCCTTCTCTTCGTGCTTTGGTATGTCTATTAGATCTGCATTGTAATATTGATATAATACCATCAATAGCGGGTCTCCTTGGCCTATCCCGTTATCAATCGGAATTTTATCCGAAACATAACCATCAAATCTGAGGGTTGTGACTCGGTCCCTCAACATGTTGCATACAAAGCTGGTGTATGCAGTGGGCACCCTTCGTTTTCTGAGGTTATGCACCAGCCTCTCCAGGTTTGCATTCGGGAAAGCGCCTTCTATGTCCAGGAAAAGCACTGACGTTACCTTGCCTATCCTCCACACCGCCTTCACTTTGTTGGTTAGCAGGTGCATGGCATCGGCTGTAGTATGACCTGGGCGCCCTCCGAAATGGTTGGCTGGCAGCAATTGGTGCTTTTCCGTAACATATGTGATGTGGTTAGCGATTATAGCTGTGATCACCTTCCACATTGTGTTCAGTAATGCTATGGGTCTATAGGCTTTCAGTGTGTCGTATCTGGGCTTTCCTGGCTTTCTGAGAACAACCGTGACAAATTCCTTCCAGGGCTTATACATGAGACTACCCCTGAGCATGGCTTGGTAGATGTGAGCCAGTCTCTCTACGATCAGGTCAGCGCTTTTGGTGAGGATGATATTTGTAATACCGTCTGGGCCCAGAGCTTTGTACAGTTTTAGCCTTTTGAGCTGCGCATGGATTTGCTCGGTGGTTATTACCCCTTTGCTTTCACATTTGGACGGGTATGAAAATTCATCCAGGGAGTTGTCTACTGGAGGTTTTTCTGGGAAGAAGCCTTTTGCTAGCATGCGTCCTTTATCTTGGTTCGTGTTAGCTTGCTCTTCTACCTCTCTGACCTTATGGATCAACACGGGGATTCTGGTCTTTCCGCCATCACCCCAGGGAGTGGACGTAAGTCGGTGTGCGGACCAGATATCTGGGTCTTCTCCTTTCTCTAACCAGTCTCTCCAGTAATGTTCTCTGGTCTGATCTAGGAGTTTATGGTACTGCTTAGATGCGACAACATGTGCTCTGTGTATAGCATGCCCTAGATCGTGACGCCAGTCATACAATTGTCTTCCCAGTTTGTTCGACTGGCGACGTAGCTGTGTTAACTCTTTCGTCCACCATCTTTTAGATTTCAGTGTGATGTTTGTCACCGGGACTTGGGTTACAATGACGCACTGGATTGCTTTCGTTAGGCTTTCGCAGCTGTGCTCTAGCTGTTCCTGGTTGTCTATCGGCACAGGCTGCGGAAGATTGACTAATTGAACACTTAGCTCTTTGTGGAATTTGTCCCAGTCCACGTTGTGAAAGTTATTGATATCCTCCTCCTGTATGATGTCCACTGTGAGATCCAGCTCCGTTATGATTGGGAGATGGTCAGTATTGATTCCCCTTTGATCTGGCTGCGTGTCGCAGGAAATCAACAGGTTTTCGGAGTGGTTGGATATGAAAACTTGGTCCAGCCTACTCCACAGCTTCGTGACATTGTGCTTGTGTGTTGGGATGCCGCTTGGGAGCGCCAGGTCTAGACCGGTGTCCACTACTACTTTGATCAGTTTCTCCGCCACTTCTAGTGCATCTTTGGTGAATAGTCTGATGTCACTGGGGTCGTCCCAATACGGGTGGTGTCTGTTGAAGTCCCCGACCCATAGGACATGCGCTGTCCCGTTAGTCGACTCTGTTAGCTTGGAATGGTTTTTGCAGTGGAATTCCGTCAATAGCCGCACGGTGGCATCGTTGTTACAGTCGTTGTACACATTGACAATGGTTAATTTACCCCACCTGCCACTGAGCTGTATTACTGTAATGTCGCTTGATGGGAATTCGAGCTGCTTCCAAGTGTCGGACCTTATGGATGCATTAACGAGCGTGACTGTTCTGGAGGGGTTATCTGAGCTTCGGTGCATTGAGGGGTAGACCAGTGTCCAATCCCTCGATGCCAAAGTGTAGCCATTGTGGTCCATGGTTGGCTCCTGGAGCGCTATGAAACTTATTCCTTTGTTTATTAGATCGTTGTTACTGATGAGGTTGTGTTGACAATTTCTCGATTTGTTTACATTTTGCTGCCAAACTGCAATATGGTCTGTTAAATCCATAGTGGGTTCTGTTGGGTTACATCACCGTCTGTGTTTGTCATATTCAGTCTGGGGCCAATGGGTTCACGCATCCATTTGGGAATTTCTCCCTCTTCTTCAGGGCATTGGCCCTCCTCTCTGGCGCCATACCTGTTTATCTCTGGGATATGGATATTATTAGGGTAATGCTGTGGGCTCCCTCCGTGGTTTGGCCCTTTCCTGTGCTGCGCATTACGCAAGTTCGATGTTGGGAGGCTGTTTACTGCGTAGGCTGCTGGGAAACGCTCCTCTAGAGGGACTCTGCTGGGCCTTGACGATAGCGTCCAGTCCTGCTCCGCTGGGTAGAACGGCATGCCGTTCACTGGATTTCTATCATCTAGGTTCACACAATGCCTGATAAATTCTGGGCATGCCCTGTCCCAGCTAGCGTGGGAGTTATCCCCGCAAGAGACGCAGTAGAACTTGCCGTTGTTTGCACATACGCTTGTTCTGTGGCTTTCCCCACAGGTGCCGCAGGTGTTGCCATTTTCCAGGCATCTGTTAGCAAAGTGGCCCCATTGCCTGCATTTCATGCATTGAACGGGTTCCTGTTTTTGTTTCGTTGGCCTGATCAGACTACTGCAGATGCCTATGCCATCCCGAATGAGTTTGTTGGCAGTGTCAGCTGAGGAAAACGATAGGATGGCAAAGGTGTGAGTTTGCCCTGATCTCCTGCATTCTGCTGGCTTGATCCATCGTGCTTTGCGCATAGCGTGAGGGGGGAGTCCATTAGCCTCCTCTATTTCCCTTAGATGAGTATCGTTCTCTGGTTCGAAAGTTAGTGGGACCCTGGGTGCTACTATGTTGTATAGCCGGTCTCTTATATGCGACCCTTTGGAGAAAGCATCGGCGAACGTTTCCTTGTTACCTGGCTCCCTTACCCAGTTCGCTGCCTCCTTGCTGTTCAGCGTGAAGAGAATTGCGTTCTTCTTGGTCTTGTATGCGGTTTCTATCTTTACCAGTGATAGTTTAGCCGCCTCAACCATCTTGTCCAGGGCCTCATTGGCATTGGTAATTAGCTCTGTGAGGCTTTTCTCTAGGGTGTTTATGCCTTCCTCGTCATATATATCGACAAGAATTTGTTTGGCCTTACGTTCCATGTCCCCAAGAACCTTGGGGTCCACGCTGTTCTTATGGGTCGGCACCTGTCTGGTTACCAGCACATCCTGATAGGATTGCGTGGCATCCGCGATCTTGTCTGCGGCGCTGGTGACGCTTCCTATTTTGTTGAGGATGGCGTTAGAATCACTTTTCAGGCCTTCCAAGGCTTTCTGGGCTTTCTCAGAGGATTCTAAAGTGGCCTTCAGTGTACTTGTGATGCCGTTCAGCTGGCCATTAAGTCCTTCACTGAACTTTCCTAGATCGCTTTTCACTGCTTTAGTGTCGCAACTTTCCTGCATTTTAGTGATTTGAATCTCCAGCGAGTCGTGAAGTTTTACAAGGTCCTTTCATAATGTGGCGTGGATGTCTTCCCAGAGGGCTATTTGTGTATCACTCACTTTCATGTGTGCCTCCCCTTCCTTTCCTTCTCCTTCGACTACTATTTCAGATTCCTTGGCATAATTGATTACCTTTAGGATCTCCTGTTTGATGTGTGCTCCTGGTTTACCATCGCGTATAATGGCTGCGAGCATCTCTGCTATTATATTGAGCGGTGCTGGCTTGTTTACTGTTATGCTTGTTTGGGGAATAGACGGCTGCTGCTCTGTTGCAATGGTGGAAGCCAATGCTGCAGTTGTAGCACGTGTTTGTGGAGTTTTCCTGCCTACTGAGCATGGATTGGGAGTGGCGCTAAGGCCCGATTTTAACGGGACTTTAGACATGCCTTGGGTCTTCAAGCTTGTCTGATTAGCTTGGTTTATGAGATTTTTAAAGGGAACGGATGTGTGTTTGTTATGTGACTACACTCTACTTTAGCTACCACATTTGTTGGCGAAATTTTTGCCACAGAGGTGGTGGTTGCCAAAAAAGGAAGTCCTGTATATCGCCTTGCCGTAGTATGCGCCAGTAGCAGCCGATGTGACAGTGAGCATCGCTGATATTGGGCCCTTTGCAAGTCTTGGGACAGAGGAAAGAGGGCAGAAGCACCTGTGGATGAGGGCCCCTGTTTGTCATTGAGCGCGCTGAGAGAAAAATGTGGTTTTTACTCACTGAGAGTGGTCTCGAGGCTGTTGGCAATGTGGTTGCAGATGCTATCCCTGCTGTAGAGGTAGAGCGTGCCAACGCTACATGTGATGTCGGTGGAGGAGGGGGATGTCAGGGTTGCCAAAAAAAATGGCGGCCACATGGCTGTGTGTCACGGGCTAGGATTTTACTTGCACTGGTATCATGGAAAACAGACGACTGAAAAATGCTAACTGTCGTCATCATAAAGCCGCACTAATGCGTCATTTCGTCACAAGGCTGAGGCTGTAGCATATGGTGCGCAAGCAGATTGATAAGATATGCACATCACCCTACTAGTACATTCTTTAGCTTGACAGTAGCTTAGTTGCACACTCGTTTAGTTGGCACCCTAGAACTTTATTCATTCATTTATATACCATAGGTAGTTGACCTTTGTACCCTCATGTTAGGCTCAATGAACCTTCGCCGAGGGGAGGGAAGTCATGTGATGTAAATCAGGTGACTTGTGGGAAAGGATGATGTAAGATGCTCAAAGAGCGGTGTGATTCAATGAATCAAAGATAGATTGTGATGGCAGGAGCAAGGCTCAACTGATAAGGGGAAGGCACAGAGAAGCAAAGCTTCTGGCAGATGTGAGAGTAATTGACTTTGATTGTAAGTCAAGTCTGAGGGACCTGACTCTTCATAGAATGCCTCTTTTATAGGGAGGCCCAAGGGTGTTTACATGGTACAAACAAGAGAGGCCAGATAAGATCTAGGCCTGAAGAAGAGATCTAGAATGCACAGGCCATTCCAGGCAAGTACCAGACCATGTATGGAAGGGTTTGCATAAGTGTGTCCAGAAATGTCCAGACCAGGTCTGAACCAGAGGGGCCCAGACCATTGTATTGTACAGTAGCAACCTAGATCAGTCCAGAACCTCATAACACCTCAGTTCCCATGCTTACCATGTGCGTTCTGAGGTGAGTAGCAGTATTCCCCAATACCATACAGTTCCCATGCTTACCACGCGCATTCTGCATTTTATCACTTTCTACAGAGGCGACCATGTTACAGTACATGTAATTGTTGGCTGTCATCGGGAACTTGAACATGACAAATATCTCACGGCAGGACTGATGTCAGAGCCAAGTCTCAGAGGTATCTCACCAGAGTTAGAGTTGAGACATACTTCGTCCAGTGCCTACCATGTCCCTCTGTAGCAAACAGTGTGTGCAAATGGATCGATAAGATATGCACTGTACCCTACATTGCTTAGTCTTGACAGCACACTAGTTTACCACCCTTGTTTTGCATCCATCCAGTACCCTAGATTTGGGGCATTCGTTATATACCGTAAAGTAGTTGGTTTTGTAGCCTCAGTTCCCATGTCTGACACATGGGCTCTGAGGTGAGTAGCTCACCATTCCTCAATACACACCAGGCTCCTAACCAGCCAACTGGGCAGGTTACACCTAATCCTAGTAGCATAGCGTACAAATCCCTGTACTGTGTGTAGCCAATCAGAGCTATTTTGGGTTATGCCAAGTGTGATTATGTCAACCACAAACTTTAGTTTTGCGCAACCTGCCCAGTAGGCTGGCACAAAACGTCAGCCACAAGCGTGGGATACCTTAGTCAACAGCAGGAGAATGCAAACCAGTTTGCAAAATTCAGTCACATGACCTGGATGCATTGTAGATAGGCTCATTGATTACTCCCCTCCACCAGAAACATAAAATTTTCTCTTACACATGTGGGGTTGCTATGAAAGAGGTGTTGGGACATCAATGACACATAGTAGCCTTTGCACTGTTGGTCATATATGATTAAAAGGACAGTAATAGTAGAGCTAAGTGGTGTAGTGGTTTTTACATTTTAGTCAGCATTTATGGGCGGGACAGGTCGTTGGTTCAATTCCCCAATGGTGTAGAATATTTATTCTCATCTGGATTGTCCTGCTGTCATTGGATATGCTTATTTTTCAGTGCCTGACTTGTGGCATGTATTAAGACTCTTATACAATTTTTTTGCAGCTTCTACTCTCCATTTTAGAGGTTGGGTACAAAGGTCCATCCATTTTTTTTTTTTTTTTTTGGAAAGCGCTTTATTCACAGTAATTAGTCTTCTTTATGTACTAACTACCATAACTAAGTGTCAAATAGCAGGAGATTTACCATCAGCCCTATTTGACATGCTGAAGCCGGGCCGGAGCCCGGAGTGAGGATGAAAATGCAAGTTAACACACACCCCTGGTATGGGGTAGTGTGGGGCTCAGAGCTGTTACGCTCCCCTACCCACTAAAAACCTCATGTGAGAAAGGCCAGTTCAAGTTGTTCGGGGGTATCCCATGCTCCATTAGGGCTGATTTCCATGTCGCCTTTACTAGGTCAAGGTGTTTGTCACGTTTGATTTTGGTAGCAATGATTTGGTCTTCTGTTAGTCTCAAGTTTATTGCACGGAACCATTGCTTCTGGGCTTGTATGAGGGGATCTGGTGGCAAGGGTTACCTTTGTTGGCGGTCAAAAGGGCATGAGGTAGCGGAGTGGGGAATGTGAAGGAGTGAACAATAGGGTGGAGATTAAAATTGTTTAGCGATGGACGCGTGTTGGAGGGCATGTGGCGTGATGAGAACCATTGGGGGAAAGGGTACAGTGGCAGCGTAGACCCGTTGGCACAGGAGGGGGTTCTTTCAAAGGTGCACTTCAGTGGGAGAGGCCTGTGGGACGAGACAGAGGCCGTGTTCTGTGTTACAGTTGCAAGTGGCTTGGTGCGGTCAGGGCAAGGGGATATGTTAAGGTCCAAGGGCCTTAAAGACGCGACGTGCGTGGATTGGTTTGGCGACGACTGGGATTGCTCAGTGGGGTCTCCTCCTGAGGCAATAGATTACGTGAGTAGCTCAGTACCGGTTGGCTACACAGTATAACAAGTGAGTCCCCGATGATAAGGGCGACTTCTGAGGTAGATAATAGAGATGAGAGGAAAGCTTCAAGGCTTTGAAGCGACTAAGGGTTCGGGCTAATGACTCTTGGAGTCCTGAGTGGAAGCTACAAGTCTTGGATTGAAAAGGGGGGCTCCTTGAACCGCGACCACCACCAGGCGCGGTTTTCCCACGGTTGAAACCGGGGCAAGGAGAGGCGTAGTCCGCAGGTACAAATGCCCCTATGTAACCCTTGTAACCCATGGAACACCACC
>Ga0307510_10009459_pt1 | contig 11605 bp, 2 predicted proteins | sample 12_EM_MG_FD_207224 | JGI IMG/M metagenome (GOLD analysis project Ga0307510, IMG submission 207224) | Populus trichocarpa ectomycorrhiza microbial communities from riparian zone in the Pacific Northwest, United States - 12_EM | ecosystem: Host-associated > Plants > Roots > Unclassified | place... | reverse complement strand
TTTTTCTTACTATTTTTTTTTTGTATTGACAAGTTTTTTGAATTAATATTTTTTTTCTAATTTCATCCTTCAATATAAAATTGAGCTTATTAGTTGACCCTAGGTCTAGGATTTAAAAGGTTGCGTATTTAAAAACTTAACCCATGTTTAAGATATTCACCCGAGTTTATTTATTTTAAAACTCATGTTCTTTAGTTTCATCATTAAGCATTTGATTTGAATGGATTGTAATTTATTTATTTATTTTGCATTATATAGGATTTTTCATTGATTTTAAAAATTACTCGGGTTATCCTAGTTTTTTTATTTGTTGTTCTTTGTTAGATTTATCTTCTTTTTAAAATATATATTTTTTAATTAAATTAAATGGATTTTTCAATATTTTTTTTTAAATATTGTTCAGTATGTTACCATCTTCATTTTTTTACATTTTTTTAAAGGTTAAACAAAAATATTCAGTTCGTAGCATACCGCAAAGCAAAAATTCATTTGTTTTTTTCTTTATTTAAACTTATGTTTATTCTGTTTCATCCTTTAATGCTTGATTTATTTGAATATTGGGATCTATAAATTGTTTTTTGGCTTTCTATAGGATTTTTTATTAATTTTAAAAATAACTTGGATTATCTCAGGTCTTTTTTTTCCTTTGCTATTTTTTTAATTATATTATTAAATTAACTTGATTTAATTGATCCAGTCAGGTTAATGACCTGAGTCTCAGATTTTTTTTTCTTTAAATACATTGGCATCGCTTGAGAATCCTTTTTTTATGTTAGAACCAATTCGGTCCAGGTCGCAGCATAGCACAGATCGCAAATCTAGGTTTGTTCAAGTCATTTTTTTGGATCTTTTTTTTAATTGATTGTTTTTCATTTTAGGCCTTGAATATTTGGTTAATTAGAATTTGGCTTTCTAATTTGTTTTGATTTGAATTCTATAGAGTTATCACGAGCTTATTCCTTAAATCCCGAGTCAATTCAATCTGTCAACTTCTTAATATTTTCTTAAAAAAGTATTGTCTAGTATGTCACCGCCGCAATATTTTAAAAAGATTTCGTGCATTATACATCAAATTCTTAACGTTCTAACATCTTTATGTTTTTTTTAATTGATATAAATAAAATAATCCAGCCTGCGGTGTAGCGCGGGTAAAAAAACTAGTGTGTATATATATCTTAACATTCTTTATAATTTATTGATTTTGTGCATAAGCTTTTAGCAAACTTCTGTGACCTATTTACTTTGTGTGTTTTACTGATTAATGACTAATTAATCAGATGCCATGGATATGAAAATTTGTTTTTTAATAGCTTACCAATTACTGGAATCCATCGCTGCTTCATTTTCGAGGTTAAAAACTGGGGATGAAAGGATCAAATTTTAATGTCTTGAGCTCGTTCTTATCCCTTAATGATCTGTGAAACCATCTCCACGCTTGTCGTGTAGGGTGAGATATATTTTTTATACAGGTTTCTTTCCTCTGTAATCAGTAGATGATGGTTCTCTACCTCTTCCATGAATTATTCATGACCATATTCAAACACATTTCATCTGGGGAAATGGTGGTTGTAACTTTTAAGACGATATTTTAGAATTTGCTCCGAACATGGTGATAACACCAAAATCAAACCTAAAACACTTTCTCAGCTCCATTTTCCACTGCTAACATGTCAAACTTACTGATCATCTAACAATTTAACAACAGGGGGGAAAGAGGGTGTGGTTAGGCATGGTTGATCGATTGCCTTGGAAATCCACAGTTATAAAGACGTTCTACCAGCCACCAAAAACCAGAATCTGTGGGTTAAGACTGTTTCCCGAAGTTGATCATTCTAAACTTGAGCTAAAATCCTTCCATGTTTAGAAATCTTTGGATCAATATACCAAAAACAACAGCAAACTCGACCCCATCAAAGGCACATAAACGATCACGAATCCCTTCCCTGAAACCCCTAACAAGATCTAACCTTACAACCTAGCTAGCAACATTAGGCAACCCGTCAAGATCAATCCAAAGTTGCCCCACTAGAAACATCAAAGTTCCAAGAATTCCCGATGCAACAAAGACTGATCAACTAAAGGAGGCATCAGCCATCACGGTTGGTATATGATCCCTTGGTGCTCCATAGTATGTAAAAGTAGGTTCCACATCACATCAGTTTTATGGGATAAGAATTTCCTCATGCCTATATCTCATCTTCTAATAAAGATGGAAAGAATAACAATGAAAATACCATTCACCTTTCCGATCCAATATCCCCTACCCACCACCCCACTTGGACCCACCTCATCATTGATTCTGATGAAGCAGATATGGAAGCAGATGGAAAGTAAACGCTTAAGGAACCAAAGATGGAATGAAAAGGACCATAAAGATTGCTAATTGTTTTAGTATTAGTGTAAATGCAATTTATTACATCCTCAGGATTTGTTGAACTCCAATACAAATCAACCTCAGATGACAGCAACAAGAACAAATAAATTATGTAAAATGGGAGAGCAACACTTCATCCCTGCCCAAAAAGAAAAACACATATCCTATACTCTTAACAAAATAATTCAACGGAAAATATGAACCTGAAAAAATGAAAATTCCAGACGAATCTAAGTGGAGCTGGACCTTTGCAGGAAAAACCCCTGCAAAAATTTAAACCTCATGATTACCTCTGTAATAATTTCAGAAACAAAATGAAAGAATGAATGGAGAATTTCTTCTGTGAACTTTTTCTTCCTTTGAGCTCGTATCGTTACGACTACCTTATTTAAATCTGATAGCACCAACTAAAAAATCTGAAATTCAGCTATGACTATATATGTATTTATTTGCTTTTTCCCTAAGCAACGTTCTGATCAAGCTGCAACCCGTCAAGCCAGGCTTGCAAAGCCACGTAATCACTGGATTCGATGTGAGGATTTGAAGTAGAGCCATCAAGGATGGCCGAGACTGGAATAGCAGTTGCCTCGTTTGTCTCAGATGGTGAGTCCTTTAACATTGAATGAACCCATGACACATCGGGTTCCTCTCCAACGTGCTCAATTGAACATGATGTGCGTGGCTGACCCATTTCGTCCGCCTGTATAAACCTATCTACATTCCTGTTCTCAGATTTCCATATTGACCCTGAATTTGTACCATTGGATCCAAGGTCATATGATGGCTTAGAACTAAACTTCTGTGAGAGAAGGCTGCTTTGTAATTGTTGCAACATCTTCTCCTGGCGAACATGAGCAGATAGTTGAGAGCCCAAAGAGGACACAGGATAATTGATATAAGATGATATCCCCTGAATTCGAGATGCCTTGCTTTTCTGATGCTGCTGCTGTTGATTAAGAGCTGCTGACGAATATGTGGGAGAGAAAACAGATGCAACACCTCCCAGTTGCTCAGGATGCTGAGGAGATGAGACATTTGCATAGAAAATCTTGTCTAGATTTGAGTGGTTCAGGGTGTTTGAAGGAGAAAAAAGATCGGTATAGGAACCATTGTACTGTAGCTGAGAGAAAGAGGATGGCTCGTTTAGGGGCAGATGTTGCTGGAATGCAAAATCCCGCAATCCATTAAGCTCCTCGGATGAAATGTCTCTTGCATTGAGAGAACTTCTCAGACGGCTTGCTTGGAGACTGCTATGCAAATTTGGGATAGTTTGCTGAGGCCAAGGCACAGATGGGTGTGAACTGTTGCTTGAAAGATGCTTCAGTGGATTAAATGTAGAAGGTGACGTCGAGGAAACTGCTGAAGGGGAGCTAGGCAACAACTTCGAGGCCGTGGTGAAATCCATAACATCTACTTTAGAGGATGCAGCTCCAGTAGACATATTCAGAGATCTCAGTTCATTTGATGTGTGAGCAAAGAAACACACTCGACGCATGCAATTCGTGCCTTCCTTGCAAAGTCGAGTCTTGTATTGGGTAGGGTGTAGCCAGCTCTCGAAAATCCCATGAGCATATTCACACAAATCCCCACGCCTACATGTCCCATTCCTGTGACCTGGACATGGTGCACAACTGTAATGGAACTTCCTTGGGTCCCTTCTCCTTGCATTCTCACCTGGATGAACAAAAGGACACTCGGTCCAATCATGGGCATATGCCCTGGAACAACGTTGGATCTTGAAGGAGAACATCCTAAACTCATCGCTAGCGTAAACACTGTTCTTAATATCAGGAATAGTTGGATCAACAGGGTATCCTTTCTTAGCAGAAGAATGTACATCGTTAGGCATACGGGTAACTGGCGACAATATAGAGCCCGAGGGAGAGGACGAGGAACCTTCATCAATCAATGATGACAGAGAAGGTGAACTGGATCTCAAACTAGGACATGAAACTGGCATCATATCCCATTGACAGACAGAACCATTTTTCAAGAGCTCTTCAAGTGCAATTTTCAGGTGAGGAAATTTTGAGGGAGCAACGATAACATCAATTGGGCGACAACCATTGGCATCAAAGGCATTAGTATCAGCACCTGCAAGTAATAGCAACTTGACAACAGAGATGGCATTAACAGATCCACCAGAAACAGCACAATGAAGAGCAGTGCTCTTATCCGGGCCACAACAGAAATTTATATCTACCTCAGGTAGAGAAAGAATTAGTTTCACAATGTCAACACTGCCATATTTAGCAGCAATCATTAAAGGGGTTCTCTGCTCGAGAACCATCTTCCTCGATCCCCCATGGCGACCGTACCATAGTCCAACCTGCTTAACCTCGGATTCATCAAACACTGATCGCCTGAAACCCTCGACGTCATTACCTGCCGCAAACTCAAGCAACGAGGAAAAAGAATGCTCGGTATCAATCGAGTAGCTCATATCTTCAGTAAAAGAATTGCTTTCCATGGGAGACAATGGAGTCATAGTCTGCGATTTTTTTGACTGATTAGGCCATTGACACATAATTCAACAAACCGAAAACCAATTTTCACAATACAATTCTGTAAGAAACACAAAATTGAATAGAATAATTTTCTTCTTTCAGAAAACGAAAGGGTGCCCACCTCAAGTTTTTGAATTTTATGACAAAGAAAAGATAAACTTTCAATTGGGGAGAGAATTGTAAGACCAAAAAAATGACAAGAGAAGTCAGTGAGCGATAGGAGAACTTGGTATGGTGTGTATAAATATAAGAAAAGAAAGCTAAAAATCCTTACAGATAAAGAAAAAGAATCTGTTCCGTAGATTTTGAAAAGCTACCAAGGAAGTCTCAGACAACTTCGGATTTTCTACATAAAAACTTTCTATGATTAATCTTTAAATTAGTATCCAACTAATAAGTACTGTCCTGAATTCTGGTTTTTAATAGTAGTACAGATCCTTTCAGGAACCAGAAAAGAATAAATAATTTTTCTTTGATGAAATACCTAACGTAGCAGAAACCGGAGAAAAGATAGACAAGAAAGAACTTTCTGGCTTCAAAAATGATGTATAATCTCATAAGGAAAATATAATCTCAATAATATTCAAATGGAAACTCATTTTCTTCTTTCCAATTTTAGCTCTTATATATTACCATTTCTTGGTACTTCGGTTATTGAAATTTAAAACGAAACCATGATCTTTAAAGCTTTCTTTTTCTATTATTTTTCTTTCCTTTTTCCCATATTTTCTCACCAACCAAACAGAATCTAAAACATAAAAAACTTACTAATTAACGTATTATCAAGACGATTAAAATCATAAGCATAAAAGTAAGGAGCACATGAACTCACTCATTGAGTTAAATATTATACAAGGTGGTGGTGACTTTTTCTTCAAGAAACCAGAAGAATCCAATCAAGAAACGTACGGTCAAATCCAAGAAGCAAATATAATTGCCAAGAACTGGAAAAAAAAAAAAAGATGGCGAGTATATTGAAGGGAGAAGCTCAAAGGACTAGAGAGAGGGAAAGTCGATAGAGAGTATAACGATTTTTTGAAAAATAAATGTGAGATTAAATAGGGTTTAAGGGATTTTTGGGGTGAAGTTTGAAATTTGTGTAAACTTTGGGGGGCTTAAAAGGAGTTCTACGGTGGTTTAACGGGGTAAGGAAGTGAGAAGGGGTGAAGGGAAATCTCCTCCGTTTAAGAATTCTCCTCTCTTTTTTCAAATACAAAATAGTAAACCTTTTGTTGTTTAATTAATTAATTATGTTTTAATTATTTTAATGGACTAGGACTTTTAATATTTTTGTACTTTTAATATTTGGTAAATCTAACCTAAATACCTAATCTCTAAATAATTTCCAAAATAAGTTTTTTTAATAATGTGTGTGGTTTTTTTAAATATTTGGTAAATCTAACCTAAATACCTTTATCCCAGTATTCCAATTATATCAATGATGTGTGTGGTTTTTTTTAATAAAAAAAAGTGTGTATGTGTGTGTAAATTAATAAAACCAGAAGATTAAAACAATATAATATATGATAAGTTAATTAAATCACATAAAAATATACAAACAAATATTTTATCTAGTTAAAAATAAATTAGAAATAAGAAAATGAAAACAAAAATAATTCTAAATCTAACAACTCTAGAAATCCATCATCATATCTCTTAAGTTATCTTAAAGAATAATAATCTTTAAAATTTTGGTATTTATTAAAGGAGTACAACAAATCTTCAACTAACAAAATAATAATTAATGATATCCTAAAAAATCCAAGTAACTTAGAAATAGAACTTCCAGGTTAGATAATCGGTTGATCATTGATTCTAGCAATCTCATATATTCTCCATAACCAAGATTATTGATAATTTATACTTGGTGTTTGGTATGCTAAGGTGGTTTGTGGCTAATGTCTGCAAAAGATCTTTTTTTAGTGGAGACAGGGACTCTGATACTTAAATAAATATCTTTTTAGAGAGAGAAAATACAATAATATTCTAAAGAAAGATACTTTGAAAACATATGTGCAATAGAGAATAAATATTGTGAACTTTTATTCTGAAGGTCTCATGGTGTACTTATAGCTCATGAATCTTGTTTTTTTTCTGAAGAGAAGGGTCTGGAGAGTAGTTTTACCCTTGTGATTTTTTGAGTTATATTCTACTCGAAATAATACTTATTGGATTAGTATAAAATATTAAGGACCTGTATGAGGTCCCGAAAAAGTTATCTTGAGAGTGTTGGGCTCGGGCGTGATAGCCCGAGCCCATGAGGGGTGAAAGTGGGTCCGGACGCGCTGCCTGAACCCAAACACGCTGGGCTCGAACATATTAGAGATGAGAAATGGGTCCAGATGCAATGTCTGAACTTAAACATGTTGGATTCGGGGCACGCTCTCAAGCCCAAGCACGTTGGGCTCGAGTGTGGAAGCCCGAGCACGTGCCCTCTAGGGAGTTGGACTCGGGCAGTAGCCCAAAGCTCAGGCTCCTTGGGTGTGGGGCCCACTTTCCTTGGGTCTCATGTTGTACTTTGGGCTCGGGATACCAAGCCCGAGCTCAAGAGGTGTTCCTGTTGGGTCTATTTTGGAGGAATTTTTTAGATCCATTTTAGAGGTTTTTTTGGTTCATTTTATTTTATTTGTATCCATCAATACTATATTTTATAAAACCAACAAAAATCCCATTATAAGCTTATTTGTTAGAAAAAGAATGGTATTCTCTTTCAGTTTTAAGTGAAGTTATTACTGAAGTTACATAAGAAATTATATTTATTTGAAATGATTTATAGGCATGCTAAAAATGAGTAGTTTGTTATAATCGAGTTGCAGTATCTCTTTCCTGTTGAAATTGATATTATTATTTAAAATTATTAAACAAATAAAATAAAATAAAACGTCTTAATTGGAACCTGAGCTCAATTTACCAATTCCAAGGTGAATCGAGCAAGCCCGCCCTTGCGATCTGGCTGCATGTTATGATTCTCCATCAACTGTGGTGGATTTAACTGTGATTCTTCAACTCATTCTTTGTTTTTATTTTTTTAATTATTTTATTCTAAAATGAGAAATTTTAGAATAAAATAATAAATTAAGTCATATTTATGATCAAAAAAAGTCACGTTAATGATCAAATAGCGTGATTTCGCAAGCTTATAATTTAAAAATTGATTTTATGGTTAAAGAGATAAGTTTCTTTTCTTGATTTATTATGTTCAAAACTTAGGATTAACATTGGAGTACTCTCCATGATGCCCCGAGGACTCTTTCCGAGCGTGTTTGGAAAGTCTTTGGTTAATAAGAAATCGTTATTTAATATTATAAATATTAGAAATTCTAATTGGTCTTTTAGATATTTTAAAAACAATGAATTGGTTGAACAAATAAAAAGTATTAGCACTCTTATCTAAAATAAGTTGCATTGTTTTTTTTTTATTTACTATGATTTGATGGTATTTCTATTTATATTAGCTTATCATGACAGGTTTGTTACGATAAATAAACTTTAGTTTTCTAAGTCAAGAACTTGACCTGTAAAGATAAAATATCCTCAATTATCATTGAGGGTTTTTAGGATAAACTTAGAATTTTTGCTATTACGTCATTTCAAAAAATATTTCGGATAAAATATCTTGCAATTTTTTGTCTTTATATTATAAATGAATGAGTTGTATTACTCTTAATAATATTTTAGATATTGACATTATATAGGTTTTTTATCCTGATATTAAAAAGGAGTAATAATTATTATTATTTCTAATAATATTTTGGATATTAACTTTTTTGTAGGTTTTTTTTTCTTATATTAAAATTGAATAATACATTTTCTTGCCAAAAATAAATTTTTAATATTTTTGAAATATATGTCAAAATCCTTTGGAATTTTACAAACTTGTTGTAAAATCCATACAACATTTTTAAAAACATGCAAAAATATTTTAGATATTATTAAAAAAAATACTCAAATAATTTTTAGGATTTTTGGTCATATGCAAGGAAAAAAGAAAATATTTTATTATTATTTTTTTAATTATTTTTTAGGCTTTGTTTGACAAAAACTCATTGTCCTTAAAACTAAAATTGTCAAAATAGATTTAGGGGTGTTTGTCAAACACGCCCTTAAATTAAAAAGAAAAACATTAAGCAATATTATTTCCGAGAACACAAAAAACACTGCCCAACAACTCAGTCACTTGTTAAGCCCCACAAATAGGCATTTTGACCTCTAAAACATGATTTATTCATCCCAACAAGTCACACTGTCATAAACAAACATATTTGAATAAAAAAAACAAATAACATCAAATCTTCAAAATCATGTTAGAGGTTCCAATCTTCAAAATTATCAAAGCTAAACAGCAAGTATATTCAACAATGTGGGATTCAAAATTGAAATTTATCATTTCACAAGCCTCAAACAAGATCTTAGAGCCAAAAACATGCATCAGCAAGCCCTGAAAAAACAAGAAAAGCTTACTATTATATTTGGCAGATTCCACAAACTATTCTATTTTAGTAAAACAAACATCAAAACATTTCTTAAACATCTAGTAAATAGTAATAGCCAACTCAAAGGAGGATTAAGCAAACAAAAAACAACATTTTCATGCATTAATCAAGATACAAGTTTAATACGATGTATCACCAAAACAAGTTTAAAACATTATTGAAACATGTAATGAAAAAGATAGAGGAGTACCTCATAGATATCACCTACTAGTTCAGAAAAGATTTATACCTTCGAAGCTTCAAAATAGTGGTTGTTGCCTTTTTTCTCTATTTCGCAAAACTTTACCTCCACCAATTTCAAACCTTCCAAAGCTAAAGAAAACCTTGTGTTAGGCTCGTGAACCTTCACAACTAGGGCTTTTTTTAGTATTTTCCATCCTCATCTCTTTTTTTTTTTTGATTATCCAATGTATTTATAACATTTTGCTTGGTTTTTTTATGGATTCAATCAATAATTGATCTATGCTTGGCCCTTTGATCGAAATGAGAGAGTTTTTGGTATGTTTTTACAGTTGTGAGCTTTGTACCTTGTTGGTTTTACAATGATGGTTTTGTAACAAACTTGGTTTTGGAGATTTTGGTGGTTTTGCTAAACTTAAATACCAAAGAGTTGTTCCTAACCTTTTAATCTTGAGAGAAACGTGATCAACCGTTGATAAGAACCCACTGAGAAGGCTTAAAGTGTGAACACTCGAAATAGATGAGTGGTTTTTGCATAATGGGTATCACAATCATCAATGACTAAGTTATTCACTTTTGAAGTCTTGTTGGAACAACTTTAATATCATTGTCATTTACTATCACCTGAAGTTGGTAGAGGGAATGCACATCTTTTGTTTGGATCAAACTTTGCTTGATTTGGAGGTATGTAACTTCACATTCATTTATTTGAATGTGTTAACTCGATCAATCTAGAATCTGAAAATGCAGTAATGACTAATCAAGGATAAGATGGTATTCAAATCATTGAAGAAAATGGGATGCAAATGTTTGATGAGAATAGTTGATATTTGTAGAGGGGGTGTTTCTCAGTCGAATGGTGGTGGTTACAACCATTGAAATGGTTGGAGACGTCAAATTTATTCGCCTGAAGATACCTATTCGATCAGCTAAAATTATCAAAGAATAAGATAAACAGTGCCCGAACGACGCATCGTCTAAGTTAAAACCCTAAAAATTAGGGTTTTTCATTTGGGATTTGACAAATTTCAAATATTTTTTTTATTTTTCCAACTTTTTTCCAACTTTTTCTTATATTTGTTTATATTTATGTGAGGTCCTAAAATAGGTAATAACAAACATTAAAAAAGAAAATTTACTGGTATGAACAGGCTTTGTTAATCTAGGAATATGTTCTTAAAATTCATCAAGAAATAAATTATTAAATTTTAGTTGACGCGGAAGCTAATTAAAAAAATAATCTTTACCATGAAAAAAAATTACAACTTAACAGTTAGCATGGGGACAATAAAATAACTAAAAGGATCAAATACATCAAAATAACAGTTCGCACACGCATCTAACATGTTTTGTAATGAAAATAGAAGAAACGAAAAGGGACAGTGGTGTTAGAGTCAAATTAGTTTCGTGCCCTTCGCCGCGGTTCGAGACAAAAGTCAATCTAGCAGAAAAAAACTTGAATATGGTTATATATATATAAGCGATGAAAAAATGTGAAATGAAAGCTTGAACATGTGTTCCATACATAGTTATTAAACCTGTTCCGGGGTTGATCTGATTAAGGAGCCGGATCCCGGGTTTTATGGGTCAATCCAAATTAACTTAGATTAACCCGAAAAATTTTAAAATTTTATATGAAAATATTAAGAAAATTTTCATGTAAATATAGGTTATACATATTGTAAATAATGAAGTTTAAAAGAATATTTTAAAAAGTTTTTTATCCCACATTAAAAAGATATTATGTTAAGCTTTTCAATTGAAGTATTTAAACCAAAAAAGTTTTTTATCCCACATTTAAAAAAACATAGCTTTTTTCTTGTGAATATAGAGTTTATATACTAATGAGTTTCAAATCCCACATTGAAAAAACATAACTTTTTTCTTGGAAACATAGAGTATATATACTAATAGGTTTCAAATCTCACATTAAAAAGATATTATGTTATCCTTTTAAGTTGAAGTATTTAAAACAAAAGGTTTTTTATCCCACATTGAAAAAACATAACTTTTTTCTTGGGAACATAGAGTATATATACTGATGGGTTTCA
>Ga0307510_10009458_pt1 | contig 11605 bp, 7 predicted proteins | sample 12_EM_MG_FD_207224 | JGI IMG/M metagenome (GOLD analysis project Ga0307510, IMG submission 207224) | Populus trichocarpa ectomycorrhiza microbial communities from riparian zone in the Pacific Northwest, United States - 12_EM | ecosystem: Host-associated > Plants > Roots > Unclassified | place... | reverse complement strand
ATATTCGTATGTGTCTCCTATTTATATTTGCTGAAACCAGGAAAAAAACTAAAAAATAATGTTAGTCAATTAAATTATTTTCTACTTGATTACAGGTTTCTAATTAATAAAACTTTCTTTTTTTAATTTAATGTGTATGATCTCTTTTAATTACTTTTTTAATTTAGGGAGTGAAATAAAAAGAAAAGGAGGTAAAAAAAATTAAAATTAAAAAAGTAATTAAAAGAGATCATACACATTAAATTAAAAAAAGAAATATATATATCATGAAAATAAAATTAAATAGAAAAATTAAGGGTCAAAAATAGGTGAGGGCCTGTTTGGGAGTGTGGTTGCTTTTCAAAGTGTTTTTCATACTGAAATGCGTCAAAATGATATTTTTTTTATTTTTTAAAAACCATTTTTAAAATTAGCACATCAAAACGATTCAAAATAAAAAAAAAATTTAATAAATTTTTTTTTTAAAATTTTTTAAAAACACGGGTTGGCTCACGTTTCCAAACATTTTTATTATTGTGGTTGTGATGAATATTATAAGTTGTAGTGTCAAGAAAATATTTACCCTTCTCCATGAGGTTAAAACATTTTTCTCTGTGAGGTTAAAACATTTTCTCCTTTTTCATGATATTGGAATATGTTTATTCAAATTAATACTATTTAGGAGTGTTTATTTTACATTGAAGAATAGAGGAAAATATTTCCATGAAATTATTTTCTTAAAAAAAAATATCACACTTTAAAATATGAGTTTAATTATATGAGCTGAAAATTTAAAATGTCCAATTTAATATGAAATTTCAGATTTTATAATAATTTTTGTAAGTTTGAAAACTACACCATGCGAGTACACTAGAGAGAGAGAGAGATGCATTTTCTACAGGGACTATGATTGAGTGTACTAACCCTTGAAAAACAATTGTTGATTCAAGCTGATACAACTAATAAGAAAAGACCATCTGTTAAAGTTCGATCCAAATATTTTTTTTAAGGATATTTTATTTAAAATAAATTATTTTTGTTTACATGATTAGCTAATTTATTTTATTTTAATTAATACAAAACTAAACATTTAATACAACCAACCCTCCATTTAAAAAGCAATTACAATAATTAAAACGCCTGAAATAAGAAAAATAAGGAGAATTTCCTCTTCATAAACGTATTTTCTGAACAAAAATCAAGAAAAAAAATAATATTCCCTAGTGGATTAAAATAAAATATCAACAAATTCGTTTCGTGTACCAAAACTGTTTTTCATTTATCTAATTTTCAATCTGCTTCCACATTAACTCAAGCACTTATCTTGAACACTAAATTTTGACTTCCTGACTTCTCTACATGTAGCGTCTCTGTCGTGTTTCTTTTTTCCATTTTCATGGACAATGGAAAAGCTATACCTGTATTATTTCCCTAATCATCCCAATCTTTGCGCCCTTCTTCTGCATCAGAGTTCCTGGAAGCGATGACATCTGATAAAACATTTGCTGTTTGATGTCCATTTGGCTGTTTCACCTCCTTTATTTCATCCCAGTCATCATCCCACCCTTCATCCCACCCTCCAGTTGTTTCCACATTATTAGCTGAATGGGAGTCTGGCCGCTCCATTTCAAGTTCCTGATATGGGACTCCATCAACATGCGAGCTTTTTAGAAACCAGCAGCAGGCACATGCCCCTCCAGATATCAAAGCTATCAAAAACAAGTAGGCTCCGTATTTGGGGGATAAATAGGTGCCATGTCCAAAGAACGGCTCATATTTGACTTTTTGTTTCTTTGAATCCATTTCAATTGTGCACGAACCATTTCCTGTGTATAATATGATGGACGGACTTCCTTCAATGTTTTCTGAGACATCAATCTGAACAAAGAATGCAATAGGACTTCTCAAATTAAAGATAGAGACCAAAGATCAATATGTAGGAGATGCTCAATTGATTTTACAAAGGTTGTTTATGCATGAATCAGTATTTCTGCAAGTTAAAACCGGTTCCTTGTTTCCAACTCTATAACCCAATCCCCCATTATATCAGTTGTCAAACAAGACTCCCAATGTATTCCCACCAAGACATGTCCCACTTCTGTAAAGCATAAATGCTAGAAATTAAACGAGCTGAACCTTTTTGGCATCGTGTTTGGATAGTTGTATCTCTGGGAAAGTAACCTTAATATCTGTGATTGTAAGATTCACTTTCAAGATGCCCTCTCCATCATTCTGGACAAGAAGAAACAGTTCCCTGGATGCTACATAGGAAAAATACAGAGAACTTCACTGTAAATTCAGTAAGGCATGAGGAATGATCAGTGAAGATGAAAAACCCAATCCAATGCATCATAAATCTAAGTGGACATGGGATTTGCAATGAAAGAATTGCAGCCTTGTGCTAAGAGTCTTTGTCTCTAGTTTTATCAATACGAACATGACGCCGTGATCATTAGCAAAAATTGCCATGTATTTGCTTTAGCAAGTAGTGAGAAAAGCTGTTCACAGTTTACATATTGGATTGATGTTTTTGCATTCAAAACAGAACGTTGCACAGTCAAAGGCATACAAGAACAACAAAAGGGAAGAAGTGATGGTCATCTGACATTAGGAAGCAGAACATCCAGAATATAGGAATCTTGGCGCGATAGTTTTTCAAATTCGGTAGAAGAATGGATCCAAAGTGACTGGGGTTAGACAACAATAGGTATATGCATGAGTCATCAAACATCACAAATTAGATAATCCAATGTTTCATTTGTTCATTCCAAATGTTCTATTTAACTGAAAAAATCTCCATAATAAATGAAAACCATTTCCCAAGAGATTCAATAGTCAAACTAAATCCATATTCTGTCAAGTCAAGCAAAAAATCAGTTCAATTAAGAAAAGTACAATATGGTTAAAGCAGGCAAGCTTGAAGGTAAAGCCAGATTCAGTCAAGGCAAGAAGGAAAATTACAAAACCCTTATGGGGGGTTATCTGGCATGTATGATCATTTCTACTAATTTTAGCATTACAATGTTGTTTCCATCATGATTTGCAAAAACAACCTCCCGATGCTCTCTCTGTTGGGAATTATCATTCACTCTTCAAAATGGTAGTGCAGACAATGTTGCAGGACAAGTTATAAATGCAGCATGTATCCAAATACTTTGGAAAAATAATGATCGTAAAACCAGATGATTTCCTGACCTTATCGGTTTTATGACATTAAGATGATCTTCAACAAGCAAAGAAGGAATGGCATAAGTTGCTATCCCATGTAAACAAAAGGACTAGATTTACATAACTTGCTGAAAATGTTCTACTAGTTGATTAACATACTGTAGCAGAATATGAAATTAGAACTGTAAAGTGATGATTAGTTGAGACATTAAGATGATCTTCAACAAGCAAAGGAATGGCATATGTTGCTATCCCATGTAAACAAAAGGACTAGATTTACATAACTTGCTGAAAATGTTCTACTAGTTGATTAACATACTGTAGCAGAATATGAAATTAGAACTGTAGAGGTATTACAAGAACATTTTTAGAACTTTAAGGTTGGTTTCATCGAACTCAAAAATTATATATCAGGTGGATGAGAAAGTGGTCAAATTGAACTGTGGACGAGATCACAAGAATGTTTTCATAGAAAACAAATAAATCAGCAAGACCTAAGTTAGAGAAACTAGATGAAGCAGCTGCATCTTCTCAGGGGGAACAGTTGAGAGATAACATGAAGAAGAACACCTTCAAGTTTGAGAACCAAGATTGTAGTTCTAACTATTTCAAATCTATTTATTTGAACACAAATTAACTGAACAAAATCAATATTGAGATATTAGGGCAACAAAATCTAAACAAAAAGAAAAGAAAAGAGAGAGAGAGAGTCGAGATTAGCAGTAGAAGAGTACTCACAGGTACTTGACGAAAGAAGGCAAGCAGCGAGGTTATGAGTCAAGTCCCGACATCCCCTTTTAACCATCGGATCGGAACACCTCTCCTTCGTTTCAATGTAATATTGAAATGGTGCGGGAATCGGAGAGCTCTGCAACAAAAACAAAATAAAATAAAATCTATATATTATTAAAAATTCTAAAAAAAAAAACAGAGAGATGGAGGGAAATGGAGTTACCACCTCTGGAGATTCTCTTGTCATTAATTTCCGAGGTAATTCAAAAACCCAACCATCGCATCCTTTTCCCATTATAACACTCATCATCAACCCACGAAGAAGAAGAAGAATAAGAAGATTTATTACCCTCTGATTACTCATAATCAATTGATTTACAGATAATTATTTCAGCACGACACTGCTCCCTTGGCTTCTTCTTCTTCTTCCTCATCCTCTCCTCTTTTTAACTAGCTTCTTCTACAGGTCAAAGTCTATACTCGTTGACTCCGTCTCTCCTTTCTCGGCTCCTTCTCCCTTTCATTCTTCCTTTCACAATTAATTAATCCTCTACGGTTACTCCTACTGAGGCTGCTGCTGCTGCTTAGCTTACCCTTTCGCTTTCAAATTACTCATGTGGCAGTTTTGGGGTCCACAACGGTATCTTGAAGACGTCACCGTTTTTCTCATTCTGTGAAACGACAGCGTATCTGTGCCTATCTGTGTTTGGAATTAGATTCTTTTTGTTTTTTTTTTCCTGAACCCTTGTCTGTAAATCAATGATCTATTGTCTTAATTCACTCTCTCACTCTCTCTCTCATATGGAAACAAACCCCCAAATTCCTTCAAATTAGGGTTTGATTTCGTCCATGTAAATTCAAATAGAAAAGGCAAAGAGAAATGTCAACAGAGGAAATATCTTTAGTTTCTCCACAAAACGGAATAAATTCACAACTCCTCTTCCAAGACGATCCATTACGATTCAGTTGCACCGGACCGCCTCCGCAACAACAGCAGCAACGCCGTGTTGGGGATCCCAAAACTCGAGAACTCACCGGTTTTATCGATGACAACAAGCTCTTCTCCGCCACCACTACTGCAACCGCCACTTCCACCGCCGGCTCCGACCGTTACTTTCCCTCTCACCACCACCACCACCACCAGGATTTCCCGAGGAATGTTTATCAGCGTGAACCGCAGGGAACTAGTGGAGATGATACCGACGGTGAGGATGATGAAGATGATGAGGAGGACGATGAGGAGGAGGTTGATGACGTAGACGGTGGTGATGGTGATCATGAGAATGGAGTTGATGTGCTTGTTGCTGCTATTGATTGTAACAGCAAAAACACTAACTGTAACAACAATAACTGTAGTGGAACTATTAGTAATGCTAGTAATAGTGTTCATTTGGACAAAATTGGAAATGGAAATGCAAAGCCCAAGCATCTTTCTTCTTTTGGTAAGTGGAAAGAAAATCTTTTTTTTTTCAAAGCTTCTTTATTTCCGTCTTCTTTATTGGTGTTATTTGTGGTTGCTTGTTTAGGGATTAGTGGGGAAATGGTGAAAGATGGAATTGGTGGTGGCGGCGGCTTGGGGCAAACAGGGAATAATGCGGTGACGATCGCGGAGGCAGATGGGGAGATGTATTATTCGCAGTATTTGCAGGGGACGGGGGGGTCTGGTGCTGGTGGAAAGGATATGTGTGTGGAGAATGGTTGTGGATTTAGTGGAAGGAAGGACGTTTCAGCATTTTCGAGTGAGTCTGGAGATTCTTTAAGGGCTATTTTATCGGACCCTGTTACGTAAGTTTTTGAGATTGATTGTTGAATTTTTTTTTTCTATGTTTGTATGCGAATTTTTTGTGTTTGGCATGCCATGGACTATTTGTGTTCGAATCAGAAGTTTTTGGAATATCTGTTTTGGCATGCCATTTTTTTATTCTACCTGTAAGCATGTTGCTGGCAAAGTTTTTACTTGTGCAATTTATTTACTTTGGTTTATGGATTCAGGGGAGCTTTAATGGATGACGCTATGATATTGCCTTGTGGGCATTCATTTGGAGCTGGTGGAATGCAGCATGTTATCAGAATGGTCAGTTCTCAATTGAAGGAATTTTTGGTCTTTGAAATCATTCATTGCAACTCTCTATCATAGGAGGTTTGAATAACTTCTCATACTGAGAAAATACCAGATCAAAGAGTGTGAGAGAAAAGAGAGGGGGTGGGGGTTTTGAGTTTCGTTAATTGTGTGCCTCAATGAATTTTATCTGCAAACTTTAAAATTACTACGAAGCTTCAAGCTGCTTCTGACGTCTTCCAGCATTAGTCACTGTTACTATAAAGTTTCCTTCAGAAGCACTATAATGAAGTCTGGATATGTCCATATCGAACAGTAATTTTGGCTCAGTTGAGGCTCTGACACAAGCACTACCTTTTAAGTGCGTCTATTTGCATGTTTGTTCCTTGTAATTGGCCACTTTTCTATCTTATACCCTTAAGCAGTCCTTGTAATTTATTAGTTGAACTTGTACAGTTTTTTTTAACTTTTAATGGTAATGCATGTTTCTAGGTGCTGGTTTTTATAATAGTTGTATTTTATTGCTTTGGGCGAGAGCAAGCTACAAACCATGTCCTGACAATCTGTCAATAGTATCATAACTGTCTTCAAGGCCTTGTGATCAACAATTAATGAAATAGCAAACTTTTGTTGGTCAGAGATAACACTTCTTGGACTTTCAAGAAGAGCAAGCTTGAACCTGTGATTGATATACTGGAATGAAGTATTTTTCTTCTTGTTGAATTGTCTTCCTTCCACTCATTTTATAACAACTTATATGAGATGTTTCTGGATTTTAGCTTTCTGCTTAGCAATGCTGAAAGTTGTGCGCCTCTGCTTGTTCTGTGCAAATGGTTTACTTTCACTGGACTCTGTTATTTTAGAAATCTACAGTTGTGTTGCATTCTGATCTCTCTCTCTCTCTCTCTCTCTAAGATGTTCTTACAGTTGTTATGATATGACTTTGATTTCAGTTTTATGCTTGCATTTTCAGAAAGTTTGCTACAGTTGTTCACAGTCAATTTCAGAAGACTCAATAGCTCCCAACCTCTGTAAGTAGTAATTTTTTGTTGTTGTTGTTGAAGGTTGTAGGATTTTATGATCGTGCTTCCTACAAGAAAAAATCGCAGGCTTTGTATTTTTAAGCAGTGGCAAGATATAGGGAGTCTATAGTCACTATGATAAAGAGAACTATGACAAGTTCATCACAGCTTTCATTTTCTTTGGCTTTGCCTTTTCAATTGTTCATTTGCTGCTGTCTATACAGCTCTCAGATATGCTGTCCAGGCATTTCAGCGGGAAGAGGAGTTACAATTTTATCGCTCATCCAAAAGGAGGAGAGAGAGGTTTGACCAGGTTTGTTCCCGTCAAGCCCTGGGTTTCCTTTTAACATAATTCTCTTTAACAATTGTCAATAGAATAGGAGCAGACTGCATAACAATGCATACCTTTCCTTTTCATTGCAGTCATGCTGAACTGCATGGTTCTTCCTCATTGGAAGTAGATTTTCTCAATGAGATGTCTTCACTGTTGACAAGTCAATAGCCTGGCATTTAAAAAACTGTGTCAATCACTGGGGATTTATAAAACCCTGCAACTCAGATGCTTTCTTTAAGTATTCTTTTATGTTTTAATTATCCACTCCATCATTTTTTTTTTTACGTGTTTCCTCGGCAACCCTTTGGTTTTAGAATGCACCAGTGGCTTCAACTTTTATAGCTTTTCTAAAATCACCACTGTTTTTTCTCTTATAGGACAAAGGTGGTTATGGCGATTCAGGGGTCATGGATCCACCAAGGGGTAGAGGTGTGCAGTTCCCATTTGCTGTGACAGACCGGGTTATTATAAAGGTTGTTTAGCGAAGCTCCCAAGTTTTCCCTGTATGCGTTGTTTATTAATCATTTAAAATTAACAGTATGAATGGAAATATTCAGGGAAACAAGAGGACACCTCAACGGTTTGTTGGACGGGAGGCTGTTGTGACAACGCAATGCTTAAATGGATGGTTGGTCACTTTCTTGCTTTTCTTACCTTCAATGTTTGCATGTTTTAAGGTTTGGTGCGTTGCTCAGGTCAATTCTATACTGATGTCGGTTGCTCTTTTCTCATCTTTTGTGGGCATTTTCTGTTATGTGACCAAGAAGTTTTATCAGACATCTGTGAATTGTTGATTTTGAATTTCTTGGCTGTCATTACATGCATATGGAGATACATGGAACAAAATCTGTTTTGAATGAGTTAATACTATGATTAGTACTGTAAATAAGTGAGTACATTTGCAGCTTAGATGAGATAACGGATATGGTGATGGATACATCTTAAATGGTGTGAAATGATTGAGCAAACCTCTAGTCATTAGGATTGGGGATTGTCTCAGTTGAGATTTCCGCACCATGCATGTTGGCCTGTTTGTATGAAAGGTGGTGGTAACTGATCCTTGTAACTAATACAAAGTCATTTACAGGTATGTAGTGAAGACATTGGACAATGCAGAGAGTGTAAAGTTGCAGTATCGATCACTTGCCAAGCTTTCAGATGACCCATCTTCAAAAACAATATCAACCAAGATTGCCCCAAACTGGCTCTAGTCTTGCTTATACACAACCGAGGTAGCATTATTCTGCCTACACACCATAGCAGGTTGGTTTCCGATACTCAAAGACTAACTTTTCTTTACGCGATGAGTTTCTTGCTTGCAGTCCCTACTAGCCAATGTAAAGCCATGTAAATTATAGAAGCCATGATGCAAATGTAATTTTAGGAAGCATAGGATGAGAGTTAAAATGCAAACAATGTTATTTTTGTTTTGGACATGACTGAGGCTGTCTGTATCTAACTAATGTTTGTGCACACATGATTATCCCATATCAAGCTTTGTTGTTCTGCTAAGTCTCTGTGCATGTTGTTTAAATTATCCAGAGCAGCTGATCATTAGTCTGTCAGAACCAGAGAGATCCAAATCTCTTGCAAAAAAAAAAAAATTATAGTAAACGAGAAATTTGTGCTTTGGTCTGACTACGAGTCATGTACTATAGTGAAAAATATAATTAATATTTCTTCTGAAAAAGTTTACTATATTAGCACAATAATTAAAAGCAGAATTCAATGGAGCATTTCAAGAAGCCCATTGAAACTATTATGAGAGATCTTCAGAAGCCTTTTCAGTTTAGCAAGGCATTTTTTTTTTTTTATATAGGAGAATTCAAAGTGTTTTTTTTTTTTTTTATTTATCCTTCTGTTTCCGAATGGTGGATAACAAATCCACCAAGCTCAAGACTTCATTGGGCTCAAAAGTGCACTTAGAGCACTTGTTAAGAGTCATCTAATACTCTAATCAATTCATGTCTTTTTTTTTTTTAGAATTTATTGTAAACACTTAAAAACATTACCATATAAAACACACAATTATTTAATGTATTTTAATTATCCTATATTTTTATTTAATATTTTATTTTCATTCATTTACTTAACACAATACATTAAAATACAATAAAAATATAAAGTCTAATAGAAATATTCTTATCATTTTTAATATTTGAAGAACAATTTTGTTTAAATTACACATATCAAATAGAAAAATAATTAATGAATGAATTAATTTTAAGAAATTCTTGGAAATGCTAAATTTACCATTTAGTGTTAATTGATAAATTAATGTACGAGTATGGATTCAAAGTGTAGGTAACATTCCTGTGAGCTAATTTTTTTTTAAAACAAAGTGGAAATTCAAAACATGATAAGTTGACATAGTTGAAACCCATTTGCTTAATTTTTGAATTTTTTTTATTTCATTTTTTAGGAAAGATGTTTTAAATTAATACAAGTTAACTTGTCAAACCATTAAACAGATTATGGACCTAGTTGAGTTTAACAATTTTGTTTCTTGGAATCATTTTTTTAATTATATCACATATAGGAAAGTGATTGAATAAAATTTAAGGAAAAAAAGATATTATGAAGGGTTGTACAAAAAAGCATATGCTAATATATAAAAAAAAAAAGAGATAATTTTATTCGAAAACATGTAAAAATTGAAAGAAATTTTATAAATATTACTCTAAAAAGTTTCTAAATTAATTTATTTTAATGAATACCTGTCGAGACAAGCATCTCAAACATATTTATTATAATTAATTTAAATTTAAATTAAATGAAAAAAAAAGTTAAAAGAAGGGCAGACAATTGAGCCTTAAATGGTCACCTAGATTTCTTAATATTTTTTTATTTGGTCCAAGTATTGAACGACATGTCATCTATCACATTTTTGTTTTTTTTTTAAATAAATATGTGTCGTCTCTATTTTCAGATTCTAACCACAAGAAAAAAAAGGTTAGAAAATGAACCAGTGAGGTTTTAACCAAAAAACAATTCTCAACATGTTTTAACCTTAAATCACCTTAAAAAGAACCCTTACAATTCTCAAAAAAAAAAAAATCTCAACCCAAAATGACTAGATGAATAAACAAAAAAATCACAAAATTAAATAAGTCTAATGAAACTTATTGATACTAAAAATAAGTGTTTTTTTGTTACTATAATATTGACAACCAATAACTTTATTTATTTATTTATTTATTTTTGACAATTTATTTTTCAAACTCAGAAACTTAAACGTAAACAAAATATTTGGATCAAAATATATAACTATCAAACCAAAAGAATAAAAAAAGGCATAAATAAAAAAAAAAGGTACTAATATACCGTTTTTGAAAACAAAGTCTTTAATGTTTTTCTTGATTTTAATTTCAATCCCTTTATTTTTAATTTTTTACAAATAATAAATTAATTTTTTTAAAATCAAACATTAACTCAATATCAAAAAAAAAAAAATTACATAGCAAGAACCCTTATTAAGCTAATTGAATCAATCTATCAAGATCAATTTCAACTACCTTGACATGAAAATAATTAAACTGAAAAAAACTACGTGGATGGAAAAAACAAATTGTGCTTGAAACCGCAAATGATGTATTTTTTTTTTCAATTTCAATTCAAGTCCCTATATTTTTAATTACAGCAAATAATAAAAGGAGATTTTTTTTACAAAACCAAACAACCAAAAATTGGGCAGATGTTATCTTAGAAAGTTGCTGTCCCTGATGAAGTATTTTTCCAACGAAATTTTGGGGGAGGGAGTTCAGGAAGACGACAAGAAGTTGCTTGAGCGGACTGGTCTGGCCTCTTATTTCAATTTTATCACCTAATATAGTGGAAAAGGTACTCTGTGAATCGATCAGTGCCTTGATTGATGTTTATATATATATAGTTAATCTGTCTGACAAACAAGTAAGAACTACCGTAGGTAGGCTGTTTAAAAATTGAATGCTACTCCTTGACAATCCATGATTTTTTCACCAAAGCCCTATCTATAGAGTGCGTGATAGTCTTACAAAATCCTTTCATTGAAAGTAAATTTAGTTGGATGTGTATCTCATGTATTACGTAAGTGGATTTTAATTAATGAGTTTTTATTAATTTAATTGTTAATATTTTTTGGTATTTGAATTTTATAAGATTATCAATACATGTTTTGACACTATGAAAACCAAACTATCCAGATCTACATGTTGTTTCTTCTTTTTTTTCCACCATTTTTGTTGAACGACATTCATTAAAAAGGTGCATTTATGGTTTTCAAGGGGTGAGATTTGATCCAAAAACAGTCTTTATGGAGAAAGATTGCTTCTT
>Ga0307510_10009457_pt1 | contig 11606 bp, 13 predicted proteins | sample 12_EM_MG_FD_207224 | JGI IMG/M metagenome (GOLD analysis project Ga0307510, IMG submission 207224) | Populus trichocarpa ectomycorrhiza microbial communities from riparian zone in the Pacific Northwest, United States - 12_EM | ecosystem: Host-associated > Plants > Roots > Unclassified | place... | reverse complement strand
AAAAATTATGTTCATCTGAGGTTGGTGAACTCCATGGCTTTGGGAGGAGCGCTCCAATCCTACTATGATCCAAACTAGTCCCCCTCCTTCTGGGGTTGGCGATCCCGTCACTGTCCCCAAGAAACGGCGGGAAAGAACAACTTCGCGGAGGCACGCTAAGGGGCGACTGGAGCACTGGACAAACTATCACTCGAAGCTAGACGGATGCCGCCTTCGTCGATCCTTCACAGAGAATATCTTTGAACGCCCCGCATTTCCTATTCAGCTCATTGTACAGACAAATCGTCATTTTCATTGCCAGCGATCCTTGAATACACAATAAGAAGGCCTATCGAGACAGACAGGGCCCCCATTGGAGTACCATACAAACTTTTCAAGTCCGCTCTAAGATCGCGATACCAGCGGAAATCATCTCGTCAGCCCACGAGAGGTTTAGTCTAAGAGGCTATGAGAACTGCGAGAACCAGTTAATGGGATCTAGCACATCTAGTGGGCCTATCTTATTGTGCCAGGCAAACGCCGATCTCTCTTAGGAGCTTTTACCCCTGAATTCACAGAGTAAAAGGCTGGCGGAGATAACGGACTCTAAGGGATTCTCACTCGATGCTTATACATGCGCCTGCTAAGAAGTTAGGGAGTAGTGGGGTAGACATTGATAGTATAGAAAGCCCGAAATGGAAAAAGCTTCATAGAAAAGAAAAGAAAAGCTAGTAGACGGTTAATGCAGCAAAATAATCCCTGTATTGTACTCCAGTACGAAGACATCTCCCCCGGTACCGGCACTCGTGCTAGTACTTTACCTTGTCTTCGTAAACTATTTTAGGCTTATTTCTTCCTTCCCCCTTGATCCCCTTGATTCCTTTATGCTTCTAAAGGCGAAGGATTATGTCACATCTCGTGAGCCACGCGTTTTGAGCTTACTTTTTCTTCTTCTACTTCTCGGGTCTCTTTTTTACATATTCCCCCCTCTGACCTTCTTCTCTTATCTGGCCTGCCGGATCCACTTCGCCAAGTTTGTCCCGTCCTTGCTTGCTTGCTGGCAGCCACTGTCCGGCACTGCCTGAAGCCGCTTTTCCTTCTTGCCTCCTTTTTTTTCCCTTTCTTTTTTTCCTTTCTTTTTCTCCTTTCTTTTTTTCTTTTTGACAGGCTGGCTCCCGTCGCTGTCGAGCATCAAGAAGAAAACTCCACTCCGTTCATAAAGTTGCCTTAAGCCATGAATACCCAAAAACCCTTGCGATTCGCTAGCGGATTATCAGTGGAAATCGCCGCCTCGGCCCATGAGGGGTTTGGCGAGTCAACGGAATTGCGAAAACTAGTTAATGAGATCCAACACATCCCAAGGGCCCATCCCAAGGGCCCAGGCTGTGCCCTGCTGGGAAAGCGCTAACCCTCTCCTCAAGAACCTTTGTCTCTGGATCCAGAGATAGCGAACCGGAAGGGTTTTTACGGTACGGTAGAAAGAAGAATGGAGAGGACCTGAAAGGGTGAATGTTGGGCTCTCCCGAAACAGGAATTTGTCTAGGTACCGGAGTCTACAAGGTTGCGACAAGTACTAGTGTACAATCAACCAATTTTCCCCGCCTTTTTAAAACCAACTACCGCACCGTGCCGGTATCCACTCGTACATGCACGAGTGCAGTACAAGTACAATCCACCATCAGCTAAGAAATAGAGCCAGACTGCAATAGGCCCGGCTGAGCAAATTAAAAAAATTGCGAACACGAGTCAGTGAGGTTCAGAAAGTCCAACTTGCTCAAAGCCATACCGCCTCAAGTAAACTCCATATCCCCCTTGGGGTGTGTTACCTCTGGGTGTGGAGATTCGAGGCTGACAGAAAGTGGAATATATGAGTTTTTACGGTAGTTAGACGCCTTGGAGTGGGGCTTCTATTTTTTTCGTCTCTCTTCGCTATTGACTGGGGCATCCCTGTTTGTTTAGACTGTCCAGCTCCCAGGGGATGGCATGTTCATGCTGACTACTTGTCCCAGGCCATAAGTACCCGAAAACAGGGATTAAAGAAATATATGGCAAAACATCCGTGCGTGTCTGTGCCCCCATACAAATGATCCCCCTTCATTTTCGGGTACTTATGGCCTGGGACAAGTAGCAACAAGAGCCAGCCCAGCAGAACTGCTGGGAGCAGCATGAGACCCATCCTGTGCTCAACATTGGTGGCTGCACATCGCATGATTGAATAAGGGCCCATATTGATCTCTGTTTGGGTATTCCCAGGTAGACCAAAGTGGAAAACGTGCTGTTATTACACGAGCCCAAAGGTTTACTCGTATACTTTGCTCTTGGGGGTCACTATTACTTGCACTAATAGAGGCTATTGCTTTCTTTAGGGTAGAAGTTGGGATACCGGCACTGTGACGCCTCCACACCCTGGTTGATGCACATCCAACCAAATCTCCTCCCTCATTAGCTATTCTCGAGCTCCCTTTCTTCTTCTCTTTAGTTCCTTCACCCCAACCACCCCCGGATTCCCCCGGATCACACGCATCGCTCTTCTCTTTCTCTGCATTTCCCCAGGCTTTCAAGGAAGAACTCATTCCGATTCACTAGTTTCAAGAGGAGAACGACCCTCCGACTTCTTCCAAGTCATCATATACCATACTCCGCCCGGGTTTGCCCTTGGATACACAAGAAGGCCAGGGAGCGATAAAGACTAGGGAAGCAGGCTGAAGAGATCTCGCACACCCACACCCACCCACACATACACCATTCACACCCACACGCTCACTCGACTGCTACAACCCTATCACCAAACCTAGACCGTCAAGAAGAAGACGACTAGTCGTCGACCTCGGCCAAAATGCCTGGAATATTACCAATGAAACTTATCAAATGCGGCAGCAGCCAAACACGCATTGCCCAGGCTTGCGACCGCTGCCGCTCAAAGAAGATACGATGTGATGGGATACGACCATGCTGCTCACAATGCGCAAACGTAGGCTTTGAGTGCAAGACGTCCGATAAGTTGTCTCGGAGGGCGTTCCCCAGGGGGTATACAGAGTCATTGGAGGAACGGGTACGATGCTTAGAGCAGGAGGTTCGCGAAATGAAGGATTTACTGGACTCAAAGGATGAGCAACTGGATATGCTCTCTCGGTTACACTCCTTCTCACCATACTCGCCACCTGCGAGTGCTGTCTCTGGTGGTTCGCATAGAACACATAGAACTCCGGAAAGCGTGAGGAGCGGTTCAGCAGATTTGGGACTGTACGATACGTTTGTCGTTCATGAAACCTCCTCTTTAGTGGGAGGTAGCGGAGCGGATGGTAAAAGCCATTTTTAGGTATGTTTTTACCTCTGGGTCTCGAGAAAAATTTTGCTTTACTTCGAGTGCATCTCATGAAATTCGCCTTCGCCTTACGAGAAGCTTGCCCTCATAGGGTCCAATATGCCTCATGCCCCACACCCACTGTGAGATCTTCGTGAATGATCGCTTGGCGATTTTTTTTCTCATACAAATGCTTATTCATGATTTGAAGAGCTCTTCAAGAAAAAAAGTGGGGCAGACTTCAATCCAGATATCCTTTTTGAGAGTCGGCCGTCGGTAGAATCATCGGAACAAAGTAATTCGCACGAGGACACGATAGAAACGCCCGCACGGCTTTTGTCGGATCACCTTCTGGTATCATATTTTCAAGAGTACCATCCCTTGTTTCCGGTTCTCCATAGACCAACGTTTCTCGCTTCCTACGACAAACTAGTATCTGGAGATAGCTCTCAAGTGAACATGTTACCCCACCACTTGGTAGCCCAGTTATTCTTGGTATTTGCTATTGCACAGCAAAGTGAGGTAGGGCCGAGAACAAGTCTTGCTTTACTAAAAAAAAATGAAAGAAAAGAGACGTTCTAACATCAACCTTAGTCACGAAATGGGCCTGATCAGCAATTTGATGCTCAATGGCAGAGGTCTCTTAATGCCATTATTGTGGATAGCACTATTGAGACACTTCAGTGTCTTGTTCTTGCTCAGTTATACTGCTTTTCTAAGGGCGATTTTTCCAAGCTTTTACAATACAAGAGTCTTGCTGTTGGAATCGCATTGAGATTAGGTTTAAATCAGAGTCAGAGGAGGTTCACCTTGGGAGCCCTTGACGGTGAAATGAGAAAGAGAACGTTTTGGTGTGTTTATTGCTTGGACAGGTTGGTATTCCCGGAATATTGCTCTTCGCACATCCTACTCCATTTTCCTTATATTAACCTGCTTGCGAACATAGCTTCTCTGCAGCAATGCTCGGGTTACCCAAACTCTTCAAAGATGAGGACATTGATACAGAGTATCCATCCGATATTGACGATGAGTATGTTTCCGAAAAGGGCTTTTTACCAACCCTACCGGGAGATTCCACAAAAATTTCAAGCGCATTAGCCCTGTTCAGATCATCAAGGGTTCTCTCTAAAGTTCTCGATGCGGTTTACCCTACATCGAGCTCTCATGAGGTGAGCTATACTAAGCTCAAGGAACTTGAGGATGAGCTTGTGGCGTGGAAGGCCGGGCTAGCGCCACACCTCAGACTTGAGTTTGTGAATGGCACACCAGCTACCAATGTCGTTCACAGTCGATCACCACTATTGGTATTTTTACCCCGCACGCCCCATGAATACCTGCACATGATCAAGCGCCCTTATTAATTGACCTAAGCTAATCGTCGTCATTCTCTAGGTGTTGGCCTATCATTATATTCGGTCATTGATTCACAGACCGATCATTGGCTCAACCTTAGATAGCAAAGTATCTGCGTCTTTGCACACGATCCGAGAATCCAGCAAGTGCATCATCCAGATTGTGCAATTGCTCACCGAACGTAAACTGGGGTTCTCCTTCTGCCTTAATAAAACGCAATTGCTCCTTATGTCCGCTTTTACTCTTTTGTACAGCACAGTAGATTGCCCGCAACACACATCGTTAGCGAAGGAGAACCAGAGGTTAATTACCGGTGTTTTGGAGGAACTCGAGAGCTGTCACCCCTTTATGGCTCAGGAACTTAGGCCCATCGCCAGTACAATTATAAATATCGAGCCGCGGATGGTCCCAACTGATAGAAACCAGCACGAAAAACCAAAGGAGCGCACACAGTCACCCTTAACGCCACCTTTGATCAGCCCGACAGGGCAAGGACCATTGAGGAAGAAACTTTCTTCGCTCTCGGCAGAGTTTAGTTTACGCAGAGGCAAGAACGGGGATATCCGTCGCGCAAGTAGCCAGGACGTTTCTAGTATGGGTGACCATGGCAGTGTTCGCCTAACCTCTGCGTCACTCACGGACCTATCGCCTACCCCTCGAGCCCGGTATCCTGTAGCCGGCGATGCGGCAGCCAAATTTCTTCATAGCCGCCAAAGCCTGGCTCTAGATTCACCATATATCGATGGCCTCTGGGACATGGGGTCCAATGACCTGCACTCGAGTTCGCAGAACCCGCCCCCGATATCGGCGTACGCTTGGGAGAGGGTGCTGGCCGCAATGGAACAGACACACGCAGCGCACATCTATGGAGGCGAGGATGTAGGCGGCGGCACTTTGATCCATCCCTCTGATTCCCTATCTGCCGAAACAGGTACCCGGCCGGTAGATCAGCACTGGAGTCTGAGCGAAACTCCCACAGCCGCGTCCTTCCACGGCGCCCCGCCGTCCATATCGTCGTTTTCCACGTTGTCGGAAGAGAGTCTTACTGGCGGCGACGACGTGCGGGCCGGCGCAGGAGACCTGGACGTTGGCAGTGGCTACCCCGATAGTGACAACCTGGGTGACTTTCTTGGACCGCTGATGGGCACGCGTGGCGGTGGTTCGGGTGGAACGTTGTTAGAGGATGAATGGCACATGTGATAGGGGTTTCTTTGTTTTTTTTCCTTTCATTTTTTCCCCTTTTTTCCACTTTCACTTTCCTTATTCCATAATCTACTTCTTCCTGCTCCCCTTTCTTTCCTTCTTTCTCTCTTGTAGCCCTTTTTAACCCTTATTTCAAAACAATTCCCTTCTTCTCTTACCGTATTATCCCATTTCTTTCATTCTTTCCTTTTTCATGTCCCCACCCCCCCCCTTCCACCTATTCTACTTCCCCAAGCAGCGCTGTTCCCCCCCTTTCCCAAGACAGAAGGAAGGGAGCCCTCTTTTGCCCATCATACCCCACGCAATCAAATCGAACCAAAAGAGGGGCGGTAGCCGCGAGCGGCTACTGACTGGCAGGCAGGTAACAAGTAATGCGAAGCTGAAACTGTGCTATGTATTGCTATGTGTTGCGTTTTTTTGTTTTCATGTGCGTGTAGTAGCACTCGGTAGTTGGTTTTAGCGCTTTTCCTAAACTCTTTTTTCCATTTTCCCCCCATTTCTCCCCCTCCTTCCGCTTGCACTGTACTTGTATTGCTTGTGTTACGTCTCATTTCCTTTTATTCTATTCATTTATCTTATTCACACGTACACCGCATTATACTCCTCCACCCCACTCCCCAGAGCGTAGTAGCCTATCTGAATTATGTTAATAGATAATTCTCTTACTCTCTCTCTCTCTCTCTCTCTCTCGCAAAAAGAAGGAAGGAAAAAAAGACAAAAAAAACAATTAATAAAAACATAAAATTTGGATGCGATATTTGTATCGTCCAAGTATAGCAGACTGATTACATCACACCACCCATCCATCCATCGCTCTGGAAGGCTGGAAGGCAGTCCACTCACTACATATGCAATCCACCCCATCTAGCCATCCATCAATAAATCTTCCTGCACAATAGTACCTTACCCAAACCCCCAACCCAAACGGTACCTTCCGTCACGGTACTTTCTAGGTGCTGCATGATGGACAGATAGGTAGGTAGGTAGATAGATAGATAGGCAGATGGGTAGATACGATGAAGGATCGGGTATGGAAGGGAGGGGAGGGGAGGGGAGGGGAGGGGAGGGGAATGGAGGGGAATTTGCCTGCCTGACTGCTTGCTTGCCTGCCTGCCTGCCTGCCTGCCTGCCTGACGGTCAAGTTTAGGGTGGGGAGGGAGCCTTGATAGAATGGCTATGGAATACAGGAGGGGGATAACCTATGCTGTGTGTGTATCCGCCTGTGAGTATTGTTATTGGCCTACGGCGTCTACGGTGGAGGTGGAGAGAATATGAAGGAGGGAAGGAAGGGGGGAAGGAGGGGAGAAGGTGATTGATGGTATGGTACGGTATCGTACGGGAGTTTTTTTGTTTTCCTTCCTTCTTCTCCTTGCCTTACGGTAAAATTTCTGCAAGCTGTTATGGTACGATACAGCTAGTCCCTGAGTGTGATATTTTTAAGTTTGTTTGAGGTTTTGCTACCGGTAGTCTAGATATAGTATCGGAAGTCGGGATGGTACCGCATCTATTTCGCTTTTACTTTTGTCTGCTTTTTTGATCGGGGTATTATGCAGAACGGTACTTGTATGAATGAATTAGGATATAGCAAGCGTTCGCACCGTCCTCCTGGGAAACTACGGAACTCTCTACAAGTTTTGTAATAGCATGGGCAAGGAAAGAATAATGGAAAAGAAAGAAAACTCCCAGGATGATGGTGTTCCTGGGAACCCATTCCGCATCAAAGAAACCAAAATTCGTGCGAAAAGCAAAGTGCAGCTCTCGAGGTCTCCCGAAAGCTGCAAGGACCTGAACAAATAGGCTCCACAGTTCACAATCGCGCAAGTTAATTGGATTTGCCCAACAACTTATCGCCTAATCCTGCTTCACGCCCCTGCCCGTTCCCCAAAGCTTCCACAGCTTTTATCAAATCATAGTTGATGCTCTGGCTCATGGCACTGTCCTTTTTGTAATCCGGATGGTTGCGCACGAATTCCCTTATCCAAGTTGCGCCGGTCTGCAGCTCTCCACTTGCCCGTTTCGAGACCAAGCTCAGATATCCGGCCAACTCGCATCGGGTAACGACATCGACGTTGACCGTGTTCAAGTAGCTCTCTATCAATGGGATCAGACCAACAAACTCGTCTTGTCGTCCATTCATGACCTCGTCGATGGTCATTAGTGTATACTCGTCCTCCACAGGTGGCGGCGTCCCAGGGCATGATGGGACAGGCGTCTGAGAGCCATTACTAGCTAGCTTGCGTGGTGGGAATAGGTTCTTGCGAAACCAGAACTTCTTCGTTAAGACTGCATCTCGGTGATGCGCTGTCGCCATGTTCTCATCAACCTACAGCGGAACCGGCACCCGAGATTAGCAATCGAATTATGCGGCTTTCCACCGCCTCTCGCCAGGTATGAGGGCTCTACTTTCGATATCGGAATGTAGAAATTCAATCCATAGGACAGAATCGCACGAGTGAGCAGCACAATGAAAATCGCAAAGGCAGCATTCTCGTGGTCAGTCACTTGAATCTCCATGCTCCGAAATTCCACCCGCCAGCCGATGTTCCCACCGGGTGGGGGAGGCTTGAAACGCATATGCTGCCAGTTTGTGGATTGGATGTTCTTGCAGGGCAACTATTAGCTAACGAATGCAACCCGTGAGCGCAAAGGGTACACGCATACTAACCTCGAAATGATCTGCTTTGTCGTCCGGGGACTCATTCAATGTTTCTTGAAAGATAACTAGGGGATCCCGAATGAACAAATGAGCAAAGTGGGTTGCCAGACGCTCATCCATGCCTATATATTGGTAATGTTAACTTTCGCTAGACCCGACATAACATCGCCCCACATGCAGGGTCCCCGAACCATTATCGACAAGCCTCTGCTTGATATCTTTATCAATCACCAGATCTAGATCGTTGTATTCCGAACGTAGAGCAGGGTCCTGTGATATATAAGTCGACACAGAATCGTACCGTGATTTTGGTATCACATAGCGATTATCCTTCTGGGGCTGTTATCGGGTTAGCTGCGAATGAAATTCCCCCTCAACCTCCCACTGGGTGGAGTCGTAGGTGGACTGACCTTCAAACCTTTCTCTTCCTCCGTACGATCGTCAACTGCCCCGGAGATCACATTCCAACGTACGTCGACATCGGCCAGAAACCCCTTGAATACCGGAGACGCAGCAGTTAAAGCCAACATTATCGGCCCCAAAGGGCACAATTGGTCATACAACTGCCTAGCCTCGGTAATATTCTTGGCCTGGAACGTGATCTGTAAACAACAGCATCCCATCCCGAAACCCATAGCGTCCATGTATATGTGCCCCTCCTTCGCAGCCCCGTTTCTGACGTCATCGTCCTCGGGGTAGAGATGTCTATCGTAGTCTATAGTCGGATCATTGAACGGACGGGGAGTATTTTCATCATAGAAAACAGGCATATTAATGGCTACTTTCATCCCACGCCTAGACCTAATATTCGCCGCAAGCGTCGGGAAGCGAATATGAGGATTAATTGCCTCATCAGGGATAAATTGGCTCCTAGACTGAGAGCCGGTGGGTGGGTAGTACGGCTGTGTGAAGACCCCTTTGGTTCCCAGCATGGGGAAAGAGGGCAGTGTTATGGGAGCCTCGTTTTCGGCCATGTGCTCCTTAGCTATAGTTCTCCTATAGAGCAGAAACAGCTCATCAATAACTTCTTCTCTTAACCAGGGACGGGAAACACGCACCTGAGCTTCATATTCCCCTCAACAGCCAGCAGGTCCTCCCATGTTAACCCGAATGGAGCCCCTGGCGTGGCTTCCAACATGAATCGCCCGAATTCGGGGTGGAAAGTCGGGAGCGGTTCGGAGATACTATAAAATTAACATCATCACCCGAGCAATTTGTAAGGTCTAGACCCACTGTGCCGGTTCCTGAACACGAGGCACACCTCCTCCCGCCTTCCGTAGGTTCTCGTCTTTCGCCAGTTCAGCGAGAATCTCGGCCTGTCTGAGCGAAAGGCAGGCATTCCTGGTTTCCTCGTCATAGGCAACAACCAGATATTCGATCTGATATCGTTAGGCGGGCTAATATAGTGGGGTGAATGCAATGCACAACAAACCTCATCACCCCATAGGAGAACATCCCTCTCGTTCTTCCTATACTTGTTCCATATCTGGAGGAGTTGCTGTAATACGCCCGTCAGAATATACAACCCGGCTGTGCACATAGACTCAGTTTAATACCTTGATTCCCAGGTCCCGGACCTGGTCCGCATGTTTCTTCGCCTCATCCCATGGGAATGGCGTCCCAAGTGCTCTGCAAACCCCGGCAATCGGCCCGTCAGCAAATAAGTTATACAATATCTTTGCCAAAACGGAAATGTAGTAAGCCCAAGAGGGAGTTGGCAATTTCCATGTTTGCCCTAAAATAAAATACTCACAAGAGACCCATTGCTTACGTCTATTGGCACGTATGTTTATTTAGACTACCTTCGAAACAGACGGAGAGAACAAACAGGAAAGAACACTATTAACGTCTTTTCCTCTTTTGTTTTTCTTTTCTTTTCTTTTTCTCGTCTCAGGCTAGGCTAGAGTGGGCACCGGTGGGGAAGGTGCAATGGCTCTAACTCTAAGTTAACGAAAAACACAAAAAAGGAACCCCAGAGACCGGAGAAGTTATGCGGGGGGGGGGGATAATTGATGAAAGATGAGGAAGATGGATTTGAAACACAACAGTTGGGGTCAGGGATTAAATTTCTCCCACATCTTTTCATCCTTAAGGCAGTGACGAAAGGTTGCTTATCGATTCGCAGATAAGCCTTCCTTTGTCCTCCAACGGTTGTTGCGGGAAGGGAAGGGGTGGTGGAAAGGAAAGGTCCAGACTTTTTGAGAATATTGCCACTCCTTTTCCTCTCCCCTTCTCTCCTTCCTATTTGTCCTTAGATGCCTGGGTGTGGCAAGTTACCTGAAATAAACTATTGAAAAGCAGACTGTCTCAATCTAAAACCAACGAACCGAAAAATTGGCAGAGAGCGAAGACGTGTAGGGAGCCGACTGACACCGTTATCCTCCGTCGAGAGGAGCGTCTGAGGGAGAAAGCAAAGGAGGCCTCTGACGCGGGAAGAAAGGTGGGAGGGTGCTGCCTATGATCGCGGAAAAAGGTTGATTACGATATTGACGTTGATTACCAATTGATTTTTTGTTTCAATGGTACACGAGTAAGGCAGCAAGGTATGTAGAAACGAGATCTCGGTCGCTCTATGGTGCCGATAAGTTACTGCACTTCAGAAGGTGAAAAGCAAAAAATAAAATATAAAATAAAATAAAAAAGTGACTTGTTCCTTTTCCTTCTCCTCAATTTGAATCACCATAATTCCAAGGGTCAGCAACAACCCCTCCAAAAGAAATATTCCTCGAAAGATACCCGCGCAGGTACCCTTGCTCCCCCGGTACGATTTCCAACCGACCTGGCCGAGGGAATAAAAGCCATTTCATATGGTACCGGTCGCCGCGTGGTTGTGAAGATGTGAATCACGGGAGAATGCAGATCTAATATCACAAAACACCATCCCACTCACCACCTTCATTCTATCATATCAACCACCACTCGCTACACTAGAAAATAGATAGAAACAAAAAATATATTACCCAACACAACGCATCCTACCCGTAACGAATGGGCAAGAACTGCCCAAAACCGGCCGAACTACCCACTGCCCCGCCAGACGTACGATATTAAATTTTTACACCCCGCCATCATCATTATCATAATCACCATCTCACCAGCCCCTCCCCCCTC
>Ga0307510_10009456_pt1 | contig 11608 bp, 8 predicted proteins | sample 12_EM_MG_FD_207224 | JGI IMG/M metagenome (GOLD analysis project Ga0307510, IMG submission 207224) | Populus trichocarpa ectomycorrhiza microbial communities from riparian zone in the Pacific Northwest, United States - 12_EM | ecosystem: Host-associated > Plants > Roots > Unclassified | place... | reverse complement strand
TACAAGGTGCTTGGAGGGGAGAGTTATGGAAGGAAAGGCAAACAACAGCTTGGGAAAGGAAAACCCACAACCCAATATGCAATATTTTTCCTTTCAAAGCCGTCAATATTATGCAACCTTATCTGTTCATCAAGATCAATCTTAGCCCACAACTCCAATAGTTGCCGGACATCAAATAGTGGAGTTGGTGGAGCAGTCAATTCCAATAGTTGCCGGACATAAGATTACATTATGGAACAAGTAAATCCCTGGGCTAAACAAAATATCAAAAGCCATAGAGACAATTTTCACAGTTCACACATATACATATGAACAAGCACAAATACAAATTCATAGCTTGTGTATTTGCTACATCAGTCAATTCCAATAGTTGCCAGACGCCAAAGAGCGTGGGGAACAAGTAAATCCCAGGGCGAAACAAAATATCAAAATCTTCATATTGTTATATCCAATAATAACTACGAGTACACAAGCCTGGTGCAATTTGACTCGGTCTTCTAGCAAAACAAAAACACAGGAATGACAATTCAGAAAAAAAGTGTCATGCTTTCCTTGTAGGGAAAACGATTTAGCATCTAAGATATATTGTGGCTTGAAACTTCGATACTATCCTCAATCAAAACCTTCTTTGACTCTTTCTCTCTCTCTTCATTTATTGCTTTTCCACTTTTGAATCCACGTTCATGGGAGTCACAAGTCTCCGTTACCATTCCCTTTAAACTGCACCATTGTGAAAATGGTCCCTTTACTGGGGTACCCCAAGCCCACCATACTATAAGAGTCCAAGTTGATGAAAGCATTCAATTGCATGCTCATTCATTTTGAGAAGATGGTATTGGAATATTTGAGCAAAAGATGCTGTGAAAATCTTCCATGGGTGACAAAGAAGATTCCTAGTTGGTCATTTTCAAGATCCTCATCACCCATCGCGTGGGTCGAAGAGGCAGAATCAGTGGGCAACACAACAGTGGCTATTCACACTAGACGAGCTCATTGAAGGCATGATATCGCGTTCAACATCCACTCAATAAGGCACTTCTATGTATTCATGAAACAATTTCAATGTCAATAAGAATTACAAGTTGGTGAGTAGTCATATCACAGCAAATCCATGCAACTAATGAGCTATTAGAGACGCAATGACCTCTACATGATCACCTGAAAAACTTATTTAGGGTTTTACTTTAAAATAAAAATGATTTATACAAGGCCTACCCTAATAGCAGCATCAAGAATAAGATATGTGGCTCTTAGATAAATTCATTGATTATTTTAATCCTTTTGAAAGAAAAATCCATGACCGATTGACATTCAAATTTGCTTGAACTTCTCTGTTTTTTCTATGATATACAATTAAAGGAAGCACCAGCTTACAAGTAGGTTACAGATGATCGTTTTAGAGTACATGTATTTCACAAATTTTACAAGCCTTCCTCATACTTTCTTACCAGATTATAGAAAAGGAGTACATGTTCTACTGCATCAATAAAAAGCCAGTCTCTCACCATTTGCTACCAAAGACACAACTCAAACTCCATTAATATACATAATCCAATATTTTCTTCACCTAATTAAAATTATGGCAATGAGATTTCCCAAGACAATCTGGTTCCATTCATTGAAAGCATTGTATGGAGATCAATATTTGGAGATATGGATGGATAAGGGGTTAGAATAATAGAAAGTTTGATGAATGACCTGATTAAATTGATGTTAACACCGCATTATCTAGAAATGCGCACAATGATGATATTCAAGAAAATTAAGACAACAGCACCTGACCTTTTCAAACTATCAATGTGCATTTTCATCTAGTGGATGACAATCATGGATGATAGAACCCTAATTATTTAGGTTCATTTCATATCATGTTGACACATCATATTTTTACACCAAAAAGAAGTCGAAACAAAGAGATGCTCAATCCTTCTTTTTATGATAAAAATATCGAACTTACCAAGGTAAATCTCAAGTTCTAAAAAATTATCAACTTAACACCAGATCAGTCTAGAGATTCATTCAAGCAGGTAGTGTATTTTATTGTTTCATACATGGTTAATTAAGGAATTTAGGGTCTTGATTTTCAATTTTTTTTTCTTCCCCTAAATGCCATGACCAAGCATTTATATGATCATATTAGGAGATTAGAATTAATACTCTTAAAAGGGTCCTTCTAGTATATGTTTCCATTGTTAATACGTTTTCCCCTAAATTCAATAGCCTGGTTCCATTTGGTTTCTCATTTCTTAGGCACGTTTAGATCAGTAAAAAAGGAAAAGCAATAATCACCAAATGGGACCGATACTATTATAAATCAAGACAAGATTCTGAATTAGTATTGTAATGCCTAGATATATAGGAAAGGATTCCCTTTGCTAAGAGAAATTTCGAGCCAAGCCTAAATGCAACAGTAAGGGCACTTACTGGGAGTCCCACAGCACAGAAGACGTCCACTTACAGACTATAGGCACAAGCCCTTGTTTGCAGCTAGCAAGCACCCTGTGTTGAATCTGCAATATTAACCATCAGGAAAGAGTGGCATAGCATGGTCAGTAATAAATATCTCAAAACGAGCTTGTAAAGTAGATGGACAAGAAATCAGATATCGTTGGTACTGACACAACTGTATCGATCATTCTTCCAACAACCTTAAAAAGAAGACATTGTTCTTATCTTGTTTCCACTGGTATTCACTTCATCACGCGTTTGATAAAGTCGATAGACGCATGAATTGCAGGGGAGTCAAGGCGTTGTAGTGGTTTTCTGGGAGTTGTAGTGGTTTCTTGCCTCTTCAGTTTCCGAGGTTGTGCAAAATAAACAAACAGTAGTGGACTAGTTTCTCCGAGGTGGACCTCAGCCTAAACCTCGCTTAAAATGCATCCATTGTGCATACCAGAGCCCGTCCATCCCGTCCTTAATTCACACAAGCCCAATTTCTAAGTTTTATGTGATTCCTTTTTGGTCGAGGAAGTTAGTTGTAAGTGATCGGTGTAGACCAGCACAAAAGCTTAAGGGACCATTGCGCCACCTCAAACTTTAGGCTTAAAAAAATACCCAATCTCCATAGGGAGATGAAAACCTAGGACTCGCAGCTAGTTGGCTGGGAGCCCTATAAGCCCACCTTATTATATTGCCTAATGTTCGTCTTCCTCGTAGTTTAGTTTTTTTTTTTTTTTTTGGATTAGATTATGTTCAGGGAAGGAAAATCATAACACAACCAAAAGAACATTTACAAGTTATCAACCTTTTATATTCTAGAATTTTACAAACTATGTTCTCGCCTCCCTGGGTTGACTAGGAAACTCCCAATTCCGAAATGGGCCTCCAGCTCCAAACTTGTGGCCTCCATTTATAAACTGCAAATCCGACTACTAATAAGTTTGCATAAGATTCAAACAACCGTTTAGTTCGTCTCAGATTGGCGAGGCTACTGTGCATTTAATAGAATTCGCTGGCCTCTATGATAATAGGCTATTAGCTGGTTCTATCACAAGACTTAATAAAAAAAAACTTTTGAGGCCCAAAATCATTTTCAGACAATTATGTTGAAAGACCTAGAAGTTCAATAAAATTACACCTGTAATTATTTCGTTTAACTTCTTGCCGTGCTACGTGGCATTACCCATTTCTTTAGCATTTACTCGGTCGTCATGTTCAATCTGTCCTCCTAGTAGCTTAACAAGGCCAGACAGGGACACCCTAACTGGTTAGTGAAAAACAAATTAAGTTTTAAAGTATTTTTTATTTAGAAATATATTAAAATAAACATTTTTTATTTTTTAAAAATTATTTTTAAAATACAATATGAAAACATTAAAAAAATATTATTTTAAACAACAACAAAAAATTCAAAATTTAGAAACACAGTTTCACAGCGTTCCAAACACTCTCAAAATTCACTGGAGAATCAATGTTACAGAAGATTCAGCCTAGCAGAGGCAAAAGATAATGTCATTTCTGAAAGCTTTCAATTTTAGGTTTAACACATCATGAAGAGAATGGGAAGAAGCTCTCAACAACAAATCATGCTTCTTCTATTGCTAAAGAGATGAAAAAGCAGTTCAGCACTATTGTAAACAATTCATGCCGCAGGCAAACATTTTATTTCAACATACATACCATCCAAATCAATTTTTTTATGTTACTTCAGGAACGATTATGAAACCATGGACCACTGTGAAGGGTTATATTAGCCAACCCGATAAATTGTCCCTATATAAGTCTCCGCCTATTGAATTTCACAATCATGAAATTGAAGCACCATAAGCATACTCTGAAGCCCCAGTGCTTCCAAGTAGGACATTCCCACCCTCCTGCCCAACTCATTTCTTTTTCCATTTTTTGTTTTGTTTCCTCCCTTAATGGTTTGCTACTAGCTTATATCTGTCAGGGAAAAAATAGTAAAGTTTTGATGATACAAAGAGAAATGTGAAAGATTAATCAGCACCTGTATCCTCAGCAGTTTTCTTATATTCTGGTTTTAGCTCATAAGTTCCTTGGTTTGTTCCCCGCTTATTGTACACGCAAAGCTCATTCAGTATCTCTTTCAAGAATTGCTGCACTCAAAAGAAAACAACAAAAAAAATTGACACGTGAATACCCTGGAACAATATTTTGCTACAATAATAAACACAGTCGATTTGACAATCATCCTTCTCAGATAAAAAAATAAATAAAAAGAAAAAACCTATCATCTATATCAGCCTGAGTAGAAAAGCATACCGCAGGTTGATCTGTTTCTTGAACAAGCTGCTTTAAGGCCCAATTTGGTTGCCTTTCAAATAACTTGAACATGATATCCTCCAATTCACCACGATCCCTCCTGGTTCTCTTCACATCTGATTGTTTAACTGGTTGTGTTTTCTTCTTATCCTGCTTGCATATAATTGATAACAAAGATTAAAGAGGTTTATTCTTAAAAGCAGAAGCATGGGTCTTTGGCTAAAAAAGGACCACCAATACTTGAGAGAAGAAGTGTGCACACAGGAAAACACTGCTCAGAAAGTATAGATGTTATCTATTCCCATTACTATGAAATGTTATTATTCATAACTCCATTTAAAGCAGATTAAACGAGAACTAATTTAGAAACATCCTAATACCAACGTATCCAATGGAGAAAGGGAATATACCTTGGAGGTAGATGAAATCAAGCCGACCATTCCAGGCATGGGCCTCATGTGCACCCCACGGTCATTATCAATCACCTTTAAAAGCAATCAAGGCAAAAGTTATGTTATATGCATGTGTTTGAAAATAGCAAAGTAAATGACAATCCAATCCTCTACCCGTATCTGCCTATTCTTGATCATAGACTTTTTCGTCCTGTCACGGCATAATTTACTATATTCCTCAATGTTTTCCTCGTGAGGCTTCATGTCAAATTTATGTTCAACTTTTCCTTCCATGGAAACCCTCCCTATAAATAATTGAAAAGATCATTAAAAAAATCAAAATCAAGAAGTAAATAACAATGGTATGAAGAAAAGTAAATATCACAGTGCAGAACATAAGATCATGGATTATATCAAAGACGTGCAGGATGCATCTGTTTGAAACATCCAATTTGAATACTCGTGATTCATGAACTACAAGTACCTTCAAGAGTGTTATGTTCATATACAATAAACATGCATAAAGCCACTTGACAACCATGATACAGGGTAATTCATGAGGAGAAGGCAAAACAATAATGCGGGCCAGGTATCAAAGCTTATTTAAAACAAAGTAAAATCTTATTCTACTCCAACTTCTATAACACTCTTTCTGGAAGCAGCAACTGCTCTTGAAGAAACCCTCGTGTTATTCCTCCAAGATGCAAAACACAGAAAGAATAGAAATCAAGCTTCAGAGAACCACTTTAACACAAGTTAATATTCAATATAATCTGATGTTTACTCAGGAATATTACGGTCCCACTTTCTAGTAAGAATTAGATCAACACGATTATTGAAAGTAACTATGATTCACAGGGCAACGTTGAAAACTGAACATGTTAAGACAATGCACAAGTCCATCACTGACAAACACTCACAAAACCTAAGTATAAGAATTTATCTTCCCCGGCCAAAACATGCAAAGAACACAGTGGTGTTTCACGATTTTTCTTCAACAATTTTATTGTACATAGAACGAGAAGTCCCTTGTTCATATTTCTGCAAATTGCAATGTTCAACAGTGGTCTTCATGTCAATGCAACACACTTGAGTTCATAATAGCAAATGACAAAAGATCATTATCGCAAGTTAAGGTAAATTACAAAGGATTCAAAAATCAACACCAGTGAAAGGGCTCGCCAATTAAAGGATCGCACAATTTTTTACGCATGAAAAAAATCATGTTCATTAAAAAGAAAAATCATCCACAAACCAGATCCTCCTCACCTTGAGGTGTCTCCGAAAAGACACCCATCGGAACAAAGTCCTTAAACATATTCAAAGAATAACTCTTCGGCACATTCCCAGTCTCAGTGCGAGCCATCTCCATAGTGAACTGATTACCATTTAAAATCATGTAAGAGGGATGAAACGTTGAATAACATATCATTCAACAACAATCAACCAAAGAAAAACTAAATATTTTAATCTAATATCGCAGTTAAAATCAACAGATCCAAGCAAAAATAGGCCGCTGAGTAAAATAAACCAGGGTTAGAAGAGTTAAGAAATAGTCACCAGTGACCATCAAATAGGCGAAACCTGATTAGGAAAGATATTTCAAAAATCAAAAGAGTTGCGTGCAAATTGAGACGAGAAAAAGTACCTGAATAGCAGAGGGATCGTCAGATTGGAGAGGATCGAGGGAGAGAACGACTTTAGCGAGCGGAGCAGAATCTGAAGAAGAGGTATGATGACTCTTCCATGACTTTGCAACCACTACTGGACACTTCATTAGCCAAACAGCTTTATCAGCCTTCGATGTTTCTAAATTACCGCTGCTGCTGCTATTTCCACCATTACTGTGATCTTCCTCCATTTCTTTGTTTTCTTTTTTCGCTTTGTTTTTTGATGTCCAGTTTTTGGAATCCAGTTTTACAGACTTTGTTTTTTTGTTTTGGAGAGTTTTTTACTGCTTTGCTTTCTAGTTTATAGTCTTTGTCTCGTCTTCTGCTCTGGAGAAAGCCTTCTCTGCGGACAGTGTTGTCTTATATACTGAGGGCTGACCCGGACAAACTATTCTCAAACCTGGCTCGAATAGGCATACGCGTCCGCTGATCATCGGAGATGCTTTTTATCTCACGGCTACTTTTTCTTCCTTGTTTGACTACTAATGCCTAGACAAAATAGCATCACATCTAGCCCAAAGACTGTGGGCTTTAGCCCTCCACGGCCCATTTGTTTTTGTAGTTGTAAAGAGTAGATATTAAAAAAAAATCGAAAATCATTTAAAAATAAAAACCACTACAAAAAATAGCTACCACTGGGATGTATCATAAATTAACTGCACAATTGATGGCAGATTTTCATTGTCTTTCCAATGGAAATTCAAGATAACGACTAGTCATTCATAACAAAACGAGGGCATGATTCAGGTTCTAGCAGGGGCAAATTAACAAACAGGTAGAATGCAAAACATTTAAGTACGTTTTCCATTTGCATTTAAAACGATTACATCTTTCAGTACTGAAATCAAGATCACTAGATAAGGAAATGATACTAATAGTAGATCTAGCCAGATCTATGCTTCCCTAGAAATTAGCAACAAAGAAAACGATAAACCCTAAAAACATGAGACCAAGACAATATTAACAAGCCACGCAACTTAAGCCCTTTCGCCCCTGATCCTTCTAGCCAACTGGATATCCTTGGGCATGATTGTAACCCTCTTGGCATGAATAGCACACAGATTTGTGTCCTCAAAGAGACCCACGAGATAAGCCTCGGCTGCTTCTTGAAGAGCTGCGACAGCACTGCTCTGGAACCTGAGATCGGTCTTGAAATCCTGAGCAATTTCTCTCACGAGCCTTTGGAAGGGAAGCTTGCGGATCAAGAGCTCGGTACTCTTTTGGTACTTCCTGATTTCTCTCAAAGCCACAGTTCCTGGCCTGAAACGATGGGGTTTCTTCACACCTCCGGTTGCTGGAGCAGATTTGCGGGCAGCCTTTGTTGCCAGCTGCTTACGAGGTGCCTTGCCTCCGGTGGATTTTCTTGCAGTCTGCTTGGTACGGGCCATTGAAAGAGATTTGCAAGTAAAAGAAGAGAATTTGTTTTTTGCTTTTGCTTGTTGAGAAGACGATGCAAATGGTTAAGAGTTGGGGGTAATTTAAAGGGCAGAGATGGGTAGGCGGGAATTTGAAATTGAAGTGGTTCTTTTGGAGGGATTTGGAAAGGAGAGAAAAACGCGGATAGTGGATGTGAGCCGTTGATTAGTGAGTTATCGACGGGTAGGAAGGTTTGGGAAATCGTGACGCGGATCGCGATCCGCATGCGTTTTGAGTGGACCAATGGGAGATGTTTCTAAGGCGGGATATTGTTTTTTGTGTTTTTAAAAGGCGCGAAATTCTGAACCGTGGATTGATGTGTAATGGACGGTGGATATTTGGTGGAGGGAGTGGTATGGAACCGCCATCTGTCAGGGCGTGTGTGGCTGGCTAGTAAAGAGCTTAGTTTATGCTTTGTGTAATTAAGATTCTAATTTATGAAAAAACTCCTCTTTGATAATTTTTTTTTATCAATAATCGTAATAATCATCGCATTATCCAATTTCAAATCTATGTTAATTGCAACATATATACACTAATCAATGACCATGGAAAGTGAATGGAAACTCCTTACCGTGATTCTTTCAGCCAATAACCAAATTGATTGCTCTTCGCATATGAAAATATAATAACATAGTTTGGAGTCTTCTTTCTCTGATGATACATTTGATAGAAGAAATTTTCTCTCGACAATGATTACTAGCGTGACAATGAAATCGGCACTGTTTGTTTCAATACAAAAGAGAAAATTAAAAAAATTATTTGCTTCAAATTTTTTTTATGTTTTTATATTATTTTAATATGTCGATATCATAAATAAATTTTAAAAAATAAAATATATTATTTTTAAATAAAAACACACTTAAAAAAAAAATTATAATCACAATATTAAATAGAATATCTTCTTTAGATAATTCATGCAAAATAAGAATTGATAGTAACTTCACCTAGATTTAACATTGACGGGAAGTAAATGCATAAAAACTCAAAGTGAATGTTTGTTTTTGTGATGTAATATATTTTTTAAGGCTTTTTTAAAATTATTTTTTATCTTAAAAAAAAACAGATTTATATCTTTTTAGGTATCTTTTGATAATGTAAATAAATAAAAATATATTTTTTTAATTAAAAAATACTCTTAAAAAGTGTCACGGTACCAAATAGACAATAAATTGGGAACATATATTAAGAATCACAAAAGAAAAACAAGAAACTAAAAAAATAAAAGGCATTAACAAACATACTGATGAACCAGTATTTTATCAGTATATTTTTATATGTTTTTACTAAAAATATATATAAATATAATTTTTTCAAATATATAAACATCTAATAGAAGTGCACTTGCTCCAGCATTTTAGCCAAACCCAACTGTATTTAAACTTGATAATATGTCAAACCTCAAGGACGCTGGGTCTGGTCAGTGCCAGGTCAAATTTAAAGGATTGTGATGATATATGTCGCGCTACTTGTATGAGCGTACTAAAGAAAAAAAAAGTCAAAGAGAAGCAATGGAAAGGGAGAGAAAATAGGGAAGAGAGAAAGGAGTTTCTTACTGAGAGGTTACGCTACTGGGAATTACGAAAGCTTGGAAAATGAAATCTTGAAGGACCGTGCTACTCCTAAGCCATGTTTGTTTCTCGGAGAGTAGTTTTCGGGAAACCACTTTCCAAACTTTCATGTGTTTATTTGCTATTAGGAAAGGTGGTTAATGGAAAACACTTTCCAGTCAACAGAAAACACTTTTTAGTCAAAGGAAAATTTGACTTTGTTTTCAGGAAAGTGTTTTCCCTTTTGGCTGTGTTTGTTTTCTGGAAAGTGGTTTCCGGGAAAACACTTTCCAAACTTTCATGTGTTTGTTTGCCATTGGGAAAGTTGGTCAACAGAAAACACTTTACAGTCAAAGAAAAATTTGGCTTGGTTTTTAGGAAAGTGTTTCCCTGAAAAATTTGAGCGGAAAACACTTTCCGGAAGTTGTGAAAAATTTAGAAATGTCATTATTTGCTGATTATATCAAATTTGATCTTCAAACTTTTGATTGCTATATATATTTTGTTTTGAAAATTTATTTTTTAATTTCATCTCTTAAAATTTAATTTTTATATTAACTTTGGTCTTTATTTTTATAATTACTATTTGCTTTTTCCTTATCAATTTTTTATTGAAATTTTTTATCTATCAAATTTGGTCCTCATTCTTTTGATTTCAAATTTGATCTTCATTCTTTTGATTGTTACTTATTTTATTTGAAATAATTTATGAAATGTTAATTATTATTATTTTAATTTCTTTATCTTTTAATTTTTTTATTTTTTATTTGATCTCTATTATTTTGATTATTATTTATTTTATATGAGATAATTTATGAAATTATATTTTTTTTCAATTTCATTCCCATTTAACTTTTTAATTTGTAAGATTTGTTCCTCATTATTTTAATAAACTTGAAAAAAATAAAACATTAATAAGTTATTTTCCAGCTCATTTTCTATTACACTACCAAATATCAGAAAATACTTTCCCGGAATTCATTCTCCTAAAATTTATTTTCTAAAAAAAAACTATTTTTCAACAAACAAACAGGTCCTAGTATCACAACCTAAACGAAATATTATATGAGTTGCGCGAAACCCTCTTTATATTCCAACAATCCAGGCAACAAATTCTTCACAGGTTCAGGTTGTGCTCTTCCTAGTAGCGCAGCCCTTTGTTAGCGTGATACTGGGAGTGATGTCATTGCTTGAAAAAATTGTAAAGATTGTGGTGTTTTGAGTTCTCTAGCTATACTATTTTTCTAATTATTTGTCAACCTTTTTTTTTACAACCGCCATAAATAAATAAAAATTCAAGAAAGGGTGTTTGTTTTTTTTAGAAGATGTCTTGTGTTCTCCTTTTCAGGAGCTTAACTAAGGAAGCCACGACGATGAGGTTTGCAATTGTTGGGAATCTACCGTATGTTTTGAATTGTGAATTGAAATCAATCCAGACGGTTAGATGAATTATTGTGTTTTAAACTTTACGAGGATGTTTGGTTTGAATTCCAAATAAATTTTAATTTATAAAAAAAAATATAAAAGTAAATTAGACAATAAACCCTCATATTCGCTAAAATAATATATTTCAAAGTTAAAATTGAAAACAATATTCAAATATTAACATTTTCCTTATTTTTGTGCCCCCTTTCCTTTTCTTTCATCCTGAAAACTCTATAATTTTAAAATTCAGCATCACTCGACAGGTCAATTTGGGATCCAATTAATCTGGAATTAAAACTGGACCGTATTAAAAAAAAATAAAGAAAGTTAAAAACTCAGGTGATCTGACAGGCTGACCTAGTAAAACCCGGTCAAAAACTCGATTTCAACCTGTTGATTATTTATTTTTTTAACCAAAACAATATCGTTTTGA
>Ga0307510_10009455_pt1 | contig 11608 bp, 15 predicted proteins | sample 12_EM_MG_FD_207224 | JGI IMG/M metagenome (GOLD analysis project Ga0307510, IMG submission 207224) | Populus trichocarpa ectomycorrhiza microbial communities from riparian zone in the Pacific Northwest, United States - 12_EM | ecosystem: Host-associated > Plants > Roots > Unclassified | place... | reverse complement strand
GTAAATGAAAAGCTCCCGCTGTTTCGTGACTACTCACTGCCGTGCTACTATCCCAAGATGAACCCCGCCGACCCTGCGAGCTTCAACCACCGCACCGAACGTCTCTCTACCGGCAGAACGTATCATTTCGTCGACCAACAGCCAGCGAATGATGGCTCAGTAGCTGCGGCTGCAGATGTACCGACCATCCTCTGCGTTCACGGATTTCCGGACATTTGGTGAGCGTCTCTCCCGAATGCGACTCCCCAGCTGCCCGCGTGGGCAAAACCGAGTTGTACGCTACGTCGGTTTTTATATATCTGATTACGGCTCGCGCGTGTCCTCCAGGTATTGCTGGCGATATCAGATCAGACCATGGGTGCGTGCTGGATACCGTGTTGTTGTGCCGGACATGCTTGGATATGGGGGTACGGACAAGCCGCTGGCTGCGGAAGAGTACTCAACCAAAAGATTGTGCGCGGATCTCGCTGCGCTGCTGGACGTCGTCGGGGTATCGAAGGCCGTGAGTCTGCGCCCGCTGCGTGGGGATTTCGGTTGCACACGCGGGAGCATTCAATTGTGGGATCACGGACATCATCCTCATCCTTACTTTAGATCATGATCGGGCATGATTGGGGTGCTTATACTGCGGGAAGATTCGCGTTGTGGTATCCAGAGAGGTTGCTGGCGCTCGGGATGTGAGTTGTACCTTCTTTTCTGCCATATATTGAATGGCATTCTCGAGATGATCAGGCTCTCTGTTCCTTTCACGCCTCCGACGAAGCAATACTATTCGCTCGAAGACGTTGTCAAGAAACTTCCAAACTACGAATACCAGCTATATTTTGCCAACCCAGAGTCAACGAAGGAGATCGAGGCGAAGGTGCGGAGGGCTTGAGGCGATATACACGTGCTAACTGGCTGGTCATGGGTACAGCTAGAACGATTCCTACGGCTGATCTTCGGGATCGAAGTGCTGCCTGGGGTCAATATAATGATTGGTGGGAACATGCGAGAAGCAATTGTGAATCAGGGAGTCACAAGGCGTCCGACGTCTGTGCCCCCATTAACGAATAATGTTTGTTTTATGCCCGTTGATATGGATTGGCTGACAAAAAGCTGATGGTTTTCTGGTGCACACTAGGAGCTCCAATACGTGGCTTCGCAACTGCGCAATATGAACGGCCCATTGTCATACTACCGCACCACGAAAATACGTTTCGAGGAGGAACAAGGCTAGTGGTACTATTTTGTTCCACCGAACATATTGGGAATGATTCCACTTGTAGATGCGCAATTGCCAGGTCATCTGCCTGCCACACTACCTGTGTTGCATGTTTGGGGAGGGAAAGATTCGACGGGGACGCCGTGGCAGCTATCGAGGATGAGAGAGACGACAGGGAAGCTTGAGGAAATCGAGCTTCCGAATAAGGGGCATTGGATCATGGTTCAGGCGAGGGAAGAGGTGACCGGAGCGGTCTTAAGGTGGTTGTCGTCTGTGTTGGTGGTGTCGCAATCGAGGCTGTAAGGGTCAGATCTGGTCCATAGATTAAAGAAAAGAAAATGATGAGTCAGGTTCTCTGAGTTTGAATAAAGGCGGTGTTTGCCGAGTGACCCAGGTGTGTCCCACAAATGTCGTCCTCTGCTCGAGTTTGAGTAAGAGTGAACCCTCGTTCTCTTTCCCTTTCATCCTCAATCCATCATCTATCTCTCATTCTCGAAAAGCATATTGTCCTAGTCCTTCATCATTCTTTTTGGCCAAATCATCATCTGGTATGTACCTCTCCTTACCCTTTTTTTTTTTTTCAAAAAAATTCTCTGCGCAGTTTCCGCTCCCGCTCATACCTTGCAATATCTAGAATGCCTGCTACTCTGAATTCCACAAAGCCGACCCCGTCTTCCGCCCATCGTCCATCGCCACGCAAGTCCCGAACTGCTAGGAGGAGAGGAAGGGCAAACGGTTATCATACCGATGACGAGATTGAGCGCGAAGAGAGGTCAGATTCCGACACTGATGAAGACGACCACTCGTCCTCTGGCGATTCAGAGACAGATTCAGAGACAGAGCCTGCCTCTGAGGACGTACCACAAGATGGTCATACCACTTTACTCAGCCCTAGTACCACGCCGCCTGCCATCAATGGGAGCAAGGATGGTGACGATCATGCACCATTGCTCGCGGCGCCGGTGAACTGGTCTGAGATGGTCACGGATGAAATGGCTAATGGTACCACCGACCTTCCTGTTATCGACTTTGCCGACCTCGACGCAAATGTTATCCATGGCAAGACCCCTCACGCCCCTGTGCAACGCAAGGCTCCCAAGTCGAAGCGCCCGACGGCTCGTCGTTCCTCGTCTGAACCCGTGGCACCTTCTACCTCATCCGAACCATCGTCCGAGCCACTCGTCCCCCAGACCTCACACCCCGAACCGAAGACTCAATCCGCGCCAGCACCCCAGCGCCGTGGGCAAACGGCGCGGCAAGCATATCAAGAGCGATTAGAGAACGACCCATCCTATGTTCCCACTGTAGGCGAGTTTTGGGGCCACGACGATCGTTTACTGGATAAAAATTTGCGCAGCCTCTCTGGGTGGTGGCGTGGACGTTGGCAGGGTGGCGCCCGAGGACGTCCTTTCGGCGCTCGTGGACGCGGGCGGGGGCGTGGGGATACGAATGCAGGCAACGATGTGCACTCGATCGGTGAAGCACCACCCTCGCCACAGGGGGAAGTACCACCAGTCGATCGCCCATGGACGCACGATGGCTTTGAAGAGTTGAAGCGCCGTGAAGAACAGCGCTTGCAGCGGCAGGACCCGCCCCAAAGGTCCAATAACAACACTCGTGGTTCGCGAGTTGGCTTTGCTCCACGGGGGCGAGGCTTCGGAAGGGGCCGGCTTTCCCCCCGCCCTGGCACCATGCGTTCAACCGAGTCGCCGTCCCCGATGGCTTCCCGGACTTGGTACCTCGTCAAACCGGAGCGCCCATGGACAAAGCACCACGACTCGTTCTTGTATTCGGATCCCGCTCACCGTGCTCGACCTGGCCATGGTCCTTCGTATCGTGTCAAACTCTCTGGAACGTGCTCCGAGGTGGTTGTGCAGGCCCCAGCACAACCCTCACGGCCTTGTCCTCCGACCCCTCCGCGTGATCCAGTGGGTAAGGACAACGAACTCGTATTCACCGTGTCCTTACCTCCGGGTAAACCCAAGCCCGAACCCGCCGAGAGCACTCCCACGCCAGCTGTGGTGTCCTCGCTTCCTTCACCTACGCCTGCGTCTTCTCCAGAAGTGGTAATTGCTCACCCATCGATGGAATCAATCCCTCCACCAATACCTTCTCCCGTTGCCTCATCGATGATCACTCCAGCACCCCCGCCTAAACTCAGTGAGGAGACCGAGGATCAGCAACCTCTAGTAACCTCCGAACCCCCTCCTGATGATCCATTCAAGTTGCGCGAACCGCCTCCTCCAACTGTCATTCCTCTCTCTACACCTATTCCTGCACAAACTAATCCCACTGCCAGCACATCCAGTACAGTCGTGTCACCGTCTGCACCTGCACCCATCTCGCAATCTTCTACCGCGCCCGAGGGCGGGCTCCTCTGGCGCTCTCCACCACCGCATCTTCAAACGACTTTTACGCAACCTGTACCAGCATCCGCATCCTCCTATACCTCAACGTACCCATATGCTCCCGTGTCAGCACACCCACTAACCCCCGGCGTCGCCCTTGATGCAAATGGCATGCCCTATGAGCTCTCGACCGGTCGGCCACTGTATCTAGCCGCGCCACCACAGGTTCATACACCGGTATACATGATGCCATTCCCAAACCTGCATTCGCACGTACAGCACCGGCCGCATGCCTCGCCGGATCCGTCGCTTTTCGCTCCACCTCGGCAAAGTTCGCGGATCGAGATCCGCAGGCCCGACGGGACTTCTGCTTCAGAAGACTCACGTCTCGTTTCCGCGCACACTCAGACCCATACTTCGGGGCCTTTGGCGTTACGCGCGAGTGCCTCTGCACCTGCTTTTATCCCATCCGTTGCCGCGACGCCTGCGTCACATGACTTTTATCCCAGCCCGCCACCAGAGGTCACACCTGGCCCAGCGGCTGTGATGGGATACCCGGCGTACCCCCAGCCGCCATACTATGGATATGGCGGACCTGAGGGATACGCGTACCCGCCGCCGCAGTTTGTCGAGTACGATGCGTACAACGCTGATCCCCGCGCAGGAGGTTCAGCTCCTGCACAGTCCGTGTATTATTAACGGACATGATTACGCGTAATGTGGTGTCAACATTGGGCTTTTGTCTACTCGTTACGCCCACGTACACCCGCGCTCGGTCGTCCATTTTGCTGACTCTTGATACTTTGTCTATTGTCATTCGGTCACAGTACTTATACATCCACATACACCCATACAGTACGTAAATCGCCTTGGGCATGCATACTTCCTCATTCTCATTGGGTTGCTCTCTTTGGCTTTATGTTGCAGCCTTTTTGGCTACCTTTTTTGCTACACTTACGACTTGAAATGAGCCTTGTTTCCCTTCTGGTTTCGGTTCCTACTCCCAGCAGTGCATTCACTCACCGAACACACAATCACATAGCAACCAATTTCCACCCCATGCCCGTGCGTTTATACTCTGCTTTTGTTTTGTTTTGGCTTGAATTGTCGCAAGTTTACTATATCACCTGTAAATTCTCCGTTGTCATTCTTGTGCCTGCGTTGTAGCTAGTCCCCCCAACTATTTGACCGAATGATCGTTGATGATGATATCCAGAAAGAATCCACACTATGGTGCTGGTGGTACCACCGAGACATTATATTTCGGATAAGTCTATAGCGCGAGCACAGGTAGAACACCTCAATGGCGGGCTTCGTGATCGAAAATAGGACCGAGTGGGGGCTAACAAGAATACGTGAGCGGGCAATATTGACTAGCAAAACAGTCGACCGGCGATGAACCAAGAGCTCAGCACGTACAGGCAAGTTGCGTTCCCTGTATGTTTCGGGCCCAGACAAGTGAGAACAAGGGGAATGAGTCACCAATTCAAGCATAGGGGACGACAGACGCACCATTTTGAGCCACCAGGGTACATTGTATCTGTTTTAAGTGGGGCGTCGCATAGGCGATCAGAGGGATGGTGAGGCTCAAGGGAAGTACATACGGATGTAAGGATCAGGGTGACGTTTGCGGGCTAGTTCCTCCTCTGCCTTTTCCAATATCGCAGCAAGCGCACGCGGGTCGTGAACATTTCTTTCGTTTGTGAAAAGGGAAGAAAAAAAGATGAGTAACGTGAAGCAAGATCGAGTCAAACTATTGTATTTTTTACCGATTGCGTTCAAACTCGGCGCGGACGGCACAGGCGCGGGCACGGTAGAGGTCGTAGCGTACGACCCAGTTGCGCTCGTTTTCGAGCATACGTTTATAGAGGGATTTTACGTAGCGCCTGTGGGCGGCTGAGAATGGGGAGGCAGACATGGTTGTGGGTGGGTTGGTTGTCGAGTGATGACATAAGCATTTACGACTTGACTCATTCACATCGCGATCGCGACACACTCACGACTAATGGACCCGCACTCGACGTTGTCCCAGTTCAATCAACGCCCTCCAAAGGCAGGCCCTCCTGTCCCAAATCAAAGACAGATGGACTTGTCCCTTCACCCAAAATCTCCTTCATTAGACGGCTTTGCAACGCGATCGCCCCGCACGCGCCAGTCACGCGGCGCTTCCAAAAAATTGTCCTCCTCACTCCCTTCCAAGTCACCCATCCCGCTGCTCGATGGCGATCTCTCCCGTCCTATCGCAACAAATTCTAGGATTAAGCGGGGAGAACGTCTTCGGAAGGACATGTATCTTGCCTTTGTGAACAACGCCTTGGAGCAAAAAACCCTTGTGCGCCCCTCCCCCATCTCCCACGATTTCTTTTATTTATTTACACCCGAGTGCTTGCCGTCACACGCAGGGGAATAATGAGCCGTACGATACGCTCATTGACCAATTCAATATTGAGAAAATAGAGAGAACGGTCTTTGATACGCCCTCACCGATCCCGCAGCTTCGTCAATGGCTTCGGGCCCTCATGCACGTCGTCTCGCGCCTTGACCGTACACACATGGCGCTCATAGATGCCATCATGAGACTGCCGTGGATGACCATGGACTCCAGCCTTGTGAAGACTTATACCTCGTTCATTGAGATCCTCGTCAGCGCGCGACCGGAGTACCTCTCCCTCGTTCTCGGTCGTGTTGCGCAGGGTTTTACGTACCGTGAGTTCTCGCAACGAAACAATCGAGTTTGTCGCTGACTTCGGTTGACCTGCCCTGGAAATTTCAGAATCGGGTCTGCAGGCTCTCGAAGCTGGTCTCCCTGAATGTTCATCGGCACCCCTCACCCGGCGCACCGTCTACGACCGCATACACCACCTCCTGCGGCATCTCTTGGCCCTTGTCCCGACGCTCCCATCCACGCTTCAGCCGCTCCTGGTGCAAAACTTTCCTCATAAAAGACAGTCTCAACTATCGCAGATCACCTACATTCGGAACATGCTTTGCATTACCGATTACTGCCCCGAGATAGCAGACAATCTACTCTCGACAATCATCGACCGTGCGATTCAGATAGACGTGAGTTCCGTTTATATTGCAAGTCTAGCTTCTTCGATGATTGGGACACTCATACGCATGCACAACTCAGGTAGAGATACAGGTCGAGTTCGAGGAACTTGAGGCATCAGGAGCGGCACAGGAACAGACAGATTTATTTGACCTCGACCCATTCGACACTATTGTAGGGCAGGAGCAGCTGAGCGAGGGCGATGACGGATCCGAGGATGGTATCGCCAATTTCTCCGATCTGTCTTCTGAGGGCGGCAGCCAAGGCGACGACGACCCGCCGCCTAGAGACGACCCCGTGGACCTCGGTCGCATAACTGAGATGGTCAATAAACTTGATGCCATTCTCAAGCTTCTCTTCGACCACTTTGATCAGCAACCCTCCATCTCATCCACCTCAACCTCACCATCAGTGCCCTCAACTCCCGCAATATCTAGCCCCCCATCATCTCCTATACCCACACTTCCTACATCCCCCCCGAGTACGCCTTTACAAGTAGACAGTCACGAGCAACAGCTGGCCCAGTTTCACGCCCTCCTCGCAATTTTCTCCCGTACTATCCTCTGTACCTTCAAGTCGCGCTACACGCAATTTCTCCTCTTCTGGTTCACATCGCGTGATACTACATTTGCGGATCTTTTCCTTGGCGAACTTGTCGCTCATGCCCTACTCGAACCCTCGGAGTCGGAGATCGCCCGCGCGGCTGCCGCAAGCTACGTCGCTTCGTTCGTCTCGCGCGCCAAGTTTATTGGCCCCGAGGAAGCGCGCGGTGCGGTTCGCGTGCTGTGTCGCTTCCTTGAACACGATCTCGACGCATACGAAGCCTGCGATGGGGACGCCGCTCCACTGAGTGTGTTCTACGCAGTTACTCGAGCGGTCTTTTTGATATTCTGTTTTCGGTGGAGAGACCTGGTGGAAGGCGATGAAAATGATGACGCGGAAGGTGGCCGCGACCGTGGGCAAGATGCGTTAGAAGGGCCGTTGACGAAGAGGTGGATGGCGGAGCTCAGTATCGTGCGGCGCGTCGTCGCGTGTCCGCTCCAACCACTTAAGGTGCTTCCTTTCCTAAGTCCACCTGCCACCCAACTGAGCTGACCTAACCCAACTAGTTCTGCTCTGAAAACGTGGCGCATCAGTTTGCGCGCGTCGCCCATGCCACGGGTTTCATATATGTCTTTCCGTTACTCGCCGCACCATCGCCGTCGGCCCGCACCGAGTGGCAGCACGCCGTGCTCCCGGTCAGCAATAACACTAGCGCTCTGAGTGAGCTCACATCCTTTTTCCCATTCGACCCGTATAAGCTTCCGCGCTCGGGTTCATACATTGAGCCGATATACCGTGAATGGGCGAGCGTCGCGATCGAGGGTGATGACGACGATGACGACGATGAGGGGGAAGAGATGGGGGAGGAAGAACTGCAGATTGGGCTGCCCCGCCGTGACACGGTTGATGATCTTGACGTCGAGGCGGACGGACTCGGCGCATCTTTCGGTGGGATGAGCATCAGCCCTGTCGGTGCGCCCGTGCATGCTACTACCGTCACATTGAGAATTGATTCTGCTGTTGGGTGATCGTGTTCCCCGTTTGGGTATCAAATAAGGGCTTATGTGTATCTCGCCCGGACGAACGGGTTACTACCGACCATCATTTTTCCTGCTGCGCCAGCGCACTTGATTCCAGAGAAGAAAGGGATTTTAAATATCAACCCTGCAGTTTATGAGGACATGCTGCACACTCTGCAGTGTCTGCACCCAGTTGAAAAGATCAAAGTTGATGCATGCATGGTTCGTTCCCATACCTACACTACAAGGACCGGTACTTGGCACATCGCTTAACGACAAATCCACTGGCAGAAGTGATCGACCAGTCTTCCGTTCTTCGTCGTCAATGGGGCATCAACTTACAGCATTGCTAACCCTAGCGCCCCAACTTGAACTCAGATATTAAACTCTCGTTGACCGCGTAGCGCTTCGACGGACTTATGAACGCGGATATTTCGTCGCTTACCTAAATTATGCATGTTTCATGCGTTCCAGACGCCCGCTCGTAATCTTTTTGGCACGGAGCGGGTTTTCCTAGCATTGGTGACCGTGAACGCTGTCAGTCTTTTTTTTTAATTCTATCACGGCCTTCACACGGCCGTTCCGCCCTTCACCCGGTATTTCAGGGTTTTGGGCCCGATTTTGAGGACCTCTCAGGCTGTTTCAAACGGTGCACTTCGCCCAGAGATATCCCTCTAGGAACGGTCTTCACGAACACGAAGGGCCTTTTATGTCCTTTACGCCTCTACACACCTACCCAACTCTGTAGCACGCCCGCATAATCAAGTGACGCCCCAAGATGATTCCACTCATGCCCACCGTCGCGCTGGTCTTTGCCTCTTTATGTTGCTCTGCCTTTGTTATCCTCCGTATCCTACTCTCCATCCTGCCTCGCCGCTACCTCGGGAGACGAGTCTATCCGGTGCGGAGTTCGCTTTTACTATTCGCGAATATACAACTGAATGTTTGATGTTGCTCTTCAAAAGTTGACGTTTGATGAACCCAGCACTCATTACCTCCCCCCAGCTGACAAGAGTTATGTGTGGCTGGCACTCTGCGACGTCCTTTCAGTGTCCCTGTTTGTCTGGGAGGTGTTTAGCCAATGGGTCGATTCTACGTCGGGAACGGGCGCGAGCACCACTGCTTTCAGAGCAGGCTCTGCGGCTCGGCTCTGGCTTGCACTTACATTCCGCCAAACGTGTTTCCTCGTAGTGTCGGCCCTCATCGTGATCCACGTGCGCCGACGAAGGTCGGTGTCCTTCGGCTGTGTGCACTGGTTTCTCTGGGTGCCCCTCGCCCTCCTGGCAAGCGTTTCCACCATCGTGGTAGTTTTTCTCGTTGGTGCGTCCCGGCAGAGGTTCCTCGTTGGTTACATCGCGTACTCGTCCACAATTGCGGTGCTTAACACCGCCATGTTTGGCACTCTTGTCGGCAGCTTGATCGTCATCAAGCGTAGCCTCGCGCATTTCAATCAGGTTACTGCTAGTAAGGTGTCCAAGTCTTTCAGAGAGACCGTCGAGAAGCCGCAGGTCTCCCTCGCTGCTGAGGACATCGACGCCGTTCGGGAGGGCAGTTCGTGGATCACATCTCCGGCAAGCTCTCGTCGTCGCAGGACAGGTTCCTTATACTCCCACTCGACGAGTCGTACCGGTGCCACGCGGAGCTTGGCCGCTTCACCCGAACGAGAACGGGCCACCACCCTTCCTTTTCCAATCCGGCCCTCCCCAGGCACACACTCGCCCTCCTTACCTCGGACACCCCCGTCTCGCCGACGCGGTTCGTATGCGAAGAATGACTTTGGGCTGGTCCGCCGTCGCACTCAGTCTCTTCGAACAGCAGTGACAACAGCAGCAGCTCTGACGTCAAGCTCTCAGGGCTCGTGGATAGCATCGTCCCTCGGTACCCGTCCCACCCATTCTGCGTGGTCCTATCCCAGCACTCCGCACTCGAGCTCACGTAATCGGACCCAAAGTACGAGCCGTGTGCAATCCGCGATCGCTTCGACACCGACGCAGGACATGAGTCTCAGCAGTGCCCGTTCTGGAGTCGCGGGCCGTGGAAGGATGAGGGCGGCAGTCTTCGCCAGCCATGGCCAATATGCGCCATCCACCCTGCAGGCTGAGAAGGGATCTGCCTCCAACGGTGCTTCTTCACGCTCATTGCAGATTGAGGTCTCCACGTTGCGGATTATAGCTTGGTTAGCCGGAGTGTGGGTTCCTTTGGTGTGTCCTCTCTCATCATTACAGCGATATTTTGCTGAGCCGTCCCTTAGGTATTGTCCTTACTCTATCTCATCAACCTCCACAGTGCTAGCTCGCCAAGCAACGAGTTCAGGTCCACTTTCCTTGTTGTTAGCGTGACGATATCCTCTCCTATTTTATTACTGAACCTGCTCCTTCGCCATCCCGTTGAAATTCCTCATGACATATTTGATGCACCTCCAGCGCCTCGTTCCATCCTACGTTATGTGCCATCAATGGGCAGTGTCTCCACGTCTGGTGAGAGATATAGGCGAGCAGGTGACACGAACCTCGTCACAGGTCGCCATACCGCGCGCGCACGGTTGTTCATCAAAAGCGGCAACGTCGACGGAAAAGGCTACCGTACGCGTTTTCCCCGCCTGCTCGCTCCCGCTCCGCGGCTTTCTATATTACCTGCGCCCAGTCATGATGCAAAAAGGCTTGTCCCGTCCCAGCCAGGTCTGAATTGGCACCTTGTTCAAGGCGCGGCGCCCGTGTTTCTACCATCTCCGGCGCCAACGAGAGTCGCTTCCCACCGACGTTCCTCCACTGAACAGCCACAGTATGCCACGCAACACCTATCACATATGGTTCCACCCGAGACAATCTGCCAAACTAGGACGATTCCATTCCACGGGGACTGATAAGATCAAGTCTAATCCCACCATCCTAGTGGAGATTGTCACGGTATTCGCCCTGCTAGGTCGATCAACCCCATTCCCGAACGCCACAAATATGAATGAAGACCACTGGCACCTCACTATTATCGAACCCTGGCCCAAGTGCTACCCCTTTTCCATGTCTCAAGCGAAGTCGATTGCAAACTTATTATTCATACTATCGTGAGCAGGTTCATTTCTGTTATGATATCCCCCTCTATTGTCTACGACTACAAACACGCCATTGCGCCATTATACTTGACATTTACTTCCCACGTGTTTTGCTCTCGCCTTCTCACTAATACTTCCATAAATATATTCTTGCATTGTTGACCCACCCGCATTTCATCGACCCGTTGTTCCACTGTTTGGTAACACCCATTCACAACATTTTCCATGGACAAATGAACCTTCAAACAACCCATTAATTTCGTAGCACATTTTCACACTGTAGCCCATTCTCCTTATGGACTCATTTTTGCCTTTTCATCATCGCAGCCGTGCTGCCTGGACAAGGGACAGTTTGCATGCTTGATTGTGGAATCGCACCCGAGAGTTCCACGC
>Ga0307510_10009454_pt1 | contig 11610 bp, 13 predicted proteins | sample 12_EM_MG_FD_207224 | JGI IMG/M metagenome (GOLD analysis project Ga0307510, IMG submission 207224) | Populus trichocarpa ectomycorrhiza microbial communities from riparian zone in the Pacific Northwest, United States - 12_EM | ecosystem: Host-associated > Plants > Roots > Unclassified | place... | reverse complement strand
ATGAAGGTCGCGACCTTGATCCGGTCGATCACGGAGCCAATGCTGGCCGTAGTTTCAGGCTCGGTGCCGACAGCGTCAATGCAGGCATCCGCGCCGCGCCCGCCGGTCAATTCCTGGATGCGATCGTAGATGTCGTCCTTCTTGAAATCGAGCACCGTCGCGCCCGACTGTGCGGCAAGCGCCAAACGCTCCGGAACGGTGTCGATCGCCAGCACGCGCTCTGCCCCCAGCAGAAACGCGCTCTTGATCGCGAATTGTCCGACAGGGCCGCATCCCCACACGGCTACCGTCTCGCCGCCCTTGATGCTGCAGAACTCGGCGGCCATGTAGCCGGTCGGAAAGATGTCCGACAGGAACAGGACCTGTTCGTCGGTGAGACCTTCCGGGACCTTGTAAGGTCCGACATCAGCGTAGGGCACGCGCAGGTACTCCGCCTGCCCGCCTGCGAAACCGCCGAGCATATGCGAATAGCCGAATAGGCCGGCCGGCGAGTGCCCCCACATCTTCTCGGCCATCTTGGCGTTCGGGTTGGACCGCTCGCAACCGGAATATAAGCCATTCTTGCAGAAGAAGCATTCACCGCAGGAGATCGTGAAGGGCACTACGACCCGGTCACCGACTTTGAGCTTGGTATTGTCTTTGCCGACGTCGACGACCTCGCCCATCGTCTCATGGCCCACCACGTCGCCTTTTTCCATGCTGGGCATGACGCCGTCGAGCAGATGCAGGTCCGACCCGCAGATCGCGCAGGCGGTCACCCTGATGATGGCGTCGCGCCCATGTTCGATCCTGGGGTCCGGCACGGTCTCGCACCGAATGTCGCCTTTGCCGTGCCAGGTGAGAGCCTTCATGAGGGAACTCCAAGCGAGGGATGACGGCTAAGCGAGATTGCGCCTCGAAGTTCCTATCGCGTTAGGAACGGCCGAAGCTCAGCGCGATTAGACAGGCGAGTTTCGGGACAACGGAGACAGAGATGGACAGGCAATTTGCAATCGTGACCGGCGCATCGACGGGGATCGGTTACGAGTTTGCGCGCATTTGCGCGCGCGAAGGATTTGATATGCTGATTGCTGCGGACGAGGTGGAAATCGAAAAGGCGGCTGCCGACTTGCGCAGTGAGCCCGGTGCGGGCGCCGTCGAGGCTCTTCACGTTGACCTCGCCACGCAGGAGGGCATTGATCGGCTCCACGCAGCTGTCAAAGGACGTCCAATCGACGTGCTCATGGCGAATGCTGGGCGCGGACTTGGGCATGCGTTTCTCGACCAGGACCTCGCCCGCATTCGCGATGTCGTCGACACCAATATGATCGGGACGACCACTCTGCTGCATAAGATCGGCAACGACATGCGCCGGCGCAATCAAGGGCGCATTCTGATCACTGGCTCGATCGCGGGCTTTACGCCCGGCAGCTTCCAGGCGGTCTACAACGCGTCAAAGGCCTATCTAAATTCACTATCGTTTGCGCTTCGTGAGGAACTTCGCGACACCGAAATCAGCGTGACCTGCCTTATGCCGGGCGCGACCGAAACCGAGTTTTTCAGGCGCGCCGACATGCTCGATACCAAGGTGGGTTCAGAAGAGAAAGACGACCCGGCCGTGGTCGCGCGCCAGGGCTTTGACGCCATGATGAAAGGCGAGGGCGACGTCGTCACCGGCCTAAAGAACAAGATCCAGTCCGCAATGGCAAACGTGATGCCTTCGGAGACGCTCGCGAAACAGCATCGCAAAATGGCGGAACCCGGCTCCGCCAAGCATTAGCCGGCAAACAGGAGGAAATTGTCATGCTTACGAGATCAATGCTGGTTGGCGCCATCTTGGCCGTCAGCTCGACTATCGCTTTCGCAGGGCCTTGCAATACAGCCAATCGCGATGCTGGCTCTGGACCTGTCACGACAGGCCAGGCGAGTGGTGCGACTACGGGCACCGCCTCGACAAATGCGAAGGAGCATCCGCCAACGTCAGCCATGAACAAGGCGAGCGAGAACACCGCGACCTCGTCGCAGGACGCCCAGCGCCAGATGCAAGGCCAGCCAACGGCAGCTGAGCAGCCGAAGACGACGGCCGGCGCGGGCGGCAAGGATTGCTAGTCGGAAAAATTCAAAAGTGGAACGCGAGAGGCGGGCGGAGTCGTTTGCTTCTCGCGCTCTGCTTAGAATCTAGCCCGTGATCCGTCACCACCTGAAAGAGGATCGTTAGAGTTTCACAGGTGTTGTCCATCCTCGCGCGGAGGCGAGGAGCTCGTTGATGGATGAAGCTGTCAAGAAGCCGGAACAACAAATTCGGAAGCGACCAGCACACGGATACGTCCGCGTGCGCGGTGCCCGCGAGCACAATCTTAAGAACGTGGACGTAGACATCCCGCGTGACGCCCTGGTCGTCTTTACCGGCGTGTCAGGCTCGGGGAAGTCGTCTCTGGCGTTCGGCACGCTTTATGCTGAAGCCCAGCGCCGCTATCTCGAATCGGTCTCGCCTTACGCTCGACGGCTGTTTCACCAAATGGCTGTGCCGGAGGTCGACGAGATCGAGGGATTGCCACCTGCCGTCGCGCTTCAGCAGCAGAGGGGATCGCCGACGACGCGATCGAGCGTTGGCAGCGTGACGACACTGTCAAATCTTCTTCGCATGCTCTATTCGCGCGCGGGCGATTATCCAAGATCACAGAAGCTCCTGTACGCCGAAGCCTTCTCGCCCAACTCGGCCGAGGGCGCCTGTCCGCGGTGTCACGGGCTCGGGCGCATCTATGACGTGACCGAGCACTCGATGGTGCGGGACGACAGGTTGACCATCTGGGACCGAGCGATCGCGGCGTGGCCCACCGCATGGCACGGCCAGAACCTGCGCGACATCCTGACGACTCTTGCTTACGACATCGACAAGCCCTGGCGCGAACTGCCGAAGAAGGCGCGCAACTGGATCCTGTTCACGGACGAGCAGCCGACCGTCCCGGTCTATGCTGGATATGATGCGAAGGAAGTGCGCAGAGCGCTGAAGCACAAGGAAGAGCCGAGCTACAAGGGCACGTTTACTGGCGCCAGGCGCTACGTGAGGGAGACCTTCGCAAATACGACCAGCGCGATGATAAGAATCGGGTCTCTGAGTTCATGCTGAGCACGGAATGTCCCACATGCCACGGCAAACGGCTGAAGCCGGAGGCACTGTCCATCAAATTCGCCAGCATGGATATCGCCGACATCGCTCGCGTCCCGTTGCAGCAGCTGACTGAGCTGATGCGACCTTACTGCGAGAATGCCGGCGCTGGTCGCGAGGCTCATCCGGAAAAGGCCGTGGTCGTGCAGCGGATCGCGCAGGATTTGTCGATCGGCTTGGTGTGCTGCTCGATCTCGGGCTCGGTTACCTCACGCTCGAGCGCAGCACGCCAACTCTGTCGCCGGGTGAACTACAGCGCCTGCGGCTCGCAACGATGTCGGGCCGGATGCCGGAACGCATGGCGGCGAGATCATCTACAGCGGTCCCCTGAACGGTTTAGGCAAGGTCGAGAGATCCCGCACACGAGAATATCTGTTCGGATCCCGCGCTCCGCCGAGCGGGAGAGAACGATCCCCACAGGGCTGGCTTCGTCTGCGCGGTGTCACCCGCAACAACCTGCGAAACCTCGACGTCGATTTGCCCCTCGGCGTGCTGACAAGCGTGACCGGCGTATCCGGGTCTGGCAAATCCAGCCTGGTCAGCCAATTTCTCGTCGACGCGCTGGCCCAGCATTTCGGACATTCATCTTCGTCGGAGGAGCCTGACGAAGAAGATCTCGAGCAAGCGCCGGTCGGGATCATCGGCGGCAAAATCACCGAAGGGCTCGATCGTCTGAAGCGGCTGGTCGTCGTCGACCAGAAGCCGATCGGCAGAACACCGCGATCGAACCTAGCGACTTACACCGGACTATTTGACTATGTCCGGAAACTCTTCGCGGCAACCAAGGAGGCGCGCCGGCGCCGCTACGACGCCGGCCGCTTCTCGTTCAATCTGCCCAAGGGCCGATGCCCGACGTGTCAAGGCGAGGGCTTCGTATGCGTCGAGCTTCTCTTCCTGCCCAGCGTCTATGCGCCGTGCCCCAACTGCTATGGCGCGCGCTATAACGGTGAGACGCTCGCCGTCAAGCTGAACGGCAAATTGATCGCCGACGTGCTCGCAATGACGGTCGAAGCCGCCCATGCGCCGACGATCCGGTCATCGCGCGCTCGCTCGACGTCTTGCGCCAGGTCGGACTTGGATACATTCGCCTTGGTCAACCTGCCACAGAGCTGTCCGGCGGCGAGGCGCAGCGCGTCAAGCTCGCCACCGAGCTACAGCGAACCCAGCGCTCCCAAACGATATACGTCCTGGACGAACCGACGACGGGCCTGCATCCCTCCGACGTCGAAAAACTGATCGTTCAGTTGGACGGTCTTGTCGAGTCCGGCAACTCGGTGATCGTCGTTGAGCACGACATGGCGGTCGTCGCTGCAAGCGACGGGGTGATCGACATCGGCCCGGGCGCGGGTGAGGACGGAGGGCGTATCGTCGCGGCAGGAACGCCTGTGGAGGTCGCGGATCAACCGCTCAGCCGCACGGCGCACTATCTCGCGCGTGCACTCGGATAAAATCGGCGCTGAAGGAGAGCTAGTCCTTGCCGATCCCCGCATCGGCTGGATCCAAGGAGCTGGCCGGGTTCTGGCCGGACTGAAGCTTCTCCTCGTCAAGGAACCGTGCGTGGCGCCCCGGGTTGGTCGAGCTAGACCGAATTCATGAGGAGCAAGCATGACGGAGACGGACGTTCGCAAAGGGATGCCGCCCGTCAAGCTTTCGCGTGAGGAATTCGAAGGCCGTTACAGGAGCCAGTTCGTCGATCCCGCCTTCGAAGGATTGAGGTCGGAACTCGATGCCATCATCGATGCCGCCTGGGACGCTTATAGCCATTCCCGCAAATCCCCGCTGACGCTGAAAGCAGGGCCGGGCTTCGCCGATCCCGACTACGACCTCGCCGTCGATTGGCTCGCTGCGCGGTCCGCCATTCTGGAAGCACAGCGGCACCATGACGATGCCGGTGCGATCCCGCGCATCCTCATCATCAACGGCTCTGCCCGAAGCGAGCACACCTGTCCCGGTGAAATGTCCAAGACCTGGCGCATAGTCAAGCTCGCCGAGCCCGCCTTGAGGGAGATGGGTTTTGCGGTCGATATCCTAGATCTTTCTCGCTTGACCTCCGAGTACGGCAAGCACATCCATCCCTGCAAATCCTGCGTCTCAACCGCCATGCCACTCTGCCACTGGCCATGCAGTTGCTATCCCAACTACTCGCTGGGTCAGACTGGCGACTGGATGAACGAGATTTACCCCCTCTGGGTCGCCGCTCATGGCATCCTCATCATCACGCCGGTGAACTGGTATCACGTGCCGGGCGGGCTGAAAGCGATGATAGACCGCCTGGTCTGTGCGGACGGCGGCAATCCCGATCCGACATCGACGCACGGCAAGAAGGCAGCCGAAGCCAAGGTCATGGAGCTGAAAGGCTGGCCCTATCCACGCCATCTCGCCGGCCGCCATTTTGGCCTCGTCGTTCACGGCGACAGTGTCGGAGCCGAAGGCGTCCGCCGGACGCTGTCCGACTGGTCGATCGACATGCACCTTATCTCGGCGGGTCGCTTCGGTGAGATCGACGGTTACGTGGGTTATATGGAGCCATATGCCACCTCTCACCGGGAGTTGGATGAAGATCAGGCATTTCAGCATCAGGTGCTGAACACGGCGCGGGCTTTGGGCAATGCCGTCCGGCTCGCGAGGAGCGGGCACCTGTGGGAGCCCGGCAAGGGGCTAGAGGACCCAAATCCAAAATGACGGACCGAAAGGACACTCAATGCTTGAAGAGAAACTCAAGGAGGCCATTATCTGCGAGCTGAAGCGACAGGCGGCGAACCGGCCGCAATCGCTGAAGGTCGAAGGTTCCAACGAGCTGATCGTCAACGGCAAGATCGATCTGGCCGACCTGGTCATGGTGGTCGCAGGCTCGGTCGCCGGTGGTCCCTAGCTCAATCGCGATAGCATCTTTCTCAAAGCCTGCGCGTCGGCCGGCGCCGCACTTTTCTGGTCGTTGTCGAAATAGACATAGACGTCACAGCCTTGCCGCTTCCAGGACTTGAGGCGCTCCGCCCACTGGGCGAGCGCCGCCTGCGAGTAATGGCCGTGATAGCGTCCGCTTGGGCCATGTCCACGGACATAGACGAAGTCCGCCGTGCGTTTCCAGGGCGCCGGCGCATCGTGATGGTCGGACAGGCAGAGCGAGATGTTTTCCTCGGACAGCATTCTGAGAATGCGCGGCTGATACCAGCTCGGGTGACGAAATTCGAAACTGTAGCGGCGTTTCCTGGATAGGAGTTTGAAGAACGATCCGAGTCGCTCGGCGTCCACCTCGAACTGAGGCGGAAGCTGAAACAGGATCGGGCCTGCCTTGCCGCGCAACAGCGACATGCGGTCCTCCAGCAATTCCAGGCTGTTTTCGGAGCGATCTGAAAGACGCTTCCAGTGTGTTATGAACTTGGACGCCTTCCAGGCAAAGACAAAATCGCGGCCAGTCTGCTCCCGCCACGCTGTGACCGCCTCCGGCGTCGGCGTGCGGTAGAACACCCCGTTCAGTTCCGTGGTGTCGAACTGATCGGCATAGTAGCTGAGCTGGTCTTTGATCCGGACCTCCCGGGGAAAAAACGGGCCTCGCCAGGATGCGTAGTGCCAACCCGAGGTCCCGATAAGAATACGTGCCATTTAAACGTCGTCCAATCCTATCGGCATTTCCGAATGGGCCGCATGATGTTTCCAACGAACTATCGACGCCCCGGCCAAAGCAATGTTCCTGAACTTGAGGAACCGGCGATCATCTCTCAGGTTTTCCCTGGCTAACCTGATGTTGAGGAGCGCGGCATGCGGCAAAAGGCAAAGATTGAAAACTACAAGGCGCCGGCCGGCGGGTGGGGCTCGCTCAGTGCGGTGGCTCACATCCTCACACAGGAAGAGGTCGCGATTCTCGGCAGCGAGATCTTGCTGAAACAGAACAAGACCGGCGGCTTCATGTGCGTGAGCTGCTCGTGGGCCAAGCCCGCAAACGCCCGCATGTTCGAGTTCTGCGAGAACGGAGCCAAGGCGACCGCCTGGGAGATAACAGGCAAGACCGTCACGCCGGATTTCTTCGCACAGCACACGCTCACCGAGCTGCGAACCTGGTCTGATCACCAACTGGAGGAGCAGGGTCGCCTGACGACGCCGATGCGCTACGATCCCGGCAGCGACAAATACCTACCGGTCGACTGGAGCGAAGCCTTCCGGGAGATCGGCGCAGAATTGAATGCGCTCGATCCGCGCTCGGTCATCATGTACACCTCCGGCCGTGCCTCGCTCGAAGCGAGTTATATGTACCAGCTGTTCGGCCGGATGTACGGCACCAACAACTTTCCTGACAGCTCGAACATGTGCCACGAAACAACATCGGTGGCGTTGCCGGAAGTGATCGGCGTCCCGGTCGGAACGGTGCTGCTGAAGGACTTCGACGAGACCGATTGCATCTTCTTCTTCGGTCACAACACCACGACAAACGCGCCGCGCATGCTGCATCCGCTCCAGGAAGCGGCCCAGCGCGGAGTGCCCATCGTGACATTCAATCCGCTCCGGGAGCGCGGGCTGGAACGCTTCGTCAATCCGCAAAGTCCTTTTCAGATGATTGCGGGCGGCACACGCATCAGCTCGCAATATCATCAGGTGCGGATCGGGGGCGACGCCGCGGCCATCGCCGGCATCTGTAAATGGATTATCGAGTCGGATGACCTTGCGCGAACCAACGGCGGCCCACGTGTGGTCGACGTCGCGTTCGTCGAACAGCATACGGCCGGCTTCGAGGAATTTGCGGCGTTCTGTCGCGCCCAGGATTGGGATCAGATCGAACGAGCATCGGGGCTTTCGCGAACCGCCATGCTGGACGCGGCTAACACCTATATGGCGGCCAACGCTGTCATCGCCAATTACGGCATGGGCATAACCCAGCATAAGCACGGCGTCGAAACCGCCAAGATGATCGTCAATCTGCTGCTGTTGCGCGGCAATATCGGCAAGCCCGGCGCCGGGATTTCACCGATCCGCGGACATTCCAACGTGCAGGGCCAGCGCACGGTCGGCATCTCCGAAAAGACGAAACTCGTGCCGCTCGACAAGCTCGCCGAACTCTACAGTTTCGAGCCGCCGCGATGGGACGGCCTGTCGACCGTTGACGCCTGCGAGGGCATTTTAAAAGGAGATGTGCGCGGCTTCGTCAGCCTTGGCGGCAATTTTGTGCGCGCGATCCCCGAGCGCTCGCTGATGGAGCCTGCTTGGTCGGGCCTGCGCCTCTCGGTTCAGATCGCGACGAAACTCAATCGCAGCCACATCGTTCCGGGCGAGGTGACGTATCTGCTTCCGTGTCTCGGTCGGATCGAGATCGACGAGCAGGCAAGCGGCGCGCAGGCAGTGTCGATGGAGGATTCGACGACTTGCGTTCACGGCTCGCGCGGCCAGCGCCAGCCGGTCGCAGACAATCTCTTGTCGGAGCCGGCGATTGTCGCCGCGCTTGCCAAGGCAACGCTGGGGCCTTGTCCCGCGGTCGATTGGGATGGCTGGGTCGCTGATTACGCGCGCGTGCGCGACGCCATAGAATGTACCTATCCCGAGCAATTCAAGGATTTCAACAAGCGCATGTTCGAACCCGGTGGCTTCCCTCGGCCGTTGCCCGCCCGGGAGCGCAAGTGGAAGACGCCCAACGGTAAGGCAAACTTCACCGTGCCGAAGGCGGCGTTCGCGCCGCCGCGAGAGGGCGACGGCATCTATGAGCTGATGACGATGCGGGCCGATGGTCAGTTCAACACGACGATCTATACGGAAGACGATCGGTTCAGGGGCATCCAGGGTAGCCGGTACGTCGTCCTGATGAATCCAGCGGACATGGAGGACGACGGCCTGAAGTCCGGAGACACCGTCACGCTGGTCACCGAAGCAGGCGATGGTGTCGAACGCAGCCTGAGTGAGCTTCAGGTCGTGCCCTACGATATCCCGCGCAAGAGCCTTGCGGGCTATTACCCCGAATGCAATGGCCTGATCCCGCTGTGGCACTATGCTGAAGGCAGCAAAGTGCCCGCGGCGAAATCCGTTCCAGTGCGCCTGTCCAAGGATGTCATTCCCGAGATCATCGAAGGCGGAGAGATACCAATCTCGACGGACTGAGGCCGGCTGCAAAGCAAACGACGGCGCATGAGGCACAGCAGCCAGCGCGGGGCATACGAGCCGCTGGAAAATACAGGTGAATAGAAACTTCAACGGCCCCTTCGAATTAAACTTCCATCGCTTACTGATTGGAGTTTTACATGAAGAAGATCGGATTAGTTGGAGCCGCGGTCGCCTTGGTGGCGACAGTTGCGATCGTCCCCGCCGACGCACGCGGTTGGCGCGGCGGCGGATGGGGCGGCCCGGGCATCGGCTTTGGAATTGCAGCCGGAGCACTCGCGGCAGGAGCTTACGGCGCCTACGGCCCTTACGGATATGGTCCGGGCTATGGCCCCGGGTACGCTTATGGTCCCGCTTACGCCTACGGCCCCGGTTATGCTTACGGCGGACCTTACTACGGTCACCGTCGGTACTATCGTCACTATCAACGCTGGTGATTTGACCACGGCGAGCTTGGCGCCGGCAGTCAACGAGGAGAGGAATGCGCAGACGCCTCTGGGTGATCGCAGCAATCTCCGCGACCGTGGCTGCCGGCGCGGGAATCTGGTTCCTGACGGCGCCGGCGCGTTTCACCTCGGCCGATGTCGGCAGCGTCTCTGACACCGGCGGTGATGCCGCGCGCGGGAAACTGGTCTTTGCGGCCGGAGACTGTGCGTCCTGCCACGCTTCGCCGGGACAAGCTGACCGCCTGCATCTTGGCGGCGGACTGGCGCTGGCCTCGCCCTACGGTACGTTTCGCGCGCCCAATATTTCAATGGATCCGGTCGACGGCATCGGAAACTGGTCGGCAAAAGATCTCGCCAATGCTTTGCTGCGTGGCGTGTCTCCGCGTGATCAGCACTACTATCCAGTTTTTCCGTATTCAAGCTTCACACATATGCGCCCCGAGGATATTCAAGATCTGATGGCCTACTTGCGCACGCTCTCCGCCGTGAAGGGACGTGCGCCTGATCACGAGCTCAATCCGATCTTCAGTATTCGTCGTTTTGTCGGGTTCTGGAAGCTTCTCTACTTCAAGCCGGGTCCGATCGTGGCCGACTCTACGCACGACGAGGTCTGGAATCGGGGCCGCTATTTGAGCGAGGCGCTGTCCCATTGCGCGGAGTGTCACTCGTCGCGCGACCTGTTCGGCGGTATCAAATCCGCTACACGCTATTCTGGGGGGAAAGATCCCACCGGCACCGGCTTCTATCCCAATATCACGGCGGCACGGATCGGTGCCTGGTCGGAGCAGCAGGTGGCGGACCTGTTGAAGACGGGCAATACGCCCGATCATGGCCGCGTCGGTTCATCGATGGCTGACGTTGTTACAAACACCGCCATGTTGCCGGACAACGATCGCAAGGCGATTGCCGTTTATGTGAAATCGTTGCCGCCGCGGCCGACGCCTCATCCCTGATCGCTATTGCGCATAGAGATAGGCTGCGACATCGCGCGCCTCGGCCTCACTGATCCCCGTAGCCGGCATTGCTGTCCTTGGCGAGAAGATCTGTGGCGCCACGATCCATTGTATAAGATTGTCGGGCGCGTTGGTCACTACGCCTGCGATATAGACGCGTTGACGGAGATCGTCGAGGGAGCCTCCGACCTGACCGTCGCCGCCGGGGACGCCGGAAATGGTATGACATCCGGCGCAGCCATAGCGGCGGATCAAGGCTGGCGCCCGGGCTGGATCGCCGGCGGTCATCGCCCGGGCGATGTTTTCGGTCTGCTGGCGGTAACTTTGAGCGAAGCCGCCCGCGACGGCCGACGCACCCAGAACGCTGGCCGCGACGATCAAGAAGATGGACATTCTAGAGCGCGTGAAATGCATCGGTCCGCTCTCCTTTTTTCGCGGCACGCATGATCCAAAGCGCGATCAGGGCAAGGGCTGCGCCGGCATAGATCGTCCCGGCCGGCACCCACATGATGATGCCGGCCAACTGCTGGTCCTCCAGCGGGGTCAGACCCCACGCCGCAGCGGCCTCCTGCTGCTCCCGGTAGAGCAGATGCGGCGCAAGTGCCATCAAGGCGCCGAGGACGCTGGTGTGCAGCATGGTGATGAAGACATGCCAGGCGGCGGCACCGGTTTTGCTGCGCCTGAACACCGACCACCAGAATAGGACGGCCGTCAGGAAGAAGCTGAGATGCTGCACCCGGTGCAGGATGACGTTGGAGACGGCTGCATCGAACAGGAGCGGCGCGTGCCAGCCCCAGATCGCCATTCCGTGCAGAATCGTGGCGGTGCGACCGCCGCTGAGAAAGCCCCACACGGCGTCGGCGGCCGGCAGCCGCATCCAGCGGCCGGTCGACAAGCGAACGCGGCGGGGCAGGGACCACAGCAGCGTTCCAATCGGCCGCGCAATCACGAGCAAGGGCGCGGATACGGCCATCAGGATCTC
>Ga0307510_10009453_pt1 | contig 11610 bp, 7 predicted proteins | sample 12_EM_MG_FD_207224 | JGI IMG/M metagenome (GOLD analysis project Ga0307510, IMG submission 207224) | Populus trichocarpa ectomycorrhiza microbial communities from riparian zone in the Pacific Northwest, United States - 12_EM | ecosystem: Host-associated > Plants > Roots > Unclassified | place... | reverse complement strand
ACTCCTTTTTTGCATCTTTCATCCAAAAGTGCCTTCAAAACATAAAACAAAGAATATCAAGGCATTTTATATATAAAACATAGGCAAAACACTAGTTAAATGTGGGTGAAACTATCGAATAATATGGGTGCATCAATCCCACTATGTAAGACCCCCCATTGACTTTGTACCATCACGTTTGACGAGCTTGCATCGTAACTCGATGCTTGTGCCTCATGTACTTGTTCTTGGTCGGTACCTACTGACTTATGGCCATCAGCATCGCTGCTAGAAGAACTAGCGGCGATCCTATCCTCGCGACGTGCAATAGACTTTTCCCTAGGCATTTAAACAAATTAACAGATAAAAAATATTAAATTATTCCTATTTAAAAAAAATTGGCTGTATCTCTCCTATACGTGAGACTATTCAAAATTTTTAAACCTGCAAATACACAACATATATGCCACAAACTAGTTGATTTTATTCAATTTCTTCTAACAATTTAGCATAATTCAATTTCGTAGAAATTTTTTATTTTTTATGCGATAATATTTTTAATCATAAATTTATAAAAAAATTATTTTAAATTTACAAAAATTCAAAATAATAATTAAAATTAATCCTACACATTTAATTTAAATTGAACAAAAAAATTGAAAAAAAAAAACAAACTAAAATTCAACAAAATAATGCAAAAATTATTACAATAACAACTAAAATTCAACACAATTATTTCTAAGTGATAATATTTTTAATCATAAATTTAAAAACATTTATTCTAAATGGAATAAATAAAAAATAATAATTAAAATTATTCCTACACATTTAATTGAAATTGAACAACAAATTTGAAAAACAATAACAACTAAAATTCAACAAAATAATGCAAAAATTATTTCAATAAAAACTAAAATTCATGTCATTTATTAATTCATAAAATTATTAAGAACACAAAATTGAACAAAAATAATGCAAAAAAAAAAAACACAAAAAAAAAGATAAAGGAATGGAAAATTCTTACCTTAATGGTGTGCTTTATTTCACCTCTTGATTATAAAAAAGAAAATACATTGTTAATAAACCAAAGAAAAATAAAGAAAAACAACATACTTTAAGATGGGAAAAGAAGCGAATGCTTGATCTCAGGTGAGAAGGAGAGAGAGAAGAGAAGAGAAAGATAGAGAAATGAAGGTGTGAGACAAGAAGATGAAGACCTGATCTATCATGATTCAAGTTTTTTATTTTAGTTTTTACTGACGAAATTATTGATGGGAAATTAAATATCAATATTTTTAATATTTTTTTTTCCATATGTAAAGTCAAATGAAAATTTTCAACTTGCGCGGAAATTTTTAGAAAACCCCTCTTAATATTACCGACAACTTTTTATTTTGTTGGTGATTCCATTGGGAAAAAAAATGAACAGTCAAAAGATCATGAATTATCACTATATTAAAAAGTGAATAGTTTTCATGGTTTCCGAAATATATCGACAAACACATTCCGTCGGTATACCTGTATGTAATGGAGATTGTGAACAGTGCCATGGTGAAGGGGAACAATTTCCATGGTCTTTGGTATATACCGATAGACACATTCTGTTGGTATACCCATTGTCATAACCCAATTTCATTTTTTTAAAATTAAATAAATAATAAAAAATGAATGAATGAAAATTAATTTGAGAATCGGATCAAGACAACACTAATAGAAAGTTTAAGGACTAATAAGAATAAATTATAAATTTAGGAGTCAATTTGCTAAAAATTGAAAGAAATGATAAGTTTGGGGACTTAATTAAATTTTGATTTAATCCATTAATGCAATCAAGGGCTTGATTGAAGAAATACCAAAGTTTGGGGCTAATTTGAAGAAATTGCAAGAAATTAAAAATCCAATGACCAAAGTGAATAAGCGATGATATTATAGAGGAGTTAATTGATTTTTCCAGTAGTAATTTTGAAAGAATTAAAAGTTGAAGAATCAATTAAGGATTGACTTGATTAAATTGGAAACTAATGATTGTTTTGTAAATGATGCCGAAATCCAGGGGTTCAATTGCAATTGATCCAGTGGCAAAGTTAAGAAAAAAAAGACATTTTCCATGAATAAGGGCCCAATTACTAAATGTCAGAACTTCAGGGGGATTCAAAATAGCCATTTCAGTTGAAAAACGGCGCCGTTTCAAAGAAAACCATTCATCCTCTTCATCTCACCAGACTAGGAAGAAAAAACACACGCCCCTGTCATCGTCGACCGTTACCATTACTCCTGCAATAACAACGGTTGGTCGCCTCATTATCTGGAGGCGATCGCATGGCATTGGCCACGAACCAGGGAGGAAACGAAGGGAAAAACAGAAACATAGAGAGGAAAGCATTGGCCAGCCAACGCACGAGCACCAACTTTGTCTCCACGACACCAGCCCCCTCCCCCTTAAACAACATATCAGAAAAGAAATACAACCGAACAGACACGCAGACAGACGAAGAAGAAGAAAATCAGAGGACCGAAACCAGTAGAGAGAGAGACGGGGGACGAGGAGAGAAAACCAGAGAACGAACAGAAGAATACACAGAAAAAAAAGACTGTGAAGAAGAACACAAGATACACAGAAAAACAGAAACGCACAGACAGAAACGAAAAAGATTGAAAGAAAACACAAAGAATATATATATATATATATATATATATAGAGAGAGAGAGAGAGAGAGAGAGAGAGAGAGCCAAACACAGAGAAGACAGAGAGAAAACGAGAAAAAAAGACCAACAAAGATTTACACAGAGAGAAAGCAAAAGAAAAGAAAGAATCAGGGAGAAAGAAAACGAAAGGAAGAAGAAAGGGATCCAAAGCACGCCATCGTCTTCGACTTCGCCTCTCTGCACCAGGTACGTTATTCTCTTCCCCTGCTTTGTAAGTTTCATTTGACACTGTGCGAAGGTAATTAAAGGAATTATAATTACCTTCGCACTTTGCATAACATGCATGAAGCCTGCACGCACGCATGCCTCAGCCAGCCGGGTCACTGGTTGGACCAGTGACCAGGTTGAGCCACTGGGCCTAACCCAGCCTATAAAGGCTGAGCTAGACTCAGCCAAAAAAATAGAGATCAGGCTTGGCCCTCAAGCCCAATCGACCCAATTTGTATTGGGCCAAGGGTGTGTTTGACAAAATATATCCTTCTATCAATCCTCTTTATTTTATTCCCTTTTGTTTTGATATCTGGCCAAACAAGTCCCTTTGTGATATCAGAAAATTTCAAAAAAAATTATGGATCCATTTGAATTTATTTGTGGATCCCTTATTGTTTTTCCAATGATTTCACTATATATTTGATTTGTGGATTTTTACTGTGAAATGCGAATATGATATGTGATACATACCTGTCTTTTTTTTTTATATAAAAAAATATGTATATTTTGCTTTCAATTTAAATTTTACTGGTTTATTTACTAGCGCTAGAATCAAGAATACCATGCTTTTTTGTGTTACATAATATTTACTAATGCTGGAGTTGGAAGTATTCGTATCCGAATATTTATTAGTATCAAAGTCAAGAATATTACAAGCAGATTATTGGTATCATAATCCAACAAACTCTTAGCAATTTAAGACAAAACTAGCAATTCAACCTACCTCATGTAAGACGCTTAAAAGGTGATAATATCTCGTACCATAGAATCTATGCTGACCAGTTAGGGTTTCTAGTGACCATAATATTAGGTGACGACTCCTTAAATAAGAACTTTTCCATCTAAGAACAAGATGTCAAAAATCTGTTCTTTCACAAATTGAATTTTTAAAGATCGTCGTGATGTCGGGTGCGACACCCATATGTAATAAACACTTTGAACATTGTCATGGTGAAGGGAAATAGTTCTCATGGTCTCTAAAATATATCGATGGACATATTATGTTAGTATACTTGTATGTAATGAACACTGTGAACAATGTTAGAGTAAAGGGGAACAATTTTTGTGGTCTTTGTAATATACCGACGGACATATTCCATCGGTATACCCGTATGTAATGAATACCGTGAACAATGCCAGGGTGAAGGGGCACAGTTCTCAAGGTACATGGAATATACCGATGGAAACATTTTGTGTGTATACCTGTATGTAATGAACACCGTGAACAGTGTCAAGGTGAAGGGGAACAATTCCTATGGTCTCTGGAATATATCAACGAATACATTCCGTCGGTATACCCATATGTAATGTATAATTTGTCGGTATTTTCATCGGTTTAAAATAGTGTCTAATGCTAAATTGTATATGTTCCTGAAAATACTTAAATTCACAGTTGCACACACAACACAATAACACTAGTTCACATCACAATAATAAAATAAATTATTTATTATCATTCAATAATAAATTAACATCATTGTCATTACATTGAAGTAAATTTCATCCATAAATATTACATTATAGTTTATAACATTACACATTCTTGTTGTGCAAATTAATCAAAATTCTCTTCTTCTTCGTCAATTGACTCGTTCTCATCTCCATCGCAATCTTGTATGTTGATTTCATCGCTATCATCTTCATCAACTTGTGTATGTTTGTTGGAGCTCAAAACATCATTCAACTCCTCAGCATCAACATCAATAAAAATATTCTCGATGATGCAAAAATTTGAATTTTCTTTTAAGTTATTAGACGGAGCAACTCGATATGTATCAACTAATTTACCAAGTTGAAAGACATCATCTCCCACAATTAATTCATCGTTGCCATCCTGAACAACCTCGACATGACCATTGAGTTTGGTTTTCACTACGGATAATCAATCAGCTCTTGAACGATCATTTCTAAAAGAAGGATTGTATGTGTAATAAACTTACTGGCATTGCTTGGTGAAAACAAAGACATTGTCGATGTTGCGGAGCCTAGCCTTTGAATTAAATTTGACCAAACCATAATAGAAATCTACTTTGATTCTCTTGTCAGTAACGTCATATCAATAATATTTGAATAAAAATACTTTATTATGCTTGCTATGATATTACTTTTCAATGACCTCTTCCACCTTCCCATAGTAATCAACTTCAAACTTATTAGAAGTCGATCTCTTAACACAAACCCCGTTGTTATATTTCTTTTTACCCTGCCCATATTCTTCAATATGAAACACATGTCCATTAATAAAATACTCGTTGTAGCCCTTAACCTTTCTTTTAGAATCCAGACTAGGTGTTTGAGAGTGTGGTAGAGATTGTTTTTCAAAGTGCTTTCACTAAAAAATGCATCAAAATAATATATTTTTTATTTTTTAAAAATCAATTTTGATATCAGCACATCAAAATGATCTAAAAACATAAAAAAGTTAATTTTAAGCAAATTGTTTTTAAAATTTGCCCAACCCCCGTTTGGAATGCAATACCAAACGACGGTTTAATAAAGATAAAGTAACACTAGAATTCCTTCCTGATTGATAAACATGGTGTATGAAGTACAACCATGAACAATTAACGAGAAATGTGTAATGAAATTAAGTATCCTGAGTGATAAGAAAAATTAAACAGCACTTACATCTGTTCTGAACCACGTGGAAAATTATTCATTTTGTAATCGAAAGATTTGAGATTCAATCAGCTGTGAGTTTTGTAACAGTAAATAGTAACGATGTTGTTTGTGAGGAATTCAACAATGTATTAGTTTATGATATTATACGAGATAAATTGTTCAAACATAACAAAATATTAATTATGATACTTACTAAATAAAATGTCTTAGTTCATCGTAGTTAAATAACACATAATTATGTGTTTGTCTGAATTCTATTTCTGACAAATATTTTCCTCTCACAACATTTTTTGTTACGGGTTGTCCAAAATGAGAGAATATTGACAAGTTCCGACTCGAAAACACTTCCCCACCATTATCATGCTTAGGAACGTGGTTTTCTTGTTCTATAAAATTTTAAAAAAAACCACAGATGAATCATACCCATCTCTTTAAAAACTAAACACACCTAATATTATTTAAAAATAATCACAATCTAATTAAAATATAAACAAAAAATTTATTTGAAAAAATATACACAAATAATACATTATTTTTTAAAAAACTTAAAAACAAAAAAATAAATAAAAAAGAACCAGGCTAGGCTTGTGGGTCTAGTAAGCAAGGCCCAACACCTGGCCCAATGAAGCAATATGACCTTGTTAAACCAATCCATGACCTTGTTAACAATGGAAGACTACACATAACATATAAAATTTATTAAACAATAATTACATAGAAAACAATGCAAGGCTATACATATGAAAATTTTTATAAGAAAATCAATATTAGAAAAAAAATTAATCTATATAAAATTAAAAAAATCACAAATGAATCATACCCACTTTTCTAAATACTAAACACGTCCAATATCATTTAAAAATAATCGCAATAAAAAATATAAACGAATAATGCATTATTTAAAAAAAAACAAAAAAAAAAGACTATAAAAAAAGAACCAGGCCAAGCTGTGGGTCTGGTAAGCCAGGCCCAACGCCTAGCCCAATGAAGCAGCGGCCCGCGCTTGGGCTTTTTTATTTATTTATTTAAATGGGGCGGATGAAGCATCGTCCATCCCAAATATTTCAAAAAAAATGACGCTTTGCCTGCATTAGTAAACGACGCGTTGCCTGTCCGAATCTAGAATCCAGCCAACACAGTGACCAGAAAAATGGGGTTCGTCATTTTTTCACCAAAAAATCCGATTTCAACCTATTTTTAACTAAAAACACCTAGAAAACACCATGAAGACCTTGTTAAACGAATCCATGGCTACCAAAAGCCAAAAACCTATCTAAAAACCTGAAATCCACTCGGAACAAAAATTATTCCCGAGCTCAGATCTGTTGTTTTAGGTGTTTTCAAGGTATCAAAAAACATCCAAAAGCAAACCCCTTATCATATGAAACCTTGTGACACGAAAATTAACTGTTTTGGTGACTAGAATCTTCCCCGACAACCACTTTTTTTTTTAGACCGAAATCTAATGACTCCTTCTCTCTCCTCCTAACAGAAAAAGGACTGAAAAAAAAAATGAAATTAGATACCAAAATATACCAAAATGTATTTTGTATTCCAATCTCAAGAAAAAAAAAAGTGCCCTTTGGCAACAATAAAAAAAGCTGCAAGCTGCATCAAGGACCATTGTTAAGTCAGCTCTAACTACCTTGGATATTACTTGATAAAAATCAAAAGCCACGATTCGCCCAGAATCTTCCTAAGCTCTTATAAAACCATCTCAATCTCTATCCTTAAAGGAAGGGAGGGGTAAAAAAAGAAGAAATAAAGCCATTGTTAAAAACTTGGTTAAAAAAAGAGGCCCACATTGCAACTTACGATAACCATACCAAAAATCTATAGCCTGCCTCTCAACCACCAAACATGGTCTCCCCCTAGTAACCATTGAAGCTTCGGAGCCTGAAGGAGGCAGAGGGGGAAGGACCATAATGATACTGCCATTGCCTATTTCAAGTCTCAGTTTTCATAAAAAAAAAAAACTTTACTTCCTTTTCCTAACGCTGCAGCCATTGCAGGATCACACATCTCAGCATGAACTACCCAAACAGTATCATTTTAGCTGCCAAACACCATCATCTCAGCCGCAGCTCCTCCCCACAGCGCTCAACCAGCACCCACCTTTCAAGAAAGTAACTGATCTTGTAACAAATTTCCCATCACAAGTTTACAAAAATCAACCTCCCTCTCAAGTCGCAACGACCCTAAAACACCAAGAAATCAAACAAAAACGTGTCTCACCTTTCATCCTCTTCTTCTGGTATCAATACTGTAACTTTTCTTAAGGTTATCCATTTTGTTCACAAGTCATCTGGTTTACAGAAAGGGAGCCACTTTGGTCCCTTTTAGAGTAAGAGTAACACATGGTGGTTTAGTTTCGGTTTGGACAGTAGCAAAAAAAAAAAAAAACACAGGGAGTTACTGAAGGCATTGGTACCATCAAGCCAAAGTCCTGGGTTGATTCCTGGAGTTCAAAGAGCTTTTGAAACAAGAGATACCTCAAGTCAAGAGGACAAGGAGGATCAACAATATTACCAATAACCTCGTAAACCAGGGCTAGCCAGGTTGGTGGAAACAGTTAGCGAAGAAACCCCCTCTCGCCACCACTTTGGTCTTTTCCTCCGCTGTGTTTCAGTTGTTGTTGCCATCACTAACCATGCTCCGGTCTTTCATGCAACACCGGGAACTACTCCAGCAACTGTTTGCCTTCGGCCAAGCAAGGTTTCTCCTCCTCCTCCTGCTTTCCCCACTCCCCATGGTGGCTATTGCATGATTTTTAAAATAATTAACAAGGTTGCTTGGCCGAGTTAGCAACCATGCGGCACTGGGTTGGATCTAGCCCGAATGATTGGGTTGGATCCGGTCCAAGCCCAAAAAAAAGCCAGGTCAATTGGGCTATTATCGGCCTAACCCGACCTGAATGGATCCGACCCATATGACTAGGTTAGTCCTGCATAATATAATATTATAATAATAAAAAATGAAAAAATTTCAAAACAAATTCAAAAGTCCTTTCAATTTTTTATTTATTTTCTCACATGTTTTTCTATAAATTTTACATAATATTTGGTTGCATATTTTCACTTTAAGATATAGATTCGGTATTAAAATACCTAGTTTTCTTCGAAATATTTTTTGAAGAAAAATTTGAAAATTAAAAAAAAATAATTAATTTTATCTTTAAAAAAAATATTTTGTTTTAATGCATACGGTCAAATTCTAAAAGTTTTCCAAGCATATATATATAAACAAACAAAAATGCATCTTTCTCATGTTTTAAAATGTAAAAATGGATATCATAATCAATTTATGATTTTCGTTAGAGTTTGATCAAAATATCAAAAACTCTTCACCAATCATTTTGTTCACTTTATATTTAAAGTGTTAGGATTTAACTGTAAACTTTAATATTTAAGGGGGGTGTAAAACTACACAGTAGAGTATACTCTCAGGTATTAAAGATACAAAAAAATAAATACGATGCTAAAATTTGGATCTTAGAATGGTTAGGATTTAACTCGATAAATTAGAGACTTCCTCACAAAGAGAGATCTACCTTGAATCTTAGACAAGACCAATAGACAAGAACATGACTTAGAATAACAATAAACAATAATGCAACTTATCTTAGGTAGGGTGAACTAGGGGTGATGTGTCTTTTCTTTGCACAACTAGTCTCTTACCCGAACTTTCGCAGACCATAGGTTTCTTAGTAACCTTAATATTAGGTGGCAACTCCTGAACCTTATAATCATAATTTTATGATTATACCTAAAACTCTTTTCCAACACAAACTCACAAGGAGGTAGACCCGACATTACTCGATACCCCATGACAGTAAACGTAACAATTACAAAAGCATGTTTAATTAAATAAATAAGCCACAATGAACCAATCTCTTACTAATACTTTTAGTTCCTTTCGAATCAACTAAACTAACAAATTGTCTCGGACATCTGAACATAGATGCCACTAGAGCCTTTCAACTAGTCTAAATAAATTATCCCTGTCGTCATCTATGTCTCATTCAAGAATTGACATTATATATCCAAATAATGCATAATTATATAATTCTAGAGAATTCTTTAGTTAATAGAGGTGAAAAACACCTATTTATTGTCTGTGCTCTAGATGTACCTCCTTGCTACTATATAGCTCTCCTGTGGCCTCTCCTGTATCAATAGGTTTACTATATCATTTTTCATTTGATACTCATTCCATATAATATAATCTAAATTGATTTCTTTCAACTTAATCATCATTTACAATTTAACTTGTATTGAAATTTCATTTCAACTCATCATTCAACTCATATTCTCGATCTAATTAACAAGAAAAACTTCTTATATTTCATACACACACATGTATACTCTACTATACTTAAGTTTCGTTTTTATAACTTCAATCATTCAAGTCGTACTTTAAGAACATTATTTCTTATTTTAATCATAACTAAAATTCTAGAATTTAGTTTTAGGCATGACTTGTGTCTTTAGAAATTTAAGACACAAGGCTATAATTTTTATGAGGGAAGAAAATCTAGTTCTGCCCTTAACGCCCCTAAAACTACCCCTTTTTGTGATATGCATAATCTCTCTAACAAGGTTTAATCTAAACCTTCTTCAGTTTTTAACTCATATTCAGAGTTTTACCACTTTAAATTAAACGAGTTCAGTCGCATTTGAAATTTAACATCTTTATATATAACTTTCATGAAGAAATATATTTGAAATTCTATCATTTATCAGTTCAAATTTTAGTGATAAGTTAACTGATAATACTGTATAGCAAAAATCTAGAATGATCTTTTTCAGTTTTTAATCTAGTTTTTAATCCATATTTGGAGTTTTATAACTCCAAATTAAACAAGGTGTATCCTATTTGAAATTTAACATCTTTAACTATAACTTTCATGAAGAAATATGTTTTAAATTCTATTATTTACTAGTTCAAAATTTAGTAACAAACTAACTGATAAAACTATCCATCAAGAATCCAACATGACATTTCTTTAGTTTTTACTCCATATATAGAGTTCTATAACTCAATTAAATGAGGTGAGTTCCATTTGAAATTTAACATTTTTAACTACAACTTTTGTGAATAAATGCATTTTAAATTCTATTATTTATTAGTTCAAACTTCGGCTAGAAGTCAATCAATAAAACTGTCTAATTATTAGCTTGAAGCATAACCACATACTCTTATGAAATTTTCCCCGTTCAAGGCAACCATATTTATGCAATGTTCTTTAACATCAACATAACTTTACATAATGTTACAAGTCAATTAAACCAACAATTCTAAGCTCTTTAAGTAGAGGTGGTTGAACCTCTATCTATGGTAAGGGTGGATTTCCTTTTCAATATGTGTACAATTAAGCTATTATCAACTTTTTAAATATTTCACTTCATACATTCAAATATAACTTTTTTATCGGTTGAGACAATTATAACTCCTCTATATAAACAAGACTTGGTCAATTTCCATGTAGACAAACGATGGGTTCTTTCCTTTCTAATTAGTAATGTTTACATCTTGTTTCATTTATTAACTACCCAAACCAACACAATTTTATGCCATCTTTATAAAAATTTCATCAAAATCCCAACTCCCTTTGATTTCCCTTTTTGGCCGAAACTCATCCCATGGTAAGGGATGGATTTTTCTTCTTCCATTCTTTCAATTGAATCATTACCCAATCATTTATCATGCTTATAAATATTATTCAAACATAATTTTATAAATTTAAACAATCATTCAATCAATTTCAAATTTCCTTCATGCATATTTCAACTAAAATGTATCATTTCACAAGATAAACTCAAACCAAGCTTGAATCAAAGTTTCTCACCTCTTAAACACAAGAAATTTGAAGGAAAAAAAATGTTGAAAACAAGTTTTCTTCTTCCTCTAATTCTTTCCTCTCAACCCGTCACTTTAGGCTTTCCAATACTCTAAGAAATCTTTAAGTATTAGTTCAAATTCCTCCTAAACCACTCTTTTGATGCTTTACTCACTCTTATCTAGTGTTTAAATGGATCAATTTAAGGTGAAAGTCAAGTAAAAATCAACAAAGCTCCCCCTCCTTAAACAAAT
>Ga0307510_10009451_pt1 | contig 11610 bp, 12 predicted proteins | sample 12_EM_MG_FD_207224 | JGI IMG/M metagenome (GOLD analysis project Ga0307510, IMG submission 207224) | Populus trichocarpa ectomycorrhiza microbial communities from riparian zone in the Pacific Northwest, United States - 12_EM | ecosystem: Host-associated > Plants > Roots > Unclassified | place... | reverse complement strand
CCGAGCACCTTGCTCACTAGAACTACATTACCGGATGAAGTAAGGTCAAAGGCAAATGCTCTCCAAATGAAGATAGTGTGGAAAAAAGCGTACGACTTAAGGTGATTTGAGTGCTCTTGAGCTCTCTCGGTATCTTAGTTTTACGGTCGGAAGTTTAGAATATATTTTGGGCGCCCCTTTCAAACACAGAATCTTTCTTCCAACCCTCAACATTCTCCTTTTTTCTCGGTTTACTTACTCCATTACTTTTACTCCCCTGTGCGGATTCACATTCAAGAAAGATGAGTTTCTCTTCTAATACTGAGAGTTACCTCTCTAGTCCTCCAGCTATACTGCGAACACCAAGTCCATTGCCTGAATTCCTTCGCTCAGAAACCATAGAGTCTGAGCCTGGTACTGCCGATTACTCAGAGATTGTTTAGTTAGACAATGATCGCCTATGCACACCAAATACCCAGCCTGCTGCGCATCAGGCACGACAAAAGGAAAAGCCCCCGTCCGGCTTCCTGGGTTTGGGGACCTCCGGAGTCTCCAAACGGAAGGTTGGTTATTGCAGACAATATCAAGTAAGTCATCCACACACCCAACATATACAAGATCCGGGAGTGAGGACTAAATATTTATTTTTTGTGTAATAGATATTGGCAATGTATATATTCAAGTTGTTCCCAGAGGTATCAAAAGTCTCATGGAACGAGCAATCCCGGAGGACAATTTCAGACTCCCGCCACTCTCTCAATCCAGAGACAATCCAGTCAACTGAGTGTCTCCGTAGTTGGCAATCCTCCTAAACATTTACCTTGATGTTGAAGAAAGCACCCCCTTCCCATACCATATACTTTTCTACTCACGATTTCAGTCATTCTCATTTCTCATTTTTCATTTCGTATCGCAATTGTTTTGTATTAATATATTCAGATTGATTCTGGTTACTGCACTTCTCCGGTGTTCAGCCCAATGGGTTCGTTGGGTTGGTTGGGTCAACCCGGGCTTTCCTTTGTTGAGTTGGGCCGGGTTGGGCTCAACATTCGCTGGGCTTGGGCCGGGTCGGGTCGGCCTTTTTTGAGCCCGGGTTAACCCATTGGAAGGCTTGCATCCCCCCACCATACCATGAGTGTCCTAGGAGTAGTTGCCCATTTGACCAGTGCTAGGGGAACTAGATATAACCTCGTGCTGGCCTTACGTGAGATTCAGAGACCCCATACAGGGGAGGCTTTGGCGGATATTGTGGTAAATATCATTATGGAGTAGGAATTGCACTCCATTGTAATTTTTAAATGTGTCAACAATCGAGCTAATACAACTATTGTAATTGTTAGTTACGCATTTTTGGATAATGTAGGATATTTCCGGCGGATAACGCGGCCAACAATAATACGATAATCCCATCGATTGCACCGTGATACCTTCTAATGGATCATGATATGTCCTTTAATCCAGAAAGTCGACCCCTGAGATACATGGGACATGTGTTGAATCTCTCTATTAGGACCTTCAGGTTTGGGGAAGTTGGCGGCATCAATGAGCTACTCGATGTTGTAGTCGTTACAGATGAGACAATGGACTTATGGCGAAAGATTGGCTCCTCAGGCAAAGCACATAATATAACAGTTTACATACGCTGATCGGTTCAACAAAAACAGCAACTCTGGAGTCTAGGGGCTGAAACACTGCGACAGGCGGGGAATGCTACAAGGTGGAATTCGGGTCTGTCAATGATCCAAAGTCTTTTCAGAAACCGGGAGGCAGTTAAGTTCTTTTGTTTAAATGCACCTGACTTACAGGCAGATATCTTATCTGAAAGCGATTGAAGAGAACTGGAATCAGCGGTACTGATCTTACAGCCATTCCTGCCGTCAACCTTATCTTGGGAGGGAAAGGTAGCAAATTTATGCGAAGTAATTCCCGCAATTGACTACCTGTGTGGAATTTGCCCGTAAGATATTATTCATTGCTGTCTTACACTTGGTGAAATATTTCTGACAGCGACTACTAATAGTGATATTATTAGCAAACACTCCCCGGAGGCCCATCTTGCCCGCGCTGCCCAGTCAGGTTTGGCAAAACTATAAGCTTATAGTCATAAAATTTAACAAATTCCTGGGTATATTGCTGCAGTGGTTCTGGATCCGAGTCCGCGCCAGAAGTGGGACTATTTTGAGCTGGGGATTGAGCAGAGAGATTGGACAATTCATGAAGTTCAGTTGGCAAAGGAGACTGTGCAATTACTCTGGGAGGAACAGTACCGTAGAAGAGTTAGCAATGATATGGCTTTCGGGAATCTCAGTTCAGGCATTGAGACTGGTGCAAATATATGAGCAGGAATAATGGAGGAAGTGGAGGAACATCACAGATTCTGGCAGGCAAAGTGATGGCGTGTTACCCCAGGTTTGCTTACATTTCCCTTCACACCAACTCTGACCCTGTATATCTCTTTCAATATTTTATTTTATCTAATTTATCCAAAATAGAAGATGCATATTCAAGATATATCCAGTCCCCACCTGAACCCAATATTAATTCTCCCTTCAGTTATTGGTTGAACTCCGCCAAGTCTACCAACCAGCTCCCTCCCATGGCACTTGACATCTTCTCTATACCCGCCATGTCGGCGGACCCTGAGCGGTTATTTTCTAGCTCAAAGCACATCTTGAAATATACATGAAACCGGCTGAAAAGTGATGCCTTGGAGGCCCTGGAATGTTTGAAGTCATGGGCGAAGGAGGGAATTTTACCACCGAACTTTTACCACTTTAACACCTTTCCGGAAGGCAACTTCAATGAAAATATTGCAAGTACCATTTGATACCTCTCACTTTATATCACAGGTCGAAGCACCACCGATCCTACTTGAATTCATTAATTACCTTTATCTTTTACACCCTCCTCGATTATTTCTTTCTTTTTTATATCTACATTTATTCTTCTTTATTTATTTGTTTCTCCCAGTTGCCTACCACTCGTCTTACCTCTTCTTTCTTCCTCAATTTCCTTCTGTTTACCAAATCCTTTGATTCTCCTCTTTTGCTCTCCTTATTATATAAATCTTAATAATCATAGTTCTAATTGGTACTTTTACGTAATTTAAATCTCATGCAATATAGTTCTATTCGCAGAATTTCTCTTTTCATATGCTTTGTCAGACAGCTCTCAGATTTCATCTTCGGGACTGGTCAGAAACTGGACTAGACTGGACTAGACTGTCTATGGTAGTCAAGTCCAGTTCACCTGATTGAACGGGATTGACAGTCCAGTCAAACCCCTGAGACCAGACCGGTCAGACCATTGGGAACGCTGACTGCAGGTACGATTCGGGAGTTACCAATCCGCCGAAGACTATAGGGCCCTACAGTCACCCTCTCAGACGGTGGTCTTTCACAAAGGACGGACGCTCTTGCCCTACAGCTTGAGACAGACGCCTGGGACGCCCGGGACTGCGGTCATGGCGGTGCCTACAGGGCGGACGGGACGCTTGGGAACACTGGTAACACATGACTTTTAGGTAAAGCCTCACGGCTTCGCAGGTATGATAGACACTGAAAAAGGTTTTCCAATAAACCACCGGTGCCAAATTCCGGTTTCCTCGGAGTGAATCAAATGGGAAAAAAAAAGCTAGGACTAGAGTGGTTCAACATAAGGCTACTACCTGTACAGGTATGATACTGATAAATCACCTCAACGTCTGGGACAAAGCCAGCCCCCGAGTGTTTGTCTAATCAGTTCTGGGTGCCGCTATTGAAAGCAGGGTTGTCAATGGGTCCAGGCTTTATCGGCCCGCTTTCCATTGTTTTCTGGCAATTTCATTATCGAATCCCAAGCCAATCTGATACTATAGATAGAATCCCATCTGATAATTACTAAGGTATCATATAATTGTTAATTTGGGTCACGATCGGGTTAGGGATTGTGACTGCTGTTTTGTGAGTTTTTCCTGTGTTGTGTGCTGAGTTGTACTTTAGTCTTAGAGTTCCCTACGATGGACGCCTAAGTTACATCTACATCGTTACTACACATCACTACTACCGAGGTGCCCCCCTCCTGTGTTGCGTTCTATTCCGCCACGCTACATCAGTCGTCATTGGGTTATGAGTGAGCTGCCATCAGAGTGTTGCTATCACAATCCACACTCTATTTTCAAACAACATTCAAAGCGGTGGAAAGTGAAAAATGCCACAAGCTTTCAGTAATAACAATAACTCTTCCAACGTTGCGAACACCTTTAATTCCACTACCCCGGATGACAGATCTGAAATACTGGCATGGCTATCTCCGCTGGAACCCCGGATGCGGCATCGAGACATCGGAGCCCGGAGGGCAGACAGCATAGGTGCCTGGGTGCTGGAAACTGAAGAGTTTAAGCGCTGGCACAATGGGAGTAGGGAGGACGGATCCTACCTTCCAACCTTATTTTGTGACGGTAATCCGGGAGTGGGGAAGAGCTACATGATGTACGCAAGCATGTACCGTTACGGGGAATCAAAGAATCTAATTGCTAATAAGTTGCAATGACAGCTCACTAGTTATAGACAAGTTGTGCGACGAAGCCGCTGAGGGGGATTCTACCCTTGCATGTTTTTACTTCGACTGTGCGGCTCGGAATGAGCAGTCACCGGTAAATATGCTTGGCTCCCTGCTGAGACAGCTTGTTAGCCGGGAAGGGAAAATTCCGGAAGCAATAGCACGGGAGTTTGGAAAGGAAAAAAGGGTCATTGGGGGTAGGGGCCTACAAATTTCGGGAATTTTGAAGATGCTCCAGACAATCGTAGCTACTAGGCGCACATTTATATGTATTGACGCTCTTGATGAATGTGTGCCAGAGTCTCGAATGGTAATCCTTGAATCTTTAAGCCACATTCTGCAAGGGTCTCAGAATACGCGAATATTTATGACCGGGAGACCACATGTGCGGAGTGGAGTGGAGAAGGGGTTGGGTGGAGCAGCGACCTTTTTGCTTATACAGGCTACGGAAGATGGGGTCCTTAGGTTTCTGCGCGAGAAACTCAGGAAGGACGCGGCCCCGGCTATAATGAGCAGCACATTGGAGGTCGATGTTATGTCAGAAACGTATGTATGAGCGGGGTTAGGGAGAACTCTATCTTAAGTTAATCGCTGACGTATTTGAACTTATATTCCTGTTAGCCTCTCTCCATATTGAAGCAGTCCTCAGGGGTACCACTGTTGCACAGCGGAGGAAGACACTAAAGTCAATAAAAGACGGGTTAGGGTTAGGGGATGCATATAGTGCAACAATGGAGCGCATAAAGGCTCAAAACGAGGAAAGGGAAAATCTCGCGACGGCCGCTTTGACATGGATCTGTCATTCTGAACGTCCATTGCATGTGGACGAGCTCTGTCATGCTCTAGCAGTGGAGATAGGAGAAACAGATTTTGATGAGGAAAATGTTCCTTCGATAAACATATTGCTAGACTGGTTTTCAACAACAAGGTTCAGGCACAGCGGATTCGGAGTTCAGATACGGATTGACGCAAGTTGATTGTATATAGCAGATATAACAGGATACGATTCAGACAAAAGACTTAGCAAAAAAAGGAATGGACAATCAGAAAGTGATCAAACGGAAGTGAAGAATAAGATAAGACAGACAAAGGTGGAAACGAGTGGTAATGAACTGATAATGAACAAATCAAGGGAAAAACAAGCTTCCTTATATCCTATCCTTCCTCCGTAACATGCTGCCAGCGCATGCACAATCTTGCTCCTCGGTTCCTCCCACTCAGTAGTTGCGATATCCTCTTTGCCAAACCAGATCCGAGGTTTGATCAGAATTTCCCAAGGGTATCGAAAAAGTGGCCAGCCATAAGTTGTGCGTGAAACCGAGGGTAAAGCTGATCTTCGGTTATCTTGAGTGTTCCTGTTTCAGTGCGGTGTGATTCGAGTTTGATCCTGTTGCGTCAAGTATGCAGGATCAATGTCGGGAGTCCAAGTCGTTTGAAGCTAATAGTGGTTGAATAGTTATCGAGCAATGGTGTGTAACAGATGATAGTAGTGGCGTTTCTTATCCAGCGCGCATGAGAATAAATGCACGTGATGAGTAGCATAATTTCCAACAACTGCTGCCAAGGTCTGATCATCCTGGACGTGGAGGCTTCGACTGTACGATTAGTCGACCATACAGTCAAAGAGTACTTTTGTAATTATCCAGGCCTCTTCAAAAAACCTCACTCGGTACTTGCGGAAACCTGCTCAGCCTATCTAGATTCACAACAATTCAAGAACCTCACATCCCATTCTCTCACTGATAGTGGAAGGATGCCATTCCTCAAATATTCAGCGAGATATTCGTGAACACATACGAAGAAGGATCTTCCGCTCGGGATCTTGAAAAAGTACGAAGACCACATATCCGCTGTATCACTTCCGGAGCAAGTACCGCAGCCTGGATATATCGGTTGCATCACTACTTCTCCACTCCCCCCTCCGCTTCGCCGCGCATTGCTCTCCAGGATTGTTGAACCTGTGGCTGAATTGATTAGTGCTGAAATTTGCCAGCTTAACCAACGAGATTGTAGAGGTAGTACGTCACTAGCATGGGCTGCGAGGAATGGACATGAGGAAGTGGTCAGGATACTTCTAGAGAGGAAGAATATCGACCCCAATTGCCCTGATAGGCATGATAGAACTCCCCTCGGGTGGGCTGCTATGATGGGACACCGAGGAGTGGTCAGGCTATTGCTGGAACATGGAAATGTGGACCCCAACCGCACAGACGAGCATAATGAAGGGCCACTGGGGTGGGCTGCTATTAAAGGACATGAAGGAGTGGTAAAGCTACTGCTGGGACGAGAAGATGTCGACCTCAATCGCCCCGATAAGAATGGCCGAACACCACTCGGATGTGCTGCGCTTCAGGGACACGAATGTGTGGTCAGGCTATTGCTGGAACGGGAAGATGTCGACCCCAATCTCCCTGATAATGGTGGTTATGGGCCACTCACATGCGCTGTATTCAAGGGACATGAGCGAGTGGTGAAGATACTGCTGGAACGGGCAGATGTCGACCCTAATCGCCCGGGGAAGGATGACCTAACCAGTGTTCGCAACGGGGCAGTCCGTCCGTCCTGGGCCAGGACGAGGACGGACGACATTTCGTCGTCCCGTCCCGTCTTTTCCAAAACTTGCCCGACAGGTTAAAACAAGGGACCAGGACGGACGACATTGTGTCGTCCCGTCCAGTCATTTTCCGAACTTGCCCGACAAGTAAGAGCCAAGGACCAGGATGGACGACATTGTGTCGTCCCCCGTCGTCCCCCACCGTCCTCTGTCGTCCCCCGCCGTCCCCCGCCGTCTTCCGCTGTTTTCCGATGTTTTCCGCCGTCCCTGCCGTCCCCCATCATCCCCGGCGGCCCTATGTAGGGACTTACCGTCCCATACTAGAAGATGTCTCACATCATGGGGCTCGTCGTCCTTCGTAATGACGGCCGTCCTCGAAGTTCAAGGACGAGAACGGACGGCATTTTGTCGTCCCGTCCGGTCATTTTCTAAAGTTGCCCGACAAGTAGGAATGAAAGACGAGGACGGACCACGTCCTGCCGTCCCGTCTCGTCCCGGGCTCTTGGCAGTCCCCCCACCGGGCCCCACGGGGGCCCCGGACGGCTGCGAACACTGGACCTAACACCGCTCCGATGTGCTGCTCTGCAGGGACTCGAACGTATGGTCAGGTTATTGCTGGAACGGAAAGATATCGACCCCAATCCCCCTGATATTGATGGCTATGGACCACTCGGGTGCGCTGTATTCAAAGGATACGAGGGAGTGGTAAAGGCTTTGCTAGAACGGGAAGATGTCGACCCTAATCGCCCTCATAAGAATGGTCGAACGCCGCTCGGATGTGCCGCTCTTCAGGGACGCGAACGTGTGGTCAAGCTATTGTTGGAACGGGAAGATGTCGACCTCAATCGCCCCGATAAGGATGGTTATGTGCCACTTGGGAGCGCTGCATTCAGGGGATATGCGGGAGTGGTGAAAATACTGCTGGGACAGCAAGGTGTCGACCCCAATCTCCATAATTGTAATGACCAAACAGCACTCGCATGTGCTGCAATTGCGGGGCACGAAGATGTGGTCAAGCTCTTGCTTGCCCACGAATATATAGACCCCAATCGCCCCGATAAGAATGGCCGAACACCACTCGGGTGGGCTGCTATCAACGGACACGAAAGAGTGGTTAAATTACTTGTAGAGCGGGAGGATACCGACCTTAATCGCCCGGATAAGTTTAGTCAGACTCCGCTCATGCTTGCCACTTTCAATGGCCACACAGGAGTGGCCAGGTTGTTGCTAGAACGAGGAAACGTCAATCCCAATCACCCTAATACACACAGTGGTAGACCAACTTCCTATACAGCTAAACAAGGACATGGAGTCGTGCAGCCAGTGCAAGCCCGGCAATCGCCCCAAACTTCAACTCCTCCGGCCATGAGAAAAGGAAGGTGGCATGTGTGGACGAGTCGTTTGTTTTTTTTAAAGAAAAAACGCAGCTGATTTATCGCTTAACACAAGTTTGAACAAGATCTTGTTTATAGTGGAGGAACGATAGTATTTTTGTTGGTTTCATCTTGAGCGATTTCAATCACATTAAATAACATAAACTCTAGAATTTAAGGTAGTGGTTGAACATATATAGGAAACGCGGGTGACATCATCCATTATAAGAAACCCGTTTCGCACCCCTAACTGATAGCGCGTTATTGGCCCTATGCCAGTGTGAACCTCTAAACCTGACGGGCATAAGGATATCCGACCTTTATAACACAGCTTCCTATTATTTCTAAGCTCGAGATCCAAACCGATCTGCCTGATTCCTTAAATGGATTCAGTACAATTTACAAGGACCATATGGGCAACATGGAGCAAAGGTTCCGTTTCTAGGCAACGAAAGACGATATATCTAACAATTAATGTCCGCTGCCTAGTTGAGTGAGAGATTGTGAAGCTGCAGGCCAGAGTTAAAATGGTTGAAACAAGAGTTTAGCCCTCTTCCTTTTTGGGTGCTTTTAAGCAACAGGGTCCACTGAAGCTAGTGCTGGCTAGGTTGTTACCTGCACCAATGTAGCCCCATCCGGCCTAGTCTGTCTTGCCGGCTTAGCCATGTTACATTCTAACACTCTCCCATTGCTCGAGTACTCCTCTTAGTAGTATGACTCCTGACCTCCCCTACTGTAGCCAGGGACGCTCAGGCTATTCTTGTACTAATTGTGGCGACTGTACCTCCGCCGGGCGCCACAAACACAGAAATATTTGCCGGGCTCAGAGTTAATTAGTAGGTCTCCCCGCTCTTGGCGAGGGGAGTTCCAGTGCTCACCGCAAAAATTCGGTATAAGTGTTTCCCGATTACGAAATGACATTGAAAATACAACAATTAGGCTTGTTAGCAAAAAATACTAGGGATTTAAATTAATTGTGGAAAAAGAGTTGCTCTCGCAATGGGGCGACAGTACTGTACTGTGCCAGGAAGGGGGTCACCACACAAAAGGTATCAATCCAGTGGAAAATAACTGTAAATGTTTCCCAATTACAAAATAACATTAAAAATACAGGCACAGTATGGATTTATTAGCTTGAGAGTTTAATGAAATTCTTGTTAAGCAAGGAGAATCGGAGTGAAGAATGGTAACATAGGACTCTGCTGGTGACCCTTGCTGTTAACCGTCGGCAATCTCCTAGAGACAATGCCCACACTCCCATCTGTTGGGATATGCGAGAAGAAGAACGGTCGGTTCATGGGAGTAAGGTACTGAGTGATGCATGCGACCAGAGGGATCAAAGGAACCCAAAGTGGGGTAAGAAGGAGGGGGATGAGGGGTAAGGCAAATGGGGTGAGAAAAAGTATGAAAATGGCGTGATTATGTTCACAAGACTCCGGGAAGAGTTGGTATTGCTTTCTGTACTTAAAGTGTCTCCCCCGGCCACATCTGTAGGCAGAGTTGGCTCTCAAACATTTCTAGCAATATTATATGGCACAGGGGTGATCGTAATTACAGATATGATTCTAGAACTGGCACACCGGGGGGGTATGAGATGTCTAGACATGCAACGCCATACTGATCGTGATCAGGACCACGAGTAGTTGCGACCAAGCAGACAGCATTGTATGCATCTGGCGAAAATGTGGTGTTTAACTCAAAAGAAGTAAAAAAAAATTGAAACTGGCTCATGGTCGCACTCCACTTGCCTACTGACAAAAAACTCATTAGTCTACAGAGAGAAAAGTGATTTATAGTACTCATTGCGACAAATTGATTCACCAACCAAGTCTCCCAATTAGGGTGTGGGGTGTCACCCACCACGGACACAATGCAGCAAAAATACGCCACCGGTGGTACGGTTTTGGGATAAATAGGGAAGTTTGCTCGTTCTTGTCTCATAACTATCCAAACGGTAAAGACAGGAGTATATATAAAACATGATGAAATGCTCCTCCATGGTCCTTCCATCGGTCGCCAGACATATCGATCTGCCTTCCTACATGTCCCCCTCCCCTAATGGACTCTAGCGATAGAAAAAGAAAGACGTGCTCTACACGTCCCTGGCATGAATGGACCGAACACCGCCGGGGTCACGGGAGCTGAAAATCCTTTGCCAAGGAGCCCCTGGTGTTCGGTCCATTCATGCCAGGGACGTGTACAACGAATCTTGCTATCCATACTTCTGTGCAGACTTTTTAACTTTGGTATATCTTCCGGTGAATGGATCAATCCAAAAGCGCATCTCCGAAACCTTTTGCCATAAAAATGGGAACAACAACTCGAGTACGCCGAGCGGATTCCTACATCCCCCTCGCACTTTGCCCTATCAACAACCCCCCCAACCTCCTCTCCCTAACGCCCCCTAATCTCGGCAATACATGCCTTATAATGATCACTCGTAACACCCGGGACCTCACCCGCCCACCGGATCGACTTCGGCGTACCGGTGGCTGCTCCAACAGCACTCTCGATCGATTGCAACTACCCAGGTAGCATCGTTAGTGCGAGAAAATCTCCCGGGCTTAAAAAGCCTAACTTCCACAGTCTATCTAGAAGCCCTCTTCACGCACCTCCGAGAGTGATACCATTCCAGCATGTGCTTGGGAATCCACCCTGCCCCCATTTCCTCCATCGTTATTGCGATCGAACATGACAATGATATACAGAGCCCACTGCTAAACGAGCTTTGCCTCCGGCTAGCCGAGAGTCTTACGGTACGCGTGTGAGGTTCGCCATGAGGACGAGGCCCCTCATCGGATACCTCCACACGAGGCCTCCTATGTCCTCCTATGGTGTATGAGGGCCTTAGTTACACAAGGGACCGCAGACCTCCGATGCTCACTAGCCGCAGCTCTAACACCAGCCAGGACTACGTTCTGCGCACGGGTTAGGGCTGCACAGAGATGGCGGCTCGGCATGTTGACGCCCTTCTCAGGTGGGGCCTGCCCAATCAATTCTCGAGTACAATCAATTCTCGAGTACGGCTAGGGACAGTACTACCGTAGGAGGAGAAAGGCGGATGTTTGGTGTGCCGGGGGTAAAGTGTAGGGCGCTTGCGCTGGAGCGTGGGAGTGCGGGAGCAGGAAGCGAGGGGGGTATCGCGAGGGCGGGTTCTCGTAGTGG
>Ga0307510_10009450_pt1 | contig 11611 bp, 11 predicted proteins | sample 12_EM_MG_FD_207224 | JGI IMG/M metagenome (GOLD analysis project Ga0307510, IMG submission 207224) | Populus trichocarpa ectomycorrhiza microbial communities from riparian zone in the Pacific Northwest, United States - 12_EM | ecosystem: Host-associated > Plants > Roots > Unclassified | place... | reverse complement strand
AAAAATACATAGCAAAAAAAAAAAAAAAAACCCTACACATTCTCAATCTCGTATACCATCTTATATATATTAAGGCTAACATCCCACTTGGAGGAGCAAATAAAATTTCAAAGTTTTGAGCTATATATATAAATTAAAATTTTAGTGTAATAAAAATTCTTGATAAAAAAAAGTTATGTTAAAGATTTTTATTTACTAGTTAGTTAGATTCTTTATTAAATTATGTGCATAATAGTGTTGAATATCAATTGAGAGGTTAAATATTTATATGTCTTAATGTTTTCAACAATGCTTCCATGTTTAATTTATTAAATTATGTTTTAAATTCTTTATAAAAATTTAATTTTCCCCCATAACTTCCATGTTTCTTTTCAATTTATTTTGAACTTTTGCTTCAAGTTACATAACAAAAGGAAAGAAATAATTCGTTAATATGAAAATATTTACGAGAAAAAAGGCATCCTTCGATTAAGTATGATAAACATTGATTAAGAAATTCTTGATAAAAAAAAAGTTAATCTTACGAGTGTTAGTGTCCGTTAACATGGATACTCTTAGAAACAAATGAGGGTGGTCTGTCCAATATTAGTGAGGCTTTCAGATGGTCCTGTATCTGTAATCACCTTTCTGGAGTCCTATTAATTAGATATAATTCAAGAGTAGAAAGCACATGATTTTGAGCTACGGGCTGCTTCGTTTGAGTTGGTATACACTGGTTCAGACGATTTTAAATCTAGTTGTTGGGATTTAAGGGATGGTCCTTTCTAAGGGCTATTTTAGGATTCTAAGGTCTATATGATGGGTGCCTGTTGCATTGCGAAGAGAGTCCTAATATCTTAATCACTGGTATGATTAGTATGGGGTGTAAGATCAATTTCAAAACCAGTCAGTGAAACTTCAGTTTGTTGAGGGGGAGGAGTTTAGACAGTCAAGCACCACCAAAATGTACCAGGCGCGGGTCTTGGCAGCTTGCATGCACATTAATGGCTTTGCAGTTGTCAAGATTGGCGAGGAGAAAGGTGAAGTGATGGAAACCTGTATCAAGCAGAATGGAAGATAGGGGAGTTATCTCTCAGAAGGTTAAACAAAACAGCTATGAAGCTGACTTGTTCCTTTTATGACCAGCTTCTTCAGATACAGATGCCAGAAAACAGTTTTGTTTAATGAATTTGATACAGTTTAGTACATCTTCGTACTAAATTCTGGATAGATTTATTGCTGCTACTTTTGGGGATGCTTTATCATATTTTGTTGGGTGTGGATCATTCATGCCATCAAACTCTTACTCCTTCGTGTTAGTATAATAACTAAGAGTAAAAATTTCCAGTATTTGTGATTGTTTATTCAAAGTAGTGCTCAGGCAGCCATCCCTAAAACAAGGGTCCTGGTATGCTTCAATGTTTACTTTGTGAGCTTTCATTATGACGCCTACGCATATGGGAGTAGCAGACATTGCTTTTCATCTGTTCTTATTCAACTACTGAAATTGTTATTAATTCCTAGCTAGGATCTCTTTATGGTCGTGGGTCTTTCTTCACTTATTCCTGGTCTGTATGTTATGTCAGCTCTGGCATAATTTGTGGACTCCACAAACTCTTATGATCAAGTCACTTCCATCATCATCATCTAATAATAGAATTGGAGAGCAAAGCATGGACCTATCATTGGTGTTAAAGCGATCGAAATTTCCGGTGGTAAAATATTTGCACTTCATATTGCTTTGGCGGATGCTGCTTTCCTTGTATTGGAAACAGAAAGAACCTTTACTACATCACCCAACCCTGTCAATGGCCATTTAGATTGGTTCACTTTGGTTCGAGTTTTGATCTTGTATAGAGAGAACAAAAGGTGCACTTTCAACGCTTGGAGGTTGTAGGAAGAGCTTCTGGGCTGGGTTCCACCATTGCAGTCTTCTTTCCCTGTGGCCCTTACCTAAGCATCGCTCGGGCTTTTGGAGATCTTTCCGTGATCAAGGCCTGGTTTATCCTAGTCTCGTGCCTAACCAACTTTAATGGGCTGTTCTGTTCATGTTTTGTCATCAACTGGGGATGATATTTCACTCATGTGCCTCCATTTTGAGTGAGATTGTGGTCCAGTTATCCATGGTCTTGTGACTCTTGTGTTGTCCTAGACTGGGATTTAACGTTTCTGTCCCTTTTTTTGTCCAAGAGAATATCTTTTTACCACAGACAATAAAGTCAGGCACCTCAAATACCCATGTCGAGACATGGGTGTATTGCAGTGGTTGAGGCCAGCTAGCTCATTCTATCCTTAGTTACTAGTACATTCTTCAGGGTTGTCCTGTCTTTTATTCTTTCTATTCCCCTATTTATTCTTTATTTGTTTTTCTTCTTGATTCTGCTTGGAAAGAGTTAGAATTGGACACCATGGCCTAAGACAGAGGATGCTATTCTTGAACTAAAGAGATAATGTTTTTGAGGTTGAGCTTTGAAGACAGTTGGTTTATCTCACAGTGACAACCACCGCCGCTCATATGTCGCTAGAGAGATGGGTAAAGAAGTTCATAATTTGTTGTCTTTGGTTCCCCCCCCCCCCTACTGGTGTAGGGCCTGAACAACCAGAGGACAACATTTCGAGGGTTAACGAAATAGTTGTGGCTTTGCATTTATCTTCGAGGTAAATAGTAAATGCTTCCAATTAACTGCACATAGACCCTTCATCCATTTCACAAGAAGTTCATAATTATATCCCTGTAAAAGTTAAGAAACAAGTTGGTCGAGAAATTGATTCTTGACTTCTTGGATTCTCCCTTCTTTGGGAGGAATTACAGAAACTTGGTCAAGAGAACCCTTCAGAATGGCAAGTTTTTAATGTGACAATGGCCATAGCAACAACAAGCGAAATATGAATGATTGATAGTATGATCAATGGCAAAGATTCTGGACAAGGAAGCTAGCTGGTTTGAGTCACATAAAATAAAAAAAGGTGGGGTTGGTGGTTCGAATCTGCTAGCAATGCAAACAACATGTTTGTTAGGGACGGATGATAAAGAATTAACTGCAGTGGAAGAATAACATGGTCTCTGTCCATGGAAGGTCGTCCATGCACGTGGAACTGTTTTCTTTCTTTCTTTGTGATGGAAGGAAGAAAATCAATCTATCCTCTACTAGTGAATTTTCACAGAAAAGAAAATAATCAAAATATATATATAACATTGATTGGTCTCGACTATGAACACATGCTTTATGAGACATTGAAATTTGAAAGAATGTGCCTTGTCCCTTTTTATTTTATTTTATTTAAAAATGAAATATATATCCCGGTGTAAGTTTCATTGGCTTTCGAATAAATCCCACTAATAAACAAAAGGTTATTGTAAGAAATATGAAAATAGTTGCTGGTATTTGGAATATAATTGCAGAGGAGTTAATAAGATTTAATGGCTGAAATTAATTCAATATAATCTTCTTTCAACGGATGGCTAATCTACTACGGGCCTTACATTTTTTTGTTGTCGTTGTCGTGAGTGCAGATGACGTTATGAATCATGGAGGAGCCAAATTTCAACAGAGAGCTACTGGCTAATCTTGAAGCTTTTCAGTCCCTGACAAGATTTTATGGCAAAATCAGAAAGGATGCTTCTTTATTATTGCCTAGCCTGTCTTCTTCCAACTACTCTCTCTCTCTCTCTCCCCCTTATCTTTTGCTAAAACAGTCTTGTCCAGCAGTGTCAGTCTCATGTGCACTATCCTTAAAACACAACCTTCATCAACCATTAACATTTTATTCTAATCCACTCTCTTACTTCCATTGACTCTTCTCTGTCTTTCTTTACCACACTTTTTCAGTCTTCTTCCCATGCAATGCCCTTCTCTCTGTAGCTTAACACTGTACCAAACCCCACAAATGTCTCTCATTGTCCTGTAGATTTTAGCCTCTATATGGTTCAGTCATCAATTTAGAGTCTATTCGGAATGGGTTGGCCCAAGCTTTCATGGTTGGTTGTGCTTTGTTGGGTTCTTTCATTTCCGTGCTTTAGAGCTCTCGGTGATGATGCAGAGGCGTCTGTGAACTTCTTGAAGGCTCCTCATGCATTTTCACACTTGAACATAGCCACATTTGAGTTTCAAGTTCTGGTGGGTGGCCATGTGAACTCCTGCACAAACTGTAGCGTCAGTTGCAAGGTTAGTTCATCTCTCAAGTTACACTTGTTGCTGCTTTTGCTGTACTTTATTTTGGGGGCTTCCTGTTTTTCTTTTTTGATTAATAGTTTTCGGTGCTTCTTTATTCTCCTTTTTTTTTTCTTCATATAGTTGAATTATTATTATATGCATTTTATTCTGTCAAAAATGGGGAAGTTATTGATTTTCTGTGGTTAATCTGCTTTGGGGGTTTGCTGGTATGCTGTTGGGTCTTCACGAGTGCTGAGAAAGCACCATACCTGTAAATGCACTTCTTATGACAGAAAAACTAAGACCTTCTTATCAATCATTTGAAGAAAACTCATCCAGAGAAGGAATCTGAAGAAAATATTAGAAAATTTGTTCTTAATTTTTTTAAAATTTTCTGGTTTAATGGCACTGCTAGTTCATTCAATTGGCCATTTCCTTTTCCTTTTAGCTGGTTGCTCATTCCTTCTAACTGAATAACATGCGTGCAGCTGGATAGTGGCCCTGAATCTGATTGTGGTGCTAGTAAGATTTCGTACCAGGGCTTGCAGGATGGAAATCATACATTTGAGGTTTGCATCAATGGGTCTCAAAGAGTTGGCTGTGCTACCTATAACTGGACTGTTGGTTAAGAAACCTTCCTTCATTCTTTTTGAGTAAATATTGTGAAATTCTTTTATTTTCTTCGTAATTGTATAAATGTTTTGGCTGATATGCGCTCTGGGAAAGCTTAATCACAGCTCAAATTCACAAAACACAAATACTGAATGAGTTCTAGCTTATAAAAAAATGCTGTCTATAAAGAAGGCTAGGTTCATGAAGTTGCAAAACTGAAACTGAGTATGCAATTCCTTGTAAATTTACAGTTGGGATTTTAGCACTTGGAAACAATTATAGAGACTTTGAGTTTTTTTCTAATATCAGTTATACTTTGTGCAGATACCATCCCCCCAACAGCATATATAACTGCATCAAAATTATTTACGAATGCTTTGAATGTCTCTGTAAATATTTCTTTCACTGAACCCTGCACTGGAGGAGGTTTTGGATGTTCGTCTGTGAATGCGTGCAACGTGAGTAGCTTCAATGAAATATATTAAACTCCTTTTTTTCTTTCATGTGCGCACTCAATGTTATCGGTATATATTAGCTATTGTCATTTATAATTGTGAAACATTATGATAGAAACTACCTTCGATCTTTCCCACTGTTGAAAAATGGTTCTGTTTGATTCACATGGGTGTCTTGAATATAGATTCCAGAAAATCCCAAATAATATTGATTGTGAGTCATCTCTTTCAAAGGATTGCAATTTCTCCAGTGACTACTCTACAGCAAGAAATAAACAAACATAAGTAGATAAGCACTGTTGAAAATGCTGCGTGCTCATTTGTTGATGCGTTTACACTGAAGTTTCTTATGATTTTCAGACTTAACATGAGTATTTTGGTTCTCCTAGATCAATAGAATTTAAAATATCTCAGTATTGAGGCGGATTTGGTATATGATTGCATGGAATGGTTCAAAGGGATACATATAGCGACCCCAACTAGTTTGGAACTGAGACGTGGTTGTTGTTGCTTAGATCAATTGACAGTTAATAGTATTCCTAGGTCTATGAAGAAGAGTAAATAAGCTGTTACATACTTTTTGTTCATGTGAAGTATTGACTGAAATTAGTTCTTATAGATTTCTATGCATCAATATACAGCTGTTAGTCTATGGTGCTGGCCAAGTAATACCATCCTCACTCACTGTTCTGGAACCAAATCTGAAATATACTCTTCTGGTGGGTTTGTCTCCTAGTGTTCTGTATGGACGTGTGATACTGGTAATGGATAAGAACTTCTGCACTGACACTGCTGGAAACAGATTTACAAGAGCTGCTAATTCAAGTTTCTTTGTGCATTTTGGTGAGTTTTGTTTTTCATTCCCCAATTTTTTTTATAGAACCATTGTGTGCAGCACTTTTCATTGAAGACCTTTTTGTATTTATTACTTCGAGCTCAATAAGAAGCTTAACAAATATTAAACTGTTAAAATTTTGCGTGCCTTTTATATTGTGTTCTTGCCTTATAAGACTTTATTCATAGCTATATAGAAGCAAGTTGTTTCTGTATTTCTCATTTAAGAATTGAACTTACTGGAAGACTTTAATTAAGCATCATCTTGCAGCTTTCTGTTTGATTTTTTTTTCCTGTTTCTATCGAAGTTTTCTTATCTTGCCCTGTTCATTTGGTTTATTCTACAGATAGAAGAAGTGTGTTTGTTGACCTGAGGATTCACATTCCAGAGAAGCTACTTCAACTTAATAATGAAATCAGAACGGTCAAGGCAACTAATAATGATGATAACTTGAAGTTTTACATGTACTTTTCAGAACCTATTTTGAATTCATCTGCAGAAATTCTAAATTCTCTCAACACAAGTCAGGGAGTTCTTCTTCCTATAAGTGGAGAAAACCTTGGGAACCGAAAATTTGGCTTTCAGGTCAGTTTGTGTGTGCAGTTAAATTTTTTGTCTGGATGCCATGTCTCGGTCTTTGAACCATTTTTTGCTCTTATGTTTTGATGCTTACTGCATTTGTGCTGTCTTCTTTCAGGTTGCAAATTTATCCAGCATTGCAGTTGTTACAATTGGCCTTCTTTCAAATTCAATAATAAGCAGGCCAGGGACTTCAGTTTCTCCGATTGCCCCAGTTACTTTCCTTTACGGTACAATCTACCACAGTTATAAGAGGTTATAAAAAAGGAAAAAAAATGCTAAAACATTTAGGTTTCATACTCTCCCTTGTTGAAATTGAATACTTTCAGATTGATAAGTTTCTGTTCCCTTTACAAGTAATTGGGCTAAATATGTTCATATGAGATATTTGAGATATCATTATACTCTTCCGACATGGCTATTAATGCAAGTTTCAGATTCTCAAAGGCCAGCTGTGAGACTGAGTACATCTTCTAATACAAGGACGAAGGAACATAGCATTCCAATATCAATTAAGTTCGTGAAGCCAGTATTTGGTTTCAACTCCTCTTTTCTATCAATCTCAGGGGGTCATTTGCAGGGGTAAGCCAACTTTCACCCACTTGTATGTTACAATTACCTACTTACACGAAAGTGATCGCAGGTACACACCCTCACTCACACCACAAAAACAGTAAAATAGTTGAACAAAATCTGCTGAATAATTTTGCAAAACAATTTACTCTTTTGTTTTAATGCAATCCAGCTTTCATGAAATAAGTAGGAGCAAATACATTGCAGAGATAAAAGCAGATGGTGATATCTTATCTGTCAGCATTCCTCAAAATGTAATTGGAGATGTTGCTGGAAATAAAAATCTAGCATCTAATATTTTACAAGTGAGACATTGTAAGAAATTCATTTTTCTTCAACTATTCGTTCTGTGTTCTATTGATGTATAGTGTCTAAGTCTTGCAGGTGATTTCCTTGGGTCTTTTTGGGTGTTTCACTGATATATGTTCTGAAATATATTTTCAGATTCTGTGCCCACGATATCTTCTGTAATCTCTGCTTTTGCAACTGCTTGTTTCCTGGCTACATCTCTTGCAGCTGGGCTGCTCACTTTGTCAACTGCAAGCCTTCTGTCTGCTGGGGCATTTTCAAGACCTTCTTCTTTGCTGACTGCTGAGCCTACAAGGAATATTTTTGTATGATACTACCCTACAGAAACGTTATCTCCTTCATGTGGTTATTTTCATGACATTTTACAATTTCTAACAGTTCTACATTTGGGCTGGAAAGGTTTTGTGCTGTTCTAAAATTTATTTTCTGCACTTCCTGATGATTAAAATCCAAACAGTCTGCACCTCAAATTCAAATGATCTTAAGATACTGTAGACTTGTTTCAATAAACTCCCAATTGTCTTTCATATGCACAAGAGTACAGTTCTTAATTCTAACTTGCAAGAGATGAATTGGTGTTGAAATTAGTGGAATGAAAATTATGAAGTGTAATCGTAAACTTTATATTTCCATCATCATGAAAATTAAGAGAAATTTATATCTTTGTTTTATACACAGAGAACTGCATGCCATATTCAGGTTTTTGCAATGTCTAGATGGTTGGCTGTTACGCTGCCAGTCGAATATTATGAGTTTGCAAGAAATTTACAGTGGAGTATTCCTTACTTCAGTCTCCCATGGGAAACTGGGGATATTCAACCAATCATGGTGAAATCAAATTCCTCTTCTGGTGCACATTCCTATATATCTAAAACTCACGATATATCCTTGAGCATGCAACTAAAAGGGAAGAGCGTGAACAAGTCTTCACCGGTGTATGGATTGCCGCTTTCTCCAATGGAGTACTTATCATTTTTTGAGGTCAGGAACCATTTTCCAGATACTTGTTTTCAACTTCAAATACTTCTTTTATATGACAGGTTCCATTATTCATCTGCAGAGCCAAAGTTTTAAACCCGAAGCAGAACATGTTTTGGATCCACAACATTCGAATGGGTGAGGTTTTGCTTCTTTTTCCCCCCATCAATATGCCCTTCAGCCTTTTCATGCCAGAGACATGATGAAAGTTCATGTTTAACAAAAAAGAATCCTAGAACATATCATATTAAATGCTAATTTATTCAATCATTTTGCATTGGTGCTACCAAAGTTTTTTGTTAATTATCTTGCATTATTGCAAAATGGTGTTCATTATCAAAACATTTATGTGATTGCTTGATGCTTTTGTTTTTCGTTCTCTTGTAGGTGGAGGGATTTTGACAGAAGCATGTTCTGGTTAGCTGTAATTGGTGGCAGTATGATACTGCTCCATGCCATACTCTTATTTATTCTAAAATTGAGGAAGGGAAACACAGAAAAGCAGAGGGACTATGGGGCACTGACCCTCCCAAGATTTGAGATATTTCTTACTTTTCTTGCTTTGCCTTGTATTTGTGTGGCCTCTGCTGCTCTAGTTAGAGGTACCCTTCATTTTTATTTTTCTTCCTTTAATATATCACCTTGTCTATGCATTCCACTTGAAGCAATATAAGCTTCCAGCTCCGCTCTTGTTATCTTTCCAAGCAAATCGTTTATATCATGATCATGCACTTATGCAACCATTGCTTTTAAGCGGGGGAAATGTAAAAAACTTCTTTCACTCTCGCTTGTTTGAGGTGCTGAATAAGAAATAGTTTATCATTTGAGTTGCAGAATCTCAGCATTGAGCACCCAATGCCTTTTGCAATCCCTATATGATTAAAGCCCCCTCTTGTTCAACTATTACATAATACCTCAGCATGGAAACCCTTAAAGGGAACTTCTTAGATCTACTGAGGATTCTAAATGAATATTTGGAATCCCACAAATCTATCTCAACAGGTCAGAGTAGTTTTCTTCACAAATGTCGAAACTGAAACCCTTTGATGCTATTTTCTCAGCTCCGTCTCTGATTTTTTTCTTCTAGTGTCTTTCTCCGATAGACTATTCCTTAGACTATACATAACCACTGCTGCATATACTGCTATATACTAGTTACGTACAAGGTTGAGAATCCGTGTTGTAAACTTCCATTCATTGTTGGAGATGGTGTTGATCCATCACATCGATTGATATGTGTATCTGTCACAGCATCTAACTGTGTTACACTCTTGTCATACCTGTTAACTCGAAAGTATACAACTCGTTACATTTAATTGATGTTTATTTTTATGGTTCAAGGAGGAACAACATCAGGGATTATAGTTGGCATTTTGCTGCTTGGTGTGGTGGGGTTCATACTGCTGGCCTTGTTCCTGATTCTGTCTATTGGAATCACATTCGGAAAGCTACTTCAGTACAAGGAAGTCCATCAAGAAGGACAGATTTTTCACTGGTATCAAGATATTATCCGAGTAACTTTAGGTCCTGGTAAGAGAGGCCAGTGGACGTGGAATAATCAACCGAAGTCTGTTTATCTAGTCAGGTTAGGTGCTTTATTTGAAGATCTACGAGGCCCCCCTAAATACATGCTCTCGCAAATTGCTGGGGTTCCCCGCAACCAAGGGGATCGTATCATTGCCTCTGATGACGAAACAGAAGATGCAGAAGCACCATTTATTCAGAAGCTGTTTGGAGTTCTTAGAATATACTACACACTGCTTGAGTCAGTCAAGAGAGTTTCTTTGGGCATTCTGGCTGGTGTCTACTTAGATAGCTGGTCCTCTAAAACTCCAACAGTAGTCTTATTGTCCATCACTTGCTTTCAGCTCTTCTTCCTTGTCCTCAAGAAGCCTTTTATTAAGAAAAAGGTCCAACTGGTAGAGATCATCTCTATTTCCTGCCAAGTATGTATTTTTGCTACTTGTTTCATTCTCTTGGAGAAGGAATTATCAACTGGAGTAGAAACCAAGGTTGGAATCTTCATGATTGCACTGTTCTTAATCGGATTCCTCGCGCAAATGGCCAACGAATGGTATGCATTGTATAGACAGATAATGCGGCTGGATCCCTCCGAGAAGTATTTCTTGACAGGTCTGAAAACCGCATCAATTGGATTTCTCTTGCTTTTCATTTCAAAAGGACTGAGCCAAGACCTGGAAAGCAAATTACCAGCTAAACGAAGAAGCGATGGAGGAACTGGGGGAGAGGCTGGTTCTTCTGTTGACAGGAACAAAAGCTCAGGGAGCCCTGGCACGCCAGATAAACCATGGCAGAAACAACTAAGAGAATTAGCAAGGGCTAGCTTTACCAAAGAAAGAAGTGGATCACGGAATGATCCTTCGACCAGTCGAACTAAATGGAGTGGAATTTGGACAAACAAAAGGAGCGGGAGCTCATCTCAAAAGACCTCTCCGGATTCCAAGTCCAAAACAAAGTGGTTGTACGAAGATTTAGAAGAAATTTTTGCATCAAAATGAGATTAAAGCATCGATGTATCCTTGACACTAGCTTTTGAGAATCTTCACATGGGTGATTGTGTGTACCCTTAAAATTTATTGAATGTAAAGCTTAGAACTTGCAAAATTGGATTCCTCAAATATATATATATATTTTTTAATGAAGTCATTCTCTGCAAATGGGTGGGCTCTAACACATTGATCTTTACTGTTTCTTTACCCCCTTTTTTCCATGCTAGAGGAGAATTCTTTATTTGATTTAGGTTAAAGAATAAGTTTGAATAGGCAAACATTCTTGGATTTCTCAAAACGTATACACGTTCTAGTTTTTATTTTTTCTTAATGTTTTATTCTTTTGGTTTTTTTTTTTTTTGAACTTTGTTTTTGCTTTTTTTCTTGTTTTATTTTTAAAAAATAAAATGTTTTATTTTTCTATCTTTTATTTTTGTTCTAATTTCATTCTTTATTTTTTTTTTAATTTTTTTATCATATAATTAAATAAAAAATAATTTTAATTTTTTATTAAACTTATGGGTCATGGTTTGGTGATTTAAGCCATTAAACATGAATCAATCTAATATATTATTATTTTAATGTATTTTAAGAATTATTACAAAAATAATCTTTTGATTGGGTTTT
>Ga0307510_10009449_pt1 | contig 11612 bp, 10 predicted proteins | sample 12_EM_MG_FD_207224 | JGI IMG/M metagenome (GOLD analysis project Ga0307510, IMG submission 207224) | Populus trichocarpa ectomycorrhiza microbial communities from riparian zone in the Pacific Northwest, United States - 12_EM | ecosystem: Host-associated > Plants > Roots > Unclassified | place... | reverse complement strand
AATAAAGTGGCTTTGGATTTACCAATGTTAAAGATCCCTCCGGGTCCGCCGGCGCCGGCCTGGCCACCCATCTTCCGCATGAGCATGACCCATATCAGAACGATGATCAGCAGCGGCAACAGGAAGTTGAGAAGAGGACCAAACCACTCGCCTTCCGGCTTGGAGACAAGAGGTATTTCCATCTGCGGGTTCCTTGCAAAGTAATCCCGCATTATCTTTTCATAATCCTTTACATCCGTAACCCGAAACTCGAACTGAGGACCTTCTTTACCAATACCACCGGGCCAGGAATTCTTGCTGTTGTATTTGGCGTAATAAGGTTTGGAAAGGCTATCTTTCTTGATATAGACCCTTACTAACTGTTTGTTTGATATCAGATCGAGCTTTTCGACGTCACCATTGGCCAACATGCTCTTCCGGAATTCCAGTTCATCTATCTGGTGCGCATCGGGCGAAAATGATCCGAATAAGTTAAAACCGATCAATACAGCCGCAATAATGCCCCAAATCCAATAGATGCTGAACTTCGGTCCTTTTCTCTGACCATTATCATCATCTCCCCTGGGCCTGAAACGGGGAAAGTTGTTCTTATCGTTTTGTTTCAAATCGTCTTGTGGCATTTTTTATTTATCCGTGTTGTTTTTCAATAATAATAATGCAAAAAGTAGTTAAATAATAAACCATATAAGGTGAAAATGTTCGGAAAAACCCCTGAAACGGCAAAATATACTGTTAAATTGTCGGTTTCGGACGATTTCTATCCTTCGTGCTTTTCCTGGGGAGCGTCGCTCCACATTTCTTCCAGCTTGTAAAAACGGCGATTTTCCGGCAGCATGACGTGGACAACTACATTCACATAATCGATCAGTACCCATTGAAGGGTTTGTCTGCCTTCGTGCTTATAGGGGAGTTCATCGCAATTCTTCCGCACTTCTTCTTCTATTGAATCGGCTATTGCCTTTACCTGGGTGGTGCTGCCAGCCTCACATACAACAAAAAAGTCCGATACGGCCTCCGGTATCTTACGTAAGTCAAGTGATACAATATTCTCACCTTTCTTTTCCTGTATAGCTTTGATGATGGTTTTAAAAATTTTCGAATTCCTCGTTAACCGGACTACACTACTGCGTTTACGGGTAGCTAATATAGACAGCTGTTCCAATAATCAAAACGTTTTGATGATAAATGAATTGCGGCAAAGAATTAATTTCGCGTTCTACCAAAAATAGTAATCTTTTGGCTATCGGTCACGCTTTTATTGAATTACAATCGGTGGATAGCACCAACAACTATGCCATGGCAGAGGCGACGGAAGGAAGGGCCAAACACGGTACCCTCTTTTTTGCCTGGGAGCAATGGGCCGGCAAGGGGCAGAGAGGCCGTTCCTGGACCAGCACACCGGGTGAAAACATTGTCCTCAGCGCTGTATTAGAGCCACTTGCATTACAACCCGCACAGGCTTTTTCTCTCAGCGTCTGTGTGGCCCTGGCCTGTCACGACCTTTTCAGCCGGTATGCAGGCCCCGGATCCACGTCGATCAAATGGCCCAATGACCTGTATTGGAATGACAGAAAGGCAGGGGGCATCCTTATCGAGAACCACTTCCAGGGCGATCGCTGGCCCCTGGCCATAGCAGGAATGGGGATCAATATCAACCAGGTGGAGTTCCCCGCAACAGCACGGAATCCGGTCTCCCTCCGCCAGATCACTGGCCGCACCTTCCGGGCAGCAGACCTGGCCCGCGAACTGGGAACCTGTCTTGACCAACGCTACTCCGCCCTGATCGGAACCGACGCCGCAACCAACACCAGCCCAACCATCGGAGGCGCCGCAACCCAGCTCCTGGAGTACAACACCCTTCTATACCGGCGCGGACAGACGGTCCGGCTGAAAAAAGACACCGCAGTCTTCGAAACCATCGTACAGGGCGTATCCGCCCGCGGACAGCTCCTCACCCACGATGTGATGGACCGCGAGTTCAGCTTCGGGGAAGTGGAATGGGTCATCCCTGAATCACCCCGGCTATGACCTGCACAGCCCCCGGCGCTGAACCTAAAGACCTTCCCACGCCCTCACGATCTCTTCCGCATGTTCCTTACTCTTGGGCTTCAGGAATATCTTACGGATCACCCCCTTTTCGTCGATGACGAACGTCGTTCGGTGCAGCCCCATATACTTGCGGCCATACAGCTGCTTCTCGCCCCAAACACCATATTTGTCGATGATGACATGTTCGGGATCGGCAACAAGAGGAAAGGGCAGGTCAAATTTTGTTTCGAACTTTTTATGACTCTTCTCATCATCGGGACTGATCCCGACAACAGCAAATCCTTCCTTTTTGAGCAGCGCGATATTATCCCGGAGATTACAGGCCTGAACCGTACATGTCGGTGTATTGTCCTGCGGATAGAAATAGAGTACCAGCTTTTTCCCTTTGTAGTCGGCAAGCGCGATCTTCTTTCCATTGGCATCCTTCCCGGTAAAAGCCGGGGCCTTGTCTCCTTCCTGTAAATGGGTCATAATTTTATTGATGAGTCTTTAGCGATTAACAATGATCAGCAGCCACGAGTACCGCTAGCGCGTGAAATGATATTCCTTTACCGTTCTGTTCCCTGCCAGATCCTCTACAGACACCCTTAGAGTATGCCTGCCCGAAGGGCAATGCTCGTCAAATTTATAGATATAGGCCAGCCCCTTGTCATTGGTAAAACAAAGCCAGGCTCCATCCAGTTCGGCCCGAAAGTTCCGCAGAGCCCCAAGATTGTCTTTTATAGAAAAGGCAATCCGCGTCGCCTTGCTGAGATCAGCTTCATTCAGCGCGCCCAATGGGGTCACCACGGGTGCTATGGTATCCAGCACCAGCTGAAAGTTCCCGAATTCGCGGAAACGGGCAGAAGCCCAGCCATTCTGCCACTCCGGAACCTGCACATCCTTTTGCCCTCCCTGGAAGCGGACCATGACGATACCCGCTGAACCGGATAAAGCTGCCCCCCCTTTCCGCGCAGACCATATCGCCGATGCTCCCGCTGATGCTGACACCCCCGACGCCGCCGTCCCCCCCGACAATGCCGTACCTCTCCCCGATGCCGGCGCGCCCGTCGAGTCGGTCAGCACCGGATGAATAGGGTGCAAACGAACCAGGACAGGTTGCAGCAAAGGGATCCACGCAGCCCCAACGACATGAGCAGCCGAGACAGCCCCGGGCAGCGATAGCCCCGATCCCGGATAGCCGGCCACGGTAGTAGCGATCGTGACAGAATCATAAAGGCTTTTCTCACCAAGATAGAAAGCACAGTCTTCCGTCTCCACTCCATCCACCATTCCGGGGTAGAATTTTTTGCCGGCGGATGCAGGAGGAAGACCGCCGGACACCGGAGGAAGACCGCCAGGCGCAGGAAGAATGCCTGGAGCCCCAGGAGCAGGAAGCCCCGCAGCCGGCGAAGGCTGATACCGCACTCCAAACGACAAGGCCGATGCATTCCCATAAGTGTCCTTTATCACGATCCGGATGACATGCGTCTGTCCATCGCTGAGATCAATGACACCATTCGAAGGCCGCCCCGCCGGCGAAGCATAGATGGTCGGCGGCGGATATCCCGGCAGCAGCGAGAGATGCTGCAGAAAAGGTCCTCCCGTCGCACGCGTCCGGTAATCGATGTGTGCATTGAGGTTGCGGGTATTGTCGTAGCTGATATTATTCATCTGGAAGCCGATGACCGCCTGCCCATCCTTATAAAGCGTCGCTTCAAAAATGCCGTTGGGATTGACCGATCCGCTTTGCGTGTCGAAGGCAGAGATGGCAAAGCTGATACGGCTGGTTGAGACGGTAATCGATGACGAAAGAATTGTCCAGGCAACTGTTGCCCGATCATCCTCCGTTTTCGACAAAGATAAATGGGATGAGGCGGTTGTTGAATGTGCCGTTTCCCTGCGAACCGGCAGGATATGCGGAGACTGTTCATAGATACCCCGATTACGATCATACCAGGCCAAACGGACAAAAGCAGGTGAGGTATTATCCGGCACCGGCAGTCCGAAGAGCAGCGGATTCTGGTTTACGTCCCCCGCCGTACGCCGGATCTCGAAATGAAGATGTGGCCCCTGCGAGCCGCCGGTATTCCCGCTGTAAGCAATGAGATCGCCTTTCTTCACCGGGAAGAGCGTAGCAGGCAGCTCCAGGTCGGTCTGCCAGGACTCGTGCTTGTATTGCTGCTCGCTGATATAGGCGGCCAGTGCAGGAAAGAATTGATTGAGGTGCCCATAGACCGTAGTATAGCCATTGGCATGCCGGATATAGATCGCCTGACCAAAACCCGCAGGTTCGATCTCTACCCGCGCCACATATCCGTCGGCGGCAGCAAAGACCGGAAGGTTTTCACGGTGCTGGGTGCGGATGTCAAGCCCCATGTGATAGTGATTGGGACGAAGCTCGCCGAAGTTCGCCGCCAGCGTTATCGGGATATCCAGCGGGTCGCGGAAATAATCACGCGGATACGTGACAGATGGGAAAAGAGGCGCGGAAGGCTGCGCCCGGGACAGCAGAGAACAGAGCAAACAGGCTGCTACGAAGCATTTTCTCATTCGTTGCGATTGTATTTTTTACCGGCCCATTAGGTATTAACCAATCCTAAAGGCCGCCAAAGATTAATTCAGGATTAAAATAGGTTCTGCACGCAAATGTAAATATTCCCATTGTGAGTCAACTATTCCGATTTTGACACACCGGGATGCCCTGTTGGCAGAATCTAAAACAGCCCTTTTATCGTATATCACCAGGGAAATGTTAAGCGATTTGTTAATAAAAGATTCTGGATCAGCAATCCAATCCCGTTAACAAAAAAATACTACTAAAAGGGTAGGTTTTTTTTAAAGTTTGGTACAGCTTTTGGCTAACTATTGGTGTCTTAATAACAGGTGGGCTTCACCATCAAAAATTGGCAGCTATGAAAGGAGTTAAAAACAAAATGGTCGTTTTTCTGGCAGTGACTGTCGGAGGAATGATAGGAATTATCAAAGGCGAAGAAGCTAAACAGAAATGGGTATTTCGATTAAAAAGCAAGTATGAAAATCGCAGGTTGATGGCAGAACGCAAGTCTATTGCCCGCAAAGGAGGAGTGTTGCTGGATGACATAGAGCTCGCGGCTTATCACAACAACTGAAGGAATGCGGTTGCGGACGGCAGGTAAGAGTGCCGCCCCATGCTCCAATTACCTGAAGAATTTGACTAAATTGTTTTCCCCGTAAAGTTTTAGTTTATACAAGTCCTGGTCGCCGAGACCAGGACTTTTTTATTTTGACCCTGGCATGTCAGGCTCACACCTGAGCGAACACGACCGCATCAGCACCGCCGCCGCCAACGCCACCCAAGGTAAGTGGGGAGAAACCAGGGACAACACCCAAAATTAATCGGGAAAATCTACCTCACTGCCTTACCTTTGCACAATTTTATTTTTTTCAACATGCCCAAAGATTCCTCCATTCGTAGCGTCCTGATCATCGGTTCAGGCCCCATTATTATCGGTCAAGCCTGTGAATTTGATTACTCAGGCACCCAGGCTGCCCGCAGCCTGCGGGAAGAAGGTATCGAAGTTATCCTGATCAATAGTAATCCGGCTACCATCATGACCGATCCGATGATGGCGGATAAGGTTTATTTGCTGCCGCTGACAGCTGAGAGCATCGAGCAGATCCTGGAAGAGAATAAGATCGATGCCGTATTGCCTACAATGGGCGGTCAGACAGCCTTAAACCTGGCAAAAGAGGCCGAAGACCTCGGCATCTGGGAAAAATATGGGGTTCGGCTGATCGGCGTAGATATAAAGGCCATCGACAAAGCCGAAGACCGCGAGAAATTCCGTCAATGGATGATCCAGCTTGGCGTCCCGGTGGCTACTGCCAAAACAGCCAACTCCTATCTCGAAGGCAAAGAGTTCGCACAGGATATCGGCTTTCCGCTGGTTATCCGCCCTTCCTTTACGCTCGGCGGAACAGGAGGTGGTTTCGTACATGGCAAAGAAGACCTCGACGAAGCCCTCAACAGAGGCTTACAAGCCTCTCCCATCCACGAAGTGCTGGTAGAGAAGGCTGTACTGGGCTGGAAGGAGTTCGAACTCGAGCTGCTTCGCGATGCCAACAACAACGTCGTGATCATCTGTACTGTCGAGAATTTCGATCCGATGGGCGTACATACCGGTGATTCTATAACAGTAGCACCAGCCATGACCCTCAGCGATTCTGCCTTTCAGCTGATGCGCAACACCGCCATCATGATGATGCGCGACCTGGGCAACTTCGCCGGCGGCTGCAACGTACAGTTCGCCCTGAACCCAAAAACAGAAGAGATCATCGCCATCGAGATCAATCCCCGGGTAAGCCGCTCCTCAGCCCTGGCGTCAAAGGCAACAGGTTATCCCATTGCCAAAATAGCTGCCAAGCTGGCCATCGGTTATAATCTCGACGAGCTGAAGAATCAGATCACAATGACCACCTCGGCCTATTTTGAGCCGGTGCAGGATTATGTGATCGTGAAAATACCCCGCTGGAATTTTGACAAGTTCAAAGGCGCCAACGATACGCTGGGCCTGCAGATGAAGAGCGTCGGAGAAGTCATGGCCATCGGCAGAAGCTTTACCGAAGCCGTTCAGAAAGCCTGCCAGAGCCTCGAGAACAACGCCGTCGGCCTGGGTTATTATGGCAAAAGCCTCATGCACGCAGAAGAGCTGCTGGAATATATCAAGACGCCAAAGTGGGACCGCATCTTTCGCATCAAGGATGCATTGATGGCCGGTATCTCCGTAGGCACCATCTCGAAGGCAACCAATGGCATCGATCGCTGGTTCCTCTACGAGATCCAGAAGATCTGTAACATGGAGAAAGACCTGGCGAAATACAAGCTCGATACCCTGCCGATGGACCTGCTGAAGGAAGCCAAACGCCTTGGGTTCAGCGATGAGCAGATCGTTAAGATCATGAATTCCGGCACCGAAGACGAGATGTATGAAAAGCGGAAAGCTGCCGGCATCACCCGTGTATATAAAATGGTAGATACCTGCTCAGCCGAATTCGAAGCAAAAACTCCCTATTTCTATTCCACTTTCGAAGGCGGTCATGCCAACGAAAGCAAAGTATCCGATAAAAAGAAGATCATCGTTCTCGGATCAGGCCCCAACCGCATCGGACAGGGCATCGAATTCGACTACTGCTGCGTACACGGACTCCTGGCCATTAAAGAGTGCGGTTATGAGGCCATCATGGTCAACTGTAACCCCGAAACAGTGTCTACCGACTTCGACATCGCAGATAAGCTTTACTTCGAACCCGTATACTGGGAACACCTCTGGGAGATCATCGAGCACGAAAAACCAGAAGGCGTTATCGTACAGCTGGGCGGCCAGACAGCATTGAAGCTGGCAGAACGGCTCCACGCCAAAGGAATCAAGATCATCGGCACTTCCTACGACAGCATGGACATCGCCGAAGACCGCGGCCGATTCAGCGACATGTTAAAGGAGCTGAACATTCCTTATCCCGACTATGGCACCGCCTTTGACGTGGATGAGGCTATCCAGGTCGCTAACCGGGTAGGTTATCCGGTACTGGTACGCCCCAGTTATGTGCTGGGCGGACAAAGGATGCGTATCGTGATCAATGATGACGAAGTCGAATCCGCTGTAGTAAGCCTGCTGAAACATATTCCAGGAAATAAGATCCTCGTCGACCATTTTCTCGACCGCTGCCAGGAAGCAGAAGTAGATGCCATTTTCGACGGCGAGAACTTTCATGTGATGGGCGTGATGGAACATATCGAACCCGCCGGTATCCACAGCGGTGATAGCCATGCCGTCCTGCCTGCCTTCAATCTTACGCCGATGGTAATAACAACGATGGAGTATTACTCGGAGAAAATTGCCCGGGCCCTGAACATAAAAGGCCTGATCAATATCCAGTTTGCTATCAAGGACGGAAAGGTCTTTGTCATCGAAGCCAATCCCAGAGCCTCACGGACGACACCGTTTATCGCGAAAGCCTATCAGATCCCTTATCTCAACGTAGCAACCAAGGTCATGATCGGCGATAAAAAACTCACCGACTTTACCTTCGAGAAGAAGCTGGAAGGTTTCGCCATCAAGGAGCCCGTATTCAGCTTTAATAAGTTCCCGGGCGTAAAGATCGAGCTGGGCCCCGAAATGAAATCCACCGGGGAAGCCATCCGGTTCATCAAAAACCTGCGGGATCCCTATTTCCGACAGCTGTATAAAGACAGAAGCATGTATTTAAGCAAATAATCATTATTTTTAAATACCCTGGGCCGGAAGACTATTCTTCCGGCCCGTTGTTTGTAGATGTAAGGGAGTCAAAATTTACTACTTATGAAACCGAGTCTAACGAAACAAACCCTGCTGGTAACCCTCTTTATGAGCTTTTTATCAGTGAGCATGGCCCAGCTGAAAGCCAAAGCAAAATGCCCCGATTTTTACGTAGACATCCTCAATGGCACCGTCAATGACATCAAGCCAAGCTATACCCCCAACGAGATAAAGGAAAAATTCCCCTGCTTTACCAGCGCAGAAGAAGAAGGCGAAAGTGTAAAATGCGGCGGCGGGATTTATTTCAAGGACAAGGACATCTACTTTTATACACGGCGGGATTATATAGAAATTGGTCCGAAATTCCAGGGTAAAACAAGCTTCCTGCTCCTGGGTACCAAACGCAACAGCCTCTTCAAAACACTGGGGAACCCAAAAATAAAGGATGATCTTTGGGATGCCTATGAGATGCAATATGGCACCCTGGTCTTACATTATGATATAGCCGGTCCCGCAGGTAAGGTCAAGTTCTTCCAGTTCAGTACGCTGGGGACCGATATGCTGAATCTTTGCGAGTGATCAGCTCCTCACGGGCAGCCATGCCCGCAGTTTTCAGAAGATCATCTTTTCACATACCAGCGGAAAGGCGAGGTGGAACCAACTGGTAAATCTGCCCGGCTCCTGTTCAAGAGAGCCCCGGATCTCCTCAAGCGGCCGGTAACCATAGTCACTGACTTCCATCGGATCAGGATGAATTACTCCGTCATATCTGCCGGTATAAACATGATCGAATTCAAATTCGGTCAGCCCATTGGCAAATTCCGATCTATACGTGAAATCGAAGATCTTTTCCAGCGGAGCAATAAAACCCAGCTCTTCATATAGCCGGCGTTTGGCTGCTTCACAAGTCTCCTCCCCCGGACGGGGATGACTGCAACAGGCATTGGTCCATAAGCCGGCACTGTGATATTTTTCGGGTGCACGCTGCTGTAACAACATCTCCCCCTTGCTATTGAAGATAAATACACTAAAGGCCCTGTGCAAAAGAGCCCGCCGGTGGGCCTCCATCTTTTCCATCGTACCCAGCGGAATATCATTCTCATTCACCAATATAACTTCTTCCCGTTGCAGCATAATTTGATCGGATTCGATATCCCACTGGTTTTAACATAAAAGTGGCCGCCGGCAGTCCCGGCGAAGCCACTTTCAATGACAAATGAATTTTTTTTTAACGTCCGCTAAAACCGCTGGATCTGCGTTTTCAACAGCTTACGCGCGAAATGTATCCGGCTCTTGATCGTTCCCAACGGCTCCTGTAACATTTCGGCTATTTCATGGTATTTAAAGCCATCGAAATAAAGCAGGAAAGGATTACGAAAGATCTCCGGCAGCTTGTGAACGGCGGCCTGAATATCTTTTACCCGCAGATTGCTTTCAACAGTCCCCGGAATCGCCATCTGCGCAGAATTGAGCAGGAATTCATTGGGAGTGCTGTCAAAAATGGTATTCTGTTTGGCTTTCCGACGGTAATTATTGATAAAAATATTCCGCATGATGGTATAAAGCCATGCCTTGATATTGGTGCCTACATTATATTTATCCTTATTGGCTAAGGCGCGGAATAGGGTTTCCTGGAAAAGGTCTTTTGCTGCTTCAGAATCACGGGTAAGTGTGATAGCGAACGGCTTTAAGAACTCTGCGTTGTTGACCAGCAATTGGTTGAATTCTACTGTAGCCATGATGTAAAAGTTGTTTAATAAAATCTAATTCAAATTTAAACATTTAAGAACTTCGATTCAAATTATGTGATCTGCGGTTCTGTTAAAAAACTAAAGACCAGATAATCAATCGATTGTTTCTTTTTGAGCTTTGATTCGTGTGCCATGCTATTATTCTTTTTTTTCTATACATGCAAAAAAGGGGCCTGCCAGAAATTGGCGCCAGAAAGACAGAATGGAGGGAAAGTTGGCAGAAATATGTCAAAGAGACGGGGCTGGCAGCCTCAAAAAGGAGCCAGAAAAGAGGGTCAAAGCGTGGCGATAAATGCCATCACCTCGGCGATAGAGCAACGGATATCGACATTGTCGGGGATCTTCCGCAAACGTGCCCGCGCCAGCTCTCCGGATATAACAAGAGGAGCGCTCAAACGTTGACCAGCCTGTAAAATGAATTTTTCGAAGTTGAAATTCCCGGTCGCCCCGGTAAGATGGGTATAGAGATAGTCCGGAGCCTTATGGTGACAGGCAAATTCGACGTCATCCAACGGCACATCCGCACCCAGGTAGAGAACCCTGACCCCCTGCGTCTTCAGCAGATAGTAGACATATAACAAGCCTAGCTCATGATGCTCCCCTTCAGGAAGAAAAAGCAACACAGTTTTATCGGTTCGCCGATGCGTCATCGTGCCCTCAATCCCCACGATCAGCTTTTGCCGGATCATATTCGTCACCAGATGCTCCTGCGCAGGTTTGATATGATTCGTCACCCAAAGAATACCAATACGGTTCAGAAAAGGAAAAATGATCTGCGTGATAGCCTTATCGATGCCCTTTGCCAGGATAAAGCCGTCCAGGACCCTTTCAAAACATTCGATGTCCAGGTCGATCATATAAGCGATCAGCTCATTGACCAGCCTTTCCTGCTGAGCTATCCTATCCGACAGAGAAACGATCTTTGTTTTCAGCTCGTCCCCGGTCATTTTATTGATGTGCGAGATCTTGTAACCGTATTTATTGAGCAGGGAAATGTTGAGAATAGTCTTTAGCTCCTGGTTACAGTAATACCGGATATTTGTGTCTGTCCGATTGGGTTTCAGGAAATTATACCGTTGCTCCCAGATCCGGATCGTATGAGCCTTGATCCCCGACAGGTTCTCCAGGTCCTTTATCGTAAAGACATTCATCTCCATCAGCTATAAGATACGCCAATTTCTGTTTAAGAGTTGGGCGTCAAAATGTAAACTTAAAGACTGGCATTACGGATCATTCCCGTATCCAGCAGTTGATGAACAGTCCGGAACAGCTTTGGCGAGGAACTCAGCATCTCCAGATGCCTTTCATGATGCATATCCGACCCAAGCAGGTCGACATATTTTTTTTTGATGAGCCATTCCGCCAGTTGCGCCGAGTCCCTGCCATAGTAACCACGAAGAGATAAAAGATTGAGCTGGAACAGACAGCCCGCGTCCTTCAACTGGTCATACCAGCCTTTATTCGCGCCAAAATACAGGTATCGCTCGGGATGTGCCAGCACAGGCTGGTATCCCTTCAGCTGCAGGTTGAAGATGATCTCTTTCAGGTTTATCGC
>Ga0307510_10009448_pt1 | contig 11613 bp, 6 predicted proteins | sample 12_EM_MG_FD_207224 | JGI IMG/M metagenome (GOLD analysis project Ga0307510, IMG submission 207224) | Populus trichocarpa ectomycorrhiza microbial communities from riparian zone in the Pacific Northwest, United States - 12_EM | ecosystem: Host-associated > Plants > Roots > Unclassified | place... | reverse complement strand
CACACCAACTAAAAAGGGGGTTTTTCGAGCTGCACGTTTTGGTAGATGTTTTGTACACACACCAAAGCCTTCCAGTCCAAAAAAATCTTACGCAAACATTTCTCAATTCCATGGCTAAATCTCTCCACTGAGCCACCGGTAGTGCAGTCGTTTATGCTCGACTTACCGGTAGTGTTGAATGCGAACTCCTGGCATTAAGAAATCCCCTCGTATTGGCTCCAGTCAGGACAAACCCATACCCCAACCAATGCACAATATCCAGCAAGGGTAGAAATTGCAGGGGTTGCGCCATAGCTAGCACAGCACCACACTTTTCATCAGGATTTTAGTTTTTAGTTGCACACAACACGTGCCACCTTACGCATTTGTTGTTGCGAAATTTGGGCCCACGATAGTTATATTAAGCATAACTTAAATAATATCTGCAAACTCCTATCTCCCTCACTTCTTGTTAGGTAATTTCTAGACTTTGAATCTCTTGGACCTAAATCTCTAGAAATTCAACAAGGCCTTGGCTTCAAACACGGGTAGCTGAGCTACCACCCTTGGGATCTTCTGTGGATACGTTCAATTTATCACTCCCGAGAGAGTTGTAGAGCAGGTTTTGCAAATATAGATTCCGGGAGGGGCCAGGCTGATTTTAAGCTTTCATGGAGTGAACACAACTAGGCGTGAGGCTAGCCATAACAATATATCTTAAAACGGCCATCCCGTTTGAGAGAGAAAGAGCTGCATCTCGCTACCAGACAAGAAAATAATTAATTGGCGAATAAGCAACTTTGAATTAAACGGTGTTGATTTGTTGTGCCTAGAACTATGCATTTTCAGGAACTATAGGTGTGGCGCGAATACCTATCCCTTGGAGGCCTGTCCGACTGAAGTGCACTGGGAGCTATATAGTGAGAGGCTCCGCACTCGAGTACATAGCTGGGGAGTATCTACCCAACATGTCCTCACATCTACCGGAACACCTTTTGACACCCACCCCTCCTCCCTCCAAGACGAAAAGTCTATCTATCACCAACCAACGTTGACCGCCGTTGGCCCCTCCGGTTTGGCCCTCTCTCCCGACCTAACAATGTCCATTACCAATATTGCTGAAGCTTACTGTAACTAGACCCAGTGTTTCACGCCCTTACTGGAACCACACAGCGTTCCCAAGGTTGATATCTGTCTGACTCCGATAGTGGAAACATAGAACGGTGGAGATATAACAGACTAGCACTAGCTACTGACCTCGGCACTCAATTTGTATCTGTATTGCTTGAAATGCCAGATGGTGGAGGATTTCCTATATTTCTTCCCTTGTTGCTTCCATCTTCTGTCTCTCCGACTTTCGCCGATTCTCTATTTATAAAAGACCTCGTGTTTCCTCTTGTCAATTATATTTTATGATCTCTTATTCATCTGCCTCCTTCGTTCGTCGAATATGAATCGAATCTTTGGTCGCTCGCCTTGTTGCTCCCGTATCGAAGTGAATATATCGACGTTCCGACCTTCGCCCCCCTCTATATTTAACAAACATCATAGCAATATGCGCTATATCCAAAATACTCCTCTCCCGCCGCCCCCGCTCCAACACAATCACCAAAATCATGCTGCTAACCTTCCCATCCCTAGCTTGAATACACCTCTACCATCTTGTCTTCTGGCCTAAGCTCCTCTCCCCAACCCGATTTGTCCCCCCGGCATATAAACCCCATCTTCCCTATCGGCAACTTCGTCATAGTCCAAAAGAAAGTGCAGCCGGGGGCCTCTCGAGGGATCTAGAAGCCCACTATTCTATACTACCAACTGCCACGGCAACTGGGGGTCTTCAACATCGAGCGGATGCCCCCAGCAACCCTACGGGTGCTACAGGAAGTGCCACGCATTGGGGGCTGCAACTTCATCATGTGGACGCTAGTAACGAATGAGATGGGTAACATTCTCGCCAAGAAGGAGCTGCTATTCGTGGAGGGTGAGTAGCCCAGGGTGCAGGGGGAGCTGTTGCTGGTGGCCTTCTCGCATATTCATATTAAGGAAGTGGTGCCCGGGTTTTGACCTAACTTTAAGGAGATGGAAATGATAGGGAAAGTAGGGGATGCGGTGCTCTCCTTCCCTAACAGGGCCTAGGGGTATATTAAGAACAAGTTTGCTGGGGTGGAGTTTAAATGTCGTCTTGCGGTCACGACAGGGGTACGAGTTTAAACAGGATAGAAAGAGGGAGGTGGCTGTTAAGGCGGGTCTTGGAGAGGAACTCCAAGTGGTATGCCCGCTACGATTTGGGAGGTGGTCTGAGAGCCAATTTTTAGTTCCGTGAATTTTGTTTGTTATCAAGGGGTGAAGGAAGGAGGGATGAAACTATAGAAGGAATTCATGGAATCATGTGCGGTCACTCGACTCCTTCGGTAAACTGGGAGCAATTCCATCTCAGAAGCGCAATATAACTAGAACGGCACCTCGCTAAAGGATGAGGAAATAAAACTAAGGTTGAAAACTATCAAAAAATTAATCAAGCGAGTAAAACTTGCCCAAGGAAGAACACAATAATGATACACTGCCATCCTTAAAGCAACCAACTGAAAGAGAGAAAAAACAAGCAAACAGCCCCCCCAAAAAAGAGCCAAAGTAATGGCCCGCAAGATCCACCACCCCCGAAAGTCCAATAATTCGCTACCCAGAATAACCTAACCAAGTGAAAACCCTTCCCAGAACCACAGTACATGATGCATAATGAATGAGATCAACGCAGAACACACGGTTGGGAGGCTAGCATTAGTTAAAGAAGTGTAATGACAGATGGTCGAGGTGGGAAAGGTCCCCGGGTTCCTATTCCACAAGTAGGGCAGAGTATCCTCTTCCTGCCTCCTGATGAATTACATATGGATTGTTACAAAAAGCCTGATAGGGAAGAAAAAGACCACACAAATGTATAACAGCAGATTACACGCCAGGAATGGTTCGTTGGTGGCTTCTTGTTCTCTGGCACCCAGGTCGCTGGTCTCGGCTCCGATTTCTTCTACCGCCCTTTCTGCTATCACTCTCCCGGACCTTTCCCGGGTTGTGACTAGGGTCTCCCCAGCAATCTTTCCACATCCTCCTCCACAATCTCAGCAGTTCCCTTCCCTGAGTCCTCCACCAACTCCTCTCTGGTTCCCCCGCCAGCCCAGACGCAGGCATCACAGGCCTCTCCCTAAGCATCCTCCTACGCCTCTTCCTATGCCTCTTCCTACGCTTCTTCCTAGGCTCCCCCACTGGCTCCTCCACACTCTCCCCTCCAGGCTCCTTCACGCGCTCCTCCACAAGCTCCTCCACACAGTCTTCCAAGGGTTCTTCCACGGGCTCCTTCACGGGCTCCTTCACGGGCTCCTTCACGGGCTCCTTCACGGGCTCCTTCACGGGCTCCTTCACGGGCCCCCCCACGGGCTCCTTCACGGGCTCCTTCACGGGCTTCCCCACGGGCTCCTCCACACGCTCTCCCACACTCTCCCCCACACTCTCACCTACGGGCTCTTCCACGCGCTTCTTCCCAGGCTCCCCCACGGGCTCCCCCACACTCTTCTTCCCAGGCTCCCCCGAGGGCTCCTGATGCTGAATCTCCTCAGGCTTTTTTGGGGTGCCGAAATTGTCTCCTCTCCCAAGGTTCTCCCCCAATGCTGCTGCAGTGAACCCACGATTGTTTGGAATGGTGGTATCTGCACCACTTTTAGCAAGAAACTCGACCACATCTGGGTAGTCGAATTGAACAGCGAGGTGAAGCGGGGTGTTGCCGTAATTGTTCTGCCTGTTGATTTCCTTATTATATGCAGTATTTTCTGTAAAATTTTCCACCAGGCCCTTTAGCATGGATGAGTGGCCGAAAATAATAGCTTGGTGGAGTGGTGTGTTGCCATCTTTATCCCGATTCGTGAGGATCCATCGTCCGCCCTTGGCAATCAGGATCTTATATGCCCCAGATATGAACTTGGCTGCTAAGTGTAGTGGTGACTGCATGCCGTTCGCTCCCTCTTTAAAACGCAAGAGGGCCTCTTCAACCAGGGGTGTGAGCCCCAGGCATACTGCGATGTGTAGTGGTGTCTGCTCCCCAGCCAAAACTTCCATTCTGGGATCTCCGCAGAGCTCAATCCAGGGCTTTCGTATTTTGTCGCCGGTCTCGAAGAACTGATACTGGAACCAGTTATGAGTTGACTCGTCATAGAATTTATCCTCAGGCTCTGAAACCTCGATGCTCCGACGGGCATGAATGAACCACGATTCCGTCGCATATCGGAGATACTTCCGCTTAGTCACAGCTTCTTGTGGACGTCTCCGCGCAAGTTCCCATTCAGTCTCTCCCGGCTCCTCTTCCTGGTGCTCTCTCTGTGAACTTGGGTCCCTGAGTTTATCGTTTTGCCCTCTAGCGTCTCCTTTTTGGGCTTCCACTGGATCATCAAAGACAGCGTGAAGGTATTCGAAGTACACCCAGGAAATTATGAAATCTAGCCCACTTTTTGAAGCTATTGAGAGGCCATCGTGGCTCTTTTCGTCAAATAGGTATTCGATTGCAGTATGATGGATAATGGATACAGTCCCGGCGAAACTCCGGAGGAATCCCTGGCAGGACTGAACGTACTTCTTGATGTCATCCTCTCTTGGTTGGGTTTCAGTACTTGCTCCCCCGTGAAAGGACTGCTGTTTGCTTTTTGCTTTTCCCTCTATGCGTACTAGGATATAGCCAAATTCGCCCAATGTGAGTGGGCGCACGGCGAGCGCCACACGCTGAATTATGTCCAGAACATTTTTCGATCTTCCACTCTCTGAGATGCGCCGCAGCATCTTCTGGTATACTCCTTCCAGCTTTGGCGGAAATTCCTCCAGAAAGGTGTCAAAATCAGGGCTCCAATAGTGGCAATCCAGTTCTTCAATCGCCAACGATGCCCAGAGGAAGGTGCCTTCTGCCTTTGCCAAAAGGGTTTCCCCTACTCTCTTCTTCCGCCCTCCGTCCCACTCCCCCAACGCATTCACTCTGTGTTTGATAAAGGTTTCCACATCCCCTTTTACAAAATCGTTCCCATCAAGGTTGATTTTCATATGTCGAGGAAGATTATTCGAAACGTATAGTACAAGACGACTGGAGAGAAATACTTTGACCTTAGGGATATCCGCAAGCCTCAAAATCCTTTTGATCAAGTCTTTGCATAAGGTTGCCTGGAGCCCATCTATGCCGTCGATGAGAACGAATATGGGATCGGTGTGACATTTCTTGATCGCTTCCCTTAGCACCTTCCATAGAGAACTTGGGTTGGTGAAAAATCTATCCCCTTGCGTTTCGAGCTCAGCCTTGCAACCACCGAAAAGGCTCCCGTCCTGCTGCAGAATGCCATACAATAAGTCACTGGGTACCTTAGCAAGTCTGAGTCGCCGCGCCTGGGAATCATCAACGGAGATCTCCTCGGTAGGAAGTTCGGGCGAGACGAAGTGGGAAAGCAGTTTGACCCCTCCCGGATAGCCATCGGACCCTTTGAGAAGTTCTGCGGCAATCATCTTGGCTAACATAGTCTTTCCTGTTCCAGGGCCACCACAAAGCCAAAGAAGCCTGGGTTCGTTGCTCTCCCGCCACTCGTTATATTCCACGCTTTCGAAAATCCATTTTCCAGTGTCAGCCTCTGGCAGGTTGTGCTCGTCGCGGAGGTGGTCCAGGTCAATTTCCGGTGGTGATTCCCCCCAGCCTTTCTTCGCATTCAGCTCTTCAAAGGTCTCTGCACAACTTCTTAGCCACAAGTTTCAAACGAAGATTGGCAATGAAAAGCTACATACCAGGAACATATTCAGGTACTTGTATACCATAATTGTTTACGGTACTTCCAAATATATTGTTGCTACCGTGGTTACCCGAGTAGTCCCCTGAGACATTTCTGACGGCCAGGTCACTTTGGACGACAAGCGGGTCGCTTTGGGAGGCCGTGTCGCCGTGGCCCTCCAGTGTTACCGCCCTGGTCTCCTATTAGCCCATCTAGACCCATATAAAAAAAATCGTTTCGTGCTATACACTGTGCCCATCTCCCCACTAATATTCGCCCACCAAGAACTCTTTGAGGTTTCGAAATCAGACGCGCGAGTCGTTGCCTCAACTTCTTCAGGTAGTAGATAATGGAAATATTCGAATATGGTTGGGGGAATAATACAATTCCCAGGGAAGAAGCGAAAGAAACTATATTAATATTGTGAGCGCTCGAAGAGGAGGTAAATGTGCTAGGACATTAAAATTCCCCTTCGCCACCATGGGAAGGGAAAACATCTCAAACTCAGCCCTCAGTTGAGGCGAAAATAAAGGGAATATCCACAACACCCTTCCAGGAGATGCTACCAGTATGCTACACCTGCCACCTCCTAATTAATTATCTCTGATCCAAATCTTTACGCTGTGCGACAACCTTGGTCGGTGAAACACTGCGAGGCAGTTACTTTACCAACCCTAAACTCTAACTATACACCAAGGACCCAGATAGAGATACAGAGGTCCCAAAGGATGCAGTATTGCCCAAAAGGATTAAGAGAATACAACAAATCAAACGCCCCTTGGAGAACAACTTTCACAACGTTTTCTGGAAATCAAGCTGAGCGCGAACTAGTGAAAATACCCCAGCATAGGTTGGGTACTCCTCTCTGAAATAACAGACCATGCAGCCAACCTCCCACGAAGACTATGCAGGTAGGGTTTGGCTGCATAGCGAGTTTTCCGAGTTTATAATATTATTATGATAAAGGTATAAAGACTCGTACAACTGTTTCAAAGCAAATTAGTTCACTAGGTATTTTGTCTTGTATCACACTTCTCCTCGAATTCGGACTCCAGGTGCAATGCCCCACTTCTTCTCACCTGCAGCGCAAAGGTTATGGGTGAGGCGTTCCTCAGGGTATGACGAAGTATGTCTCAATCTCCCGTGAACCTCCCCCTACCTGCGAGCGAGTTTCCATGACCCCACTAACTTCTGGTCGTGCGCAGTAGCATGTGATGCTTGGCGCCATCCGGATCCACGGAAATTTTTCGTATGATAGGAGGGGGCTCTCCCCGCTCCCTATTTCGCCAAAAACCTATACCAATCAACAATACTCGTGAATCCTAATCGCGCTATGGCTGGAAATCCCACAACAACCTTAATCAAGTTGAGCAACGGCCGCCCCAGGAAAGCTTCCTAAAGTGTGAAATTTTATCCCCGATACCTGAATGCCTACCAATCACCCCCGGTTAACCAACTACTATCTCCTACCTCCCCTAGTAGCCTAAGCGGCCCACTTTGCAAAGCCAGATTCTACCGGTAGATGGTATAAAAAAAAGATGTGATGGCACTACCGCTGATCGGAAGCCCAATTGTTATCATGAAAAAACTTTCTTCTTTCTGAGCACCGCCTCCTGTGAAGGCCATTACATGGCCTCACTTATTCCCCTCAATACTCATACACTACTGGGAGTCTTTGAGTAGATGCACTCAGCCCTGGAAAGCCAGTTTTTCCTTTTGAGTTGATCTGTCAGTTTTTTTTGTTCGCAAAAACGCGTTACACACACAAAAACCCTCCGACCAGGCCCGGATAGACACCCCCCAACCCCGGTACCAAATGCCTGCACTCAAGATGCATGGTGGTTTGTGACCGATCTACTGGTCGCTTCGATCGCGGACTCTTTGAATGAGGAATCCCTGCCTCTTGGTTCAAGACAGTACAAATATACCTCAACCAGCAGACAATATCGCTAACTTCAAACCCGCCAGCTGAATTGCCACACTCAAAATCTTCCATAGATGCTTTCAGTTCACCACTCCCTGCAGATTTATGAGGAACCCCATAAATACTGACTCGAAGAGGAGCTAGCCTAATTTTAAGTTTCCATCCGGCTAGCACAATTTTCGGGGATGAGGCTAACCGCAACAAGTAATACTTCGGCGTTCCTCTTCGTAATTAGGAAGTAAAGATTTGTGCGCCACAGCTGGATTGCTCATACTGTAGAAAATAATTGGCTCCTTAATAAGGGACTTTGAATTAAGCCCAGTGCCGATTTGCGCTCGTAGTATCATACCCGGAACCATACGTTTTCAAACAACTAGACTACCCGTATGATACCGGCGCCAAGGAAAGATGTTTCCGTTCAAGTCACAGGGGAAAGCTTTCGTACAGGGCGCGGTAACTGATTAAACAGTTATTTAAAGTTAACAAGCATAACACATCCCTCTCGATTCATGTTAACAGTTGCTACCCCTGTACCAGCCTGGCCACAAAATAAATGGACCCCCACCGGGTTTTCCATGCAAAATGCACCATAGAACCCTGGGATTCAGAATTCCTAGCATGTTCCCCGTAACCTGATCAGTATGTAAATCCCCATGTTAGACTATACTATCTAAAAAATCCCTGGATTTTTCCAATATTATGGTGGCAAGTAGGCGCCTTTCGAAAATGACCATTTTGCATGGAAAACCCTGGGGGGTCCATTTCTTTTGTCACCAAGATCGTACCCGAGCATAAGACAGGGATTATCTCACCGGTTGACCTAAAGTAACCGTGCAAACACCTTTTCTTTTTCTTTTTCTTTTTCTTTAAAAAACTTTATTCTTCTCGGGGGGGGTTTTTTTCCCTACAAGTATGTGACAACTCCACGTCTGCTGAAACTATCGGGGGCCATTTGTATGGGAGCATGGGTGGATATTCCCAGAGGGTTCATTCGCAATAGCGAGGTTTCCCTTATAAGCGGCGGGGTGCGACTACAGTCTCCTTGGTGCACGGATACTGGAGTCAGCCTTCAGGACACCAAAATCCCCCCAACCCCCTGTCGAACAACCATATGGTATGCTATCATTTCACTTATTCCTTCTATATAATGATCTCAATTTATGTAGGGATCCCATTCTAGAGATCTGGTTCTTGCCATATATAATGGCAGTTAAAGCGGTGGTAAAATTAAAGTGGGCCCATAGGTTGGCATCCCCGGGAAAATTGTTTTCGGGCTAAGTAATAATGTGCGAAATATATTACGTAGAGTAGTCAAGCCCAATGCAACACCAAGGCCCGGCGCACTAACTCCGAAAGGCACTGATAGTTGATTCCAAGATGCTAACACCAGGCTCATATGCCAGACCAATCGAGTTGCACAAAAAATAAGCCGCCCTGTGGTGATACATCCCCTTCAAAGAGTCGACGGCCATTTCCTAGTCAGGATCTATCGCCTTCCGTACTTGTATTTATCCTTAAGCTATTGCACCAATATTTCCGTTTTTTGCACTAAAAGTGTGCAAAACCTAAAACAGACCAAGGGGTGGCAGAGATATCCATAACCCCCGGAATTACAACCCTACTGTACAGTGCACTCCCATTCGCAAAGTCTTCGCGGAAAGACAGGTATGGTGCCGGGCACTTGAAATCGACCGAAAACTAACACAAGAATAATTCTCGAAATCTTTCAACCACCACCACATCTTTGAGAAGATGTGGCTTCATAGAAATGTTCAGAAGACACTCCTCTTTAATTCTATCTTTTCTAATTTTCAATCAAAGCAATATTAGTGAAGATAGTAAAATTCCGAATTACCCATGTATGGTCATTTTCGAAGTTACTTTTGCCAAGCCCCACTATTTATGCGTATTATGTAAGCAAAATGAATTACCCATGAAGGCTGATTTCAAATGCCCGGCACCATACTGTGGCGGTGTCTTAGCGACAACGAAAGTACTAGTACAAGATTTTGTGCATAATCTGAATTATAAGAGTTGTCCTAGTACCTTTGTTGCCACCAAGAGTACCTGTCTTTCCGCGAAGACTTTGCGAATGGGGGTGTACAGTACTACACACTACTCTACTAAAAAGCTGGATGACAAAAAACTCGAGCAGACTGCCATTTTACACCAAAACCGAGCACTCTTTACTAACCATTTAATCTCCCCCAATGAATCTGGGGGTTCCACTTTAGGCCAAATCAAACTAAGGAACAGGTAGAGAATGGTTTTCAAGAAATAATATTGGCTAGGAGATTTATGGCATTGAGAAACCAGAGTGGACCTATAACAAAGGTGGTTGTCATGTACAGTACAGTATCTTTTTTATGGGGGCCTCATACAAAATCTCGAGCAACCTTCTAATCTTGCCACATAACTTAATTGCACAAAAAATCATGAGCGATTAATTTATAGACTTGATATTTCCCTGGCAGAAAGCAATAGTTGTTCTCAGGAGCCTTGCAAATTCTTGAAATTTCTTACATAGGTAGTGTCAGGCCACGAGTTCCCTAAAATGGCTGCTTTTGATGTAAAAGGGCCAATTGCCCGAGTTTTTTGTCACAACTTTTGATATTACTAGATTGAATGAGTGATCGGACTGGTAAGTGGGATGACAGGGTAAGCTCCAACAAAGACCCTAGGTGATGGATAGTAATCCCTGTAGTAGAATGTTGTATTAGGAACAGAGAGGAGCGCAGGAAAAGGGAAGCGCACATGGTATGGAGGAACGCTGAAGTGTGGACAAGCGAACATTCTAGGGCATGAACGGATGTATAGGGCATATGCGGGGACATGGGGCTACACATGTATGATACCGTAAAAACTGAAATATAAGAGAAATGTGCTAAGCGGTTGAAATAAGCTTAGCCGCTAAAAAAAGGGGGAATGTCGCAAGCAGTGAGGTTATGACTGGTTTGAGACATCTGCTTTGACCTCCAAACTCAACCTCAAGTCATAGCCTCCAGAGTCCCGATATTGTTAGTAGAATAATCAATTAATATATATCATAGGAGTCATAGAGAATGTAAATAAAAAATAATATAAACAAAGTAGATACTGTACTACTCTTACATGAAAATAAAATACAAGTCCAATACTTCGAATAGTGACTACTCATAATCAATTATCTCACAAATATCACAACACCAAATGGCCCGCCAAAGCCAGCGAAGCAAGGGCAGTGCACGCTCTAAGGTTACTATTGTCCTGCCAGAGCTTCCGCCAGGCAAGTTCTACGCCCCACCCCGACAGAAGCCAGGGCCAAAGCGAAAGCCATTGAGCATAAAGCCCCGAAAGACTCCCCAAATGGTCCAGAATCCTCGCAAGTCCTACACGATCAACTATAAGCTGCGCGTATTGTCCTGGCTGCAGAAAGCTTCAATTCCCTCTGGGCCAACCAAGTTGCGGGAGCCCACATTAAAGGAAGCGGCGGAAAGATTTAAGATTCCACTAGGGAATATTGCACGATGGCAAAAGGAGGAACTGGCTGGGAATTTCCTAGAGGCGTCAGCTATGGCTCGGAGATTGGAGGGAGGGGGAAGAAGAAGGAAGTGGGTGGAGATGGAGCGGAAGCTATATGATAGCTTCCGCCAGCGGCGAGCGGAGGGGAAAGTGGTCCGCCGGAGCTGGTTTCGCCAAAATGCGAAGCGACTCTATGCCGAAACCTATTCCAGTTCGAATACGATAGTTAGCCAATTCTGTTTTTCAAATGGATGGTTTCGGGGTTTCTTATCCTGGCACAGAATAACTCTCCGTGCAATAACCATCAGCAAAAATAATACCTTGCGTTCCGTGCGTTCCGTGCGTCTGACGCACCTGACGCCGGAACGCTAATCGCGAATCAGGACGCAACGTCGGATCGACGTTGCGTCCTGACTTTGCGTTACT
>Ga0307510_10009447_pt1 | contig 11614 bp, 9 predicted proteins | sample 12_EM_MG_FD_207224 | JGI IMG/M metagenome (GOLD analysis project Ga0307510, IMG submission 207224) | Populus trichocarpa ectomycorrhiza microbial communities from riparian zone in the Pacific Northwest, United States - 12_EM | ecosystem: Host-associated > Plants > Roots > Unclassified | place... | reverse complement strand
TCATACCATCTGAAGAATTTAAATAAATAAGCCGGTTTGAAACCAGGGGCTTCGCAGTAGGTGTGTGCCACATGAGTGACCACCGAATGTAGATCGGACGAGAGAGATGATGGATGTCGATCATCCACGTTTGATTCGCCGCACTCTCTCTCACCTGGCGAGACCGACCTGGTTCGGTATGCTCGGGTGGACAACATCCCGTCGAGCAATACAGGTACCAGCGAAGCGTTCTGCAACCCGCTCAGTTAGTCGGCCCACAATCTCGTTGCGGCCAACTCCGTTCCATACCTCCGACTCGCCACCTCACCACGCCTGACTATCCTTCAAAACACCTTTTACCCAATGCTCCCATCACAGGACCGTCATTTCCGTCACCTCAGAAACGCCTGGTGGACAGGGGGAGGTTGAGAGGAGTAGGACCTCTTGCGGTACGTCCTTATGAATGTGTCACCAACGAGGCGGTTGATGTAAAGACGAACGGCATATGGTAGGTCGGATTCTGATGGGAACCACCGTGTTCCTAATCACCAGAATGGACGATCCTGAACGGTTTAAAGAGAATGTCGAGCCATAAGTTTTCTCCTGGACGCGGTATAAGGGGACCGTCGAGGACTTGAAGGCATTAGGGACCGTGCAAGCACTCGTATGTGACGCTCCATTTTCTCATCATTTGGCATGCTCAATTTCCGACAGGGAATGGATGTCTTTTGGGAAGCTGAGGGAGCTGGGCACTCAGCCAACGCAGAGACCGTGCTCGAAGTCATCAAGTCCCTAAAGGGCGATACCGACCCCGAAAAAACACCAACGCTTGTGACTTCAGAGGTGGCATGCTGGATGATATGGGGATACCCATACTCGAGAACCTCTCCCGAGAGGAAATCGGAGCATTTCTGGGATCATGTTGACTGTTCTGACAGATTGTAGTTCTCTCACACGGACCACCGCACTTTTATTACATGAGCCACTATCTCGCAGCACCCATCGGACTACCAATATACGACGTATCGGAAGGAATGCTGGGGAAATCATTAGTGGGAATTACCCTGTAACCGGGGGGCCAGCTCAAGTTCCCCACCCCAAAGGTCCTACCCTGTGCAGTGTAGAGGAGTATTAGACGATGTTCTGGTGTTCTGCGTGCTGGGGCCTTCGGGATCCGACGGTAATGCAGATGTCCAACAGTTCGAGGCGCGGAATTATTTTACCGCAGGAGAGCAGTTGACCCATCCTTCTCCAAAACCGGCCGGCCTTTTGTAACAACCCAGCAGAGCGAAACCCCCCAGACGTGTGAAGGTTTTGGGTGAGCTCTAATGCACGTTCACACCGATTGCCCTTCTGAACGAGGGGATCGATGGATGGTCGTTGGCTTGAGTAGCCACTCCACCGCTGGATCAGCAAGAACCCAGATGAGGCGGTCGGTAGAATGCGGGCTTCGAGCTTCGGGTCTTATCCCGACATCGAATCCAATGCGGAGAGGTTCACTTCGTCCACGATCAAAGGGTCCGCTGGAACTCTCAGGACCCGCGACGGCATCGAGACTCGAAAGAGATACTCACTCCGTTCTCCGGGTGTAACGGATGGGCCGATTGGAAAGCGTTGTTCACCACCGGTCGTCGGGCCCGTGTCTGTGAGATGTTGGTTTAAGTACTCCACCAAAAACTGTTATCCTGCTTGAACGGACGGTTTGGATTGAATCACGCCTTCCACAGTGTGGCCAACTTGCCGCCCAAAGCAATGTGAATCGTACTCCCAGCTACTGTTTCGGAAGTAATTTTAGGGTTCTTGCGGAAACGTCTCAAATATTCAGTTCGCGATGATTGATGATGACGTCGGTTCGTTGTGTGCATGGTTTCCTAGGATTGGCTACAGAATAGCTTCTCGCGATGCGGATTGGTATTCACGGAACGAGGGTTCGCCATCCTTTCCAAAATGCACAAGACACGGATGGGAGTAGGTCCAGGGAGGAGCCAGTGACCCAGCTCGTTCAGAAAGAAGTTTGGCGTTTCCAGAACGAGAACACAAGTTTGTCAAATGCTTAGTCCGGCGGTCGTGGTTGGGGCCAGTGCTCCAGAGGCTGTCAACTTCTTGAACGAAATGTCTCCCATGTGCTCGAGAATGGCGGGTCGATGGTTAATGAACTCTGTTCGCGCTTGCGATGCCCCCGACCCTCAGGTCGTTCGCCAAGTAGAAAGGCGACGATTTTCCCGGACGAGTATTGTGTGCACCTGACAGTGATAAAGTCACCGATGAGAGAACGTCGCGCTGGGTGTTAGATTGAACGTCAAGGTCCGGATCATGGCTTGCAGGCCGCGTCGATCGCAGGCGGTCGGGCTCCGGTTCCTAATCCCCGCGTCCACCATCCTCGTTCGCTCTACTCGTAGAAAACCGGACGCCCAGTAAGCACACCTCCCCATAGTCCCAGGGTGTCTGTCTGCAGCATACGGATCACACACTCTCCCAGGACCCCAGAAGATTCAAATTTACCTCAAGTCTCAAAAGACACGGTGTTTATACGATGCCTATCGAGCAACCCATGACGACATCGTCAAAGCATACAACACGGTCCTGAAGGTATTATGACCTGAAACACCCGGACCGGAGAGTGTGGTCACACCCCAATGGTCCACTACGCGCGGAACTTTACCCGGTATTCCATTCGCTGCGTCGTAGACTTCTTCGGAACCAAGTAGGCGGAAGGCGAAGAAAGCGGAACCCAGACCCTAATACACCTGATCGTTACGAATCGCCTTTGCCCCATCTATGACCTGGATAGGAATCGGTTTTGGGATGCATTCGATGGTCCGTTACGCGGCGTATGTGCTCCCTGTCGCGCCTCCAAACTTCTGCTGACGTTGTCCCCCAAGCCATTACCGGTTCTGGGTGAACGAACTCACCACGGTGATGTCTATTTCAACCACCTGACGCACGACATCTCTGCAGAAACCGGCATACTCAACGACCTTGACCTCGCTATCTGGGTCGACCATTCCACCACGAATATCGATTGGACTGGCACCATCCTGTTCATGGCTATCGGTCTACTTGACGGTTGGCTTGACGGTCGCACCTCCCCACTGCATCGACCCAGCTGGGTAATATACCGCCGTTGCCAGAGTCAAGGTATAAACGTCACACAATTGAGATATATCCACTACTAAGAATCAGTATCTAGTTCATGGATGACGACAACCACGTGTCGTCGAAGCGATATTTCCACTCGGCATACTGCAGTAAACAAGGTCTCTGGCCGTTATCGCATCTATATCGAGGCGATTGGGTACTCGGCTGACCTCCGTGAGTGCCGATCCCGGTGCTCGTTTGGAAACCGATCGCTGGGGAACCAGAAGTCGGCAGGGCTCGATGAGGCTATGTATCACGACGATAGGAGGACTATTGGGGAAACGGGTTTTAAGAGATGGGTTTGCGGAGGGGAAAACTCTTCTGCTCGAAGTGATTGAAGCCACAATCATCACGGTTGAAGCTTAAAAGTTGTGTAGTCTCTTATACCCGGGCCTTAGATACTCCGCGTTTGCGACCCACTGCCTTGCGTGCACACAGTTATGGAATTGCAGAGCTTGAAGCTTGAAGCTTGAGCTTGGTCCAGGCAGAATTTGTTGGACTCTGTTTGGCGTCTTTTGGCGTCCGGTTGAACGCGTCGCATGCCGCGGCCATGTGGCGGGGACCCCGTCATCGACGACCCATTATTCCCGATGCCCGCCTGAGTTCGCCCCTCGAGCTAGAGCCCTCTTTCAGCTTCTCAGCCGCACCGCAATTCTTCTGTTGTTCGGAACGGTGACAATCCGGCGGCAGATTGCCACCGTCGTGGCTGTACTGTTTAGCGTCATGGCTGTCATGCATTTGAATGCTCGAGCCTCGCGGACTTCACCTCTCCTAACCACGTCCACGAAGGCTCCATAAAACAAAGTCATGTTCCGAAGGCGACGTCCAACGCACCCAGTGCCCCCCGACAATAACCTTGATCCAGATCGTTGTGAGTGTATTCGTCTACCCCCTACCAGGCCAGCCTGTTGACAACTTAGATCCTCCTAGCAAAGAAGCAGAGAGTCGTCGACAGCACAAAGATCCTCCTCGACGTCGCGAAAGAGTCTGCCGATTGGTTCCCTCCCCTAAAATCCGCTCTCGGTGGGATAAACGCGCTCATCAAGCATTTTGAGGTATTGGTTGGGCGGGTGGCCATCCTCCAGAACTGACACGGTTTTCCGCAGCAATTCGAGGATGTCAAGGAGAGAGTCGAAGAACTCTTGCCCCAGTTGGATAGGTTCAAGCAAAACATCACCACGAAAAAGGTCGATGGAGACCCAGAGGAAACGAATCGACGCAGGGGATTGACTGCGTACGTGCACCGATCAATTACAAAACCGTCCACTCCCAACCGTCGTTACAGCACATTCCAAAAAATCGAAGAAATATCCCAGAAATTGTTGGCAAAGAGTGCCATGAGTCGGTTCACGGACAAAGGAGAGGACTCCAAGATAGTGGCAAGGCTCATTGAGCGGCTTCGAGAGGCAATTGTCTGTTACCAGGTGGGCAACTACTGTATCTCGGCGTCGAGTATTATTGACAGGGGAGTAGATATCGCAGCAACAGGCAATCCACCGTCAAATCACACACCTCACAGTAGGTTTTCTTGTTATTTCTGAAATCGACGGCGACCGACCCGTTTCTTAAGACATCGTTCGATACGTTCTTGAAGCTGCAGGAGGTAACCCGCTGTAATGCGCTCGTCGCAGCACTCGCTTACGATTGGATAGAAACCCCCAGCAGTGAGAGACAAACTGAAATCCGTCATGGAACGGTTGGATAGACTGTGGGGTGCCTCCTGGAAAGAGCTCCAACACGAGCGGTGGGCAAAGTTATTTGAGTGAGCAGCTGGAATGAACCCCGACGAACGAGCATTAATTCCCTCCCAGTGATCTCGAACCCATCCGGGACAAGGCAAGGGCGCTCCACGACCGGATCGCAGCAGAAGGATATGTCGAGCATGAAGGGGACGTTTCGGCTGCCTCTGGACTGGCGGAGGATCTCAGGGATGCCCTCCTCGAGTACTCAGTGAGCATCATCCGGAAAAGCCGACATGACCGCGGGGTTGCTGAAACGGGTGCTTGAACAGATGGCACAGCAACAGGCGGTGTACAATCAGACTTGTAGGTTGATGGTAAGCCACAGATTCAGTGTTCTAGAAGGATACCTTACGCAAACATTTCTTCTAGGACGCAGGTTAGACTTCATGTCACTGTTTTGCGCCGACTGACTGACGCGTGTTGTAGCTGACCTGTCAGTGCTGAACAGCTATCGTCGTGCACAAGGGGCGGAGCATCGTCATGGTAATCGCCGCGGTTGTCTGAAAGGGACGCGGGAGACTGTGCTGAATGAGATCGAGTCATGGGCTGAAGACTTCAAGCAGTCTCCCGTCTTCTGGCTGAACGGACTCGCCGGGACCGGCAAGTCGACGATTGCCCAGACGGTCAGCGAGCGGATCTTTGCTGATGGACAACTGGGAGCGTCTTTCTTCTGTTCCCGCGATTCCGAGGACCGCAGCGACCTGCACTTCATCTTCCCCACCCTCGCCTTCCAGTTGGCCCACAAGTTTCCGAAATTCCGATCCGCTCTCGTCTCCCTCCTTCAATTGGATCCGGATGTTACACACGAGTCACTGTACAGGCAGATGGAGAAGCTGATTGTCGAGCCGCTTAGATCGGAGGGTGTTTCGACGGTCATTGTGATCGACGCTCTCGACGAGTGCAAGGACGAGGAGCCATCGTCCGCGATTCTCTCCGTGTTGGGCCGGCTTGTTGAACGGATCCCGAAGGTGAAGTTTTTGATCACCGGGAGACCCGAGCCACGGATCAGGACCGGGTTTCGTCTCCCCATACTCGTGAACTCGACCTCAATCTTCGTCTTACACGACGTTCACCCTCCTCTGATCAACAGCGACATCCGGCTGTTCCTGAAACACGAACTCTCCGAACTCGCGGCACGGCGTCGGTTAGAGAGGTGGCCGAGTGACGAGCAGATCGACTTACTGTGTAGGAGAGCGGCTGGATTGTTTGTCTATGCGGCTGCAACTGTCAAGTTTCTGGATAGCGATATTCATCTCCCCGAGCACCGATTGGATGCCATTTTCCAGCTTCCAGAGTGTACAGCTCCCGAGGGGAAGACGCGGATCAACCCCAAGACGACTCTCGACTCCCTATACACATCGATCCTCCAGATGGCATTTAGTGAGGGAGATCCCGAGGTGTATTCCAAGGTCAGGTCTGTCATCGGCGCCGTCGTCCTTCTCATCAACCCCCTTCCATTGTCTGCGATCGCAAAACTTGTCAGCCTGGACCCTAGGGAGGTTATGCTGTTCCTCACATTGGTTCAATCGCTGCTCGCCCTTGGCGAGGATTTTACCCAGCCTGTGAAACCCTTCCACAAGTCATTCCCCGACTTCATCACCAATCCATCCCGCTGCACCGATACCAGATTCTATATCTCACCCAAACACCTGCACCTCGAACTGGCCGTGGATTGCCTGAGGATGATGAACGACGGGCTGGAACAGAACCTTCTATCCCTCCCCGATTACGCCTTGAATTCGGAGGTCGAGGATCTCGAGACGAGGATCAATGATCTGATCAGTATCGCCCTTCGGTATGCCTGTCTGTCCTGGCACAACCACCTCACCGAAACGGAGGGAGATATCAGCAGTGTCGTCTTCTATCTACGGATTTTCCTGGAGGAGAAATTTCTGGCATGGCTGGAGGTGGTTAGTGCCGTTGGGGCTCTAGGGGAAGCTGCTGTTGGACTCGAAAAGCTGGTGTCCTGGTTACAGGAGGTTCGTTTTTGTCCTTCTCTATGCCATCACCCTATAATAATGTACCACGAATCAGGCTGTAAGAAGCGAACAGCTTCTCGATACGGCTAAAGACTATTTCTGGTTTGTGACGAAATTTTTCGAGGTTATCAACGTCTCGGCCACCCACATCTATCACTCCGCGCTGGAACTATGCCCCACCTCGTCAATTGTCCGAAAGCTGTACTACCATCGCCGTGTCACTCGCTCACCAAATGTGGTCGTTGGAACCCCAGAATCATGGACTCAAACTATAGCCATTTCTCGCAAGGACGACGACCACGGACTCTGCATTTGGTCACCGTGCGGTCGGTTTGTTGCCGTTACGACGAGACAAGCTGTAGAGATCCGGAGCCAACTCACCCTGGAATTGATCACCATCCTCCAGCCCCCCGAAACGATCCCTTATCTCACGGGTCCGCTTGCCTATTCACCAGATGGACGTTCTATCGCCTGCACCTCCGATATTGCTACCATAATCTGGGATATCCAGACGGGTGGAGTGGCCAAAGAGATCAGATGTAGCGCCAACAATATCTCACTGGTGTGGTCGTCGAACGGAGGGTCGATTTGTACTATCGACTCCGAGGACCGGGTGACCTTCACTGTGCATACATACGGTGTTTCCTCGGGCACGACATCGTCTCCTGGCACACTCCAATCGGCACGCGACCCACACCTCTGGACGGTCGATGAATCTCTCTGGGTTATGACAACGGCGTTGAGAGACTTTGGCAGAGATACCATTGATGTCTTCGAGGTCGGATCCATTCTCACCAAAATCCAATCATTTTCCCCCCGCTTGTCCTACCACATAATCGGCATGTCCTTCTCCCCGACCACTCGCCATATTTCCGCTTCGGATTTCAATACACTTTCTATCTCCGACGTTCGAAGCTCAGAGGATTTGCTACGTACAGAGGGCCACTTCGATTCCCAATGTTTCTCTTCGGATGGGAGTCTCTTCGCAGCTTCCCAGGGGAGAACTGTATGTGTCTGGAAGTATGATTCTGGTCATTATGCCCTGTGTGGGGAATTCCAGTTTCAGGACCCGTGCAGTCCTCTTCAATTATCGCCAACCCTGTCATCAATCCTGGGCCATTCCGATAATATTCTCCAGGTATTGCGTTTACACAAACCTCCCACCGCCCCTGAGACCCTTCGTCAGCAGTTTGTGAGACCCTCTCACTCTGTCACTCGTACCCCAGCTGCCCACTTGTGGGGAAACACCGTCACAATCCTCCGAAGTACCCCCGCACAAACCCCTCCCCAGTTCATCGACACAGATGTGGCGATAGATAAATTAGTCCTCACTGACAATGTTCTCTTGGTAGGGGGTTCAGGAAAAGTTGTAGCCTGGTTGCTCACAGAAGAGGGGCTGGTGTTATTGGTGGCAGAAGGGCTGGCCATGGAGATAGCATTTGGACCGTACCGTTTCATTCCGGGTGGACGACCGAGATTGAAGGTCAAATCGGGGTTATCAAACCAGTATATGGGCTTGTGGATGAGCTACAGGTCTACCGCACAGACACTGGGGAGGTTCTCTATCCTACTCAAGAACCTCACGGTTTTCTGGATCGCTCCAGCGATCATTGCTTGGGTCGAAACCATCTCCACTCCCACGATTTGCCTCGGTTCAATGCTCCCCTCGAAGACAGGTGGCAAACTTCACCAGCCACGGTGCGAGAGGGGTGGGTAAAGGATGCCGAAGGGAAACACCGATTGTGGATTCCTGTCGAGTGGAGGGCGAACTGGGATCCCAAGGATTGGCTCCAGGATGTTACGGTACAGTTCGGTCATTTAGGAGGCAGACTCGTTATCATCAAGTTCTAGCTGGAGTCCCTCCATCTTAGATACTCAGCTCGTGGTGAATGCTGACGACGTTGAAAGTTGACCTCGCGTGCCCTCTCATTATTTCGGTCTCATTTGATTATATCCCCCCAGGTCAAACCACTCTGTTTGTATCATAGATGTATCGTACGATAGTGTCACTATGTTTATTTGCTTAGTGCTTGAGCAACACTACGAGAGGTACTGTCGAGTGACCGATTCCACTGGACAACGTGAGGGTTTCGCAAACGCAACTTCCCTATGATCTGCACAACGGGGGTCCTGGTAGTCTGCTCTGGCGGGATGGGAGGTAGCTGGATAAGTCGTGTGTTCCACTCGGATCCCCCAGCTTGCATCAGGGCGGCGTCGGTGGCGGTTCGGCCTGCGGCTCAAAAGAGTTTCTCATTCCAAAAGATCCGCTTTCTACAAGTGACATTGTCATTGAATCTGCTCCGTGGGGCCGCCGTGAAACGTGAAGCACTCGTCCGCGCACGATCATCAGGTCACACTGCCAGGTGCCGGTGACTCCCCACGAATCCCATTTTCTGTTCACCGACATGGGGAAAGCTTCCGTCGGGCTTCAGTTTCTTCGCGGAACTTCCTTTCAGGCAAGTACCTCGTCGCGACGATTCTCCGGTAGCCGGGGGTGAGGACGAGAGTAGATTCGTAGCAAATAAAAAGTCTGCGTCTGTTCAAGTTGTGGACCAGTCCCTCTCACGTGCTCGGTTTGAAGATAATCGAATTCCACCCCATGGTACAGGTGGAACAGTTCAAGATCTTCTGTGAAAAAACGAAAGAAGAGAGTGAAAGAATGGAGCAGCGAGTATGTTCCTCCTAGGTGGGAACGTGGTGGAGATCGGGTACGCACTGGGGCACAGTTCATTATAATATCACACTTGGAGACGTATTCTGTGCACCTCAGTTCACGGTGTTCGACCATGGCGTCTGGTTTATGCACAGTAGTCGCATTTCAGTAGGTTCTTCCCGCTTTCTGCCAAAGGTCCCCCCCCTTTTCAGACGTGTAAATTGCCAGCCCGGCAGTACACCGGGAACGCGCCGTTTTGGCAGGTTGGCAACAAACTGCCTCCAACCCTAGGTGGTGGAATTGGTGAAGTTGACACGTCGGGCGAGACAGCGGCCCGCAGGCTACACGTTCATCGGGGGACGGATGTCGATCATGCTTGATTGAACTGGTTCACCTCGCGTTCCCTCAAAACTCCTATGAATAGCGGTTCCGGCTTCCGGCGTCGAACCCGTTCTCTCTACAGAAGGTCGTGGTATTGTGTGGGTGTGGGGAGGCATTGGTGTATAGGAATGGCATGTCGAGGGGCAAGTAAGTCGGACGGTGACTGTCTTCAACCCAGAACCATCTCAGCGCTTAGCCATTCAATCCGTTCAGCACTGCCACCTAGTATCCCTGCAAAGGTCTCGTGGCCTTCATATCGCCGTCAGCATCTGCCCGTCTCAAGCACTCGCATCCGAGAACTATTCCACACAAAACCATGTTTAAAAAACGACGTCTGACGAATCCCGCGGCCTCTGGAAGCAACGCTGATCCGAATCCATGTGAGCGGATTCAACACCTTCCGCCGAAACTGTTTGACCGCTCGTATCTCGCAGCAAAAAGGCAGAGAGTTGTGGATGCCACGAAGATTCTGCTCGACGTTGCGAAAGAGTCCTCCGATTGGTTCCCTCCCCTCAAGTCTGCCCTCGGTGGAGTGAACGCGCTCATCAAGCATTACGAGGTATTGGTCGAGTTTGTAGCCGTCGCATACAACTGACACGGACGCTCGCAGCAGTCCGAGGATCTCAAGGAGAAGACAGGAGACCTCAAACTCCAGTTGGACAGGTTCAAACAAAACATCACCACGACAAGTATCGACGAAGATCCCGGGGAGGCGGAACGGCGTAAGGAATTAACCAGGTACACTTGTTGATTGCTCGCCTCGCCACGGTTATGGAAGTCCCTTGCAGTGCATTGGAAGAGATCGAAAAGCGATCCAATGAATTGCTGGGGAAAGGCAGGGCAGCTCGGTTCGTGGATAAGGGGAGGGATTCTGTCGAGGTGGTGAAACTCGTTGAAAGTCTCCGGGACGCCGTCACCCGTTATCAAGTGAGCGAAGACTGGTTCGTCGCGTCGAATACGATTTACACCGCAGGACAGGTTTCACAACAGCAAGCGATCTACGACCGAATCACAGACCTTACTGTGAGATTTTTCCGCTCTGCCCTCAACCTTTACATTGACAATCGGCCTTGTCATCAAGTCTTCTTTCAACACCCTCTTGAGGCTCCACGAGGTGGTGCGGATCAGTGGACTTGTTACGATATTCACTGACGCTTGGACAGAAATCCACGCCGTTGAAGAACAAGCTAGACTCCGCTATTGCGCGGCTGGATCAGCTGTGTCTACAGGAAGACGATGGCGATGGAATTTGGGATGGAGATGGGCACAAACAACGGGCGAAGTTGTTCAAGTGAGTGTTCGGGGTGGACTATAACTTATCGTGCTTACTCTTTGCTAGCGCTCTAAGGATGATCAGGGATACCGGAAACGTGCTATGCAATCGCCTCAACACCGAGGACTACAAGGAATCCCAAGAAGATATTCAGGCTGTGTCCGAAATCGCAGATGGCATCCGTGATGCCCTTCTTGACTATCAGGTTTGTAGCGACAGATTGCGTGTGACTGTGATACAACTAAATCGGGACACTTTGGCAGATGGCACAGCAGCGGGCGGTATACGCTCAGAACTGCAAGTTGATTGTGAGTCGTATAATCCATCCGTCAAGAGTATACTTGACATCGACCATGGCTCTTAGGATACCGGTTCGGTTCTTCGATCCTTCTCCTCGAACCCTGCTTACCTATACGCCACGCAGTGGACCTAGCGGTGCTGAACAACTGTCGCCGGGCACAAGGGGCGG
>Ga0307510_10009446_pt1 | contig 11614 bp, 14 predicted proteins | sample 12_EM_MG_FD_207224 | JGI IMG/M metagenome (GOLD analysis project Ga0307510, IMG submission 207224) | Populus trichocarpa ectomycorrhiza microbial communities from riparian zone in the Pacific Northwest, United States - 12_EM | ecosystem: Host-associated > Plants > Roots > Unclassified | place... | reverse complement strand
ACGATCCGGCGGGCCAGAGCTCCGGCGATCTGCTTTACCAGGATCTCCCCATGCGTATTGCGGATGACCACACTGTGCCGCTCGTTCTCCGTAGAAGATTTGGGATGCCAGGCTACCAGGTATTTGCCCTTATGATACTGATTGTAGGCCACCTCCCCGCTCATCGCATTGCGGTTTTGATGGACATTGGCAGGACTCATAAAAATGGAAACCTGCAGACGGCGACCCTTGAAATATTCTTCATCAACCATTTCTTCAATGACCACCACCTTTCCGTCAGCCGGGCAAATGATAAGATTGTCACCGGTTGTCAATTTACGATTGGGAACCCTGAAAAAGGAGATCAGGAAAAGCAATACAGCCAGGGTGACCAGGAAGATAAGACCGGTAAGCCATGCCTCGTGCGCGCTGATAAAATAAAAGGAAAGCAGGTTGATAATAGCAAAAGCCAATGCGCTGATCGCAATCGTCTTATAACCTTCTCGATGGATAGTCATTCATTAAATGATTGAAATTCAAAAATAAGTAATTCTGTTCATCCTACGATCCACAACAAGTAACACCAGGCAAAGGGAGTGGCTACGAGCAGGGAATCAAACCGATCCAAAAAACCACCGTGCCCGGGCATAATTTGTCCGCTGTCCTTTATACCCGCCATTCGCTTCAGCTTACTTTCCAACAGATCGCCAAACGTTCCGGTGACAGCAGCAATAGCCGCTACGGCCATCCAATTCTGGGGCGCATAAAGGCTGAAGGACTGCGGCTTATTCAAGGACCAGCCGATGGCACCCATGACCCCAATGGATAAGATGATCCCGCCGATGGTTCCTTCCCAGGTCTTTTTGGGAGAAATGGCCGACAACGGCGTTCTGCCGATCAGGGAGCCCACGATATATGCCATGGTGTCGTTGATCCAGATGGACCCGATTATCATCAGGACAGGAATACGATCTAAAAAAGGTATCGGAACAAGTACATAAGCAGTTCGTAGATTGGTCAGCAAGGCCAGACTAAAAGAAATATAGACCAGCCCCAACGCCGAACGGCCAATGTTTTTAAAGTTCAGCGTACGGTATCCGATGATCTCGCCAATTACAAACAAAACCAGGAAACCCATACAGCCCCACCAGCCGATCGTATTCAGGTAGATACCGCCGATGCCCAACCCACCATTGGAAAAATACAGCATCAGACACCAACCGGCAATTATTACGCTGTATCGATGCAGCGGTGATATGCTGGCATAGTCCTTATCGATGAGCACCATGATCTTTTCGTATTCGATCCAGCATCCGAAATGGATAACCGAAAACAACAATAAAAAACTCCAGGGATTCCACAGGAGCCCGGCCAGCATCACTACAACGAATACGGCAGCCGTCAACGACCGGGTCTTTAGTACAGAAGGATTTAATGCCATTGCTAAAAATTAGGATTATACACTTTGTCGTAGGTGACGTTCGATTGACTGCGCATCACAGATAACAAAGCCACGACTATAACAAGGCTGATCAGGCCTGCATACACCGGTACGGATGGGTTTTCATTCATCAGCTTTGGATAATAGCTGGCCGCTACTACCTGGATCCCGTTGAAAAAGAAATGGGCAATGATAGAGGTCCACAGACTGCCACTGTACCAGAAGGCGGCGCCCAGCAGGATGCCCAGCATCATCCGGGGCAGAAAACCCTGAAACTGCATGTGAAAAGCCGAGAAAAAAGCTCCCGCGACAATGATGCCCAGCCAGGGGCTTTTAAAAACGTCGATCAAGATCCGCTGCAACGCTCCCCGAAAACACAGCTCTTCAAATATGGCCGGTAGAAAAGCGATAACAAAGAGATTGATCACTATATCAAAAGAAGAATGCAGCTGTAAAAAGGCCACTACCTGCTGATCATTGTCTTTCTCCATCCTGATCATCCAGTCGGGAAGGGGTACTTGCTTGTTCACCATCCCCAGCCACCCCTCCAAAGGAAGGGCTACCAGCAACAGGATGACCCCCAGGGCATAAAAAACGTTTTTTTCAGCCGGACGAAGCCCCAGGCTACGAAGAGGCTCTGCCTGGAAAGTCTTCCGGGCATAAAAAAAGGCCGGGATCCCGAATATGACAATGGTCGAAAAAGCCTGTGCCAGCTTCTTGGCAGGGAGCAGACCGGGGTCATTCACGTCAATGTGGCCACCGGCGGAAATACCCGTTTTTGCCAGGACAATAGCACTTGCCCCCATTACCCCCAGGATCAGGGACAGCCCCAGCAATCCCAGAAAAAGGGCCAGCTGCGACCAGGGCGAACGAATTTTAAGGTTGTTGGACATTATATTGTTTTTGCGGTCTGTGGCTCATCAGGCCACATTGGGAAATCCGCAGGTAAGTGCGTAATTTTGGGCTTTTATACTGTGATAAACATCGGCAATATACAAATTCCTGCATTTCCGCTACTTCTGGCCCCTATGGAAGATGTCAGCGACCCGCCTTTCCGCTATGTCTGCAAACAGAATGGCGCGGACCTGATGTATAGCGAATTCATTTCCAGCGAAGGACTGATTCGGGATGCCATAAAAAGCCGGCAAAAACTCGATTTCTTTGAATACGAACGCCCTTTTGGCATCCAGATCTTCGGCGGTGACGAAGAGGCTATGGCCCTCAGCGCCCGCATCGTAGACACTGTACAGCCCGACCTGGTAGATATCAATTTTGGATGCCCGGTAAAAAAAGTAGTTTGTAAAGGTGCCGGCGCCGCTGTGCTGAAGGATGTTGCCGCCATGACCCGGCTTACCGAAGCAGTCGTAAAAGGTACCCGGCTGCCCGTGACAGTCAAAACCCGCCTGGGCTGGGACGACCAGTCCAAAAATATCGAAGAAGTAGCCGAAAGACTCCAGGATGTGGGCATCAAGGCCCTTACCATCCATGGCCGCACCCGCGCACAGCTCTACAAAGGCGAAGCAGACTGGACGCTGATTGCAAAAGTCAAAGAAAATCCCCGCATTCATATCCCCATCTTCGGCAACGGAGACATCGATTCACCGGAAAAAGCCCGCTTATACCGCGATCGCTACGGCATCGACGGGATCATGATAGGCCGGGCGGCGATAGGTTATCCCTGGATCTTCAATGAGATAAAACATTTCCTGGCAACCGGGAACCATCTTCCGCCTCCCACCATCGAACAGCGGATCGGAGCTATCCGCGATCACCTGCTTCGTTCCGTAGAGTGGAAGGGCCCAATAGTCGGCATCCTGGAAATGCGACGCCATTATACGAACTATCTCAAAGGATTTCCCCATATCAAGGAGTTCCGCAACCAGTTGGTACAGAAAAAGACCGTTGAAGAGATTGACGAGATCTTACAGCAGGTGCAACAGCGTTATACCGGCTTTGCCCCCGAACGTGCCGTCGCCGGATTTTCAGAAGGCCAATTGGAAGATTGCGCGTACTAGAGGCTGCTCCCTAACGGATAAAAAATTTCAACCATCTCATTTTCCCTTTAAAGGGCGGATACTTTATGGCCGGATCAATATACCCCGGTGTCCGCATCACCGGCTTGGCATGCGTAAAGACATCGAAGGAATATTTTCCATGATAAGCACCCAGCCCGCTGTTGCCAATGCCCCCAAAAGGCAGGTGAGGATTTGCAAAATGCCAGACGGTATTGTTGATACAGCCACCCCCAAAAGAAACAGCTTCCATCCAGGCTTTCTGTAGCTGCCTGTCACGCGTAAAAAGATAAAAGGCCAGGGGATTCGGCTGCTGACGGATAATAGCCAGCGCCTCTTCCATCGTTTGATACGTAAATACCGGCAACAGGGGACCGAAGATCTCCTCCTTCATTAGTGGCTGATCTGTCACTGTACATTCTATGAGAGTAGGTGCAATAAATAATTTCGACCGGTCGTGATAGCCCCCGCAAATAATTTTTCCCTGCACCTGCGAAAGATAACCGGTCAGCGTATCGAATCTTTTTTCGTTGATAATCTTTCCGTAATCATAGCTCTCTTCAGGTTTCTCTCCGTAAAAGTTTTTAATCGTCTCTCTCAGATGTGCTATGAGCTCTTCTTTTACCGCGGCATGCACAAGCAGGTAGTCCGGCGTTATACAGGTTTGACCGGCATTGATGAATTTTCCCAGCACGATGCGACGGGCCGTCGTCCGCAGATCGGCATCCTGCGCCACAACCACAGGACTCTTCCCCCCCAGCTCCAGCGTCACCGGTATCAGCCGCTCCGCAGCCAGCTGGTAAATGGCCCGGCCGACGCTGACACTGCCCGTAAAGAAGATATGATCGAAGCGGAAATTCCGGATCAGATCAGGCACTATTACAGCGCCATCACCCTGTACAACGTGTACACATTCCCGTGAATAGACACTGGTCAGTAGTTTCTCTATTACAGCAGCCGTAGCAGGAGCCATTTCCGAAGGCTTCAGCACGACCACATTACCCGCAGCCAGCGCAGCCGCCACCGGCAACAGAGAAAGCTGAAGCGGATAGTTCCAGGGGGCGACGACCAGGACAACACCCAGCGGGTCCCGGTAGATGGTAGAAGAAGAAGGCCAGTTGACAAGATTTGTTCTTGCCCGACGGGGACGCATCCAGCCAGCCAGGTGTTTCAGCATATAACGGATCTCCGACAGCACCAGCCCGGTCTCCGAGGCATACGCTTCCTCCGGACTCTTCTTCAGATCTGTATACAATGCGGCCAGGATCTCTTTTTCATTGTCGAGGATCAGCCGTTGCATTTTTTGCAGCTGCTGCCGTCGCCACTCATATGGAAGGGTGATCCCGGAGTCGAAGAATTGGCGCAGTGGTTGAAGATCATGCATAACGGAATTTTTTAAATGGCAGCGTGGAACTTGTAGCGTGGAACACTACCCAAGTTCTTTAAAAATGCTCACACAAAGTATATATTTTTGAAAAAAAACGCTTACCTTATGTCTATCATTAAACATCCGTTACGATACGTGGGCAAAAAGGGTGATGGTATCCTGTACACACTTTTCGATAGTGGTGCGAATCTGTCTTGTATTAGTCCCGATCATATTAAGGATATTGATACACCAGAACGCCTTGGTATGATCAGAAGACTCGCAACTGCTAGTGAAGGCCATTTCATTGTAATTAAAGAAAGAGTTACTCTTGATTTTTATATTAACGACGTCTTGCTTTCCGATGAATTTCTCGTCGTCCCCGGACTCAGCGAAGAAGCCATCATCGGCGCCGCCACTTTACAAAAATGGCGGATCAAGCTGGACTTCGAACATGACCAGGTGATCGTCGATCCAAAGGCCGGCAAGCTGCAATTGATTTAGCCTATCTTTACCCCCGACATGAACGACGAATACTACATGCAACAGGCGCTGAAAGAAGCCCGCCAGGCATATGAAGAAGACGAAGTGCCCATCGGCGCGGTGATCGTAATGAACGGCCGCATCATCGCCCGCGGCCATAATCAGACAGAACGACTTACCGACTGTACCGCTCACGCAGAGATCATCGCACTGACCTCCGCCTTTAATCATCTCGGCAGCAAATACCTGCCCGAAGCTACCCTCTATGTTACCGTAGAGCCCTGCCTGATGTGTGCCGGAGCCCTGTACTGGAGCAAGATCGGGGTTGTGGTTTTCGGGGCAGAAGACGATAAGAATGGCTACCGCCGCGGTACTCCCGAAGCAGCCGTCGCCGGCTGGCCCTTTCATCCCAAAACCCAACTGACAGGGGGGATACTAAGAGAAGAATGCGCTACCCTGATGCAGGATTTTTTCCGCGCAAAACGATAGGTGCCCCGGCACCCACGAGTTACACGGGAAGCCTTTGCCGGTTTAACCATTTTTACGTAGGTTTGTTATCCCTTCAGGCATTGACACAACTATAATTTTTTTAATTTAAAACATTCGTTATGGCATTTACACTTCCCGCACTTCCATATGCGTTTGAAGCATTGGAACCGCATATAGACACGACGACCATGCAGATCCATCATGGCAAACACCACCAGGCCTATGTCGACAATTTAAATAAGGCTCTCGCCGGCACTCCCAACGAAAGCTTATCCCTCGAAGAGCTGGTAGCAAAAGCAGGCTCCATCAGCCCCGCAGTCCGCAACAACGGAGGTGGTCACTGGAACCACAGCTTTTTCTGGGAAAGCCTTAGCCCTAAAGCTACAGGCGCTCCGGCGGCCAAACTTGCCGACGACATCCATACGACCTTCGGCAGCTTCGACGCCTTCAAGGAAAAATTCAATGCAGCCGGTATCAGCCGTTTTGGTAGTGGCTGGGCCTGGCTTATTGTAAAGGATGGCAAACTCGAGATCAGCTCCACTCCAAATCAGGACAACCCACTGATGGATGTAGCCGAAGTTAAAGGAACACCCCTGCTGGGCGTTGACGTTTGGGAACATGCTTATTATCTCAAATATCAGAATCGCCGCGCTGAATACCTGGGTGCATTCTGGAGCGTAGTCAACTGGGACAAAGTAGCCGAACGTTACGCAGCTGCAAAATAATTTTTTTACGACCAGGCCGGTCCCGATCAACGGACCGGCCTTTTACTACCCTTTAAATCATTATTCCCACTTTCATATGAAATCAACTACATCCGGTCTCCTGTTATTGACAGTCATGGTTTGCTTCGCCGCCTGTAAAGGCCACGAAAAAAAGATCCTCGTATACGCCAGCGGTAAGATAGAAGTTGACAACTCCAAACAACATATCACCGTTTCAGACGGCACAACACATCATGAGCAGGAACTGGATTTCACCAGCGGTGACCCGGTGAATCTGGAAATTCAATCTCCCCAGGGTAAAATTAATTTCAGTGTCACAGACGATGGCTTGTATATAGCCAACCTCAAATCCGATACGGTCATCGGCAGCATGCAGCACGTCGGCGCAGAAGGCGGCGAGTCAAGGATCACACAGGAAGGACTGAAAATAAAGCTCGACAGCCTTCAGAAGCTGACCAGCGGACAGAACGTAAGCGAAGCCAACAAGAACTACTTCATCATCCCGGGCAAGATCGCAAAGATCAGCTCCAACACAAAGGGAAAAGTATTTGGTCCCTTTACCACGATCCCAGGATCCTTTGATGCAGGCTCTGTACCCGAGATCTACAAGTTTTACAGTATGAAAGAGATCAGGGAGATCATCGGCAATCTGCAAAAGATGAGTGGACCAACCACACCTGCCGGCCATTAAGGCACCGGATCAACACCATGCCCTCCCCACGGATGACAGCGGCTTATCCGCCGCAACGTGAGCCAGGAACCCTTGAAAATACCATGCTTTTTCAAAGCCTCCACAGCATAATTCGAACAGCTGGGTGTAAAACGGCACCTGGGACCAAGGGCAGGCGAAATGACCCATTGGTAGAGTTTGATCAGCGCTATCAGGGGCAGACCCAGCACGCGCAATATCTTCCTCATGCTATTTCCTTTATTAATTTCTGTAAAATTACGCCTATCTTCTCAGTTACCGTCGCATACTCGGGGAGCTCCTTGCCAGTGTAAATAAAGAAGACGGCCAGGGATAGCCCCTTCTCTGTAAGCCGCTGAAGAAGCGGCCCTTTCTGAAGACGATAAGCCTCCCGCCCCAGTCGTTTAATACGATTGCGGTCAACAGCTTTTTTAAAATGACGGCTGCTGGCCCCGAAACCCGCCTGAAGACAAGCCCAATCAGATCGCAGCGCTTTAGCATCACCGCGCCCAGTCGCCTCATCCCCAGCCGCCGCATCACCAACCCCCACCAGCGGCTCCAGCAAAAAAATAACCCTGTACGGGAACAGAGAAAAACTCTTCCCCTCCCGGAAAACCCGCTCGATCCGTTTACGGCTCTTAAGCTTTTCCGCCTTCTTCCAGGTAAATCGCTGACTCATATGCAAAAATAAAAAATAGCTTCGGGATACCCCGAAGCTATCAATTCATTTGTAGAAAGATCTTTAGTAAAAAGATCATTATAGAAATCCCCGCCTATTTTAATTTCGATTCGTCAGAAACAGTCAGCTTCTTACGACCCTTTTTACGACGGCTGGCCAACACCTTGCGACCATTGGCGGTTTGCATACGCTCACGGAAACCATGAACGGACTTCCGGCGACGTCTGTGTGGTTGAAATGTACGCTTCATTTAAAAATTTTTTATACGTTACCTAAATTCAATCAGGACCACGGGTCACCATACCCGTCGCCGGTGAAAGGGACGGCAAAATTAGGGAAAAAAGTGGAAAACTCAGTGGAAAAAAATAAGATAATTGGCAAACACCCAACCCCACCAGTGCGCCCCAGCCCCAACACTCACGGCAAAAGCACATGTTCCGACCGCAAACCGTGCCCATAAAATATACTGGCATGATTATCAAAATCTTCGGTTGAGTCCGTAGTATAGAATCGAAGCAGCCCACCCTTACTGCAACGGCCTTCAATCTCCGGATGCCGCTGTAAATAGTCGGCCAGACTCGTAGCGACGATCTCCCCCTGCGAGATAAGCGTACTGCCCCCCGGAAGATACCTTGCAATCTTATCCTTCAGAAGAGGGTAATGCGTACAGGCAAGCAATACCGTATCGATCCCCGGAGATTGCTCCTTCAGCAGATCGATATACTCCTTTACAAAATAGTCGGCGCCAGGCTTGTCATGCTCATTGTTCTCAATAAGAGGCACCCACAAAGGACAGGCCTGTTGAAAAACGGCCAATTCGGGAAAGAACTTTCCGATCTCGATAGGATAGGAGCCCGATAATACCGTTCCACGGGTAGCCAGCACACCCACCTCGCCCGATCGGGTATATCGGCCTACCACCTCTGCCGTGGGCCGGATAACGCCCAAAACCCGGTTATCAGGCGCAATTTTCGGCAGGTCGTTCTGCTGAATGGTGCGCAGCGCCTTGGCAGAAGCCGTATTACAAGCCAGTATCACCAGTGGACACCCCTTATCGAACAGCCATTTGACACATTGCAAGGTGTAATGGTACACCGTCTCAAAGGACCTGTTACCATAAGGAGCCCGGGCATTGTCACCGAGATAGACATAGTCATATTGAGGCAGACGGGCGACCATCTCCTTGAGAACGGTAAGACCGCCATAACCGGAATCAAATACGCCGATAGGTTGCTGCATAAAAGCAATTTAAAGCAAAAACGCCAGAGAGAATCTCTGGCGCAAGTGCTATCGTTAGTACTATGTACAATGAACCTTATTTGACCCCAAGCTTCTTCTTTACCAGGGGGAGAATATCTTCCGCAGGCGGCGAAACCAACAGAGCCTCTTTTGACAGCACATAAGCATAGCCATTTTCCTTGGCAACAGCCTGAACAGCCTCAAGAGCCTTCTTCTGGATAGGCGTGATCAGCTCCTGCTGCTTCTGCTGATACATCTGCTGAGCCTGTTGTTGCCAGCCCTGTAATTTAACCAGCAGCTCATTCACTTCCCTTCTTTTCATTTCCAGCTGAGCCTTTGTGAACTTGACACTATCCTTGGAATTGAGCGCACTATCTTTTTCGTAATATTCTTTTCTCATGTCGTCGAACTGCTGACCAAGAGCACTCTGAAAATCATTGAGAGCAGTATCCGCCTTCTTGTAATCAGGCATGGTGGGGATCAACTCCTGCAGGCTGACAACGCCTATCTTGATGCCACCCTGAGCCTTTACAGAATTGCCCGTCATAATCAGGCCCATAACCACCGCTACAATTGTAACAATCTTTTTCATTTTGTTTTGATGTTTGTTTTTGACGCCATGAAACAATATGACTGTTCCAGGTCCCTTTATAGTTTTTGTTGTTTTACTGTGTATTATTGATACCCCTATTTAATATTCAATATTTTCAGCACGTCTTCACTCTTGTCTAGCTTGGGGTCGGCAAATATAACGGTAATTCCCTCACTTTTATCCAAAATAAAGTCATACATTCTGTTAACGGCAAGTTGTTGAATGGCATTGTAGACCTTATCCTGGACCGGCTTGACCAAATCCTGCCGTAATTTGAACAAATCTCCTTCATAACCAAACCTTTTGCGCTGTAGATCCCTCACCTCCTTTTCCTTATTGAACAGCTGATCCTCCCGCTTCTTTTTCAACGTATCACTAAGCATAACCTGCTCTGCATCAAAATCCTTATACATTTTGTCCAGCGCAGACTGCTTGTCATCAATCTCTTTTTGCCACTGCATACTGGTCTGATCCAGCTTTTTTTGCGCATCCTTGTACTCAGGCATCTTGTCCAGGATGTATTTGGTATCTACAATGGCATATCGTGCCTGGGCATGACCGGTCAGGAAAAAGCTCAGAAGGCATAAGGTGAAGAAAAAGGTTTTAATGGTGTTGCTTCGTTTCATGGTCATGCAATTTAGGAAATGAAAATAGACAATTAATCCGGTTCATACCCTAACATAAAGGTAAATCGGGTGGCATCCCGCAATGAGCCGTTCTGAATACGATCGAGCCCAATCCCGTAGTCAAAGCCCAGCAGACCAAACATCGGCAGGAAGAAGCGCATCCCCACCCCAACGCTTCTGCGAAGACGGAAAGGATTGTAATCTGTATAGTTATACCAGCCGTTGGCAGCCTCAAAGAAGGTCAGACCATAGATGGTGCTGCTTGGATTGGTAGTGAACGGATAACGCAATTCGAGGGTATATTTATTAAAGATGGTAAAGAACTGACTTGCCTGCTGCTGGTCAGGATTGACCTTGGGATCAGAATTCTCATATACCGGATATCCTCTTTGTGAGATGATATCATAACCCAAAAGACCAAAGTTATTTGTCAGACCCGCATCCCCCACCTGGAAACGCTCGAAGGGAGAGAAACCGAGTCCGGCATTATAACGACCCATAAAGCCATACTTGGCCGAGGCCTTCAACACAAACTGACGACTTTTATCCGCCCCCATCGCATTCCCGATCGGCAGATACCAGTCGCTGGTAAAACGCCATTTATGATATTCCGGCAGCTTATAGCTGTCCGCCTGCGTAAGCCCATGATCGATGGCAGAGTAGGGCGGAGTAAGCTGCACAGAAAGCAACAGGTTCGAACCCGTCCTCGGATAAATAGGCTGGTCAAGGCTATATCGGCTCAGCGCCAGCTTGAAGCTGAAGTTGGTCGATCGGCCATTCCGGAAAGCCGAGGTGAACAAGGGGTAGTTGTTCAGGTCATACTGTGTATAGTTAACCGAATAGGTCAGCGTAAAGAAGTCATCAGGCCATTTCAGCTGCTTGCCCAGCGCAATCGTCGCACCAAAGTTCTTCAGCGAGTTACTATCACTAAAGGCATAAGTGTTCGTACGGAAGTTGTACCCACCGGTACGGAAGACGCTGCGATAGAGACTTACAGTAAGAGAGTTCCTTTTCTTTCCTCCCAGCCAGGGCTCGGTAAAGGAGAAGTTATACGACTGATAGGCCTTACCGTTGGACTGGATACGCAGACTGAGTTTCTGACCATCCCCTTCCGGCAACGGCTGCCAGGCACTCTTGTGAAATATATTCTTAATGGAGAAGTTGGCAAAAGTGATCCCTACCGTACCGGTCAGACCAATCCCACCACCCCAGCCGGCTGACAGCTCCAGCTGATTACCCGACTTCTCTTCCACCGTCCAGTTGATATCCACCGTTCCGTCTTCCGGATTTGGATT
>Ga0307510_10009445_pt1 | contig 11615 bp, 11 predicted proteins | sample 12_EM_MG_FD_207224 | JGI IMG/M metagenome (GOLD analysis project Ga0307510, IMG submission 207224) | Populus trichocarpa ectomycorrhiza microbial communities from riparian zone in the Pacific Northwest, United States - 12_EM | ecosystem: Host-associated > Plants > Roots > Unclassified | place... | reverse complement strand
AACCAGCCCCCCAGCCCCGTTTCTGCAGTTTTTCTTTCCCTCTCTCTCTCCGCCATTCCAGCCACCATCGGGCTTCTCCGCCACCAGCTCCACCACAGGAAACCACCACAACCACCAAGCAGCCACCGCGACTCTCTCTCTCCCCTCTGCAAACTTCTTCTTCCTGCACAGTAGTAACTTCGGCGGCCAAGCTCTCCATCAACGCTGCCACCAGCCTCTTGTCAGCCACCTAGACAACGGCTCCTTCTCCTCCGCCAAGTTGCCTTCCATTTTTCTCCCCACAGTCTGCAACTGTGTTGTTGCATGCAGAACATGAACAGTAAGTTCACGTTCTGCAAAATAATTAACCTTTGGGATGGGCCGGACCCGTTCCAACCCAGCCCAAATGTCTGGGCCGGGTCTGGCCCTCCCAAAAAGAGAAGAAAAAATATATTGGGCCAATATCGGCCCAACCATTCTAGGTCGATATCGGCCCACCCTTTTCCTTGGGCTGAGCTTGGCCCATTTATCTAGGCCGGCCCAGCCTACATATTTAATATTATATAATATAATATATATTAAAATATTATATGTTTTTTTCTTAAAAAAATTCCAAAAATCATTTCAAAAAAATTGTAATTTTCTCAAATATTTTTCTATTCATTTTGCATAATATCGGGTTGTATATTTACACTGTAAAAGACAAATTTGGTATTAAAATACCTGGTTTTCTCTAAAAGTTTTCAAAAAAAAACAAAAAAAAATTCAAAACATTTTCAGAAAGGAAAAAAAAATGTTGTTACATATGGCTAAATCCTAAAATTTTTCCAAGCATATGTTTCATAAAAAAAACAAAAATTGCATCTTTTTCATGTTTTAAATTTTTTTTTAAAAAATAGATATCATAACCAGTTAATGATCATCCATTAGGGTTTGACCAAAATATCAAAAAACCTTTTTTCCAATCTTTTTTAGGGTCCAGATGTAGACTTTAAAATTTGTGGGGTGTAAAATTACACGATAAAGTACACCCTCAAGTATTAAAGATACAAGGTGTAAATAAATGCGATGTTAAAATTCAGACTTTAGAACGGTTAGGATTTAACCCAATAAGGTAGAGACTTTCTTATGAAGAGAGATATGCCTTGAACCTTAGAAAAGACCAACGAATAGAAACCCGACTTAGAAAAAACAATCAAACAACAATGCAGCTTACCTTAGGTAGGGTGCACTGGGGGTGACGCGTCTTCCCCTTGCACAACTAGTCCCTTACTTAGACTCTCGTAGACCATAGGTTCCTAGTGACCATAATACTAGATGACGACTCCTGAACATTAATCATAATATTATGATTAAATCCAAAAATCCTTCCTAACACACAACACCTCACACCAGGAGGCACGACAAGAGCCTCCGCCGTCGTCAAATGACGTCGCGTCGCTCGGACCCCCGCGACACCTCTTGTGCCATAATTCTGTCTGATTTGCTGTGCTTAAAAAGGCAGCTGACTCCTCTTCCATCCAGTCTAGTGAAAAGCTTTTTCCTTTCATCTTTATAGTGAATATTTCTAATCCAACAGGATTAGAAATTAAGCAATGTTTATCTTTGAACACAACTGAGTATCCTTTTTCAAGGAGTTGACCAACACTCAACAGATTCTGATCAATTTGAAATGAGTTTTATACCTGAATTTCCTTCACTAGTAAACTATTCCTTTCCTTTTGACAGAAATACTTTCACCATTGCCAATTCTGACTTTAGAGACACTTGATTTGTCAAGTTGATTGAATAGATTTCATCATTCATCATGTGATTTGTGTAATCACTATCTATAAGCTAGCAATCACTTGCATGTTTGCTAGCAAAGTAAGTGGCCACAAATAGCTGCTCCTCCTATTGTTGATCAACAACTTGAGCTTCACCTTCATGCTGGTTAGTTCTGCTTTTGCAAATCTTCTTTTTGCTTTTGTCTCCTTCCTAGACATGCATTTTAGCTTGAAAAGCTCCTTCCATAGACTCCTCTTGCCTTATTGTTCTTCTTTGTTCTTGTGCCTGTAAAGCATTGAGCAATTCTGCCAAAGAAATTTTTGATAGATCTTAAGATTCTTCTAATGAAGATATTTTTGACTCAAACCTTTCAGGTAAAGTCACAAGAATTTTTTCAACAACCCTTTTATCAGGAAGGTCTTCTCCCAATAGTCTTACTTTATTGACTATGGAAAGTAATATGTTAGAGAAATCTCTAATTATTTTTTATTCCTTCATCTTTTACATCTCAAACTCCCTTCTCAAATTCAAGACTTGCATCTGGATTGTTCTCTCATTTCCGTGGAATTCCTCTTTAAGATAATTCCAAATTTGCTTGGCTGTATCAAGTGCAATTATTCTGGGAAATATTGCTTCAGAAACTGCAGAGTAGAGACATGTTTGAGCTTTGAACTTCCTGGCTCTTTCCTCAAGATGATTTCTGATTTGAGCTATAGTAGGATCTACAGGAAGTGGTTGTGGATCATGCTTTTGTTCTACAACATCCTAAAAATCACAGGCTTGTATGTATGTTTTTATTCTTACAGCCCACATATGGTAGTTTTCACCAGTAAATACTGGTGGTGATGCAAGAGAATAAATGTTTGATGCCATTGAAAAATGATAGGAGGTTTAGGTGTTTGTATTTTTGGTGGAAAAGGTTTCTCACAGGTTACTCTCTTTACTCAAGCTGGTCCCATAAGATCAATTTTGCTCTGAAACTAATTTGTTGTTGTTTGATAGTATAGAGACACATAAGAACAGAGAAAAAACAGCAATATAAAATAGTAGTTATTATGACTGCAAGTATAATTTTTTTATTGATTGAATTACTCTTTTATATAAGAGTTCTAATAACAAATTTCAGAAAAATAATGACAAGATTTTAATAGAAAAAGAGTTGTTCTATAACAGCTTTATTTGCAACTAACATCCTAACAAATTGGAGATAATTTTGACTCAATCTTCTCAGCATCGAAGACCACTTCTTCAGCTGTAAATGAGGCAACCATCAACAACTAAAATTCATACTGATGATTTACATACTTTCCTTACCAGTTCATGCCTGAAGTTCACAGGATCAACTTTGGTCTTCAACTGTACCAATCTATAGAATTTTTCCTGAAGTACCAAAAACACTTGCTTCAATCGTGTAAGGAATATGCATATGCATCCCTTTGGATTCTTCATGCTTTTGATGAAAGAAATATACTCTCTAAAATTGTGCTTTCAGACTTTTAGAGAAGCTAAATAGGGGAAACAACGGATCCCCATTGCTCCTTTCACAAGGCTATCTCTTTCTTTTTAACATGAAAAATACATAAATAAATAAAAACTATAGCAAGCCATGGTAGCATAAAGGTAGCCTTTTCATTGTGGACCCAGAGACAATTTACAATTTACTGTGGACTTGTATTTAATTAATAACAATGGGTTAATAACTTGTTTACCCCCTGTACTTTGTTTTTTAATGGATTTTTTTAAGATTTATTTTTTTTCCAATTCTTTTTAATATGTTGAAAATATATGCATTGATTAATGAAATCATTACTTGAAAAATAAAACTACATATATAAAATTAAAAATACCTGAATTAAAAAACTCAAACCAATTAAAACTTATCATTAAATCGAGAAAAGTGAGAACTTAGTTACAAATATTCAAAATATTATACACAAAAAACGCCTTAAACAAGATAAATTAAAAAAAGATATAATATAATAAAAAAACCTAGAAGAAAAATAAATAAATTAACAACTATATATTATTTATAAAAAATATTAACTCATATTTGATCTTATTTTCCTATAAAACTAAATTATCTTAAGCACACAATTACTCATAAAGGGCTAAATTTCTTATAATTTTATTGATAAAAAATATCATTAGATGCCAATTTTATTATCGGCATTTCCTAAACTAATATTAAATATTTGATAAAAGAGAGTATTAGTAACTAAATTCTCACATTTTTTTTTAATTTTAGGTAATTTTTTTTTTAACATATTCAAGTATAAAAACATCAAAATCTTACCCTAAAAACCCTTATCTCTAACAGTAGTGAATGAAGAGTTTTTTGGAGTTTACAAGATAGTGGCAAAAGGAAAGGCTGATTCTGAATTTCTTGACAGGCTCTTTAGAAAACTGTCCTAAATTGGAAGTGAAACTATAAACGGAGATAGGTGTAGGATGGACAGAAGTATTGAAGGAATGGAAGAAGTTGAGCGCACCGTTTTGCTTGATTTTCTTGCTTTGGTTCAGAATTAAAGTTTCAAATGGTTTTCTTATAGAGGAATTTGTTGGGATTTCACTCCCCGCACGGACTGGTGGTGTTCTGATCATTGCCCATTGAAGGCTTAGCACGATGGCAGACAATATTTAACGTGGTTCGGCAAATCACCTACATCTACGAGAGAAGTCCATATTATTAGAGATAAATAGAGAAAGGGTTACAACACATATAGAGGAGGAGGATTACTTCACTTAAAATCCCATTGCTCTCATACACTGCTACACAAGGCAGCATGGCTATTGCCCTTGGCATTCACTCTACTTTCTCTCCTTTCCTCTCTTCTGCTTTGCTCTCTACCACTCTCTCTCTTTGTTCTGCTCTCTTGGTGCCTATTTATAGGCAAGAATGGTGCCACCAGCTTCAGCTCATCTTCAACAATGGTGGCTGCAAACTTTGCATTTGGTAGTTTGCACATGAGCTGCTGCATTTATTAATGGATGGTGTCGTCCATTAATGGTTACTGCATATTATTGGCAACAAACCTAACAATCACCCATTTGCCATTCATGTAGGGAAATTGTCCTCTTGCTTCTTCAGCATATGCTTGCATTCTGCAGCTCTTCCAAGCTTACCATTTTAAGAGCATCTTTGGCCAAGTTTACAGGTACTTGCCAAACCTTTCAATCACTAGAGTCACCAAAGGATCATTTCAACCAGATGATCTGTCACATCACATCTGAAGAGTGTTAACGCTTGTCTCCGGGACACACAACATTCCCCTTCGAGCATATCAACCATGCTCAGTCCAAAATGATTTATCAAGCCTCACACCAAGGTTTGCAACACCCCCTCAAACAGAAACATCTATATCCAAGTGCCATAGTCATTATGTGAGTATTTCAATATGATCACAAGCTCACCACTCTTCCGAGAGTCTACTCATCCAGAAATTACGTCTGCCCTCTACTCCACCCTAAAAACCACGCCTTACTTCTCCGTGAGTCTCTCACTCTTAGTCCTAAGAGTCCAGGTAACTCTCCACCTTTAACCATGGGGGCATCCCATTAAAGGTTGATCCATATCTGTCTTCATACTCTGAGTATTACAATGCCATTACCGAGCTCACCACCTTGACAAGAGTCAACTTGTTCTCGGAACCTGCACATGCCCTCTGCTCCTACAAAGCAATCACGTCTTAATGCTCCACAAGTCATCCACTTATTTTCCAAGGCAAATATTATCTAGGTCATTGATCTTTAGTATGAGGGCAATATCCATGAAAGTCAATCCTGCATTTGTCTCCATACGCATCATAGCCATTTCATTGGCTATCATACACCTATCACTCATATATAGCCATCACATTGGCTCTGGGGCGTTCTGAACTGGGGCTCAAATCATGGCCTTCACACCTTCTTTAAGGTGTCTTCGCCCGTTGTCATGGGGCGGTCTGAACTTGGACTCATATCATGGCCCTCACACCTTCTCTCTAAGGTTTCTTCGCCCGTTGTCATGGGGAGGTCTGGACTTGAGCTCATATCATCGCCCTCACGCCTTCTCTCTGAGGTGTCTCCGCCTTTATCATAGACGGTTGCATCCTCCTTCATTGGGATGCCTCAAAGTGGCTCCAAGATTCTCTACCACTATGTGGACTATGGGCGAGATCACTTCCACTGATCACATAGAAAGAGAGAGTTGCGGTACAATATTTGCAATCCTCCATCTCAATTTCTATGTTTGGAGCTTCTGCATCTTTCATCATCGTGTTTGATAGCTCCACCTATACCAACTCTCTTTGGTGTCTTTGCCTTTCATCATAGGCAGTCGCACCGCCTTAATTAGGTGTCTCTATAACAACTCATCTTTCCATCATTGCATGCATTGGAAAGGTCTTCGCCTGTTGTCTTCATTAAGAGCACAAGAGACTTCATGTTGTACAACCTCTACACAGTCTATGCTCTGAGCTTCATCTATGAAATCTTCTTTTCCCTGCATATTTTGTCTCATTACAGTACCTCATTGTATCCTACAGGTATTCCTGCACAATCTTCGTGTGCCCTCATGCAATATTTGTTCTCCAGATTTCTCCATATTCCTTGCTTTTATGTTTGACAGCAGCTCATTCTATCACAACACCTATCCAAGTCAAAAATAGGGTGCTAATTTTTATCTCCTTGCTGTATTTCTATTCCATTATCACGGTCTTTATCAATTCTACCCTCGAGAAAGCATAGTCACCGAATCTAACTTCTTTGAAAAAATCACTGCTCCATCAGATCCTTGAACATAGAGAACTCAACTGTTCCTTTGTGCCGTCATCTTGCTAGTATTTAACCGTTTCATTACAAACTGTTACATATACGAAAATAGTACCGTATGAATAATCCTTCAACTAGGCAAGTTCCTAGGAAAGATTGGAGGGGTCACACCGGTCCCGCTTAAAACCTAATCTTTTAGACAGAACTTCTTAGGCCATATCTATCCATCATACTGTCTTTCCGTATATACAACCATTTGCTAGCTTTGTTGCGGCTTTCCTTTACAAGTGATCTGGAATATCCTGGTTTTAGACCTGATTTCTCAACATCAGGCGAGACTACCAGTGCTTAGATTCGTCAAGATTGGTCTTCATCAATTTCCAATCTACACCTCTAATAGTCCACATGATCGGGTGTCCAGAGTGTTCCAATTTTGCCTTCCCTCAAGGCAATTAAAATTTCCCCACTTAGCAATTCAACACATGTAAATGGACAAACGTGTGCGACTTCTTCTTCTTCATCTCCATCGACCACCACAATGACCTTCAGATGCCTCTTCATTGGGCAATCTCTCTTAATAATTCACCACCACCACTTTGGGTCTCAATCTCAACAATCGGACCATACCATTGCATCCAGAATGATCAAATTAGCTAGAACCAAGCCTGAAATCATCCAAATCACATTTCAGATGACTAAGATTTGATCAAAACAATTCTAGTATGATGAACGACCCAGATTCAATCTCAAATCTGGTTGCATGTAGAAACAACTACACTGGATCCTATCCCTCAGCTCGCGGCTCAAGTCACACTCGGCTCGACTCCACTCGGCTAGACTCAACTCAGCTAGACTCAACTCAGCTCGGCTCGCAGCTGGCGACGTGGCTAGTAGGTCCCACCATGCTGACATGTCAGCTGATTGTCCGCTAACATGGCATGCCAACTATGCATGCTGATGCCATAATTACGTCATGCTGACATCATCCTCATTTGGGTCAGTCACTTGGGTCGGGTAATGTGGTATTCGGGTTGGGTCAGCCCTTCCGGGAGAAGAAGACACGTGGGGCGCGTCTGTGCGCGTGGGCAGACGCCTTGCTGGCGTGTGCGGCCATGTTTGACATCCAAATTTTGCACCATTTTCACTAGTGTGCTCGTCTCTTCCTTCTCTTCACAGTAACACCATTTTTGACAACTTTCATTTTTGAGAAAAGATCAAAAACCACTTTAAACCATGTGCTCTGATACCAATTGTTGGGATTTCACTCCCGTGCGGAGCGGAGGTGTTCTGATCATTGCTCATTGGAGGCTTAACACGCTGACACATAATATTTAACATGGTTTAGAAAATTACCTACATCCACAGGAGAAGTCCATATTATTAGAGATAAATAGAGAAAAGGGTTACAACAACATGGAGGAGGAGAATCAGTTCACTCAAACTCAAATCTCATTGCTCTTACACACTGCTGCTCAAGGCAGCAGGGTTGACGCCCTTGGTAGCCACTCCACTTTCTCTCATTTTCTCTCTTCTGCTCTGCTCTCTACCACTCTCTCTCTTTGTTCTGCTTTCTTGGTGCCTATTTATAGGCAAGAATGATGCCACCAGCTCCAGCTCATCTTCAACAATGGTGGCTGCAAACTTTGACATTTGTTAGTTTGCACATGAGCTGTTGCATTTATTAATGGACGGTGCCACCCATTAATAGTTGCTGCACATTAATGACAACAAACCTTACAAAATTATGAATAGTTGACCTTGAAGTTGAGCTAACTAATCTTGACATTATCTTAACATATATTATTACTCTGCATTATCTTATTTTATCTGATTTGTGCAATGAGACATTGACTTATGACATTACTGATATAATATAATTATAGGGTTTTTATATCATTTGATTCTTTTAAATTGAAATTATTTGAAATGAATTAATGTATTTAATTTTTGAAAAGTAAATAGTTAATTTTTTTACAATAACCATGAGCATATTTTGGGATCATAAAAAAGCAAGCAACCAACCTTTTAGCAGGAAAATAAATGCTTAGAATAATATTAATGTTGATAATGAATAATATAATTTTTTTTGAATTTTCATCTAATAAATTTATTTTTAAATTGAAATGATTGCTTGATGACCTTGATTCAAATTTCTTAATACCCCTATTTGCTGTTGTTTATTCAATACATACCATGACATAATTAAGTTAGGAAAATAAATTTATTCTGTCGGTGTAATGTTTTTGCTTGATTATTTTATAATTGTTGTTTTTTATTTTATTATATTATTAAATTAATTAAATTTATTAAACCTAATTAAGTTAATGACCCGACCTTTAGATTTATTTTTTAAAATATTACCATTACCTAACCATCAGTTTTTTATGTTTTTAAAAAAATTAATGTTACGGCGGAAAAATACAGGACACTAATCTAGTTGTTTCTAATATCTGAATTGGAATTTAGCAGCTGAGCTACAGTAACGCACCAACAATTATTCCAAAAATCACAATTACCAGCCATGGCAGTAAAGTAACCTAACAATTTTCTTTGGCAAATAGGCAGTCATCTCTGCCTATCATTTTTCTTCAGCTTCTTCTTCTAGGGTCTCATCATCATTGATGGAAACTAGACCTTGGATGTATATTGCAAATCACATCAATTCTGTTTTAGGTTTCTTCAGAGAGCCTGTCAGCTGGGAGCCTGAATCATCTTCTCAGAGATGCCTTGCTATCATGTTCTTGATCATGTGTCCTTGCCTCAAAATAGCTTCCATTGCATTCACCAAATGCACACAAGCAGTTTCCTGACATCCCCAAAACAACTGTGTCAAAATGATCAGGAAGTTGCACAACTTCCTTGAATTTATCATCTGATATATCAAATGCAACAATTACATACACTTTTTTAGACGCAATTTCTTGCATCCCCAACCAGAGCGCAGCCCCATTACAGAATATCCCTTGATAAGCCTCTACAAAGGTAGTAGCATTACCGATATCAGGAACTTTTCTCCATGTTTAAGTTTTCAGTGTAAGAACTTCAACCATAATTTGTTCAGAACCATTAGCAGTAGTGCTGCTAGAAGTAACAAATTTATAATCATCAATAAAGGAATCATAACCAAGTCCAGCAAAGAAACATAACTAAGACAAAGACTGGGTTTTGTCAATTCCTTGGAATCTCTAGTAGATGAATTCAACAAGACCAACTTTTCATAGTCAACAAATGAACAGATTATTCCATTGAAAGATCCCAGAATTCCAATAAAGAAGGCAGGACTGCACCTTATTGCTTCAGTATAATCAAGCTCTTGCACTGCATTATCCTCATCACCACCACTAGCTGCTTCGAAGTCGACAGATTGAGAGGAGAAGTCTATGGCAGCTAGAGTTGACTTCCTTTGCTCTTTTGTGGTGTGATTTCACAAATTTCGGATCCGAGATTGACGAACGCCATAGCTTGCACACACATTTGAATCATATTAGAGACTTAAAAGGTAAGTAGGTGAGTACATCATTGATGATGTCCTGAGGGAGTTTGGACATGGCTTTTGTTCAACTAGATTTTGGTTCTGTTTTTGGGGTTCCAGCCATAAATTTGAAGCTTATTTTTAAGCCATGTTTCCTTGGCAGTGAAGGTGAACAATTAATATTCATAATAGAAGAAATGCTAGAACAACCCATCCTTGGTTGGATATTTTCGTCTAAATTTGCACCAAAACTTCTTGTTGTCTTCCTCGTGGTTTCCTAAAATAAGCCCACACTCATAAACACCAAACCTCAAATACAAACAGAGAATTTAACAAAAACAAAGGAAGCTCTTGATGTTTTTACCGGGGCTTTAGCTCCTCTTGCCTTCAAAATGTTATAAACTCCAACATTCCCACAATACTTGGCATCCGCAGTACACCTCTGCAAACAAAAACCCAAAACTTCACAAATTAATCACTCTAACAAAACCAACAACATAAAAAGAAATTAATGAAATAAACACCAGCGGATTGTCAACTCCCGAAGCAAGACTACCAAAAATAATTCTTCATGAGTCCACTAGTTTATCCAAAACAGCCGAAAATCAAACAGTGTTAACATGCAAAACAAGGACTCGATGAGCAAAATCTTACACCTGAAGAAGATGGTTCCAGGCATGGCTTCTCAGCTTCTTCTTACATTAACCCATCATCATCATCATCATCTTACACAACCTAAACGAAGCCACTCACATCATCAGCAAATCACAACCCATTTTGCGGAAGGAACAGAACAAACCCTAGGACTCCCATAAAAAAAGCTGTACAAATCCTTAAACCTGAAAAAGCTAGATGAAAGGATTGGAACCCACAAATCCTAATGACCCACAAACTACGTGACCCTACCGGACCCAGATAATGATACAAACAAATCTGAAATGACAGAGCCCACAAAAGCCAAGAACCCAAAGACTAAAAGACAAGACAGACCGACCCCACCCAATTCATCCATCATCTTCTAATCCAATCCAACCCATTTACTTCCATCCATGGGGTCTCTCCTCTCTTCTTTGTCTCCTCACACCCACTGCACGCGCACGTGTGCTTCTCGTACGGTACCGTGCGTTCGGACGATTGACAACAAGTTTCACCCGTGGCAGACACCTCGCCACGTCACCACCAGCAATAAAAAGGAGGGAAGATTTCAAAATTTTAGTGACCGTTGGAACCCTCCACCGCCTCAACAAACAAATATATAAAGATGCAGATAGTATGGCCTTAGCTTCACAATTACGCGTTTTTTATTTTTCCTTCAGCAATTCTTCCGGGTTACTGCTAATTTCTCTTTCTTTCTTGGCAAGAAAGAAAGTCTCTGTCTTTTAATTTTCCTGTTTGATCTTCAAGTAGGTTAATCCCTGGCACAAACCCTAATCGGCCATAAAAGAAATTGGATTTGATCCTCCTCCATTCTCTTAGCATTCTTCTCTTCCAGCTCACACAGCAATGACAATTTCATCACAAAACCCAGAAACACAAAACCTTGAAATACTAGAGGGTTTTCGATTCCTCCCTGATGATCAAGAATTGGTCCGCTTCTATCTTTACCCAAAAATCACTAACCCTAATCTCTTCACCACCTTCAATGTTC
>Ga0307510_10009444_pt1 | contig 11615 bp, 10 predicted proteins | sample 12_EM_MG_FD_207224 | JGI IMG/M metagenome (GOLD analysis project Ga0307510, IMG submission 207224) | Populus trichocarpa ectomycorrhiza microbial communities from riparian zone in the Pacific Northwest, United States - 12_EM | ecosystem: Host-associated > Plants > Roots > Unclassified | place... | reverse complement strand
AAATAACCAAAATATTCATAAACACCATGGGTTTTACAGTTTTTTGGTGCGTGGTGAACAATGAAACACCATTTATTTCAGTTTTTTTTTTTTTAAAAAAAATGTAATGTAAAAGGGATGTGAGGTATTTTATCTTAAATGTGCTTGTAACTTATAGGGTGTTAAAAAAAGAGAGTTTATATATAATGTTTTTATTATTTGACTAAATCTAATATATTAAAGTTAAATAATATGAATATTATAAATAATAGTGAGTCAAAAACTTAATAAATAGATACTTGAAACCGTTTAACCCGATCTAATTCGTATAACCCAATATAAATAACCTAAGTTCTTTGTATAAATAATATTTTTCATTCTCTCTTTTCATTTTTTTCTTCTCTAGCCTTCACACTCACAACTACCTCTCATTCTATCATTGTCTTTCCATTATCAATATTCTCCACTTTCATATAAATTATAGCTATTGATTTTAAAGTTTGATATAATAAAGTAACAATGCATTTTACAATTCCAATTTTTTTTAGGAAAACAAATAAAAATTTCAAGAATCATATTAAACTTCTATTTTATTAGTCAAATCACAAACCTAAAAAGCACTTTATACTCTCTTCATGCTAGTTTGTTTTTGTATTATATTATACCCTAACTGTTTGATAAAATACTTAACTATATGATAGTTTTTATGTTGTTCATAATAAATAAATAAATATATATATATATATATATATTTATTTATTTATTTCAAGAGTCTTACTTGGTTTTAATAGTGCAAACCAATATTATTTTTTTAAGATTGTCAAAGAATAAAAAAATTTAATATATTCAACCTTGAATATTCATAAAATTTCAATTCAACCCTTAAATTAAATAAATTTATAAATCAAAACCCAACGTAATATATTCACAAATACCCTAGTAACTTGTATAAAAAATAAAGAAAGAATAATAAAAAAAAAAGTAAAAGAAGAAAACCTATAAAAGGAAAATAAAAGGAAAAAGAGGTGGTGGACAGGGGTACATAGGTCTTTTAGAGTAATTATTGCCAGCGTAACGTTTCTGTACCGTACCCTAAATAAACCCTCTTCTTCTTCTTCTTCAGATTATGATCTTCGGAATCCCTCTTTCTGTATCCCTCTTGCTCTACGATATCTGTCTCAAAGATTAAATCCAATAACTGATAAATAATTATCTAAGAAAAAAAGAAGAAAAAAAATGGTAAGGGAAAGAGAGGTTCCAAATAAATCAGAAAAAGAAGCAATCTCATACACAGTGGAGCAGCTGGTTGCCGTCAATCCCTACAATCCTGACATCCTCCCCGATCTCGAAAACTACGTTAACGAACAGGTCTCTTTTTCTCTCTTCGCTTCTTTTTTTTTTCCTTTTCAATTCCTTCTTCGCTCTTTTTTTTTGTTGGTTTAAAAACATAAACAAATGAAATCCAGGTTTCGTCGCAAACATACAGCCTAGATGCAAATCTTTGCCTTCTTCGCCTCTATCAGGTATTTATTGGTTCAGTAATCTTGACTTAGATTTGATATGAGTGGATGCTTTATTATCTATCTATCAATTAATTATTTCAGTTTGAGCCGGAGAGAATGAGCACCCAAATTGTGGCTCGCATTCTCGTTAAGGTCAGTTTAAGCCCTCCCTTAAGCTTGTATGACTTTGGTAGATTATTGGCATGTGATTGTAATTGTAATGCTTGCTTGTGTCTTCCCTTTTGGAACAGGCACTCATGGCAATGCCAGCTCCTGATTTCAGCCTTTGTCTCTTTTTGATTCCGGAGCGAGTGGTATCTTTCTTTCTGTTACTTTATTTTTCTTCTTTTTATACATGTGTGAAATCTCGTATGCATTTAGGTATTACACAGGGTCATACAAATACATGTGAGCATGCTTTATCACGGGATTCAATTTGTTATGTGGCAAGTTATAAAGGACATCCAATTGTTTAGTATCAGGGATTATTGCTCAAAGTTTTACATTAGTTGACTATTTTCTTTTATGAGCTTATATATATATATGTGTGTGTGTGTGTAATTACGGTTGGGACGGTCTGCTATTTTTGGATGAGTTAGCATAGAACATGTCAGATTCCGAATTCATTTTGCTTTCATGTTCTTTTAAGTTGGTCTGTTAGTTTTGGGTTTTTTTCTGAGTTTGAAAATATAGTTGGTATGCTGGTTTTCTGGTAATTTAATTTATCCATGCATTGTATCTTTCAGCAAATGGAGGAACAGTTCAAGACACTGATTGTTCTCTCACATTATTTGGAGGTACATCTCTGATTCTGTCACTGGACCTGTACAGTTTGTGTAAAATAGATGAATTTTAAAGCACCTGCTTCTTCATCTGCAGACAGGAAGGTTCCGTCAATTCTGGGATGAAGCTGCTAAGAGTCGCCACATAGTTGAAGCTGTACCAGGTTTTAATGAATTTTTTGATAGTTTCTTTTGTTTGCCTTTTGCTGTCTTTTTGTTGCCCAGTTGTCTAGATAGACATGTAAAGTTCAAAGAACTAACATTTTAGAGGTATTAGATCATCTTTACATACGACTAGGGTATTCCATTCACACAGGAGCAAACAAATTGGCAGATTTAGTAGTATGTTTGTGGGCATGATTACTATTCTATATAGATACAGGTGCTAGGGGAAAATCTGTCATGTAAGTGAGCTTGTGCTCACACGTGCTTGCATTGGTAATTATGTGTTGTAGTAGTTGTTGATTTGTGTACAGTGTCGTGCTCTTCATTCAGCTCTAGAAATAAAGGGAGTTTGACTTGCCGTGCTTTTGTTACCAAGTCGGTGATTAACATGGCCCCTACTGTTTTTATTGATGCCACCTTGTATCTTTCTTTTGTATGTTTGTGTACTGTGTGCTTTGTCTTACAAGAGGTTTGAATGCAGGTTTTGAGCAAGCAATCCAAGCCTATGCAATTCACCTGCTTTCTTTGACTTATCAAAAGGTCCCTAGGTCTGTGCTGGCTGAGGTATGCTTCTATTTCATGCTTTGCACTCTTATGCAATATATATGTTGAACTTTGCTTTATTTTTGTGTCTGCTCTGTATGATTTGTTTGATAGCATGAAATTGGTGGTGAAAAGCTTTTATTATTTACAAAGGCTGAAAACATGTTGCAGCCCTGCATTAAATTGGAGATGGTTTTGCTGTCCCAACAAGAAAAAATTCTAAGTAAAATGGTGTCTGATTTTGATAATGGCATCACTGATGTTCTCTAGAACTGTTGGATGCGTGTAACTGGTTTTGTTATATATGGAGTATTTGTTTGATGGTTAGCTTCATGTTTTTTCCCAAATACTGTGCTTATCTTCTGTGTCTAATTTCATTTGGTGTGATAAGAAAGATTCCAAGAAGTTACAACTATATTCTATGTCTAGACCAGCTGCTAGTTATGTCTCTATGCAGGTTTAATGACATTTTTTACCCCTGAATTATTTGTGAATGTGGATTGAATTTTCATTATCATCTATAAAAATTTCAGTTGAAAATACTCGAATATGAAGTTTTTAGGACGAGTTTTGATCAAGGTCAAAGTTTTATCCGTTGACCCAACAACCAATTTAAACAGAGACAATATTGTCCAAATCATATTAGTTGAGGAAAAAAATGATCAGATTAATAGTACAAGTTTCTATGTGCCGCAACCTCAATAGTTTAGGAGCTAAAACTGTCATTGAACTCATCCATGCCAAAATCTTACTTAACTGGGCATGTATGTGGCAGGCAATCAACATCGAAGGTCTATCCTTGGACAAGTTCCTAGAACAGCAGGTGGCCAATTGTGGTTGGATATTGGAGAAGAGCCATGGGCGGGGACAACTCATTGTCCTACCAAGTAATGAATTTAATCATCCTGAGCTTAAGAAGAACACTGCAGATAGCATTCCTTTAGAGCATGTTGCCCGCATCTTCCCCATTCTTGGTTGACCCCTTTCGAGGGGCTAGGGATTTTTTATCTGGTTCCTCTTTTCAGCAAAAGCTCTGGGACTCTAAGTTGGGCTGCCACTACTAGCTCTCAGTAACTTTGCATAGATGTTAAATCATTTTGGTGCTACGGTAACCACTCCCATGGCTTGTTTGTTCAGTATATGGGATTTAGTCCAAACAACGGAGGGCGCAATTGATAAACCTTGTAATGAATCTTCTCTCTTTTGCATGTGTTGTGCCCTGGATGCAGAACTTTTATTTAGACGTTAACAATACAATGCAATTTTGAACCCAATTGCAACCAGTTCTCGTATTGTAATTCAAAATCTAGAATTTGACCTGAGTGGATGACAACTTAGTGGCTCTTTTGGCACTTGGAGAAGCTGGCTTTGAATGTTCCACTTGCATCCATCTTCCATTTCATTGCATTGCCAGAATGTGCATGACGTTTCATATATGTTGGCTGCTTTGAGGCCCTAAATTTTCGTTTCAAGCTTGCATATAGTTGTGGAGAAATATCACGAGGCAGAAGTATGTGATGTGCATATGATGTTTGTGTCTGATGTTCATCTTGGCGGCAGGCACCGAGATCTGTGTTTTTCACACGCAAACGTGATGACGTGAGACTTGAAGATACAATGACATGAGACGAGACTGTTGCTTTCTGGTTCGATATCTATTAATTAACAAAAAAACCTTTGGTCTTGGTAAACACAATTTCTTATGGCGTCCAATTGATACTATAAAATTCAATAATAATAGCTTATCATTAATGGGAAAATTGAACTAATTTCCCCTTCTTTTTGTTTTTTCGAGTGTGTGTTTGGTTTAGAAGTTGATCGTGGCTGTAGCCTGTGATTTGACATGTCTTTATATAAGAAAAGAAATCGTTGATAACTGTCGAATGTTTCTCCCGCACGTGCAAACCACTACACACGTTGACAAATTCATTTAATTGCTGTTCGATAGTTTTTCCTCACTGTATAATCCTTTTGCTGCTTGTGATTCCTTTCAGCTGAACCAATGAAGGGCTATGGTTGCAAAAGAATATGCCAAAACCCTAATTCAATAATAATAATAATAACAATAACAAAAGAGCTGCAGATGAACACAAATTCAAGTTAAACTAAATGTTTTCTTTCACAATCAATCAACCGGAGAAACCAGAAACGAGGCATTAGAATTTGGATGGCTTTAAGACAACATCAGTCCAATAATAATCGTACTCCTTTCCTCCAAACACTTCACTGAGTTGTTAGTATCACAACTGACCGCGAAGGGAAATAAAGAATCGATGGTCTTCAATTCTTCTACACACGGAGCTCTCATTGCGCGCGGTTAAGATATTTACACGACGAAAACCTACAAGGTCCACAGGCTAGTAAGGAATGAGACGAGGGAAGAGCTCCAAAAAGAATGTTCTTTCAACTGCTGGCTATTTACTCTCTTGTATTTTGGTATCAGGTTCCATAGAGGTTCCACGGTGGAATCCATGCCGTGAGCCACGCACAACAGCTGAGCGAACTTTCATATATTTTACGGAAGAATGCCGATGCAGCTGCCCTTCATTTATCTTTCTGCCCTCTCAGCAACCTCTTTATATCAATTGAAAAGCATCTCAGAGCAGGTTGAACCTAAAGAGGTTGAAATATATTATAACTCGGGGGAAAATGAGTTCAACTTCAATGGCAGTGTCTCTCCGCAGTTTACCCATTGCACAAAGCTATCTGAAAACTCCTTGAGCACATTGGAATTTGCTGGATTACTATACGAGAGCTCCATTCCTGATCGCTCCAGCTCCATTCCTGATTGCTGACTTTCCTACAAAGCAGGAAACATGGAATGGAAGTAGGGTTGAATTTTTCTGGAATTAAAAAAAAAAAAAAAAACACAAACAGATGCAGTTAACATCCTTTAAATATTCTAACCATGTCATTGTGAACTTCTGTAAATTAAGTTCATCAACCTTCTATAATTTTAATTTATGAAATTGTCATATAGAACCCTAAGGGGAAATTCAGATATATCATTTAGTTTAGCCAATCATATAAATTATGGAAATTCTTCAAGAACGTAAAATGTTCCAAGAAAGACAACCTCAGCTTTTTCAACTCAACATTCAGTAAAAGTAATGCTACAACCTCAAAGTTCTTCCAACTCAATTTTCAGTAAAAGCAATGCTAGGAGAAATACTGTTCATTACTTGTTTCTTTGCAACTCAGCACTTTCTGTTGACTGAAAATAACAAGTTATTTATCGTAGCAAGGGCCTATAAATTGCCCCTTCTTTTCACATCAACTGGTTGGTTCAACAATGTTGTCTATTTTCTTTGTTGAACTGTAATTAATGGCCACATTTTGCCCAATTGGCCTGAGTGGCATATTTAATGGGAAAAAAAAGGTAATGTAGCAAAAATGAGGCAACATGACACGATGGCATGAGACCCACTTATAAGAAATGATGACAAGGCAATGCACCCTCCATAAACCTTATGCACAAAAATTGAATGGCAGTTCGATTGGATAAAAAATCTCATCTACACCATCGCACAATGGTCTGCAAAACCCATTTCTGACATTTCATAAACAATTTATGCACTGTCACGACCATCGGATTTCACCATTTTTCCACCTCAGCAGCATTGTCATCAAAGACACTGTCAGCCATGCATTCAGTTCTAGCACATTCAGTTTGGGATGTTTCTCGTCATCATGCCAAAACTCTAAAGATCAATGATTATGACCACTTAAACTGAGAAACAAACAAGTTAGTTGTTTTCAACTGGGTATTGAACATGGCCTCTGCTATCCATGTTCAATTTGAACATGATTACTTCTACAATCCCGATTGTTGTCATCAATGATGAAAACTGCTTTGCAAAGAATCCTGGCAGGCTTAAAATCACACAAAGCTTGAACGTTTTGAGGGAGAAATCAATTTTGAGACAGCAACGTTGGCTTTGGTGATTTGAAAGGGTTCATTTTAAGAACTAGTCTTTCTTGAGCTAGGATGTTGATTGATGAATGTGACAATATCTCGGGTCGTCATCTGAATAGGGGAATTGAGTAGCTGATAGTGAGGATGATTGTGGTTCTAAGAGGTGATGCAGTGTTGGTTTAACAACACTTGTAAGCTCCTGTGTAAGGTTGGATGAGGTTTGGGACTCTGTGTGCACTCCAAAAATAGGAGGTAAAGCCAGTGAAGTGGAGGAGCATTGGCAGTTACAAATGGATGGTAAAATGCTGTTATGACATTTTGAGAGAATTGGTTGGAGGATCAATAGGAGTCAACAGAATAAAAAAGAAACAAAAACATGAACGTTGTGGCAATGAGAGTTGAAAATGGAGACTGATGTTGGTGTAGTTTATTATTAATTATGCAATCAATATTGATATGCCAAATTAAAAATAAGAAGGCAGCCTATAAAGTAGTCTTAGTGGTGTAGTTTAATGGCAATTACTTATTGCAATTGAGTTAACATTATAAAATAAAATGAGGCAAAGTTTGTAATTTGACTGGAAAAAAAAAAACATGACAGCTCACTCAATCAATTGTTGCACACATAGGAGCTAATTTATGGGTTTGGCCAGAGTTTGACTCCACTTAATATCTAGCTATTGTTGAATTACTAAGAAAACATGCAAAATGCACCAACAGAATGGCGGAGGGGACTGACCTTCGAGCTGGATCCATATTCAATTGTGGATGGGGTTGTTCCACCCATTATTCCATTGACATTTTCAGATGACAGGCCACTAATTGGATAGTTCGTGAGTAATGATGACCTGCACAACATCAAAACATGATGAAGGAAACTATAATCACTGGTTCCAGCTTAGGGCATGATGTGACAGAAGCGCACACTCATACATAACACCTTTTTTGTTAAACCAAGCCCTATTTTTGGCATTTTCTAACAAATAAATACTTTCATGCTCAGCAGTTTCATACTTCTGTTCCATAAAATTTCACAACAGCACTATCCATCCTCATGATTGATAATAAAAAAATACCTCTCAAATGGCTCTTCTTCACATGGGTTTCCAGAGGAAGACAGCAAGTCTATATCAACAAAGTTTGAGCAATTAAATGTATCTCCATGTCCAGAGAAGAAAACATTATCACTTTCCAGGTAGCGATCTCTTTGCACATATCTGAAAAGCTGTTTGCGAGGCATTGAGGGAGTGTACCTACATGTAGCAATGAACAGCTAGTATGTCAAATAGGGAACATCAGTTAACATGATAGCAACACTAATGTAGTCAAGGAGGGATTCAACAAGTGATACAGTTAAAGTTTACAGCTGTCAAATTGATTAGCTGAGTTTTAGCCTAACTTTTAGGTCCTAGATTTTATCCTATTCAATTGTATAGTTGACTTATCTAAATGGTTGATATATATCCAGTACAAATACCCTCAGCAATATGAACAAAGAAAAGGAAGTCCTCCCAGATTGCTGCTACTGACACATCTTAATCTTTTGCTTCCCATTTTCTACTAACACTTGGATTATTGATTTAGGGTATACTAATCACATGACTAGCAATTCTTCCTTATTTCATTTGCTAACGTGGTCAAGTTTGTTGAGGTTGCTAGTGAGGCTCCTATGCTAATTAGTGAGGTCGGGAATGCCTCACTCTCTCCCATTCTTTCCATGTCTTCTGATTTACTTACTCCTACTCTTTCTAATAATCCTCTCTTAATTAGCCAACTCACCAAACATCCACCGTGTGTTGGGGCATTACATTGGCACTAAAAGGGAGAGAGGAGGTCTTTACCACTTAGAGGAAGTTAGGGCATTACATTCCTAGGCCAACCAATGGTTTGAAGTACATGAAGAGAATTATGCGAGGGAAATTTATTTTGTAATGACATTGGTGATTGAGTCCTTCATTTGCTTATTCAAAATGTTAATTTCCTAAGTTATTCAGTGAGATTTCTATTTCTAGTTAACAAAATGAGCAATGCATTTATGTTAAAAATCATAGTGTTCTTTTTAAGTTAATTTCAATAAAAGTTCAAATTCTTTTTCATGCGTGGTTCTTTTTCTATCGCTTCTGCTTTAGGTCATAAATATTTTATTCCATTTATTAATGATTGCACTAGGATAAACTTAGTATATTTACTAAAATCTAATTCTAAAAAAAGTACAAGAGTTTTCATCCCTCTACGGACAAGTACTTGTCCATGGATATTCAGTTTTGTGACCAAGTGTCTCATTTTTTTAGGGATGTGTCTCTCATTCCTCTTTCAAGGGAGATTAGTGGTGGGGAAGAACATTCATGGTTGGAAGAAAAGAGATGGTGGATTTCAGGGAGGAGGGTATTCAATTGCTTTGGATAAGAGGGAGATATCTTTTGATCTTATAAAAGAAGTTGCATTTGAACTTGAAGAGGGTAGGGATGAAAGACTCGCTCAATCGACTTCTGACTCCATTATTCCTCTTGATGATATTACTATGCCATCGGGACTCTTTTGAGATTAACCCTGGAGAATGTGTCCCTTTCTTCTATAGATTCATAACATGTACATTTAGAGCCTGCCATTCAGAGATATCCCCTTCATTATCGTAAAGAGCATAGTAGATTTTGTTTTTCCAAATAATCTTTTAACATCATTTATCTCATATATGATTTTGTCTTTTATCATCGTCTGTCTAAATCTCACTTATCTTTTGCCATTTAGTTGTCCTATACGTCTATTCCTAGTTATTTTTAGGAAGCTTTTAGAGACAATAAGTGGAATTCTGCTATGGTAAAAGAAATGAAGGCACTCTAGAAGAACTCTACCAAGGAGATGGTCGAGTTACCTCAGGCAAAAAAAGCAATAGAATGTCAATGAGTGTTTACGGCGAAGTACAAGTCAGATGAGATAGTAGACAAGTACAAAACTAGACTGGTTGCTAAGGGATACACAAGATTGACTATTGAGAGACTTTTGCTCATGAGGCTAAGATGAACACTAGTAAGAGTCATACTCTCTCTTGTAGTTAACTTGGATTGGTCATTACAACAACTTGATGTGAAGAAGGCCTTTCTTCATGATGATATGGTGAAAGAGATGTATATGGACCCTTTTCTAAGATTTATGACAGGAGGTAAAAGTAGTTATCGAGGTCTTAGTTCAGTAGATTGAGCCACTCAATGAATAAGTATGGTTTTAAACTAGCCTTGTCAAATCACACTCTATTCTATAAAAGGGAAGGTGACAATATTATATTGCCTATTGTTTATGTTGATGACATGATTGTTACATAAAGTGATATAACTGAGATAGAGAAGCTTCAAAACTACTTGGCCAAGAAATTTGAGATGGACTTAAACTTTAAAATGTTTATTGGGCATTGAAGTATCTAGATTCAAGCAAAGACTTTTTCTCTCTTAGAGGAAATGCATATTAGATCTCTTGACTAAAACTAGTAACTCTGCCTATGAACCTGTGGATACTCCTATTGAGATAAACCATGGTTTTGCTTTCTACCTGGATGAGGTTCCAGCGGATAAAAAGAGGTATCAAAGGTTGGTAGGGAAGCTAATCTATCTAGCTCATACCAAACCTAACACATGCAGTTAGTGTTCTAAGCCAATTCGTGTATAATCTAAGTAACCGACATATAGATGTAGTTGTTAGAGAATAATATAAACTATATCCTGAGACCTCACCTAACAACTTAAGCTATTGGGTTGAGATGGTTCTTTGACATGGTATCAGAGTCTTAATGACCAAGTGATCATGAGTTCGAATCTCACCATCCCCATTTATTTGATACAAATTAAGCACAAGGTAGTGTGGACCTGTGCAAGTTTCAAGCCTAAAGGGCTTTCACTTGAGGGGGTGTTAGAAAATAATATAAATCATATCTTGGGACCTCACTTAATAGCTTAAGCTATTGAGTTGAGATGGTTCTTTGACAATAGCGAATTGTAAATTGACTTGCTTAAAATCCTCTCAAGGTAAAGGTGTTATATTCTCTTAACATAACCATATGGATATTATATAAAATACTAATTATAATTTTGCTATATTCACATTAAATAGAAAATCTATCTCAGGGTATGTGTCATTTATTAGAGATAACTTAGTAACGTGGACTAAAATACAAACTATGGTATCACTATCCAGTGTATAAGTATCATGCCCTCTATCAAGTGATTACAAATCTTACTCGGCTTAAAATTCTCTTGGGTGAACTTGGGTACGGTCCAAAAAAATCGATGTAGTGACAACAAAATGGTTATTAAGATTGCCAACAATCTGGTTCAGCATTGTGTGGCCAAACATATTAAACTTGACAGAAACTACATCAACAACAATCTGACTCTAGTGTAGTTGAGATCCCTTATATTAAAAGAGTGGAAGAGTGGATCAGCTGGCTGATATAATGACACATGTTATCACTAGTGGTCCCTTCCATATATCGTTATCCAAGTTAGGCATGTGTGATATCTATGTACCAGCTCGTGGGGGGGAGTTAATGTACACAGCTGTCAGATTAATTAGCTGATTTTTAGCTTAAATTTTTACTCCTATATTTTTACTTATTTACTTACCTAAATGGTTGATATATATCATGTATAAATAACCCTTAGTGATATGAATAAAAATCATATAGCCTAATTCTATTCCTCGATTGATACTATAAATCAAACAAATCACTTATAATAG
>Ga0307510_10009443_pt1 | contig 11617 bp, 7 predicted proteins | sample 12_EM_MG_FD_207224 | JGI IMG/M metagenome (GOLD analysis project Ga0307510, IMG submission 207224) | Populus trichocarpa ectomycorrhiza microbial communities from riparian zone in the Pacific Northwest, United States - 12_EM | ecosystem: Host-associated > Plants > Roots > Unclassified | place... | reverse complement strand
CGCCCCGCTCACGCTTTTCCTTGAATGCGGGAGCCTACACCCTAGTTTCGCGCGACGAACTGGAGAATGGCATGGATCGCAGACTGGCGCTGATCACGGGCGCCTCGGCCGGGATCGGTGCGGCGTTTGCCCGCATCCTGGCCAGTCACGGCTATGACGTGGCGCTCACCGCCCGGCGCGCCGACCGGCTGGAGAAGCTCGCTGAGGAAATCTCGCTGCGCTATGGGGTCGAGACCCTGACGGTCGCCGCCGACCTGGCCGAACCGGAAGCGCCCGGCCAGATTCTCGATCATCTCACCGCCCACGGCCGCACCGTCGACACGCTGATCAACAATGCGGGCTACGGGCTTGGGGGAACCTACGCCAGCGCCCGCTGGGAAGAGCAGAAGGCCTTCATCCAGGTGATGATGACCGCGCCGGCCGAGCTGGCGCACCGGGTGCTGCCAGGGATGATCCACCGCAAATTCGGCCGGATCGTCAACGTGGCCTCGCTGGCAGGCCTGGTCCCGGGCTCGGCCGGCCACACGCTCTACGGGCCGACCAAGGCCTTCCTGGTGCGGTTTTCCCAAGGGCTGCACCTGGAGGTCGCCGCCCAGGGGGTGCATGTCACCGCGCTCTGCCCCGGCTTCACCTATTCGGAGTTCCACGACGCCAACGGGACCCGGGCGCAGATCACCTCGGCCACGCCGCCCTGGCTCTGGATGGGCGCCGACGAGGTGGCCGCGACCGGCTACGAGGCCATGGAGGCCAACCGGGCAATCTGCGTCCCCGGCGCGCCCAACAAGGCGATCGCGGCGGTCTCCAAGCTGATCCCCGACGACTGGGCGCTGGCGCTGATGGCCAGCCAGGGGCCGCGCTTCCGCAAGCTCTAACGCAGTTCCTCCCCGATGGGGGAGGTGGCGCGAAGCGCCGGAGGGGGTCAGAGCCGACCTCGGAGGACCCCCCTCAGTCAGCTTCGCTGACAGCTCCCCCAACAGGGGAGCAACTATCTCAGTCCGGATAGGGCGTCGCGGCGGACTTCAGGATCATGCCGTGGGTGGCGTCCGCCAGGCCGGCCAGCACGAACTGCACCGCCATGGCGCAGAGGATCAGGCCCAGCACGCGCACGATGATGGAAAGGCCGATCTTGCCGAACAGCCGGCCGATCAACGGTGTCAGCAGGAACGACACCGCCGTCGCCAACGACACCGCGATGATCACGCCCATGCCGACGGCCGCGCCCTCCAGGCCGAACGCCTTGGCCTGGCTCGCATAGATCACCACCGTGGAGATCGCGCCCGGGCCGATCAGCAGCGGCATGGCGAAGGGCACGATCATCCGCTCGATGTGACGGCGCACATAGGTGCGGCCGTCGCCCGCTTCTTCGGCGGCGTCGGCGAAGCTGGCGGTGAAGTCGTCGTTGACCATCTTCAGGCCGAGGATGAACAGGATGATCCCGCCGGCGATGCGGAAGGCCGGCATGGAGATGCCGAAGAAGGTCAACAAGCTCAGGCCCGAGAAGTAGAAGAAGATCAGGAAGCCCGCGGCGAACAGCGAGATATAGATCGCCAGCTGCGCGCGCTCGCGGCTGGAGGCGCCTGCTGTCGATGCGGCGAACACCGGTACGTTCCCGATGGGGTCGAGCAGGGCGAACAGCGCCACGAAGAAGTTGACCGCGAAGTCCCAATGGATCATCCCACGGTCTTAGCCCAAATCGCCGTGCGCGCCGAACCCCGGCTCGCGCTCTCTTGTCCGGAGCCCTCGCCATGGCCGCCGCCGCTTTCGCGCAACCCGGCATCGTCGCCGATCCCCGGTTGATCGTCGCCCTGGACGTGCCCACCGCCGACGAGGCGCGGGCCCTGGTGGGCTCGCTGGGCGACGCGGTCAGCTTCTACAAGGTGGGGCTGGAACTCTTCGCCTCCGACGGCATGACGCTGGCCCGCGAGCTGAAGGCGCAGGGCAAGCAGGTCTTCCTCGACTGGAAGCTGCACGACATCGGCACGACGGTGCAGCGCGCCGCCGCGGCGCTGGCCAACTCGGGCTGCGATTTCCTGACCGTGCACGGCGAGCCGCAGGTGATGGCCTCGGCGGTGCGCGGACGCGGCGCCTCCAGCCTGAAGATCCTGGCGGTCACGGTGTTGACCAGCGTGGGCGACGAGGACCTGGCCGAGATGGGCTATGCAGAGACGGCCCGCGCCCTCGTCGAGCGCCGCATCCACCAGGCCATCGCCGCGGGCTGCGACGGCGTGGTGGCGAGCCCGCATGAGGCGGCGCTCGCCCGCAGCCTCGGCGGCCGCGATTTCCTGGTGGTGACGCCGGGGGTGCGCCCCGACTGGTCCGCCAAGAACGACCAGGCCCGCGCCGCGACGCCGCTCGACACCTTGCGCTCCGGCTCCTCGCACCTGGTCGTGGGCCGGCCGATCACCGCGGCGAACGACCCACAGGCCGCGGCGCTACGCGTGGCGGCCGAGATGGCGCAGGCGGGGTAGGTTGGATGCTCCTCCTTCCCCCGGTACGGGGGAAATGTCGCCAATGCCGAAGGCGGGCGACAATGGGGGAAGAATCTCTTCTCGCCTCATCGACTTCCCCCATCGACCCTCCAGCCAAGTGGCCGTCGGGCCACTTCCCCCGTACCGGGGGAAGCCACAAGCGCGATCTCTCGGTTGAGGAACTCAGAAATCCGTCGCGATGCCTTTGCGTTCCCAGTCGCCGAAGCGGGTGGGCTCCAGGCCTTTGGGTCCGCCTTGCTCGGGCGCCAGCGCTTCGGTCTCGGCGGCCAGGCGGCGGGCCTCGGCTTCCGCCAGCGCACGGCGCGCGGCCGGCGTCAGCGGCTTGTTGGGATGGGCGTTGGGCGGTCTGTCGTCCATCGCCCAAATCTAGGACCTCGCGGCGCGCACCGCAAACCGCTTGCGTCGGCGGGCCTGAGCGGGCACGCCCCGCCGCGTGAGCGATGTCCAGACACCTGACCAACCCAATGACGCCGTAGGCCTCCCCGCCCGCGCGGCCGCCCTCGACCTCTTGACCGCGGCGCTTTCGGGCCGCACCGGCCTGGACGAGGGCCTCAGCCACCCGGCCCTGCAGGCGCTCTCCGGCCGCGACCGCGCCTTTGCGCGCGCCCTGGTGATGGCGACGCTGCGCCGGCTCGGACCCATCGATTCCGCCCTGCAGGCGCGCGTGAAGAAGGCCCCGCCGGACAAGGTGGTGCAGATCCTGCGCCTCGGCGTCGCCCAGGCCTTCGTCCTGAAGACCCCGGCGCACGCGGCGGTGACCACCTCCGTCGACCTGGTGGCCCAGGACCGGGGGCTGGCCATGTTCAAGGGCCTGGTGAACGCGGTGCTGCGCGGCCTGCTGCGCGAGCCGCCGGACCTGGACGATCCGGAGCTGATGGCGCCCTCCTGGCTGCACGCCCGCTGGCGCGCGGTCTATTCGATCGAGGGCGCGCGGGCGATCGCGGCCATGATCGCCGAAGAGCCGGCCACCGACCTGAGCTTCAAGGACCCGGCGCAAGCCGCGGCGCTCGCCAAGGAACTGGAGGGCGAGGTCCTGCCCGGCGGTAGCCTGCGCACCTTCAAGCGCGGCGACATCGCGACCTGGCCGGGCTTCGCCGAGGGCGGCTGGTGGGTGCAGGACGCCGCCGCCGCCATCCCTGCGCGCCTGCTGGGCGTGAAGCCTGGCGAGACCGCGCTCGACATGTGCGCCGCGCCGGGCGGCAAGACCCTGCAACTCGCCGCCGGCGGCGCGACGATCACCGCCCTCGACCGCTCGCCCCAGCGCCTGAAGCGGGTGACCGAGAACCTCGCCCGCACCGGCCTTGCCGCCGAGGTGGTCGCCGCCGACGCCGCCAACTGGAAGGACGGGCGGACCTTCGACGCCATCCTGCTGGACGCGCCCTGCTCGGCCACCGGCACTTTCCGACGCCATCCCGACGTGCTCTGGGCCGCCAAGCCCAGCGATATTGCCGGCCTCGCCGCCGTCCAGTCGAAGCTGTTGGACGCCGCCGTGCGCCGCCTGAAGCCGGGCGGTCGCCTCGTCTACTGCGTCTGCTCGCTGGAGACCGAGGAGGGCGAGGGCCAGGTCGCGGCGTTCCTGTCGCGCACGCCGGGCGTCACCCTGGACCGCATCGCCGAGGGCGAAGGCGGCTCGCCCACGGCCAGCCTCGACGACGACGGGACCCTGCGCATCCTGCCCCACCACCTGGCCGACGGCCTGGACGGCTTCTACGTGGCGCGGTTCCGTAAGGCCTGACCATCCACCACCGCTGTCACGTTCCGCGAACCAGAATGACAGCTGTTGTTGGGGATAGGGCAGCGGACCTCTGGCAGGGCGGGCCGCATCACGTTATGGCGAGGGCATGACGGCCAAGCCTTCCCCCATCATTGCGCCTTCGATCCTGGCGGCCGACTTCGCGCGGCTGGGGGAAGAGGCGCGGGCGGTGGAGGCGGCGGGCGCCGACTGGCTGCACGTCGATGTCATGGACGGCCACTTCGTCCCCAACATCACCATCGGGCCGGACGTGGTGAAGGCGCTGCGCCCGCATATCTCGATCCCGATAGATGTCCACCTGATGATCAGCCCGGCCGATCCGTTCCTCGAGGCGTTCCGCGCCGCGGGGGCCGACATCATCAGCGTCCACCCGGAGGCGGGCCCGCATCTGAACCGCACCCTGCGCCGCATCCGCGAGCTGGGGGCCAAGGCGGGCGTGGTGTTCAATCCCTCCACCGACCCGGGCGTCATCGAATGGATGATGGACGACGTCGACCTCGTGTTGGTGATGTCGGTGAACCCCGGCTTCGGCGGCCAGAGCTTCCTGACCTCCCAGCTCGCCAAGATCGAGCGGCTGCGCAAGATGATCGACGCCACCGGCCGCGACATCGCACTGGAGGTCGACGGCGGGGTGACGCCGCAGACCGCGCCCGCGTGCATTGCGGCCGGCGCCTCGGCGCTGGTGGCCGGCAGCGCGGTGTTCCGCGGCGGAGCGGAGGCCTACGCCGGCAACATCCGCGCCCTGCGCGGCGGCTGAGGGCGGGCGCCGCAATGCCGGCGTCGAACCGCCCGCCCGTTCGATACGCCCTGATGGCCCTGGGCGTGGCCGCGCGCCGGCAACTGGGCGCGGAGTGGCGCGGCTCGGCGCTGCACCGCGCGCTGCTGTCGGGACCCCGGCCCGACGGCCTCGGCGCCAGCCCGCGCGACCTGCGCCCCGCCGACCCGGAGAACGGCCGCCGCATCCTGGCCGGCGCCCTGGTGTTCGGGGGCGAGACCCTCGCGCCCGGACCGCGCGGCGACCCGTGGGACCGGGCGAGCCCCAGCCGGCGCTTCGCCATCGCCTTGCACCGCTTCGGCTGGCTGCGCGATCTCCTGGCCCTGGGCGAGCCCGGCGCCGCGGAGGGCCTGCGGCTGACGCTGGAGTGGCGGCGCCTCTTCGGCCGCTGGAACGCGTTCTCCTGGAGCCCTGCGGTGCTGGAGCATCGGGTGTTCAACCTGGCGTGCGGGCTGCGGACCCTCTGCGCCGGGGCCTCGGAAGCCGAGACGGCCAAGATCGCCGCCGACCTCGCCCGCCAGGCGCGGTTCCTGCTGGGCGTGGTCGGCGGCCCGGCGCGCGCCTCGGAGCGGGCCGCGGCGGCGGCCGTGGCGGCCACAGCGCTGGGCGGTCGCGCGGGCGGGGTGTTGCTGGACCGGGCGCTGCGCCGCCTCGCCCAAACCCTGCCCGACAGCCTCAGCCACGACGGCGGCCACGCCTCGCGCAGCCCGCAGGCCGCGCTGGAGCTGTTCTTCGACCTCGCCACCCTCGACGACGCCCTGGCGCAGCTGGGGATCGCGGCGCCGGACGAGATGCAGCGGGCCATCGACCGCCTGGCCTCGGCGGTGCGCTTCTTCACCCTGGCCGACGGACGGCTCGCGGCCTTCCAGGGGGGCGAGGAGCTGACCGCGCCCTACGTCGTCGCGGCGCGCGCCCAGGACGAGGCCGGCGAGCGCGCGCTGCCGCCGCACAGCAACGGCTACCATCGCCTCGAGGCCCGCTCGCTGCAGGTGGTGGTCGACGCCGGCGCGCCGGCGCCCGGCGCCTGGAGCACGACGGCCTGCGCCCAGCCGCTCGCCATCGAGGTGCTGGCGGGCGGGCGACGGCTGGTCGTCGGTGGCGGCTGGACGCCCGAGAGCCACGGGCCGCAGGCGCTGCGCCTGGTCGACGCGGCCTCGACCCTGTCGGTCGGCGAGGCGGCCTGCGGCGAGCCCCTGAGCGGTTTTTCGGCGCGGGTGCTGGGGCCGCGCCTCTACGGCGCCTGTGAAGAGGTCGAGGCCCGCCGGCACGAGGCCCCCGGCGCGCTCTGGCTGGAGCTGGCGCACCAAGGCTGGGCCCGGGCCTTCGGCTTCCGCCACGAGCGCCGGCTCTACATCGACGTCGAGGCCGACGAGCTGCGCGGCGAGGACCGGCTCTCGCCCCTGCTGGTGCGCGGACCGCGCAACACCGACGGCCGCCGCTTCGTACCGGTGGCCGTGCGCTTCCACCTGCATCCACAGGTCAGCGCCCTCATCGCCCGCGACAAGACCGGCGTGCTGCTGAAGGCCGAGGGCGAGGAACGCGGCTGGTGGCTGCGCAGCGACGCGGCGGACGTGAGCCTGGAGCCCTCCATCCACTACCAGGGCGGCCAGGCGCGCCGCTCGCAGCAGATCGTCCTGCGTGGCCAGGCGAGGCTCGACGCGGGCGCCCGCATCCGCTGGAAACTCTCAGCGGCCCAAAGTCGCGTTGACGCCGAAGACCCCCCGGCCTAATCCCCCCGCATACTTGCGTGACTGGCGAATTTAGGTGGGCGACCACCGGGGAGCGCAAAGGCCCATAGACGCCGCTCGCCTGGGCATTTTCCTCGTCAAGCCAGGAGACTGCCGTGCCCGCCGCGCCCGATTTCCCAGAAGCTCCCGACCGCGCCAAGGTCAAGCGCGCCCTGATCTCGATCTCCGACAAGACCGGCCTGATCGACGCGGCCCGCACGCTCGCTGGCCTCGGCGTCGAACTGGTCTCGACGGGGGGCACCCGCAAGGCGATCGCCGACGCCGGCCTGCCGGTGAAGGACATCTCAGAGATCACCAACTTCCCGGAGATGATGGACGGACGGGTGAAGACGCTCCACCCCATGGTCCATGGCGGCCTGCTGGGCGTGCGCGATGCGCCGGACCACAAGGCGGCGATGGAGGCGCACGGGATCGGCGGCATCGACCTGGTCTATGTGAACCTCTACCCGTTCGAGGCGACGGTGGCCTCGGGCGCCGACTACGCCACCGCCGTCGAGAACATCGACATCGGCGGGCCGGCGATGATCCGCTCGGCCGCCAAGAACCACGGCTATGTCGTCGTCTGCACCGAGATCGCCGACGTGGCTGAGGTGCTGGCCGACATGGCGGCGGCGGACGGCACGACTGGCCTGGCGCTGCGCAAGACGCTCGCCGCCCGCGCCTATGCCCGCACCGCGGCCTATGACGCGGCGATCAGCGGCTGGTTCGCGGAGGCGTTGGGCGAAGAGGCGCCCAAGCGCCGCGCCTTCGCCGGCGAGCTGGTCCAGACCATGCGCTACGGCGAGAACCCGCACCAGAAGGCGGCCTTCTACCGCTTCGCCAATCCGCGCACCGGCGTGGCGACGGCGACCCAGCACCAGGGCAAGGAACTCAGCTACAACAACATCAACGACACCGACGCGGCCTTCGAGCTGATCGCCGAGTTCGATCCCAAGGCCGGGCCCGCCTGCGCCATCATCAAGCACGCCAACCCCTGCGGCGTGGCCACCGGCAAGACCATGGTCGAGGCCTACGAGCGGGCGCTGGCCTGCGACCCGACCAGCGCCTTCGGCGGCATCATCGCGCTCAACGGCCGGCTGGACGCGGCGACCGCGACCGAGGTGCTCAAGCTGCTCACCGAGGTGGTCATCGCGCCTGAGGCCGACGAGGACGCCATCGCCCTCTTCCGGAAAAAGAAGAACGTGCGGCTGCTGACCACCGGCGGCCTGCCGGACCCGCTGTCGAGCGGCATGACCTTCAAGTCGGTGGCCGGCGGCTTCCTGGTGCAGAGCCGCGACGACGCCCGCCTGAGCGCCGCGGACCTGACAGTGGTCACCAAGCGCGCGCCGACGGACGAGGAGGTGCGCGACATGCTGTTCGCCTTCACCATCGCCAAGCACGTGAAATCGAACGCCATCGTCTACGCCAGGGCCGGCCAGACCCTGGGCGTCGGCGCGGGGCAGATGAACCGCAAGGATAGCGCCCGCATCGCCGCGCTGCGCGCCGCCGACTTCGGCCTGGACCTGAAGGGCTCTGCCTGCGCATCGGAGGCCTTCTTCCCCTTCCCCGACGGCCTGATCCAGGCGGCCGACGCCGGCTGCACCGCCGTGATCCAGCCCGGCGGCTCCATCGGCGACAAGGCGGTGATCGAGGCGGCCGACGAGCGCGGCCTCGCCATGGTGTTCACCGGCGTTCGGGTATTCCGGCACTGATTCCCCGGCACTGTGGGGGAAGGTTCAGCGCCTGCGCTTCCCCGCCGCTTCCGCCAGTTCGCGCAATGCCGCGTTGGCGATGGTGAGCTTGGCGAAGGTCCAGGGGCCGCCGGCGGCTTCGATCTCCTCGATAGTGCGGGTGGCGACATCGGCCTTGTCGCGGCGCAGCGCCGCCCAGGAGGCGGCGGCGTCGCGGGCGTGGTTGGCGTCGTCGCCCGCCTGGGCGGCGCCCGTGAAGGCCATCACCGCGCGGGTGAGGTCGGTCTGCTGGGCCAGCAGGTCCTCGATCAGCCGGCGCAGCGCCATCCGCTCGAAACTGTCGCCCACCGCATAGGCGCCCGCCGCCTGGCGCAGCCGGTCGAAGCTGAAGCTCGCGCCGACGGCATGATAGAGCCGGGCCACACTGGCCAGCGGCCAGCTGGAGGCCTCGGCCATGTCCACCAGGTCGCCGGCGGTGGTCAGCGGTTGCAGCACCGCCGCGGCGCGGGCGAGGTCTTCCGGCGCCCCGGCCTCGAGCAGCTGGCGCAGCCGGGTCTCGACCTGGGCCTGTTCGACCGGCGACAGGATGTCCGGCATCAGGCCGCGCAGGGTCTTGAAGCCCGGCCCGTAGCTGGTGATCAGGCCGTTGACGTCGAGCTTCTCGCGCACCGCGCGCCGGGCCAGCCAGAAGGCGGCGCCGCGCAGCGCCGCCGACAGCCGGCGGAAGAGCGCCATCTGCCCGGCCGCGGGGATCTTGCCGTCGAGCGCCGCCACCGCGTTCCACTGGGCGGAGATGTCCAGCACCACCTTGGCCGCCTCGTAGCCGGCGGTGAAGGCCACCGCGTCGCAGCCCGCGGCGTTCATCAGCCGCGAGGGGAAGCTCGGCCCGCACCGGTTGATGGCGTCGTTGGCGATCACGGTGGCGATGATGTCGCGCCGCAGCCGATGACGGCGCATCTCACCGTCGAATTTGCGCAGACCTTTGGGGAAATAGCCTTCCAGCAGGCCCTCGAAATAGGGGTCGTCCGGCGCGTCGGTGGCGACGATGTCGCGCTTCAGCTCCAGCTTGCCGTAGGCCAGCAGCACGGCCAGCTCCGGCCGGGTCAGGCCCTTGCCGGCCGCGGCGCGCTCGGCGATGGCGGCGGCGTCGGGCAGGCCCTCGACGGCCCGGTCGAGCCGGCCCTTCTGCTCCAGGTCGGCCATGAACCGGGCGTGCGGCTCCAGCTCGCCGACGGAATCCATTTCCATCAGCGAGAGCGCCAGGGTCTGGTCGTAGTTGTGCGCCAGCACGTGGCGGCCGACGTCGTCGGTCATCGACTTCAGGAGCGTGTCGCGGCGCTTGCGGGTCATCTCCCCGCCGCGTTCCAGCATGCCGGTGAGGATCTTGATGTTGACCTCGTGGTCGGACGTATCGACGCCGGCCGAATTGTCGATGGCGTCGGTGTCGATCCGCCCGCCAGCCTGCGCGAATTCGATACGGCCGGCCTGGGTGAGGCCGAGGTTCGCGCCCTCGCCGACCACCTCGACCCGCAGGTCCTCGCCGTTGACCCGCACCGCGTCGTTGGCCTTGTCGCCCACCTCGGTCGAGGCCTCGTGGCGCGCCTTCACATAGGTGCCGATGCCGCCGAGGTAGAGCAGCTCAGCTTGCGACTTCAGGATGGCGTTGATCAGCTCGGTGGGGGCGAGTGTGTCCGCCGTCACCTCCAGCATCGCCTTCACCTGCGGCGACAGCGGGATGGACTTCAGGCTGCGCGGGAAGACACCGCCGCCCTTCGAGATGAGCTTCCTGTTGTAGTCGTCCCAGGACGAGCGCGGCAGGGCGAACATCCGCTCGCGCTCTATCCACGACTTGGCCGTGTCCGGGTCCGGATCGAGAAAGATGTGGCGGTGGTCGAAGGCGGCCAGCAGCTTGATCTGCTTGGAGAGCAGCATGCCGTTGCCGAACACGTCGCCCGACATGTCGCCACAGCCGACGACGGTGAAGGGTTCTTGCTGGATGTCCTTGCCCAGCTCGCGGAAGTGGCGCTTCACCGCTTCCCAGGCGCCGCGGGCGGTGATGCCCATCACCTTGTGGTCGTAGCCGGCCGAACCCCCCGAAGCGAAGGCGTCGCCCAGCCAGAAACCGTAGTCCTCGGCCACGCCGTTGGCGATGTCGGAGAAGGTGGCCGTGCCCTTGTCGGCGGCGACCACCAGGTAGGGGTCTTCGCCGTCATGGACGACGACGCTCTTGGGATAGACCAGCTTGCCGTCGGGCGAGAGGTTGTCGGTGATGTCCAGCAGGCCCGAGAGGAAAGTCTTGTAGGCGCTGACCCCCTCCGCGCGGATCGCGTCGGCCGAACCGCCCTTGGGCAGCTGTTTGGGATAGAAGCCACCCTTGGAGCCCACGGGCACGATCACCGCGTTCTTGACCTGCTGGGCCTTCACCAGGCCCAGCACCTCGGTGCGAAAGTCGTCGCGGCGATCCGACCAGCGCAGGCCGCCGCGGGCCACCGGGCCGAAGCGCAGGTGCACGCCTTCGACATTGACCCCCCAGACGAAGATCTCGCGGTAGGGCTTGGGCAGCGGCAGGTCGGCCAGCTCGCCGCTCGCCACCTTGAAGGAGATGTAGGGCTTGGGGCCGCCGTCCTCGGCGGGCTGATAGAAGTTGGTCCGCTGGATCGCGCCGACCAGCAACGCCAGGCGCCGCAGCACGCGGTCGTCGTCGAGGCTCTCGACGAGCTGCAGGGCCTCGATGATCTTCGCCATCACCGCAGCGGCCTGCAGCTTGCGCTCGGCCAGGGTCGCCACGATCGCCGGGTCGAACTTGGTGCGGAAGAGGTCGAGGATCAGGCGGGCGACGCCGGGGTTGCTGGCCAGCGCCTCCTCCTGCACCCGCTGGCTGGGGTCGAGCCCGGACTGCTGGCGGTGGCGGGCGAGCGCGCGGATCAGGGCGGCGTCGCGCCAGGGCAGCGACAGCTCCATCACCAGGCGGTTGAAACCGTCGTTCTCGGTCTTGCCGGTCCAGACGGCGACCATGGCGTCTTCGAAGGCCAGCTTCAGCTCGGCGAACACCAGGCGCTCGCCGCGCGGGTCCTCGATCTCGAAGTCGTGCACCCAGACGGGCGGCGCGCCCTCGCGGGTCACCGGGAAGCCGGCCTCGGCGAGCGCCTTCAGGCCCATGTTGTCGAGGACGGGCAGGACGT
>Ga0307510_10009442_pt1 | contig 11618 bp, 15 predicted proteins | sample 12_EM_MG_FD_207224 | JGI IMG/M metagenome (GOLD analysis project Ga0307510, IMG submission 207224) | Populus trichocarpa ectomycorrhiza microbial communities from riparian zone in the Pacific Northwest, United States - 12_EM | ecosystem: Host-associated > Plants > Roots > Unclassified | place... | reverse complement strand
ATGGGTCCATGGAATCGAAGAGGTTCCCAGGGACATCCTTCTTGATCTTGACTTGAATGAGAATCGCCGTCATGTTGTCACGGGTGAGTACATTGCCTTTGAAACAGACCGGTAGTACGATGTCGACACCGTGGCAGCCAGGACTCAGAGGGCGTATTATCATGGCGCCGCGTGAAACAAATTCCCACAAATGACTGACGTGGATACTTTCACCGTGATCGACTTTGATGACACGATTGAACCATAATTTGGAATCGCTAAACGTGGCCTCAAACGGCGTATTTTTGTCACCAGGAAGGTGGCATGCTGCCAGCATGGAGAACAAGGTTTTAGTACTCGTCTGGGGGAAGCAAGGCCTTCATGAATTCACGAACATATACCCATTCACGACTCATCCAAACCACCATATCCCGCGTTTGCATGACAAGGAGTGATCCCAGGAGTACTCCTCGCCCGTCAAAAATGATGCCGTAAGCTGAATGAGTTGCCAAGCGTTCCGCAAAAGTGGACCGACTGGCGCGTATGATTGTGGCGGCTGCCTCTGCTACAAATGGCTCCGACCCAGCAGCAGTCCGTAGGCATTCAAAACCACGGCTAGCTCCTACACAGAGTCGCAAGTGTCCCTCGACCAGAGTAGTCTCCCTGTTATAGACAGGTGGCGCGGAAGGTTCGAGCTCCAGGGCGAAGAGTACAGATAGACAAGCTAGAATTCCTTCAGGGGAAATGTAGGACCGATCCAGGGTAGCGCAGAGAAGCTTTTCTTGAGCAAAACATATAACGGGCGGGGCGAAAATAATTGTCTTCGAAGAATCATAGTCGGCCGCAAAGCTACTCAAGGTGGTAAGTGAATCCTTCGACTGGATAATTGAGATGGAGAAGCGAACAGTGGTCGGCCCAGATGAACCATCCATTCGTCCTGCGCCACTTCATCTAACGTAGTGACTCCCTCCACCCCATTGTTTGCAAGGGCATCGAAACTCGTCTCTGTGAAGGGAGGCAGATCCTGAACTTCTTCATCATTGTAGAATTTGAACTCGTCCACAGCAGTGGAAATGAATAAAGCGAAAACGGGCTCTTCATGAAGTAGCATCATAACACGACGCAATTCGGAGAGCACTGTCCAATCTTGATCGCCTATATAATCCAGACTATACGGCGACGGACGACCCGTGAGTTGATGAGCATCGTCGAACTCGAGAATAACAAGGGGTTGCCGCGGCCCATTCTCCCCGCAAGTTCCATCCAATGGGAAGATGAAATTGATAAGCTCTTCGCCCGCCCGCTGCACTCACCCTTCGTGGGGATTGAGTATGCAGGAACCAGACAATCCATTCTGAACACATATAGACTTGCAAGACGTCATCAGCCGGGGACTGCTGCCACAAACAATAACGAAAACTCACATTCTCAGCCCGATCGATAACCTCTCTAAAGAATTCTCGTCTGTATCGGCCTGTCACCTCGAATCCTTTGACCTTCAGTCATGCACTCTCGAAATGCTGTCGCGAGCCTTTCTTGACGCTTTATCGAATGCCCCTCACTAGCATCGACAGCAACCGGTTGGCGTCGCATCGACAGCAACAACTTGAATCACGAGACAGCTCACCGAATAGGTTGCCTTCGAGCCTTTCCAGGCGTTCTTTGGTGACGGTCAGAAGCGAGCAGATGAATTCATGGAGACGGGACCATAGCCAATTACGCAAACGTTCATCAGGAGGAGGGAAACCTGCGATATTGTAACACGTGAGCGGGTAAAAATGGAAGGGTTAGATTGCAACCTCGAGCGATGGACCCACGCAGGCATATGGGTACAGTAACAACCCTCTTGTGCAGTTCATCAACCATCCATGATTTCCCCGTCCCTGACGAGTTTACAATAGGGACACAATTGGCGGAACGACCGCTTGGAGCCCCAGTAAGATGCCTTGTAAGAGTCTGAAGCAAGACGTCTGCGACTTATCCTTGGAATTGTCGATCCCATGAGCGTTCGATGACTATGAACGGGGTCAACGACTCGGAAACGTCAAGTTGTAGAATTTGAACATACCAGCGATTGCCGCATCTTCCTCAGGGCTACAATCAGACATGAGTGATGAGTGATGGTCTATCAGAAAGGGCGCGTTTATATATGCAACGCGGCAAGACCATAATATATATATATATTTACGTGTTTACGATCAGAATAAGGACGGAAATCTTGGTGTGTTCACATCCAAGTCATAGTCCCGCCATTCACTCGGCTCCGCATCCATTTCTCCAAATTTCATATCCGCGTATTCACAGTCCAAGGACACATTAGCAATTTCATGACATACAAATACGAACAGGAAGTCGCGAAATGAATCACACTACGAGATCATAATGAAAGCAACTAGGGGAAAAAAGTTGTTTTCAGGGGGGTACGGGAGAAGGGTGTGGAAAAGAGTAGGACGAATATATATATTATATGCTAAGTCCTCGAGGGAGAAACGCCGAACAGAACTACGGTGATCCGTTCAAAGAGGGATGTACGAACGACGAAAACGGCGTCGGAGACGAGAGCTTTTCGGGTAAGAAGAGTGGGACCGTCGGTATCAGCTCAAAGATGTGCTGTACCACACCGCGCGCTGCACCGGATGGACCTGGGCGCCCCTCTGACGTGTCGTCAGCGCGCATGACCCCGTGCACGCGTGCCTCCTGCGATGGCGCTTCCTCCCAGGTTCCGTTGGGTCCAGGTGCGACTGGAGGTATTGCTGCTCCGCGTCCGTCCCAGACGCATCGGAGGTCGTTACCAGGTATGATCTGACACAGACGCCCCGTTTCGACATGTCGCACCTCGATGAAACGCTGGTCGAAGATGAGGATGTACGGTGGATGCCATGCAACGTGCTCTGCTGTGCCCTCCCACTCGATGGTGCCCTTGGTGCGACTGGGGTCGCCATGGCGGTTCACATACAAGCCAAACTCTGTGAGAAACCGTCAGCGGGCAGATGGTGAAAAGTACCTGAGGATGCCCTTACCATCGTAGCAAAGAAGGAACTCGTTCTCGCTAGAGCGGAACATGCCCATGGGACGACACGACTCGCATCGTTTAGCGAGCTTCTCATGGCGCGGATCATCGCGTTGCGGAATGGTGACACTCTTGAAACTGCAGACAGTACGTCAGCCTCCGAACGCTAGATGCTGACGATAACTAACTCGGAGAGATCCATGATCTCGAATCCCTTCGTACATAATATGGCGATCCTTGCTTTCAAGAAAATGAGATCATAGGACTCTGAGGGAAGGAAAAAGTCCTGTCGTAATGCATTAACTCGAGAATCCATGTGATAGTGAAATCAAATAAACGCACTCGATAAATGCGGAACCACTCCGAACGAGGTTGTCGCAGGCCAAGCCGAGAACTGAGAGACACCGGAGCTTTTGCCCTCTCATTAATCTTGCCAACAACAGGCTCAAGTACGCGGAAGACACTGTCCAACTAGACACAGACGTGAGACCGTTTCAGACAATTGACGAAACGAGATGGGAACATACCCCTTTCTTCTTCATGTAAATGACAAGAGTTCGCCCTCCGAGACTCCCAACGCTGAAGAAATGTACGTCTTTCGACCCATTGAGCTTCTGCGGGGTCTGAGCTGCGCTCGGACTATGTGGAGACGAGGGTACAAGCGCCTCGATATGGTACGCATACAGTGACTTTTGGGAGAAAACAAGTCAAATGAGATCATCTATGGCACACGGAATGGGAACCGCTCTTACCTTATCGGCAAGGACGAGGAAGATCCCGAAGTCCTCAAGCATGGCACACTGCGTGACCATCTTCAAGTGCAGCACCCGACGCATGGCTGCAACAAGTCGATAAGCGACACACTTCGGCACGACTAGGGCACAAAATACCCACAGCGAGAATCGTGGCGGTACCCAATCCATACACCTTCCGCACAACCAACTGCGACGAGAGCACGCTTGTCCGGAGTGGCTAGAGTCGAGCGAAATTCCCAACAATCAGAACGAATAAACAAGTGCGACCAACCCAAACCGCTTACTGAATGGTACGGAACAGGTGACCTTGCCCGTAAACGAGCTCTCTGAGTTCCACGAGTGGTTCGCCTGGGGCGTAAGCATCGACGGCACGACGAACGTGTCCGAGCTGAGCGTCTCGACTTCGAACACCTTGTTCGACTCCTGGACAACTTTGCGCAACCCGGTCGCCTCCTGGAGCTTCTCCTTCCACTCTGAGCGTGCTTGTGAGGATTCAGCGTACACCGTGTAGAGACCCCCAAGCCGGCCAGTGTGTAGGATTGTGCACGGGAACACGACGCGAGAGTCGGTCGCTGTCTCGGGGGAGGAGACACCAGGCGTATTTGCTTGTGCGTCGCCCTTGCTATCCTTGTTTCCGCCGCCGCCGCCAAAACCACGAAGTAGACCAGTCCCGCGCTGCGTGGCTGGATCAGTGAAGTTTGCCAGCGTCAATAGGTCCAGAGGGATAGGCTAGAAATGGAAGTTGGATTAAACGGCGCTCAGTAGGGAAGTGGGGAGAAAATACATGCCCGGCGGTTGACATGATATTTCGTTATGCCATCCTTCTCTTTTGGCTTCGTCATCACCACTGATATGACATTAGAGTCAGCAAGCTGCATCGTGACACCACTAGCCTCTCTAGTCCATATGACTTACAATAGTTGTCAAATAGCAGAACGAAGAGCTCGCTCCAACCACTCCACTCAAAGCCGGTATCCGGCTGACGCAGGAACTTGCCTGTATGAATGAGGGAGCGGTTCTCGGCCAACAAGTCCATATCCTGCGAGAGTGACAGAATGAGCTCCTGCCTTTGTTGCAGTATGTTGGAGACTTACCACTGCTTCGCCGGGTTTGAACACCAAGTTCGAATTGTACCGCCACAGCTCAACCTTCTGCTCCGCAGATGCGACGCCAGGCTGCGTTTCTTTGAGAAGCGACTTGATCACTTCGACGACCTGAGGGATGCTGTCATGGTCCTCGTGGCCCTCTTTAGTGGCGTCCAAGATACCCTTGAGCAGCAGCTCATATCGCGCAAGACGTGGGATCGGCCGGTTCACAAAGTTTTTCATGTCGAGGCGGTTTGCGTCCGGATGGCGTGTGCATTGCTGTGGATCACAGTAAGCGTATATGCGTGATGAACGCAGACAATAGACCGCGAGCGTACCTCCACGAATTCCTTGAACGTGGCGTTATTCGCCATTTCATCGACGATACGGTACTCAGCTATCGGATAGTTTGTGATGTACTCCATATACTCATCGCGCCAATTCAGCGCGGCATCAAAAATCGCCGCGGTGACGCTGTTGATGGTCGGGTGCTCGTCGCGTTGCATAGCGTGGAGGTGGTCAAGCAGCTTGCGGTGATGTAGGTGTAGCGCGCCAAAATTATGATAGACATCCGTGATGAAGAGCGAGAGTCGGTCGCGAGGGACGATAGAAGGATCTGCCGAACGCAACGGTTGTACGTACATCTGCAAAACGAAACACGATCCAGGTCAATGGGATATGAGGGTCATGAAGAGGCGCTCACAGTATCTATGTTCTCCAGATCGCGTACATACTGCATCTCGCCCTTGATAAGCTCAAAAATGATGCTGCAGGGTGGTATTAGCATCAGGTCACCAGTACTATTATTTTCTGATCGCGATGACTCACCTCTGGCGTTTCTGCTCCTCCTTGGTAATTCCCGCTCTAACATCATCGCTCACCAAGTTGTGCCATTCGAACTTGGACGTCGGGCCCCTGCACATCGCATGCTGGAACGTCTGGAGCACGCACGATGCCTGCAGGTTTTTGAACGCGTGCACAGCTTCCAATAGGAAGTCGAGATCCGGATTGTCCTCAGTGGTCTCCTTCGCGATGGCCTCGAGCACGTGCTCGTACCGCTGCAGGTGCTCGGACGGACGGTTCAGGAACACCTTAAGCTCCATCCTCCGTGCGTTTGGGTTGCGGTTTGCGTTCTAAGTTACAAGTCGAAGTATAAGTAATATCTCTCGAAAGACGAGAATAAAGCGCCACGCACCTCGATGAACATCCGGAACTCGTGGTTTGCCTCGGTCTCTTCTTTCAACCGTTTCTCAGCAAGTGGCAAGTGGCCAACATATGGCGGGTATACAAGCCTGAACTCCGTCGCAACTTGGAGGAAGATGTCACCTACGCGCTGGATGATAAGTGACTGTTCGCGCTGGCGGACGTTGAGAATCTCGAGTAACTGGTTGCTCGCGCGGCGGACATCGTAAAAGTTTCCAAAGACTTCATCGATGAATCCATCGAGTTCTGTGTAAGGTATGACGGGTGGATTCGCGTTGCGCAAAGGTCGTATGAACACCTATTTTCGTGGAGGACGATCGTCAGCTGCAGCGTCCAGTCCGTGACGAACACAAGAAATCGCACAGATTCGATTACATCTAGGTCCTTGAGATATTGGATCTCGCCGGAGATAAGCTTATGGATAATCGTCTGACGTTGAACCTCGCATTCAGGAAGTGCGGCCAGAACCGCCGGATCTATTTGCGTGGTCCATTCCTCATCCAGCGATACGGGGAGGGGAGAGGGAGCCTCCTCGACGGTAGCCGTCTCCGCCTGTGCCGGTCCATCAAGTCAGATTAGCGTACAAATGATACTGAATCATACCCACCCTCGACCGACGCGGACACGCGAACGAGTAACATGGTAAGGAATCAGAGCAACTGGGCGAATAGCATCGAGTCAACACGGTGATCACGCTCGTCGGGAGTTCTTCACGATCACGTGGGGCATCAGCAGCACCCTCCTGGTCATCGAGAAACATGTAGACGTCCTCGACGCCATCTTGGAGCAGACGTCCGCCCCACTCTACCTCATAGAAGAAAAGTTGCTGTTGCAGACTACGCGCGACTTGCAACGCGATGGCACGGTTATTGGTCGCAACGCCCTGGTTGATGAGGAGCTCCGAGACGATGCGTGACTGGAGTGTAGACTAAGACCGACAAGCGGCAGGCAGCGTCAGATTAGCGCAAACAGATGAGGTAATGAACATACGACGATATCCCTGCCAGTAAATGCCCGCGGGTACGGGATGCTTCCCTTCACATGAGTCCCACGTGGCACCTGGTCGCGCAACCACACCGCGATGTTGCTTAGCAGCGAAAAGTTGACGAACGAGTCGAGGCTCTCCTCCTCCGAGTAATACTCCTCATCGTCTTCGTAAAATTCGTCGTCGGCGTACGAATTAGTGGCATCTTCCATAGCCTCGCGACTTTTTAGCCGCTCGATCTCGGAGGCCAGTCGCGAACGCGCAGTCACTTCAGATCGAGCCGCCTCTGATGGCTGGCGCTCGCTGACTGGAGTAGGTATCGACGAGTAATCGCGTAGCTTGCTGGAGAACGAGTCACCACGTTCGATTGGAGTGCGTTCCACGAAGACATCCTTTTCTCTGCTGCTGGGACTGCTGTACGCAGTGGAGATGGTCGCGACAGTTGACGCCGTCAAGTTGCGCTCCAATCCGTTTGGTTGCGTACTCGAGGTGGTTGAGACTGTGCTCGTTGACCGCAGCGGGTGCTCGCTGCTGGACGCTGAAGGCGGAGTATGACGATCGGGTCGGTCCAGAAGATACCTAGAAAGAAAAAAAGGATGAGAGAACTCACTGTGAGAGAGTGGAGGAGCGAACCCATGTGTCCCTGGCGTAAGGATATCGTCCGAGGTGTCGCGTTCGAGGGTGTTCTTAGGCCTCGGTGGTGTTTGGGCGTTAGCAGGTGGATTAAGTGGAGGTGGCGGTGGAATCTTGGACAAGTTGGATGCGTAATTAGCATCGTGAGGGAAGTAAGAGCTACTCGCGTTACTCATGGGAGAGTAAGGATCTGCTGATGGCGAATTGGTGGAAAAATCATCGACGTGACCAGGTATACGAGGCGCAGAGGCGCCAGGTGGTCGGTAGGATGGCTTCTTTGCGAGGGCGCTCCCAGGGGATTGTGCACCGTTGGTGGGGTAATTCCTTCCCGCGGATGATGGAATCCAGGGTTGATTGTAGGATCCGATAGCATGGGAGGGATCAGGAACGGGCATGGGGTACTGAACCGAATTGGCGCCACGGGTGTGTCCAGGGCCTGGGGAGGGCGAGCGCGCATCAACGCCACTACTGCTCCCGGGACGCAATGTCGCAGGGATCTTTTGCGCTTGTCTCGGATCGGAAGGCAATCCCCGGGGAGGCCTCTCCGCAGGAGAGGTGGCGGTTCCATTGATGAAAGCGTCAGCTGCATACGGTCGCCGCGATCTGCACGTGGGAGATGATGAGGATGAGGGAAGAATAGTAAGGGGTGTTACGCACTGTTCGGGGCTGGGCTTTGCGCCAGCGGGGCGGGGCTCGGGCATGTGGGTAGGGTAATTGGCGGTAGGTGATGCACCAGGAAGTCTTGGCAGGGGACGGGGACCCTTGCCCAGGGTGGGAGAAGTGGGAAATGCTGTTGGGGAGGGGAGGGGTCGATTGTTGTCTCGGGGGCTGGCGGGGGCTGCGGGTTGTAAAGGGAAAGGGGAAAGGAAGATGAGAAGGAAATGAAGAAGAAAATAAGTGAATGAAGACCAACCGCGGGTTTGAGGGTGTGCTCTGGAAGATATGTGTGCCCCAACGGCGTCGTCGCTATGTGGACTGTAAGGTGGATCATGATCGACGTTATGAGGTCTGTTTATCGAGTAAGTCGGGGAGAAATTGGAAGGGCTGGACTCTTCAGCGAAAGCGCTGAGAACCTGGTCATACAGGTCTTGGAGGTCGGCGTCCCCTGGCGGCGGACGCTGAGGAGGGGAAGAGGAGGGTGCGACTGTCGGCATGGTTTGGATGGATGATTGGGGGTGGAATTGATTTGATGATTGCCGTGACACGTTTTTACAGTTGAAGAACGAGCGCCCTAGACAGGTGGCGAGAGAGTTGCATTGAGGTAGAGCACAGCAAGTAGGGCTGCCCTGGGCAGGATGGACGGGGATGGGGAGACGGGTACGGGAACGGGAACGGGATGTGTTACACCACTACAGTACCACAGACAGGACAGCGCACATGACCCCCGTCCCTTCCTCTCTTTTCTCATCCAACAAACGGACAAGATATGATCCCCAAGCGCACGTCGTCCGTACAAGATATGCATACACAGAAACCACCCTTCGGTTCAAGGAAGGTGCTGCCGTATCTATGAAAATCATCCCTTCGCATATCATCTTACCCCATCAACACAGGTTCCTGACGGAGAACGACGATGTCTGGTCACAGAACGCCTGGGATCACGTCCCTGCTCCCGCGGACCAAGATGCAACCATAGCCGCTTCGCTTGCCCGCCAGCGTGCCACCCCCGTACCAGATGACGACAAGCCTAAATACAACACCAGACCCGCAAAACATTGGTCCGTTCCAATCCCCTCCCCGATATCCACCACTCTGCTTAAAGGTAACTGTGACATAGGGACAACTTTTACAAAACGAACGCCTCAAACTTTTTCAAGAACCGCAAGTGGTGCGTTTTTTGCTTGCTCATTTACGTTACATCATAGAGATTGTCAGATCCATCGAACTGCTCATTTTTTTCAGGTTGCATCTCGAGTTTCCGGAGCTCGTCGCTGCTGCCGAGTTGTCGGTGCGCCCCCATCCATTAGTCGCAATAGAAACACAATTAGACCCCCGCGCTACACACAGGCCGGCCCTCGTACAGTCGTTGAAATAGGATGTGGTGCGTCGCCGACTGCACCGCATACAGCGTCAGCCGGGCTTATGGTATCATTGGTATCATACGTTCTCCCTGATTGCCGCCCACATCCCTATATCGATGTAGGCGCCGGAAACGCTATCTTCCCACTCCTGGAGCAAAACTGCAACCATGAGCTCCACATACACGCGTTTGACTATTCCTCGCACGCAGTCAAGCTCGTCCAGGTGCGTCCCATCTTGCGCCAGTCCATTTCCACCGATCCGTTGATCTGCTGTGACGATCATCCCAGCACAACGCTCTGTACATATCCCCACCTTGTGGAACGATCTCTGCCGCGGTCTGGGACCTGTCCTCTCCAGAGCTTCCCCCAGGCCTCGCGCCTCACTCGGCGGACATTCTCGTCCTCGTGTTTGTCCTCAGCGCTCTACACCCCTCCGAATGGCCCCGTGCCATCTCCAATATCGCCCAGGTGTGGAAGCGCTTCTCGCTCACCCTCGTTTCCACCTCGCTTGACGATAGCGCTTCACCTTCCAGATACTTAAACCGGGTGGACTCGTGCTCATGCGTGACTATGGCCGATACGACCTCACCCAGCTGCGCTTCAGAGCCGGTCGCCTGCTCGACGACAACCTTTACATCCGCGGCGATAACACCCGCGTATATTTCTTCGAACTCGGTGCGCAGCGGCGTCCTTCCTACCCCCTTCCTCCTACTCTTATATGATAACTCTTATTTGGTGTTGTTATTTCACCGCCCATGCGCCTGTGCTGTAGATGAGCTAGCGCTACTGTTCACAGGCTCACCTGCGCCGCCAACTCCACAGGAAGCGCTCGAGTCCGAGATGACCGAAGTTGACGAGGGAAATGGCGACGGCGGAGAAGAGGAGTGTGAAGTCCTGGCCAAAGACGACCTCCCGGCGCCATCGCATATTCCGTCCAGCCTCGATCCCTCCCTCACTCCCCCCGGAGACCCGTCCGCACACCCGGTCCACCCATCCCTGCGGGACCCCAACGCACTTGGGCTGCCCCATCCTCTGTTCACCATTAAGCAGCTCGGTGTCGACCGCCGGCTACTCGTGAACCGCAAGCGGCAGCTCAAGATGTACCGCATTTGGATGCAGGGTAAGTTCCAGCGTATAGAAACGGATGCCTTACCCCTCGCCAAGGAGCCCGATAGAAGCCCCCCGTAGCGACGCCATCCTTTATCCCCTCCGTGTCAATGTAGAAGGGTATACTCAATGTCGTGATGAGGGCCAGGGTGGATCTCATCATAGCAAGAGAGATACGTTTCGCAGATTTTATATTCAACAATGATTACACGGGTGTTTTTTGAAAGCTCATGGTAGTATACGTCAGCAGCAAAAGCCGCTCAGAACAGAGCATTGAAGATCTTCTCGCCCAAATTGCGTGGAGGTACTTCGGGGGCGTCGGTCTCTTCAATCGTCGGGATGCCCTGTCCGCATGGAATCACGTGCGAGCGTCAGTCCCGGCGCTCATCACTTATCACAGAAGCCCCCGCATGAAACGCACCGTGACAAAGTCCATTTCGTGGGTGCGCCAGAAGGGCGTGCGCATGTACAGATACCAGCCGATCCAGAGGCCAAAGAAGATCGGGATATTGATGTACCCCGTGAGGAAATTTTGCGTGTTCCACACGAAGAAGACCTGGTAGCCGTTGACGAGGATGAAGATCGACGTCCAGAACACGCCCCAGCCGGCGAGCCAGGGCTGCAGCCGGTTGTAGTACGCGAGCTGCGTACGGTCGCGGCCCTGCGCTCTGTGTCCGCACCCTGAAGCGCAAGTCGGTCACGAAAAGAAAAGAAAAACAAAAAAAGATCGATCGAGGGGGGATACACGTACAGAATCGGATGTAGGTCACGTTGATGGACCACCATGAGAAGAAGCCAGCGGTGGCTGAGAGGTTAACGAACCAGCTGCAAAAAAAAAGA
>Ga0307510_10009441_pt1 | contig 11619 bp, 7 predicted proteins | sample 12_EM_MG_FD_207224 | JGI IMG/M metagenome (GOLD analysis project Ga0307510, IMG submission 207224) | Populus trichocarpa ectomycorrhiza microbial communities from riparian zone in the Pacific Northwest, United States - 12_EM | ecosystem: Host-associated > Plants > Roots > Unclassified | place... | reverse complement strand
TATACGGCCGCGTTAGCGCTTTGGTTTCCCCTCTATTTTCTAGCGCTAGCTGTATCACTGTATATTTACACTATATACCTGTACTGGGTTATTGCATCAATTATGGATTTGGAAGGGAGGCGGAAGCAGAGCGGCTGGGTTAGTTTCCATGCTTTGACACCTTTAGTATCTCGGGCTGACAATAAATTTCTAGGTCATAGGTATAACCTGGCTCATAATAGTGGTGAGCAGGGGATTCTTCAGGTAGTGGGTTAAGCAGTCCCCACAGCGAAGCAGCCCGTCTGTCCTGAGGGTGAACCGCGGTGGATGACATTGAGTTTTTCCGTCTAGTCCTAGTTGGAACCTGCCCTGTGATTCATCCCCGCCCCACTCCCTTCATGGGGAAATTTCTCATACTATAGCATTTACCGGTGAAATTCGACCTCCTGCCAGGGGCAATTAGAGTAGAATAAGGATGGTGCCTGGGTGAGAATTAGCTTGGATAGGTTGCAGGCAGCTACAAGAGAAGAGAAAGCTTGGGAATCGGAGGAAGCAGATGATTTCGGTGCTCGTATTGATATTGTAGAGGCTTCCGCAGTTTGATGTGTTGTTTCCCGTCTCTCCTCATTTCGACCCCTATTCTTTTTCATTCATGCTTAAACCTGAGCTTGTATCTATCATATCTGTAGCCTGAAGCACATATTGAACAATTTTACGAAGTAAAGTATTGGAACAAATAGAAGGGCAAATCTCTGTGCGAGGTTCCATCATTTTATTATCTTAAGGGCAAGAGATGCGTGCCGATACCGGCATTGCAGTTCACGGAAGTACAATCCCGGGGTACGCCAGCCTGGCCAGCCTATTCCGCGAGGAACAAAAAAAAGAGAACAGTTATTTTCCTCTTTAGACAACTTAGGATCTGAATGAAGGGAGGGGTTTTGCGTTAGCCATCTTGGCCCTAGTTTGTTCCAATACTTTACCCCTAGTACTTATCGCGAGTATGATCAGATCAGGAACTACTAATCTGACGCAGATTAGCGGTCACTTGTGGGGGGCAGGGGGTCGGATTTGACCAGTCAATGCGCTACCCGTCCCTGCCGGCCCCCACAATACCCAACAGTGGCTAGTTTGCGCAAGGGGACCTCTATTTTATATTGGATTGCCTGCCGGGATTCTCCTGCGGGTAATATGTCGAATCAAGTCCTTCGATGTGGCGGAAATGCGGGGGACATGGTGCCATCGGGATACCAAGTCCCTGGTGATTGGAGCACTAGGCCTCTCCAAATATTATACCATAAGAGCTCGGACAATTTGACACGGCTTCATCTGTCCTCCGAAATTTCCAAAAATAACACTAAAAATCTACTTGCCATGATAAAAAAAGGAGGGGGTGAACGCTATAACTTATGATACTAAGAGAGGCAACTCCAAAGCCCTAGCACAAGGTTCGATTGTTTGAGTTCTTACGGTATGAGTACACCAAGAATGGACCAAACACCCAGGGCGCAAAGCTGGCATCACCTGCATCTGGACGCAACACCAATGCATCGGATGCGGGGTATATCTCTGCCGATGTCGCACGGAAGTAGGTACCGTAAAAACTTGAATAATTGAACCGTGTGCTATGAAGTCCAGAATTTCCTTCTCTGGAACGGGGGAAAAAAACACAGCAAAAACACAGCCCCTTTCCCCCTTCCGAGACAGAAAAAAAAACAAAAATTTGTTGACCTTACTGAGAGAGGAAAGTCCAACGACATAGCACACGGTTCAATTATTCAAGTTTCTACGGTATTTAATAAGCTCAGAGGATTCCCCTGGAACTCAGACACTTTGCAGGAAGCATATGAAATTTAACTTTCACTACACCTATCTCTGTTTCCCCCCACACGTACTTTTCCTCTATGCACTCCCATGATATCAAAGGAAAGATATACCTTTACAATCTATTGTTAAAAAATCTCTCGTATGCGAATTCTCCGCACATCTCGTGAACGATTGGTCACACTCTCACAGCAAAGCCAAGCATACCCGCCCAACATCTGCAGGCCTATGACAGTGCCGTCTCCAGCTAGTGATCGGCCCTGTACTGTACGCACACCCCGAGCAGGGCTAGCCTTTGCATGACTGCTGTCTTTTCTCATGCAGCTACCCTATTGTTTGGCGGGGTTTGGCTCTGGCAGTGGAAGATGGTAATGCAGGTTTTTCGAATCGAAAACCTTGGGTGTGGCTAGAGCCATTTTTGCATACAAATCTAACAGATGATCTAGAAAATTACCACTCGCAAAATAGGCAGGAGGGATTTGTTTTTTGCTTGACTAGTGAACGCCGGCTAGGTATCGCTAGGAAAAATATATGAAATCACCACTCGCAAAACGCTTTTTTTCAGCCCTGCCCCTATTGTGAGAGAGAAGACCTTGATAAAACCTAATACGATGGGCTACGGTATTTGCCCGAAGGGCGATCTATGGTGCTTTAGCCAATGCGAGTACTATATGTTCGTTGATTGGCTCCTACTCGTAATTTTCTGGCGTTTGTGAACAAAGCTGCGTTGCATGTACCGTAGGCAAAAAATGGGCTAGGGCCGCAGGACCTTGGTCGTATGTAATATTCGCCGGGTTCATAAACATCAAAAAATTACGGGCAGATCGGCTTTCGTCTGCCGGTACATGGCCTTCGAAGCCTAGGACACGTAGAACGACCGGATCGATTCGGTTTGCTGTCGGAAAACACATTGATAGCACGTCGAACTCTGGTCTGATTGGTCGAAATTAAGTATTTGTAGTGCAAATTATGCGGCCGGAGGGCACATCGGTGTTGATCTTTAGTGAAGAAAAAAAAGTCTGTCGAGCTTTTAAGGTGTGCTGGCTGGAGCATGTATCGTACTCTAGGTGGTCGAGAAGGCACTGGGGCCAATCGGAGGGTTGCACATATTTTGTTCGAGTTTTGGCTTCGTTCTCGTATCTTGTCCACCCAGCGGCATGATTCATTTCGCGGGGTACCTCGAAAGAAAAATGATAAATACAGGCCCGTTATCACCCAAATATCTCTTCAAGATCCCTCTGAGATAGGAGGAATCCAACCTACACCTTTCAGCCATGGCGGCACAAGCAGGAGCCTGCGTCAAATTGTTTACCAGAACAGTATTTCTGCCTTTTAAAGTTGCATCTACCGTTCGGAAATTGAACTCCGGGGATGGAAGCGGGATGGGTGCTATGTGGAAGAGTCATGTCGAAGTATATCTACTTGCTCTTTCACTGCTGAGCCGCAACACAAACTGACCACAATAAAATTAGCAATTTAAACCATACAATCTCAACCTATTCGCCCTCCTTTTGCTCTACCCCACGGGTATCCAAGAAATCCTAAAGACCATTGAATCTAATATCCTCCTGGCTAAAGACCTGGATGCTCTTGACTACCGCTCCACTCAGATGGCACAGTGCAGCATGACAGGTCTCGCTGCAGCACTTGTAGCCCAGGTAGCCAGCTCCTCCCTCCAACTGCAATATATGCCGACAATACACTGGATCATCCCAGGACTATGTACCACCAGCCTCGTCATCGGTTTGCTCTGCGTGCACTATTCCTTCCTATTGCATTATTCGTTAGCCAAGTGTGGATGTGCAAGGGACTTGCGCACCGCATTTTCTACACGTAAGGGGACCCCCTCTGTTGGGGCTGGTGGGGATTTGGGGGTGGGTGGGCGGGGGGGTGGAGAGGGGCGAGAAGAGCGCGGGGAGAGAGAGTGGGGTGATGATGGACGACAGGGGACAGGGGTGGGAACCGCAGAGCAGGTGGAAGACGGGAGAGGGACCAAGCTCCCATCCTATAAGGCCGCATTAATACTTTGGTTGCCCATATATTTGCTTATACTAGCTATATTATTGTATATTGCAGCTATAGGCCTGTATTGGGCTATTGCGGGAGCGATGGATTTGCAAGGGAGCAGGGGGCGGAGCTGGAAGGTTGGTTTCAATGTTTTGAAAACTTCATTAGTATCTCAGGTTGACAATGAAATTCTAGATCTTCGCATCCACCATGCTGGTATCGTGGGTGATTTTATCTCAATGGGCGGTGGGAATAGGGGGATTGGAGGATTGAGTAGTCTTCGCAGCGGGGCAGTTCGTCAGCCCTGAAGGCGGACTGCGGTGGGTAACATCGTGTCGTCTAGTCCGGTACTACTCGAAACCCGCCATGCAACGTACCCCAAAGGACTCAGGCTCCACTCCCTTTCAGGGATATGTCTCATACTACCGTATTTACTGGTCAAATTGAGGCCCGCCGCTAGGGGAAAATAGCTTAGAATAAGGATGGCGCCTGGGCGAGAATTGGTTTGGATAGGGTTCAGGCTGTCACGGGCGAGGAGAAAGATTGGGAATCGGAGGAAGCAGATGATTTCGGTGCTCGTATTGATATTGTGGGGGCTTCCGCGGTTTGATGTGTTGTTTCCCGTCCTTCTCTCTCTTCATTAATTTTCAGCCTCTATTCTTTTTCATTCGTGCATGAATCTGAGCTTGTATCTATTCGCAGCCTAGGGCACGTATTAAATCGTTTTATGAAGTACTCAAGTATGATCGGATCGGGAACTACTAATCTGACGCAGATTAGCGGCCACTTGTGGGGGGGTCGGATTTGACCAATGCGCTGCCCGTCCCTGCCGCCGCGCACAGTACCCAATAGTGGCTTATTTGCGCAAGGGGACCACTATTTTATATTGGATTGCCTGCCGGGATTCTCCTGTGGGTAATATGTTAAATCAAGTCCTTCGATGTGGCGGAAATGCGGGGGATATGGCGCCATCGGGATACCAAGTCCCTGGTGATTGGAGCACTGGGCTTCTCCGATTATATCGTGGGAACTCGAACAATTTGACACGCGCTCCGTCTGTCCTCCGAAATTTCCAAAAAAAAAAAACACTAAAAATCTACTTGCCGTGACAAAAAAAGGGGGGGAATGAACGCTATAACTTATGATACTAAGAGAGGCAACTCCAAAGCCCTAGCACAAGGTCCGGTCGTTCGAGTCCTTTTGGCATCGCCAACTAGCCAGAGCCTCAGTGACAGAACTATGGTATCCGGGCGGGCTCTGAAATGTTAAATATCAACTCGGCCCGCTAATGCCGTGCCGCCTAAACACATCCGAAGGGGGGGGTGACTTCAGATAAACTTTCTATTTTAGCGAGAAAAACGCCTATGATAAAAGAGCTCTATTTTTAGCATCCTAGTGAATACCTCTTGACAAGTTTCCCGCCCCATGCATCCCGTACAAGAGAATTATTACATACATTGGTATTCGTAAATCGTGATAAGATTAGGAAAAGCAATAGCGACAAAATGAAACTAAAAAAGCCCAAGCAAGAAATCCCATGCACCTAGAAACTCGAAACTGCGATCGCAATTGCCTGCGCATCGCTGTGACTGATCGATACTTGAACCCCCTTCACACCAGCCCTGCCGGCTGCTTCTTTGGCATCACCGTGCAACTATGAGTGAATTAGAAATGAGGTGCGAAACAGGATAGGGAAAGGCTATAAACATACCACGACAACGGGGGCACCCTTGTCATCACTGAGGATCTCAATGTCTCTCAACGGAGCACCGGCGCCCTTGCTGGAAACGCCTAACGCCTTGAAGACACTCTCCTTAGCACTCCATCTACCTGCGAAACTGGCTTGTGGGCTGGGAGCCTTCCGGCAATACTCCTGCTCGGCCGAGGTGAAGTTGCGTTCGATAAAGTTCTCGTTATCAATGTTGATGCTAGAGATTAACTCAACGTCAACTCCAATCTTACTATTTTCGCCGGCAGTCGCCGATGCTAAATGTTCGACGAGCTTTCTGGTATTCTCTACCGAAGGATCAGGCCGCTTCTTCTGGATTTGGGCAGGATAGGTATAGCTGTTGGTCTTTTTGTCCGCTTGCACACGGGCGAGAGGGTCAAGCAGAACTTGAGATTCCTGATCTGGGGCATACGGAGGATCGCTCTTGGCCTGGAACAGATTATTCTCCACCAAGGAAGTATGGTAGTATCGGTAAGCTTTCTTGTAGCGGGAATTGACCTTGGCCCGATAAGTTTCGTAGGCTTGCTCATCCAAGAGGGCAAAGAGATATTTAGGGTGAACGCCAATTGCTTGAGCACCCTTTTGGCCGAAACCAAACGAAGTGACTGAAAATGCCTTGATACCGTCTGTTTGGATGCTACGGCTTGGGTAGACGAGGTAATCAAATTGTTCGAGGCTCTTGTCGACGTTGTCAGCATTTCGGTTACCGGGAACAAGCCCAGAGTTCAAGACTTGTATGGCTCCGTTCATCATCCAAGCACCGGCGGCACCCTTGGGATGTCCGGTGAGGTATTTCTGGAAGACACCGAGAACCGCATTACCTTTTTGCCGGCCAAGGTGCACCATCATCTTATTAATAGCATCGGACTCGTTCTTATCGTTTGCCTTGGTGCTGGTTCCGTGGAAGGAAGCAACGCCCAAGTCATCAATAGTTAGACCCCACACGGCCAAGGCTCCTCTCAATGGCGCGATCCGAGGATCCTGCTTCCAAAAGTCGTTGCCCCATGCATTGAGGGCTTCCCGCTCCTGTCTTTGCGATTCTCGCTCGATATGGCCTGCGCGGTCCTGCATATACTCGTTCTCGTCAAAGCCAGCCTTCTCAGCCTTCATAGCCGCAACCTCCTCCTGGAGGTATAGGAGCTCGCTCTCAGTCCATTGCTTGATCTGGGATTTTCTAAGCTCGAGTTGCCTCCGCCTGTACTTGATATCGAGGAGTGGACTAGGAAATTTGCTGGCAGCTTCGCGGGCGGTGGTAAGGATACCCTGTCCCGGTGCGGGGATACTCCTTCCAATCTTATCAGTGGCAGTAGCGGTAAGAGCCACAATACCGTAGATAGGAACACCCATCTCCAAAGCAAGTTTTGCAGTCATGATAAGTTGTACGCCACATCCCTGAGATTCCATGAAGCCGTTACGCGTGGTGGTTGTAGGTCTGGACATTTCTTGAGGGGTTCTTCCGTGCAGCAGTTCTTCCTCGGCGTTGCTGGTTGCCTTCATATTAGCGAATTCGTAGGAGCCTTCCTCCTGGAAATCATCGAAGCCACCGACAAAGCACACTCGAGCCTTGCCCTCAACGATCGTCTCATAACCAATATCAAGCGACTCAACAGCTGTGGCACATGCACCTACGGGTGTTTTGATGGGACCAGTGGACGAAAGGAGCAACATGTTGACCCACGCAGACATGGTATTGATGAAAGATTCCTGAAGAATGTCCTTCTGGATAGGCCTGTCCATATGCCTGTCCTTGTACATTCCCCTCAGTGCGGTCATACCACCAACGCCGGAACCAACACAGTTTCCGACCTCGGATAAATGAACATATTTGTAGAATTCATAAGGGTCGGTGATACCTGAGGCCAAGAGTGATTCGACAACGCACACCAAGAGGTAAAGAGTGACCGGGTCAACCTGACTAATAATATCATCGGGGATTCCGTACTTTTTCGCGTTCCACCCGGTGGGAATTTGGCCTGCCACTAGACGATCAAACTTCAAGGCTTTCGGGATGAACAGGATGGCACCCTTTTTAATACGAACAGTGTACTCTCCAGAATCCGCGATTTCAAATATCTCGACCTTATCGCCATGGTGCCTCTTAAATTCTTCGGCAGTCTCCTTGCTAGCTTCGAATTGGTCCAGATCATGTTCAATTACGACTTCCTGGAGGAGCTCTTTCTTCTTCGGGTCGTAGCCGTTGAACAAATCGCTCTCAATGAATCGGATCCCGGAATGCTCCAGAATGTATTTCTCATACTTGGGTTTTATATCCTTGTCCTCGACGGGCTCGCCGGTCTTAACATCAACCCAACCAGCGTACTGGTTGCCCTTAATAGGCCCCTTAAAATGCTTAATGAGGCCCATGATCCAGGCCATTTCAATGCACCCCTCAAGCGAAAATTTGCCATATGCCTCCATCTCCCATCGAGTGCGGGAGTTGCCCCAAGGCCCGACTTCGGCAAAGCCGGTAACAACAACCACCTTCTCCAGGTCGGCCATTCCGCGTAGGTTTTGTGCGAGCGGCTCAAGCTCCTTTTTGTAATCAGGGAGTTCGGGGAAGTCAAATTTCATGTTGGCGCGGGGCTGAATAGTAACCTTTTGGTAAAGTTTCTCCGAATCTTCACCGTTAACGATCTTGTGCTCTATAGAAGTTTCCGCAGTAACCGCCTTACGAACTTCACATGTCTCCAGGAGGTTTTGCCTAAGCTGGGCGGAAACATCCTTCAGGTTGGGGATATATTGGAAGCCACCGTTAAGATCGGCAAATACAGGCTCAATTTGGCAGAGATCAACAATCGCAGGCGCCATAAGACCAAGAAGATTGAAGGCCATCTCGGGCTGAGAAAACGTGCGAACACCCAATTTTTCAATACCCTCGGCGATGGAGTTATTCCCTCCCATAAGGCCGGTGCCACGGGTCCAACCGATGATAGCACCGCAGATGGTAAGATAGCTTCCCCAAGACTCCGAATGCCATCTTTGGAACAACGCCTCTAGGGCTAATTTGGATTCGGAGTAGAGGCCGTCATTTCCGAAGGTACCATGATTGGGAGACAGAGGTAGAATAACTTGGGCGGGCCGTGTTTCGAAGCCGCGGGAAGCTTTATTGGTCTTAACCATACCAAGGAGACGAAGTAAATTGGTTAACATGATACGGTGGGCAAGCTCTGACTTGGAGTCGATGCCGTCAATCTCGCGGCCGTTTTCGGAAATAGCAGCGAAAGGAACGACATAGTCAAGATCCCAACCAAGACCATTCTTCTCATCATAGATGTAGTTAACGAGGGCCTCGACATCCTGTTTACTTCCTGTGAATTCATTAGCTTTAGAATATAAATCACGAGTACGAAATTCATACCTTGGTTGAACGGCACAACAATCAGCTGGGAGCCGCGTGACCCAAATTTAGAGTACATTGCCTGGTAGTATTCCGTTACTTCACGCGAGAAGCGACTGGTGGTAACAACAACCCTGGCACCGCCGCTAATGAGGCCCTGTAGAACCTCTGCTCCGATAGACCCGGCACCAGCACCAGTCATCAAAACGTTTTTACTTTCAAAAGTAACACCAGACTAAAAGATGTTAGCAAAGATGCGTAGCCGACCGCTCAAATATCGCTTACCTGGGCGGCCTGTTCCAAACAATCCAAATACAATCCAGTTAGTTTCTTAGAATATTCCCATCCGTTTTCTTCCTTTCTCTTCAAATGAAGGAATGGAATGCATTCGACGCGACCCTTTCCGGGAGACTGGGCCTTCTTGCCTCCAACTTTTTTGTTTGTCCTCGCACCCTCTGCAAACATCTGAGCTTCATTCATGGCCAAGCTGCGGAAGACATTGGCATAGAGGGTCTTGATCTGTAGCTGGGACGATTTAGAAAGCTTGTGTTGTTGCTTGATAATCTTGTACACCTTGGCCAAATCGTTCTGAACTTTAGTTCGGTTGCCATATTCAGTGAGCTTTCCCCCGGTGGCCATTTCTTTGACATAATGCTCAAGTTTCCGAACGGCTGGCCGCGGTACTTCAGAATATTGCATATTACCCTTGGCATCAATAGTGGTCTGTGGCGCGGTTGGATACTGAACATCCTTGTACACGGGAGCTGCCCCAAGGACCTCTTGGCAGTTAGCGATAAGCTGATAACCGAGATCCTTAGCTAGGCGATATGTTTCACCGCGATCGGCGGGGCAATTGTCGATATGATATTGCATGAACTCCACTAGGGTAGGATTTGATCGGTTCATGATTCGAATGCATTGGGAGACAATTTCTCGGTCAATGAGCTTGAGGCGGCCGAAGATGATGTCAAAGTACATGTTAAGCGCATCCTGTCGAGCCCAGTTCCATGATGAATCATAAACCCTAACCTTCAGCGGGGAGAAGGACGGTTCGATACCGGAGGCGTAGAATTCCCCGTGTTCAACATTCCACAAGTCGATCTGTGCCTGGAGAAGCTTGTTGGCCTCTTGTGATCCCACAAACGCCTTTTCACCTGATCGGAGATCCATCTTGAGATAGCGTGCAAGCAGCTCCAATTGCTGCTTGAAGAGTGCTCGCTGGTCCTTGGTCAGGGCGTCAATTGCCGCAGGGTCCATCATCATTCCACCAGAAGCACCAGCGGCAGCACCTCCGGCTGCAGGGCCCGAGAGTGATATTCCAGCGCTAGCAGCGTACTTTGTTACAACATCATCTAAAAATGCCTTTGCGTCACCCTCGCTTCCTAGTCTTGCCGCGGGCTCCATTGTTATAGCCAGCATCAAGGCGCCATCCTGTCTGCCTGATTGCAGGCCGTAGCGATCGGTAAGATACTTTCTCGCCGTGGTAATATTAAAACCGCCGGGCATCTTGGAAGAGATCATGCGGGCAATCATAGAGCTAGATTGCTTGCCGAGCTGTCCATTGAAGGTTGTCTGCATGGCAGCTCCCAGTTCGTCAAGCGGTGTGTCTTCTGGTTTTTCGGGAGTGTTCCCGAACTCCTTTTGTAAATCTAAAATCCAATCTCGTTAGCACAGCCAAAAAATAAGATGGGGAGATAGAAGGGAATTGACCTCCGAGAATCTCATTCTGCAATGTGCTCTTTCCATTCACTAGATCCTTGATGGCTTTTGACAGTGGAATTTCGGAAAGCGGTTTTTTCAACTTCTGGGCAATAAGAGATCGGACAATGTCTACAGCTTGGACCGGTTCGTCTGCAACTGCCGCTGCCGGGCCAGTGGAAGCTGATGGTGGAGCTACCGCTGGAGGAGCAGCACCTTCGGCAGGCGCAGAAGGGGTCGGAGTGGCCGATGAAGATTCTGCAGGCCTCTCCTCTTCCTCCTCAACAGGCTCAACATCGTAGTAAATCTCTTTGGCGTCTTTATTGTAGCAAAGAATCTGACGCTGAAGGGATTGGGCCGCATCATAGGCTTCGTATTTGGCGGCCAGGGTACGTCGAGCCATTCCACCCAATGTATCCGATGGACCGACTTCGACTAGGCGTTCAGCAGCATGTTGGGATAGAATAACATCTTGAGTTTCAATCCTGAGATATCGGGGCGGTTAGCAACCGTTTCTGAATGCAAAGAAATGAGGAACGCAGGAGCTCAAACCATCTCACGGGGCTTGCGAATTGGTAAGCCAAAAGCTCTACCATTAAGGTGTAAGCCAATTCCTGTTCCTGTTCGGGTCTCATGATGACGATGTGATGGGGGTTGAAGAGAATAAGATGAAAATTAAGCTATAGAAGCGGGATCTAAAGGTGCCGCGACCGCAGTTTTAGACAAAACAAAGATGAGTTGGAGATGGAAAAGACGATTAAATTACGAGAACCGCTCCGTAGCCAGTCCAATGGCTGGATTCTGTCTAAGGTAATTGAATTTTTGGGAATGGAAATGTAGTGGAGAATTGCCAACGGATGCAAAGGGATATGCGGGATTGAGGTGTACAGTAAAAGAGGGAAAAAAGGAGAGAGTGAGAGTTTATTGAAGCAAGGAGGTGGGAGGAGGACGAAGAATGAGGACGGATGGAAGGAGTACGGCAAGCAGGTAGGGAGGAGGATGATGAATGATGATAACAGGAGGTATCATACGAGTGAGGGAGGGAAGG
>Ga0307510_10009440_pt1 | contig 11619 bp, 13 predicted proteins | sample 12_EM_MG_FD_207224 | JGI IMG/M metagenome (GOLD analysis project Ga0307510, IMG submission 207224) | Populus trichocarpa ectomycorrhiza microbial communities from riparian zone in the Pacific Northwest, United States - 12_EM | ecosystem: Host-associated > Plants > Roots > Unclassified | place... | reverse complement strand
CGAACATGCCATCTCCCAGCTTATCCATCATCCAGAATACAACTCAACGCTCATCCTGCGATCAGAAGTCATAGACGATTCCGTTGCAGAGTTCCCCGACGTCGTCCCAGTCCTCGAAGGCCTACATCCAGTCCGGAACATCCATCGCAGGCTCCTCCCACGTCGCCCAACGCGCGACGCAGGACTCGAGCAGCATTGCACGCTCTATGCTCCATCACCATCACCTCATCCGATCGACGAAGACGCAGCAAACCCGCTCCACCTCCACACCCATCCCACCGTGCTCGTGCTCACGCCAATCCTCCCGCCAGACGGGGGGGACCTCCCATATTACCACCCGACCGTCACGCATCTCGCCTTTCGCTTTGTTGAATCCACGTCCTCCAGCTCTGGCCCGGCAGCAGCCGCGTTGCGCATCGAGGCTGTCCCATTCCCGGGGACGTCGCTCGATCCAGGAGCGCGTCTATACCGTACCTGCCTCTCCCTGCTCGAGACACTACACCGCTACGGCTGGGGCGCGCTCACGAACTACAAGAAGCGCGTCGCGCACGACGTCCTCGTACCCCGCGAGACATACCAAGACCTATACCTCGTCATGCGCGAGCGGCACAAACACCTGATCAATGAGTGGCAAGAAGTGACGGACCCGCTCAAGCACGTCTTTGAGGTTCGCAGCGCACGTTCCCTCGCCCCGCAGGGGCTCTAAAAATGTTACATACATACATATCACGCAGTATCCATCCAGGACATCGGCATCGCGACGTTCCTCATGCTCCTCTGGAAAGATACCTACGGTCCCGAGACCATCGCCCCCGATCCTCCTGTCGGCGCGTCAGCAGATGTAGAACCCTGGCGCCGATGGCCCCGCCCCCCGGGCGGCTTCGTCGACCTAGGATGCGGCAACGGCCTGCTGACGCACATCCTCATATCAGAGGGCTACACCGGGCACGGCTTCGATCTACGCGCGCGCACATCCTGGACGCACTACCCGCCCTCGACACAATCGCATCTCGTCGTGCGCGCCCTCGACCCGACAGGTAGTAGTAGCAGCAGCAGCAGCGGAGGTAGCGCAGAAGCAGAAGCGGACCTCCTTCTCCCAGCAGGCTGCTTCTTAATCGGGAACCACGCGGACGAGCTCACGCCCTGGGTGCCCTTACTCGCCACGCGGTTTCACGCGTCGGGATACCTCTCCATCCCCTGCTGCGCCTGGGCGCTCGACGCGCGATTCGATCGCGCGCGCGACGTCCCGCTCTGTGCCGTAGATGCCGCAACGCTTAACCTCGGCGCTGGCGAAGGTGGCGAGGGCGGGGAAGGCAGTGTCAATTCGTCGTATGCGCTTTATCGGGTCTGGTTGGCGGCGCTGAGCGTGCATTGTGGGTGGGCAGTTGAGGTCGAGGTGCTGCGGATCCCGAGCACGAGGAACTGGGCCATCGTCGGTGAGTACACACTTTCATTTCACGTTCCCCGAGGCCATTGGTGGCGATGGTGGCGGGTTTGGTTGCCTCTGTTTTTCGTTTCTCTTGGGCTGAGCTTGATCATAGGCCGGAAACGGGTCGGTTCTTTGGACGCGGCAAGCCACAACATCGAGGAACTTATCGAAGGTGTGCGCAAACGGGGACAGTTTAAGACCCGTCGTCCTGAGGGAAAAGCGGGAGACCATTGATTCTAACATTAAACAAATGCTGTGTGTGATCATCTTGTAGACGCAGGTATCTGTGAATGCAGTAGTACATAAAAGGTTGACATAGTTGGGCTGAGCTTGATCATAGGCAGGAAACGTGTCGGTTCTCTGGACGTGGCAAGCCGCAACGTCGAGGAACTTATCGAAAGTGTGCGCAAACGGGGAAGATTTAAGACCCGTCGTCCCGAGGGGCAAGCGGGAGACCATTGATTCTAAACATTAAATAAATGCTGTGTGTGATCATCTTGTAGACGCAAGTATCTGTGAATGCAGTGGTACATGAAGAAAGGTTCACATAGATGGTTGTGATTCAACAATACCAACCCCGCCACCCCTCCCTCTTCACCAACAACGAATTCGGTCAGAAATCAAAGCCTTCTGTACGGAAGAAGTCTAGATTAGGATTCTCATTCGTGAGGTCTGCAAGGTCCTTGCGATCCTAGTAGAAAGGATATATGAAGACCGTGCGTCCCATATTGGAACGATGAGAAGCGTACCATAGCGAAGAAAGCTCGGCGGAGCGTCTGCAACAGCTGCTTGCTTTTATCCCCTGTTGCCTCTTGCATGGACAGCGCGCTCAAAAGATGTTCCGCGGCCTCCTTGTGCGCACCGATATTCAGACCTGCGCAAGCGTCAGTAAAACAGATCATAGCGTCATAAAATCCGGAGTTGACGTGGGCATGTCCCCCACTTACAAGCAACGCCGACGTTGTATATCGCGCGGGTATAAGTGGGACGCAACATCAGCGCCTCGCGGTAGGCGCCGAGCGACTCCTCGGGCTTGTTTCCATTCGAAAGCGACGAGCCTAAGCGGTTCCATAACAGATAGTCCTGAGGGCACGCCACGAATCCAGTCAGCCATTCTCTCGCTTGATAACTGAGCGGAAGCGTACCGTTGGTCGGACACTCAGGGCGGCCTCGAAGCAATCTTTGGCGCGATCATACGCGGTATTCGTGTAAAACAAAACACCAAGGGCCAACTGAACGTCGGGGTCGATCACGCCTTGTGCGTGCTGCGTACGCGCCACATTCAGGAACGCCTCGGTGATGACGTCATGCGAATACCACGCAGACTTGGTCAAGGCCTCTTGCACCTCTGGTGGAATCGGTGTGTCGAGGAAGCGTGCGCGCAACCAGCGCAGCAACATCGCGTGGGAAGCGCGATCGAACGATTCATTCGTGTAGGAGATCGCCAGAGACTGTTATCATGGATCATGGAGCCCATCAGTAGGGGCGCAGGTTGGAATGTAGTCTCACATACAAGCATCCCTGCGCCGCCAGCGCCAGCTGCTTCGGCCAGACGTACACCTTCGGTCAACGCTCTCATTCCTGCCTCCTCGCGCTCGTCCATGTTGCGAGTCTCGCCGAGGAGTATCCACGCCTCATAACCACCTTCACCCAGCTCGCCCTTCTGAATGGCAGCCTCAAGAAGTAGCGCAACTTCCGAAAGTGATGCGTTTTGCTCGAGCATTTGTTTGGCTAGGGTCAGTGGTGACTGGGTGGAAGATGACGGGTCGAGGTATTTATTGTTTTCCTCTACACTCAGTGAGTAAGGGGAGATCGTCCAGTCGTAGGAGAGGGAACGAACCAAAGACATAGGGATCGAGAATGGGTATCCCATCTTGGTCGAAAGTCAAGCCGTGTGGAAACCCATCGTCCAACTGCGCGACGCCGTCTTCCCAGGCATTTTGCATAGCGGTCGAATAATCCCACTCGCCGTCGTCGCGCTGTCTATTCATGAGTTCGTTGAATTCTGCCTCCCACTTGGCCATTTCCTCGGGATTTGGGGGCATGTCGGAATTTTGCATCTGCTCCCAGACACTACAGGAGTGGATAAGGGCCACGAAATAGTTAGCATGCTTAGAACCACAAACCTTTTAAACTCCACATGACGAATAGCATCTTCTGGGGTGACAAGAGGAACATCGTCCAGCTTCACCTGACTGAGGTCCTTTTCTAGCTCTTCCACTGGGTCCACTGCTGCAGAAGTCTGGTCCTCGACCTTGGCCGTGGCTGTGTCAAGTGATGACGCAACCTGTGCAAATGCCGCATCGAAGTCCGTCTCTTTGAGCTTCCCCTTGCCTTTTATATCAAGGACTGGCGAAGGCACATCAAACCCTTGACGGTAATTTTGGGGCATCATATTGAGACCGAAGCGGCTCGCCATTGTCCCGAATGCATTTCTGGCCAAGTATGGGCTTTGTGTCGCTATTCCAGACATCAGATCTCGTGCCATTGTTGAGCCATATCGAGAACGCACCATTCGTTGGGTTGACAGTCTGCTGGACTACGGGACCAGGGGCGAAAGCATGGGAGCCGAACTCGCTTACCCAAGCTGCTGATGAGAATGCATTTCCAGGCAAGCTTGGGGCACGCTGGACGTTTGCCCAGGCATCACTGAAATTTGGTGCGGTGGTGGGACCGGCCGGGATGAGTGGAACCTGATGGGACACCAAGCCCTGTGCCGGTGCGATTTGTGCAGGAGAGAAAGAAGGTCCAAGAGTCGCGCCCTTCTGTGCATCGAAAAATTGACGAGCCATTGCCATGTCATGCTGGGCAACAGCGTTGGTGGAAGTCGAGGGTAGATAATGAAGCTAGAGACGGATTAGGTTCTACGGGAGACTTGAATAAGGATATCGGTCGCTCACTCTTGATGAAGATGGGCCAGCAATCGAGTCCTAAAAAAGTGATGGTAGGTTCGATGTGGCGACATGGGAGAAGTGACAGAGTCTGACCTGTTGTAAGCTGCGATCGCCATCTGTATGCTTGAGCACTTGAGAGAGGGGATTGACCTCGACGGCGCATTCTGCACCCGACATGAGACCTGCGAGAGACATCGTTCCGAATAAAAAGTTGCTGCTGCACGAGTGTAACGTGCGGCAAGTGGAGGCACCTTAAGAGGGCCGCGGTGGTGGAGAGATTGCCCCGCACGTGATTGTACGGCCTCGGAATAACTCCGAATTCCGGTCTTCATTTTTGTTTGTCACGTCAAACCCTAGCGAAACGAGCGAAACGATGTTGCGCGCTCGCTCGCTCGTCACGGCTCACAGACTCTTCACGCGTGCATACGCCACCGCTCATTCTCCTCATGCCCTCGTTTTCCTCGAGCATAAAGATGGTGTCATAGAACCAAGTTCACTCTCTGCCTTGACAGCAGCGCAACAACTTGGCGGGTCAGTCACCGGCCTCGTAGTAGGCGGTCCTGATCAAGTGCCAACCGTCCTCGAAAGAGCCAAGAAGTATATCCACTCTACTCTCCCCAGAACTTTACGCCTTCTGAATCAACCTCTACTCCCCTGCCAGGCTGAAAGGACTATCGTCGGTCCTGCATTCCTCCGCTCCCCAGTATTCTTCCATAGTTCCGGAGATCGTATCCCCACTCTTCGAGAAGCTACTGTCAAGCGATTCTCCATATACTCACATCGTCTCTGCCCACTCTTCTTCTGCCAAATCCCTCCTTCCGCGCATTGCCGCAAAGCTCGATGTTCCTGCCGTATCTGACATAATCTCTGTCTCGCACGATTCCTCGTCAAACAGCACAACCTTTTCGCGGCCAATATATGCTGGTAACGCCATCGCGACTATCCGCGCGCCCTCTTCCGTGCCTTTGAAATTCTTCACTGTGCGTTCGACGGCGTTCTCGGCTGCCCCTTCAGATGATGGCGCGTCCGTTTCACTGGAGGAAGTTGCTCCAGTTGAGGTTACCGACGCGCCAACGCAGCATGTCAAGACAGAGCTCTCCAAGTCTGACCGTCCAGAACTCGGCGTCGCGACCCGTGTAGTGTCTGGCGGACGTGCGCTCAAAAACGCAGAGACGTTCAAGGCGACGCTGGATCCGCTTGCCGATGCTTTGGGGGCAGCTGTTGGAGCGTCACGGGCGGCAGTCGATGCGGGCTATGCCGACAACTCACTACAGGTTGGGCAGACTGGCAAGGTGGTCGCTCCCGAACTTTACATGGCGATCGGCATATCTGGGGCGATACAACACCTAGCAGGTATGAAAGACTCCAAACTTATTGTAGCGATAAACAAGGTAAGACACTCCCCCTCCAATGTCCTTATCTCATCTACTGACAATGCACCTGGAGGACCCGGATGCTCCGATATTCCAGGTAGCAGATGTCGGGCTGGTAGCAGATCTGTTTGAAGCAGTGCCACAGTTAGTAGAGAAGCTCAAGCAGTAGTTACTCTCCAACATAGCCACCAAACTTTTCTGGAGACTATTCTCGACTCTAAGTTGGTCCTTTTCAAGGACGCCGACTTGACTGGGACGAACTCACTAGCCCCACTCGGCAGACGCGCAGAGATCTCAAGGTTGAATTATATGAGCGCCCATATAAAACCTACAACATACTCTCCTGCTTCGAATTGATCCACCAAGACGCCGTTGGATATTTCGTGCATCTAATAAAAGTGCTAAGGGAGCCAGGTCTGCTAAAGATCTGACATGTTTCCGGCCGCATCCCTGATGAACCCACTCGTACTCCGCTTTATCACGAATTGCTCTGATGTCTCAGTACTTGCAACCGTTTCCCTGTTCGCGAGCTCCACATGGAATTGGCTAAATCATGCGTCTATTGTCTCGCACCTTGTCAACTCCGACGGATCGATAGATAAATGTACCAGTCATAATATCTACTGTAAAAGTACTTCCCAAATAACCCTCCCTATGGTGATCCCGTCATTGCGCTCATCGGCGCGGTTCAACCCGTCCTCTGCTGTATCCTTGTCCATCACTCCGCTCTCGCACCATGCCCTGATGACTTGCTTTACAAACCCAGCGTTAAATTCAGGGTGTCCCTGCAGCGTGAGAACATGTATTGGCGGCATCGAACCACCTGGCCCTGGGATTCGTGCATCCAGATCGGAGAACTGCACCATACCCTGGTTCTTAGTCTTGGTCGTCGACCCGAGCAGATGAAATGATGGTGGCAAATTGAGTACATGATCGCGGTGAATTTGTTGGACGTTCTGCCACGGCATTAGAGACGTAACAACTTGAAAACCAAAACGTAGACTCACGAAACTGGGCACGCCGAAGATGCGCTGACCGAGGTCGGTGAGAACGACCTCGGTAATAGAAACTTCCCAGTTTGAATTTGATGCACATTCACCGCCGAGAGCTCGCGCGACGACCTGATGACCGAAACATATCCCTGTGTATGAGCTGTCTCTAGTAAGTTGGGTGGACTACATGTCGTTGGGCATACCGATGATCTTAATCCGTGGCTTGTTCGTGGCAACATCGGCCACCCATGATACGAGTTTGTTTATCCATTCAACGTCCTCGTATGCGGACGCAGCTAAACGAGAGAAAAAGTGAGACTACCTTCTCAACTCAACAGACGGAGCACATTACTAGACCCGGTAATGATGACCCCATCATAGATGTCAAGCGTACCCATCGGTGGATATTCCATCGCATTCCGAACATCGTAGGGGTGCATGGCATAATCCGAGAGTCCGTCGGGTAACGAGGCACGAAAGAGTCTCCCAAATATCGTCGAATATTCCCCATGATTCTTGACCAACTCCGAGTCGAGTACTTCACACACAAGCAAGGCCAGATGGGGTATAGTGACCATTGTCGCTCTGTGAGGCAACCCAAGGGGGTCGCAGAATGGAAAAAAAAGACCCAGGGTCAAAAATTTTCGAATTGACTATTCGGCTCACTGGCAGGGTCTTGGAACTGTAATATATGGTAAGAGTATTTCTATAGCTAGTCAGTAGTATAGCCTATAGCATCTGCATCCTCGAATCAAGTCGCATTTGATTCATTCATACTGGTCGACCGGATTTTGTACATTTTTCGGTTTACGATCGCTGCTTCGCACGACATCAAAGATGGAATAATGAAGTTCTTTTCACAAGCGACGCTCAGGGACAAGTTACAAGAGGCAGAGTGGCGGTTTGTTTTCGTTATCCCCCCTAAGTCGAAGATCGTGTGCCCCGAATCAAACGTCCAGAAGTTGAAATGGTTTTGGGACTCAGCAAGGCTGTTCACAGCGGAGATCGACCTTTATTAGGCAGGGCAACCCCAAGGCGGCGACGGCAATTCCAATCCCAATGTACCAAACTACCCTGTCGACCCCGACCCCGACCCCTCTGGCTACCAGACACGCTCTAAAACCACGCGAGCAACTGAGAAGCGCAAGGCCGAAGATTTCCCCCCCATGATCCCCATCAACGAGGCGTCATCTTCCAGGGCCAGCAAACCCAAAGCCCGCAAGGGCGGCAAGGCTGGGGAGTAAAGTGGTTCAATGGCAGGGTCGTCCCAATGAGAAGTCGCCGTAGGTTTGTAGGTTCCTATCATAGGCCAGCTAACTTCGTTATGAGAAACTGCTTTCGCCATCATGCATAAATCCACCGCGTATGTACATACACATATCACCGTTAGTCCTACATGGGGGTTCTATACCCCAAGGTGGGCGTTACTGAAACCCAAAAAAAGCTAGGGAAGCCATTCCGACTAGAATGTTACCGCCGATGCCTTATCGAAGATTACTGTGCTGGACGGATTAGCAGAAGAATCGATGAAGACCCGAATGTTCCTTACTTTGTACTTATAGTACTGTACTGTCGTATCTGAACAACAATGCTCTATGATTTGGTCGAAATCCGCATGGCCATCTTTTGTAATTTGAAAATAGCCTGGGGCCCTGAGGACTGAGGAGCAAAACATTCACTGTTAAGTTGTTCCATCACCGCCGACGCCTTCGCGCGCAACTATCCTAAGGCGTTGCCTCCGTACGATGTGCCAATCTTCACCTTCAGCGCTTGATGTCACCCGACGCTGTCAGCCGCAGACGCGGTACCTGTCCCGCCGAGGGCAACGTCGGAGGCTGGCTGACAGAATTGATTCGACAGGGACTTGAGTCCTCGGACTTTGGCTGACGCAGTACGGTCTTGGCACTAGCTGCCGAGTGGCAAGGCAGTGCTGCTGAACAAGCAATTATCAATTTCCAGATCTACCACTCGGACAAATCTCTGGACTAACGATGTGTATCTCCATTCGGGCCCGCGGAGATGGCTCAGCCAGAGGTTAGGTTTAACGAATAAGCTGACTGGGAGGGTCGGGTGAGGACCCGTCCGGATCATTGCATTTGCCCTGTTGCTACGCCCCGTTCCTTCACGGCCTTTTCAGCCAGCAGGATGCAATCTTGAAAGGAAGAGAAGGGTGCATCTGGAAGCTGGTGTAAGTAAGGTATGTGTGTACACTAAGACCATGTGGGTGTGTGATTAAAACGGTGAGGCGAGACTTACTAGGATCATCACAACCAATAGAGTCTGGTTGGTCAGGAGTTGTTCAGCCAGCGTTTGGTAAAACCAGTCATAGCAGCTGGTTGCAGCCAAAATGGCACCAAAGAAGAGTCGAATACCGGACTCAACTAGGCTTCCAAACACTACCATCAACCGCATCCAGCCCAGGCGGAGGGAGATGACTGACATCAAGAGTGATATCATGCCGTCAACTGGCTATGCCCGTGAATGTTGGAATGTAAACAAACGCACAAACGCAACCTCGCCGCCACCCCACCACGTTGCTTGGAATCAAACCTTTTGGGCGCGATTCCCACCCTTGTGCTTCGATGACTTGATGACGTCCGCAATCTTGTCTGAAAACGAGCTTACCACCATCAATCACCTTCTCTTTTCATGTGTCGAACTACTCAGTGCGAGTCGGTGGCACTAGACCCCTACTGATGTGTAGGTTCCAGGAAAAGCGCGGTAGGAGGAGAGCTCCGTCTGTGATTTGCTCCCCAGTTTCAGAAAAGGAGAGCAGGACGCGCAGGCTACTGTACCCAAACTCGAGGGTCTCCGACGTCCCATAACGTCCAATACTGTGCTGCTCGACCTTTGAGTATTCGCTGAGAACATGCGGCCCGTGAAGCACGGTGTTGTTATCTCCGTCGTCGTTGTCCTCTTCCTGCTCCTTCCCGGATACAGAAGAGGGTGGAAGACCCCGCGGAGGTTCCCATTATGTGAGCTGAAGGACGCCATAAGCGATGGAGGATCGCGAAGACAGACTGCCTACCCTTGTCCAGGGAACCGATATGTGACATTCTCGTTAAGTTTAAGCAGAACTGCCGGGAATCCCCGGCTCGGAGTCAGTGATCGAAAAGTAAGGAAGCGTCAGGGGAGGTAGTCGGACCCGTGACTCTGGATATGAAGCACCGGCCGGATTTAAGTCGCATCTACCATCTACTACCACAGAAATGGGAACTTAAAGCGCTGACAAAGGGGCGCGGGTTGAGCACTGTTTGAACACGCCGTCCGAGGGTGAGCAGCTTAAGGGGGGAGGGGTCCCACGTCGCCTTCGCCATCGAACGCCCCTGGGATGGGGAACGAAAACAGCGCCGTTCGAAAGTAGGTGATGGGTATGGGTGAACCTAAGCCTGAGGCCGCGGACACTGCGCCGCGGGAGCTCCCAGTACTGTACCGCGGAAGAAGTCAACGCCAGCGTCGGCATTAGCACGGCGCGACATGCTCAGAGCGCTCTCAGGAGTTGTGCTGTGAGGTCCTGAACCAGTAGTGGGGGGTGGGAGAGTGGGGGAGGGACCGAGAAATATCAATGGTGAAGGAATCCGGTATTTGCCAAATAGGGGAGTGTGATGCTGCCACTGCTGGAGGGGAAATGGTTGAAACAGATGCCTAGCCTAACCAGAACTGCGGATGGGTGTGTTGGATTCGACTGCCTTTCGGTCACTGTTTCCCTTCTCTTTCTGCTCACCACACATCACGGCCTGAAATTTCGCTGTAACCTAGAAAGGGTGTCCTTGCCATGGCATCTCCGGCGATTCTCCGCCTGCGGCCCACACGAGTCGGCTCGGAGTGAAAAAGAAAAGATCTGGACCAGACGATTCACTCGGACCGTTCAACGATGATGGTTGTATCTTATTTGCACTTGTCCGTGAGGCAACTCGGTTTCTCCCACGTGATCATTCTGCCCGTGACACGACGCGTCGCTGGACACTTCTTGCAGACTACGATGTTGCGCTCCACCGTTACTACCGGCTCTTACATTCTCGAAAAATATTCTAGGTCCTATCCATCATCTGCTTTTGCGCAAACACAGTCCCAAAGTCTACCTTCCAGCCAGCCGGAATGGCAACATTTCACTAATCCGATCATAACCCTTACGCTTGACGTGAAAAAGTCCATGGACAATAACTTTGAATCTGTTCGGTTGCGCATACTATGGGACATGAATACGGGTCATAATGGCACGCAGAGGGAAATAGTAATGGTGAGAACAGAAAAGGCCGCATATATGTGCGGTTCGACTAGAAGTGTATCCAATTTCAGGAAGACCTCGATCTCTTGTCATTTTCTGGGCTCGATTCCCAAGTTCACTCTACGCAAGGTCCGCCCCTCAAAGCCGTCTATCGGGGCACGGCAGTAGGAATCCGCTACCAGTATCCCCTCACCGTGCCGGCCACCTCCCCAGCCGTACGCATAACACGGATTTCTTTCTTTTGTTATTTGCCGTGACGGGTTGCCTGCTAATGACAATATGTATAACCATGCAGTCGTACCGCCGTTTTCAGGTTAACTTTGCTTCCGCGGGGGATGCTGCGCAGTTCATCAATGCCATCCGACCAGTGTGCCCATGCAAGGAGAACGCGAACGGACCACCACCGACGCCGCAGATTCCTCAGAACAAACTTCCGGTCCCAACGTCTACATCAATCCAATCCCCATATACACGCATCCCGCTCGTCCGCTATCACACCACGGCCCCGCAACGGCCTTCGATGCCTCCTCCTTCATCCGCAGGCGCCGCCTGCAGCAGCCAAGAAGAGCCCTCCTCCTCCCAGAGAGCGCCCGCACGCTTCCCGCTCCCTCCTTCGAGCCCAGAGCTGTCTCTGCCACCGTCTTCGTCATCCGACCTCGCCGCAGCGCCTCCACACCCGATTTTGGGCCTCTACACATCGTCC